>Cebus_capucinus_imitator_PRJNA485217_SSR118__coassemble_78_pt1 | contig 91158 bp, 91 predicted proteins | sample Cebus_capucinus_imitator_PRJNA485217_SSR118__metabat2_low_PE_012 | metagenome-assembled genome bin Cebus_capucinus_imitator_PRJNA485217_SSR118
CGCGATCGTTGGTCGTATAGGGGGTGGAAGGGATGGAGCCTGAATAGATGGAGGAGCAACCTGTGGCGTTGGCGACCATCTCGCGGTCACCGAAGAGCTGGCTGACGAGCTTGACGTAAGGCGTTTCACCACAGCCCGAGCAAGCGCCGCTGAACTCGAAGAGCGGAGTGGCGAACTGTGAGTTCTTGGTATTGGCCTTGATATCTACCAGCCGTTGCTTGCTGCTGACATTCTTTACGCAGTATTCCCAGTTCTTGTCTTGATCCATCTGGCTCTCGAGAGGAACCATGGCGAGTGCTTTGGCGTTGATGACCTTGCCGTTTTCATCGCGCAGGGGCTTGCCGTCCTCGCCCTTCTTGGGAACACCCGGGCAGACATCCGCACAGTTGCCGCAGCCGAGGCAGTCGAGTACGTCAACTTGCTGTACGAAGTGCATACCGCGCATGGCGGCTGGCGCCTTTATATCCAGTGTCTGGCCTTCGAAGCCCTTCAGCTCCTCATCGGTCAGTACGAACGGACGGATGGATGCGTGGGGACATACAAAAGCACATCTGTTGCACTGGATGCAGTTCTCCTTGGTCCATACAGGAACGAAGGCGGCCACGCCACGCTTCTCGTAAGCGGCAGTGCCTTGCTGCCATGTGCCGTCTTCGCTCACCTTGTAGGCACTGACGGGGAGCAGGTCACCGTTCTGTGCATTGATGGTGCGCACGAGTTCGGAGATGTAGGCCGGTTCGTCACGAACGATCTTGGCGTCCTCGGGCAGATTGGCCCAAGTGGGATCGACAGGCAGAACCTTGTATTCTCCGCCACGGTCAACGGCCTTGTAGTTCTTGTCAACGACATCCTGTCCCTTCTTGCCATAGGACTTGACGATGAATTTCTTCATCTGCTCTACGGCGAGATCTACAGGGATCACTTTCGTGATGCGGAAGAACGCCGACTGGAGAATCGTGTTGGTGCGGTTGCCAAGGCCGATTTCCTGAGCAATCTTGGTGGCATTGATGTAATAGACCGTTATGTTGTGCTCGGCGAAGTAGCGCTTAACGTTGTTGGGCAGGTTGTGTACCAGCTCATCGCCCTCCCAAATGGTGTTGAGGAGGAATGTGCCGTTGTCCTGCAGGCCGCGCAGCACATCGTACATGTGGAGATAAGCCTGTACGTGGCAGGCTACGAAGTTCGGGGTCTTGATCTGATAAGTGGAGCGGATGGGGTGGTTGCCAAAGCGCAGGTGAGAGCAGGTGAAACCGCCGGACTTCTTCGAGTCGTACGAGAAGTACGCCTGGCAATACTTGTCGGTGTTGTCACCGATGATCTTGACGGAGTTCTTGTTGGCGCCAACGGTACCGTCTGCACCCAAACCGTAGAACTTGGCTTCGTAGATGCCCTCGCCGCCGAGTGCCATCTCCTTTTCCAATGGGAGGGAGGTGAAAGTCACATCGTCTACGATACCGAGGGTGAAGTGGTCTTTGGGCTCGGGCAGGGCCAGATTGTCATAAACGGAGATGATCATGGTCGGAGTCGTGTCGCATGATCCGAGACCGTAGCGGCCACCTACGATGACGGGACGATTCTCCACATTGTAGAAGGCGTCCTTTACATCGAGGTAGAGCGGTTCGCCGCTGGCTCCCGGCTCCTTGGTGCGGTCGAGAACAGCGATCTTCTTGCACGTCTTGGGCACGACTGCAAGCAGGTGCTTGACGGAGAACGGGCGGTAGAGGTGTACGCTGACCATGCCGACCTTTTCGCCTTTCTTGTTCAGATAATCGATGGCCTCACGGGCGGCTTCTGTGACGGAACCCATGCAGATGATTACGCGTTCGGCATCGTCTGCGCCGTAATAGCTGAAGAGCTTGTATTCGCGGCCTGTGATCTTGGAGATCTCAGCCATGTATTTCTCAACGATGGCGGGTACGGCATCGTAATAGGCGTTGCAGACTTCGCGGTGGGCGAAGAACGTTTCCGGATTCTCTGCCATACCGCGGGCTACCGGATGCTCCGGGGTCAGGGCACGTGCGCGGAATTCGCTCACCTTGTCCATTGGAACGAGCGGACGGAGGTCTTCCTGATCCATCACTTCGATCTTCTGGTACTCGTGTGAGGTGCGGAAGCCATCGAAGAAGTTGATGAAGGGCACGCGGCTCTCGAGTGTGGTCAAGTGGGCTACGGCGGAAAGGTCCATCACTTCCTGTACGGAACCTTCGCAAAGCATGGCAAAGCCTGTCTGTCGGCAAGCCATCACGTCTTGGTGGTCACCGAAGATACAAAGAGAGTGGCTGGCCAGTGTACGGGCTGATACGTGGAACACGCAGGGAAGCAGCTCACCGGCTATCTTATACATGTTCGGTATCATGAGGAGCAAACCTTGTGACGCTGTGAAGGTTGTCGTTAGCGCACCTGCCTGAAGCGATCCGTGTACGGCGCCTGCGGCACCGCCCTCGCTTTGCATTTCTTGTACCTTTACCGTATCGCCGAAGAGGTTGATGCGGTTTTGGGCAGACCACTCGTCCACGTGCTCTGCCATCGGTGATGACGGAGTGATGGGGTAAATGGCAGCAACTTCGGAAAACATGTACGCGATGTGCGCAGCAGCCTGGTTGCCGTCACAAGTGATGAATTTCTTGTTTGCCATAATGGTGTTTGAATAGATATAGTAGATGTTGTTATGTAACTTGATGGGGCGGCGGAGCCATGACTGGTGTCCGCCGCCCGGTGGTTCGGATGGAAAATCTGGGATCAGTACAGGAAGCCGAAGAGCCAGAGAGGAATCTCATTGGCGCTACCGGTATTGGTATTGTACTTCACATAGATGGTGTCGGCAGTGGTGCGTACCCTGCGCGACTTGTCGCATACACAGATATTTGTATTCTGGTTGATGCGGAACATGCCCGGGCGATGCCCCTTGTTGACCGTATGGTGCCGCCACAGGCAGTTTACGAAATAGGTCTCCATGATGTTCTGCTCGGTCATGCTGTTGTCGTAGACGGCGAACATCAGGTTGGCGTCATGCAGATAGATGGCTGCGGGTTTTTTGGGGTAGACTTCGCCTTGACGGTGTACCATGTTAATAAGGCGTGTCTCCTCCAGGTACTTGAGGTAGTTCATGACCGTGGCGCGTGAAGTGCCTATCTCTTGGGCCAATTTGCTGACGTTGGGCGCTGAGGGGTCACCGATGGCCAATAGATAGAGCAGCTTCTTGATGCGTGACAGGTACTTGAGCTCAATTTGCTTGTTGAGCAGCAGATCCACCTCTATCATGTTGTTCATCGCCTTGAGCAGTGCTTCGGTGAAGTTGTGGTTCTCCAGAAAGAACGGATAGTACCCGTATTGGAGATAGTCCTGAAAGTGCTGCCACGGCTGTACCTTAGTAAGGATTCCGTTAACAATATGCTCGTGTTCCCCCAATAATTGGTCGAAAGTGTATGCCTCAAAATTCTCCCCAGTCTTCAGATTGATGTACTCGCGGAAAGAAAATCCATGCAAGACATAAGTACGGCTGATAGATGACAATTCTGTAGGGTCTTCACCCTCGCCCGTGTTGACGGATGTCGTGGTGTAGACAATGCGCAGATAAGGGTACTTGTGGTAGCACTCTACGAGTTGTTCTCGCCAGTCGGGCAATTTGAACGCTTGGTCAATGAGCAGAACCTGTCCGCCAGCGGCTACGAACTTGCCGGCAAAATCAACGATTCCCCTTGCTTGGAAGTAGAAGCTGTTGAGGTTGATGTACAAACACTGCCGCAGCCTTACGTCGAAGTTCTCTTTGGCGTATTGCAGTAGAAACGAGGTGCGCCCTACGCCACGCGGACCCTTGATGCCTATCAGACGGTAGCTCCAGTCGATGGTGTCCATGAGTGAACGGCGGACCGGGGCATGGAAGTTCTCCATCAAGTAGGCATGTGAACGGAAAAATGTCTCCATCAATATAGATTGTTTCATGAGAGATATTGGGCATAACCGCTCTATAGAGTGCAAAGATGGGGATTTTTTGGAATCCTCCATTCTTTAAATCCTCCAAAGGTACAGTTTTGCGAAGCAAAGGTACGAACAGCCTGTGAGACTTGCAATGTAAGCTTGTCAAATTTTTCGTATTTTGTGCGAAGCTTTATTCTCATTTTTGTATGCTATGACTGTCATTCGTGGGAGGTGCAAGGATCGGATTGTGTACCGTACAAGTGTACGTTCCAGCGTGCGGAAGCTTGTTTGCCCTTTCTCTTACGGGAGATTTGACTATCTTCGCGGACAGGGGATGGTTCGTACGCGGCGAACAGACAAACGGGCACATAGAACAAGTGCTTTTGGGCTTCCCCGAGAATCCTACTTAATAAACTTTAAACTTGGATAAATGAAGAAGATACGAGCAGCCATCGTGGGTTACGGCAACATTGGCCGGTACACCCTTCAAGCCTTTCAGGCCGCCCCAGACTTTGAAGTGGCAGGTGTTGTCCGCCGGTGTGGTGCGGAAGAATGTCCGTCCGAATTGAAAGGTTATCCGGTCGTGAAGAGCGTCACGGAGTTGCAGGATGTTGACGTAGCCGTATTGGCCACTCCGACGCGTCAAGTGGAGAAATATGCGCGGGAGATTTTAGCTCTGGGCATACATACTGTTGACAGTTTTGATATTCATACGCAGATCGTTCCTCTGCGCCGCTCACTCGATGCTGTAGCCAAAGAGCACGGTGCAGTGGCTGTCATTTCAGCCGGTTGGGATCCGGGTTCTGATTCGGTGGTACGTGCCCTCTTGCAAGCCCTCGCTCCCAAGGGACTCACCTATACCAATTTCGGCCCGGGCATGTCGATGGGGCACACCGTGGCGGTCAAGGCTGTGGCGGGCGTACACAAAGCCCTTTCCATGACGATTCCCACGGGGACGGGCATTCACCGCCGTATGGTGTATATAGAATTGGAGCCGGGGTATGAGTTTGCAGCTGTGGCAGCGGCTATCAAGGCAGATCCTTATTTTGCCAATGACGAGACACATGTCGTGGAGGTGTCTTCAGTCGATGAGGTTATTGACATGGGACACGGTGTAAACCTGACCAGAAAAGGCGTGAGCGGCATCACCCACAACCAGCTTTTCGAGTTCAACATGCGTATCAACAATCCCGCCCTTACCGGACAGGTGCTCGTTTGTGCCGCCCGGGCGGCCATGCGCCAGCGTCCCGGCTGCTATACGATGGTGGAGATCCCCGTCATAGATCTTCTGCCCGGTGATCGGGAGGAGCTTATCAGCCACTTGGTTTAGGTCTGAAGTCATGAACAGACGGGAAAAATCCGCCTTTAGCACATAGACGCTTGGGGCGGATTTTTCTGATTGCAGAGATACTTGCCGCCAGTGAAATGAATGGCCTCAGAATTAGTGCGTTGTTCCGTTTCGGTGTCGGACGTGATTGGCGTTTCCCCCTTTTTCTCCTGTATCAGGTGCAAATGCCGTAAGTGGTCAGTCAGGGAAGTGCAACAGTGTCTGTTTTTGAAAAAGTGGGTGATGTTTGGGTCGATGACGATGGGAACTGTATTTTTGTGGTGTCAAATTGTAGGAGGATGCCCTAAATGTTGTGCCTCCAGCCGCCTATGGAGTCCCTTGATCCTTAAAGTCCAAAATCCATTCAATCTTATATGATGAAACGTTATCTTTTATTTTGTGTCCTGCCCTTTTGGGTTTTATGTGTAGCTGCGCAATCGCTTTTCGTTGGTTCATACAATATTCGATATCACAATGCGGAGGATGATAAGAAAGGAAATGTCTGGACTAAGCGTTGCCAGGTGATTTGTGACCAAATCAATTTTGAAGATCCCGATATTTTCGGGGCGCAAGAGGTGCTTTATCCACAGCTGGGCGACTTGCTGCGTGGGTTGGACAACTACGCTTATATAGGCGTGGGACGGGACGATGGCAAACAAGCCGGAGAATATGCCGCCATTTTCTATAAGCGTGACCGCATGAAGTTGCTTCGCGAGGGACATTTCTGGCTCAATGAAACGCCCGGCAAACCTGTCTTGGGCTGGGATGCCGCCTGTGTGCGTATTTGTACCTGGGGAGAGTTTGAACAGGTTGCTACAGGCTTCAGACTTTACTATTTTAATCTTCACATGGATCATGTGGGCGTAACAGCACGCCGCGAGGCGGCCAAGCTGGTAGTGAGTCGTATCAAGGATCTGGCTAAGGGCGGGCCTGTCGTACTGACAGGCGACTTCAATGTGGATCAGAATGATGAGATATACGGTATCTTCGCGCAGTCAGGCATCCTTAAGGACAGCTATGATTGCGCCCGTATACGCTTTGCGGAGAACGGTACTTTCAATGATTTTGACCCGGAAGCCGTCACGGTCAGCCGCATCGACCATGTGTTTGTGTCCCCCGCCTTTGCGGTGGACCGTTATGGCGTGCTGACCAATGGTTATTGGACGCTGAAGCCGGGTATGGAAGCGCATAAGGGAGCTGCAGCCCCGCATGAGATAGATTTAGTGAAGGAGATCCGTCGTGTGCCGTCCGACCACTATCCGGTCTTGGTGAAGGTGCATTACGCCAAGTAGGCAGGGGCAATATTTCCCTATGCATGAATTGATAATAAAAAGCTTCGGGGCACACTTTTCAATGTGCCCCGAAGCTTTTAGTCTCGTATGATAAAGATTATTGCACTTTCTGCGGGGTGCGTGTGTCGCGCTGTTCGTAGAGTTTGTCAATGATACCATCGGCCAATCCGATGACAGGCACATGAACGTATTGGGCATGTACGATGCCGGCGATACGCAGAAAAATCTCAGCGGCGGGTATGATGACATCCGCGCGGTCGGGTTTGAGGCTGAAACGCTCTATACGCTCTTCTATGCTGTATGGCTTCAAGCTTTCATAGACGGCTTGCAGGGAGCTGATGGGCATACGTTGGGTGCTGCGGTCCTTGTCGGTCGCCATGCGGTAGAGTTTGTTGATGTTGCCGCCCGATCCGATGATATTGATATGCTCGACTCCTTCGGCAATACGTTTCATATCAGCTTCGAGACGTGTCCATTCGTCATCGCGTACCTGACCGGTCAGACTGCGGACTGTGCCTATATTGTAAGAGGTGGACCAGTGCAGTTTCCCGTCAGTGAGGAAGTTCACTTCCGTGGAGCCGCCGCCTACATCGACATAGATGAAGGCTCCCGTGCGGTCGGCCATGCATTCCAAGTGGTTGCTGTACACGATGTCCGCCTCTTCTTTTCCATTGATGATCTCTATATTAATACCGGTGTCTTTCAGTATCTGGCGGATGACTTCCGGGCCGTTCTTGGCATCACGCATAGCCGAAGTGGCGCAGGCCCGATAGTCCTGCACTTCGTAGATCTTCATCAGCTGACGGTATGCCTTGATGAGACGGCGCAGCTTGTCGGCACGCTTGTCGCTGAGCTGCCCGTCTCTGAAAATATCAAATCCCAGACGCAAGGGCACGCGCAGCAACAGCATTTTCTTGAATTTGTCCTTGTCATTGGCTTCGCTGTCTATGCTCTTGATGAGCAGACGTACAGCATTGGATCCAATGTCTATGGCAGCATAGGTTATCTTGGGCATAGGCTTTGAACTTCTATGATAAATGCGAATTGTCCGACATATATGAATAAAAGGAGAAGAAGGCTGTGTGAGGGTGTCGCTTTTTGGGCATGATCATTTGTTCTCTTCCTTTTCCTCCTCCACCCGGATGTAAGATTTGTATAGTTCTTCTTGTGACCGGAATGGTACATCGCTGTCAGTCTGCCAGGGGAGGTTGCGGCCTGTACCGTCAACGATCCGGCCTTGTTTGTTGTCGCGCAGGGCGTAGTCGATGACGCGTTTGAGATCAGCCTTGATGTTCGGATCATAGACGGGGGTGACCACTTCCACGCGGTTGTTGAGGTTACGGGGCATCCAGTCGGCAGAGCCGATGAACATCTTGTCTTCTCCACCGGCACAGAACTGGAAGATACGGGCATGCTCTAAATAACGGTCGATGATACCCACTATACGTATGGTGTCGCTCTTTCCGGGTAACCCTGTGACGAGGGAGCAATTTCCGCGCACCACCAAGTCAATGGGTACGCCATTGGCTGATGCCTCGTAAAGTTTCTTGGTCATCAGTGGGTCGGTGATGTGGTTGATTTTGATGCGGATATAGGATGGCTTGCCCGTATTGTGGTTCTTGATTTCTTCGTTGATGAGGCGTACGAACCTGTTGCGCATTTCATTGGGTGAGACAAGCAGCTCTTTGTACTTGACTGGCAGATAAGGGTGTTCGATGAAGTTGAACACCTGCTCGATATCCCGCACAATATTCCGGTTGGCGGTCATGAGCAGGTAGTCGGTGTAGGTGCGGGCATTCCCCTCGTGGAAATTCCCCGTGCTTACTACGCCGATGTTCGCTCCCTTGCGCATACCGATGTGGGTGATCTTGGAGTGGACCTTGAGGCCTTCCACGCCGAATATCACATGTATGCCCACATCCTGCATCTTCTTGGACCAGCTGATATTCGAAGCTTCATCAAAGCGCGCCAGCAGTTCTATGACCACTGTGACCTGCTTGCCGTTCTGTGCGGCGTTGATGAGGGCTTTTACTACCTTGGAGTCGTGTGCCAACCGATAGAGGGTCGTCTTGATGGAGCGCACTTCCTTGTGGATGGCAGCTTCTTGAAGCAGGCGTACGTAAGCGGCAAAGTCATGATAGGGCACATGGATAAAGCGGTCTTGTTTGCGTACGGTTTCGAGAAGGGAGGTCTCTCCCATCAGTTCCGGCTTTAATATAGGAAGCCATTTGGCATATTTGAGGTCACTTCGCCCACAGTCCGGAAAGCCCATGAAATCCTTGTGGTTTTGGTATCTGCCGGAGGCGAGGATCGTGTCAAGTTTGTCGATATTGAGCTTGCCGAGCACGCGTTTCAACACATCGCGTGGCATGGTGCTGTCATAAATGACGCGTAGCGCCTGCCCTTTCTTGCGGCTCTTTACGCCCTTGGAAATCTTTTGCATCAGCCCCGTACGCAGGTCATTGTCGATTTCCATCTCTGCGTCTTTCGTAAATTTGAAGGAGTATGCCTCAAGCAGATTGTAATTGAGACCGGCGAAGATGAGAGGCAAGCACTGGCGAACCACATCGTCAAGGTACATGATGTATGCTTTGCCGTCCTTGTCCGGCAAGCGGACAAAGCGCCCCAGCTGCCCCACAGGCAGTTGAAGTAATGCGTATTCGGGGTGGGTCAGGTCACTAGCCTTGCGCATTTTGATGGCGAGGTAGATGCTGTCGTCTGGTTCGTTGTTGAGATCCTTTACAGCCTTGAACCATATGGGAGCCATGAATCCGTCAAGGCGTTGGTAATAGTATTTCCGCACGAACTGCCGCTGTTCCTCATCAAGCTGCTCCTCATTGATAATGCAGATGTTCTCGTCTGCGAGGTCGGCTTCAACCTGACGGACACACATCTCGAATTCTTTGGCATATTGTGTGTTGAGTCTGTTGATGGCCTTGAGTGTCTGCATGGCCTCGTAACGGTCGGAGCGTGTCTCCCTGTCGTCACATTCAGCTATGCGGTTGAGCAGCGCTACCCGTACGCGGAAGAATTCGTCGAGATTGTTGGAGTATATGCCTAAAAAACTGATGCGCTCGAGTAAGGGGATGTCGTTTTTCTCGGCTTCTTGCAGTATACGGCGGTTGAAGTACATCCAGCTTACGTCGCGCGGAATGTATTCCTTGTATTCCACTTCCTTTTCTTTCTTCATCTTTTTAGATTTTGCCATGGTCAAATATTCTTTGCAAAGTTGGAGGAATGAGGTTAGCTGGATATTAAGATTTAGTTACGAGACTGTTACACGACTTGTGTCCTTATAACTATGGTGGGACGGGTTTTCACACAAGTGTGCAGGATCTGCCTGTTGGCAAATATAATTAGATTTGCCCAACCATGTATGTCCGGCACTTTTGTTTTTATAAATACTTTGCGGATGCCCTAATGCAATCGGCCAGCCGTCTTCATTATGGACGGCTGGCCGATGGGGCGTGTCACTGATCATACAGGTGTATGAGCGCTTATGCTTGCAACATCTTGTCGTAGACTGGTGGAGTGGTTACACCGTGCTTCTCAAATGTTTCGGCTATAAATGCCTGTTGTGAGGGGTCAATATTCTTTTCCCCATTTTTCAGACGGTAATAAAGTCCCTTGCCGAAGTGCTCAACCAAATCATGTTTGATGGCCGTTGCGGTAGATGTGCTCACATCGTCATAAATGTTGCTCATGCCTTGAGCCACGAGTCCGTGGCTCGTGCCAGTGTTATTGTTGCTCATTGGTGCGGTAGTTGTAGTAAAGTCGGTATGTCGGAATGCGGCGGATTCCACCGCTGTAACCGAAGTCGCAAAATTACAATATTCCTCTGATTGTGTGCATCGCTTACCCCTAAAAATATGGATGTGATGCGTCACATTTGTTGGCAACAGGCTTGTTCGCAGCATTAGATCTTTATTTCCCCGATGGCCGAGATCAGGCGCTTCATGTCGCTTGGATGCACATCGCCAATATTTCCGATACGGAAAGTGTCAGCCTGTGAGATCTTACCCGGATAGATGACGAAACCTCTCCGTTTCAGTTCTTGATAGAAAGTGTTGAAGTTAAAGTTCGGGTGCGGGTAGTAGAATGACGTGATGACGGGAGATTGGATCGAGTCGCTGAGGAGGGTTTTGAAGCCGAGGGAGCGCATGCCATCCACCAGTGTGAGGTGATTGTCTTGGTATCTGGTGTGACGTGCGCCGACCCCTCCCTCTTCTTTAAGTTCTGCCAGTGCCTGCATAAATGCTCGTACGACATGCGTAGGCGAAGTGAAACGCCATTTTCCATGCCCTTCCTCCATGGTCTTCCATTGTTCGTAAGCGTCGAGGGAGAGCGAGCGCGCTATGCCCTTGCATTGTTCCAGTAAACTGCGTCGGGCAATAATAAAACCGAAACCGGGGACTCCTTGTATGCATTTGTTGGCGCTACTGATGAGGAAGTCGATGCCTAAGGCCGGCATGTCAATGGGAATGCCACCAAAACTACTCATGGCATCCACGATCAGTATGCGGCCGGCCTCTTTTACAACAGATGCGATATCAGCGAGGGGATTGAGGATGCCGGTAGTGGTTTCACAGTGGACAACGGACACATGCGTCACTTCCGGGTGCTTGTTCAAGTACATTCTTATTTGTTCAGGACGAACGGATTCTGTTTCACTGAACTGCATCATATGACAGTTGAGGCGGTAATATTCGGCAATCTGCCCCATGCGTTTGCCGTAAGCTCCGTTAGCGCAAACGAGCAAGTGGTCTGTGTCACGGATGGCAGTGCCTAATGCGGCTTCAACGCAAAAGGTGCCGCTACCTTGTATCAGTACAGCTGTGTATGCTTCGGAACCGTTGGCGGCTATATTCACCAGTTCCTTTCTGATGGTTTGTACGACTCCCTCGTTGTAGTCTTTGTCCCAGGTGCACCAATCGCTCATCATGGTGGCCTTGACGGTTTCTGTCGTAGTGAGAGGCCCGGGAGTCAATAATAAATATGGTCTCATAGTTCGTGCGGGGTTATAATGATTGTTGGTTCATTCTTTGGTTGATGCATTCGATAAGTGCCGGAAGCTGACTTATTTCATCGATTACATAGTCTGCACCGGCGGCGTACATCCGTTGTCTCACTTCATCCATGCGGCGGCGCAGTTCTGAGGGTTGTAAGGTATTGACCTCTTCTTCAGAAAGTGCCAGCTCATTGCTGCCTAAGATGATCCCTACGCTCCAGACCCCGGCATTGACCCCTTCACGAATGTCGGCGATGGTGTCCCCGGCCTTTACAGCCTCGTGCCGGTCGATGATGTCAAGTTCTGTGAGGTTCTTGTATATCATATAAGGTCTGGGGCGTCCGCCAGGCATACCGTCCGATGTGATACAGCAGTCAACTTGGTAGCCTTGTTGGGCTGCAGCGGGGCGTACGATTTCCATCATTTGTGCGGTATAACCGGTGGTAGAGCCAATTCGGATGCCGCTGTCCCTTAGAGTTCTAACAGTTTCTACTACACCGGGCAGAGGGGTACTGTATTTTGCCAGTGTGGTGAAGAGAATTTTTTGAAATTTATCGTAACATGCGGTTATGTCAGCTTCCTGTGGCTCGCGTCCATATTTGTCGGCAAATTCTTTGCGCACCCGTTTTATGCTAAACAAGGCGCGGGTCTCCTCTATTTTGGTTTTGCCCATGAATTGCCGTGTTTCTTCAGCGGTGACGGGACAGCCGGTCTGCTGGAAACTTTCAACGAAAGCGGCAACAGGCGCGAAGCAGCCATAATCGACAGCCGTGCCGGCCCAGTCGAACAAAACACATTTGATACGTTGTTTCATGTGGTTGTATGGATGATGATGTTATTGTATAGATACTTATTGATGGGAGCAGAGTCTCTTTTCTTCCGGCTCTTTTCGCGAAGGATCCAGCATGCAGAATAGAGAAATGCCACACAACATGCTATGCCGATGACTATGCTCATTGCGTTGTAGAAGGCGCTCCAATCCATCTCTCTTGCGCCCATTTCCTTAAATATCAGGAGAGCCAATGTGCCCATGTAGCCGATGAAGTCTATGGTGATGATGAAGAAGCCGACGTTCCCATGAATTTTAAAACATGCGATAAAACGCTCGAAAAAGATGGTCTGAAAACCGAGGTAAGCGATGTCCAGGCAGAACGTTTGCAGAAAAAGCCAGGTCGAGGTCGACAACCCGGGGAAGTTCCCCATGCCTAGTGTGGTGATGAGCGCCATGCCTATGGTGGCCATACCAAGTAATATGCAGAGTGCATGAGCATGGCTGCGAACGGTTGCGAGTAATGCGAAAGTTCCGAGAAGCAGTACGGTGGCAATGCCATCGAGCTTGGCAAAAAGCCAGGATGGTATAGTGTTTACATCTATGATGCAGACGATGAAGTCCTCTTTGATGTCACGCTGTACCGTGAGCAATAAGTTAGCGGCGAAGAGCGGCAAGAGTATCGGCAGAAACTGCCTGAAAAGCTGCCATCGCTGGCTTCCGTTTAGTGTCACACGTTTGGTGCGTGTCGCGATGTCTTCTGCTGAGGGTGCAGGTAATTTTGTCATCACCCACCCCATGAGAGACAGAAGTGGAAAGGCGAGGGCACCAATGAGTGCGGGCATCCAGAACTCGCTGATTTGTAATGAGCTGAGCGCGTACAATCCCATCGATTTCGCTACACCGCTACTTAGCGCCATGCTGACTCCCATAATGGAGGCGAGGATGTCTGTTGTGCGCCGCCCCTCAAGGAAGCTGAAGATGACTCCCCACATACACCCGAGTGAAAGTCCGTTGAAAAATAGGGACGCTATATTATAAGGTGTGGGGATTAGAGCAAAGGCCAATAAGGATATTTCTGACAGTGCGGCGGATCCTATAATAAAACGCAGCCTGTTCTGGGGTTGAAGTTCTGATATATATTTGATGCCAAGCATTTTCGCAGCCACATACCCTAAGAGCTGTACGATGCTGACTAATATTTTGTAGTCTATGCCCCAGGCATAAAGTCCGTCAAATTCAGCTGCAGTAAAGGGCTTGCGCAAAGCATACACCAAACTGTAGGAGATCAGCGCGGCGCCTCCCGCCCATATGATGAAAATCCATTTCTTTGTGTCCAGCTGCATCGTTCTTTTAGATTGATTCGCGATGCAAAGCTATTTCCACCCTGATGGGTGAAGAATGAATAAAAAATGAATCTTAGGGCGTAATAATTCATTTGTGGAAATGTCGCGCAAAAGAATATAGAATGTAACTGAATCGTCATTTCCCTGCGTTTGGCCGCGTAAAATATGATCTCTAATTTTACAAGCGGAACACATGGACGAGTTAAATGATATTTACGATAAAATATCCTTTCTGCGCGGTAACGGCATGAAAATGAAGGATATTGCGGCACATTTGGCGTGGCAGCCAAGTGTGTTGTCGGCTCTGTATACTACGGTATTGCCAGCTTACAAAAGGAATAGGGAAAAAGGGATGGGCGGCAATGAGGCTATTAACGAAGCGCTGGTGTGGGCGAACAATGTGTCCAAGAGAAAATTGCTGGGTTCCGCAGTGGAGGTTCTGGCAGTATTGGAGAATCTATGTAGCCGTCTTTCGGAGCAAAAGCTTCATGCGGGCAATCCGTATATTGACAGGCTGAGGAATCTCATGCAGGATGCGGTGTCGCATGTGGAGCAGGTGGGGGGAGTCTATTTCAGTTATAGCCGCTCATCATCATCTGGCGCCTTAAAGGTCGAGCCTTATTATATCGGTCTGTCCGCTGACGGTTCCTATATTGAGGTCGTACATCACAATGCGTATGGGGCAACACATACGGGTTTTACCGTCATGAATGGCATGCATCATCTGTATATCGTTTTCAATGAGCTTCAGCTGCCCCAACTTTCGCTCTTTAACATCTGCTTGAAGCTGCCACTCTACGATTGCCCCAAGATGTTGAAGGGCATGTATCTATGCTGTGACTATAATTACAATCCTGTGGCTCGGCGGATATTATTTGTTCGTGCTGCGGAAGGCGCGGAACGTGCAGATTTTGATGGTATCAGGGGGTGCTTGAAAGACAAGGAATCTCTTACTGCTGATGAGCGGGCTTATTATGACTATACCTGTGGTGACGATGACATTATCTGCATGTGCAGCATCCCTTCTCCCCGAATGACGGTCGATGATTTACAACTCGAGAAAGATTTGCTAAGACGTTAGGGAAGGAGTCAGTTTGTTTCCCCCTTGTTTGTCTGCTGTCTTGCTTGCTCGATATGGCTTCCCTTTCAAAATTTCTTAATCAAGAAACTCGGACAGGCTCTTACGTATATACCCACTGCCAAGCTTGTCTGGTTCTTGACACGCAGTGTGCCGGTAGATGGCGAATGCATATTGGTGGCGAGATGGTGGAAAACATCGAGACTGGCCCCCCATGCGAAGCCCTTGCCCAATTCTTGTGCATATTCAGCATGTCCTGTGATCATCTGAGAGTTGGGAAAGGTTATGCCCGCTTCGTTTACGCTGATAGATCCGAAGAGAGGATTGCCCAAGATACTTATGAAATGATGACTGTACCAATATCCCAATGAGGCACGGAATCTCCAAAGTCGGGCTGCGGCCTTCGTGTAAATGCCGTAGCCTTTACTGAATGGAAGGGCAGTGCCTGCCTGCTGACTAAAATAGGTGGCAGTTGCTTCCATATTGAATGTGCCGGAAAGTTTGGGGGCAAATGGAACTTGAACGCCAGCCCCCATGGCTGCGTTGAGCCATGTCTTGATACTGCGCTCGCTGGCTTCGGTGTTGATTTCGCCGCCTCTATGCTGGAAGAGCATTTGTATCGGGAGATACCATTGTGATCTGGCCTGTTTGCGGGAGGGGCGGATACGTGTGCTAAGACCGAAAGAGAAGGATTCTTGGCCTTTGTCGTTATCAAAAATGAAACTTTCCCAGTTTATCCATGTGTCAAGTTGAAAATGAGGTATGTCCCACATAATCTGCAGCCCTGTTTCGGGATCGGCGCTTAGGTTCAGCTCGTCATTGTAGAGAGGCTCTACCAAAGCGTGATTAGCCTTTCCGTAAATGCTGCCAACAACTACATTGACGGTATTTGAAAGCTGCATGTTGGCTCGTATGACGGGGACGCAGTGAAAGCCGTTTTGTATATTGTGTCCTTGCCAGTGGGCTAAATCACTGTAATTGAAATTGGGATATTTGTCTGCTCCCCAGAAGTGCAGCATATAGGCTCCGACTTCTATTTGTAGATTTTTGAGGGGCTGATAGCTAATGCTTGGCTGCAGCCATGCGCCGGGCAGGGTATAGCCCTTGACATAATCGCCCTTGTATTCATTGTCACGCACAAAAGGCATGGCCTCAATGGTGGCTCTGAGTTCTCCCTTGCCGGAAGCCTCTATGGTATGGCGACCGGCTCCGTAGATGAGCGTGTCGATTTGTGCTTGCACTTGGGTAGGGACTATCCAGCTTATTGCATAGATGAAGAAAACTAACAGGGGAAGATGACGAGTCATGTTATAAGGATATACAGACGGGATGAAGCGGATAGCCCTCCAAGACGCGAATTTAGTGTAAAGTTTGTATTTGTAGAACTCATAACGAGTAAAAGCGTAATGACGGCGGGGTTGAAAGAAGGGGGCTTCAGAATGCTTGAACAAAGGAGGGGGGGGCTATATGGGTTGGATGCACAAAAAACTCCCGCAGTGCACGGGATAAGTGCTCTACGGGAGTTACATACTCGGAAAGGATAAGAAATGTCACTTGTGCTGCCGAAAAAGGCAGACCCTGCGTCTGAGATTAATGAACCTCAATTTCGTGACGAACTTCTTTGTTCTCTTCTGAGATTTTAGGTAGCGTGACGGTCAGAACGCCGTTTTTTACTTCTGCCTTGATGCCCTTCTTGTCTACATTGTCAGGAAGAACCAAGGTTTGCTCGAATTTGCTGTAGGAGAATTCACGGCGCAGATATTTTTTACCCTTTTTCTCTTCGTTGCGATCCTTCTTTTCCATATTGATAACCAAGTCGCCATCATCATTGAGATGTACGGCAAAGTCATCTTTCGTCAAACCGGGGGCAGCCAGCTCTACTTCGTAGTCTTTCTCATTGTCAATCACGTTGACAGAGGGAGCTGTAGCGTTTGCCTTCACCATCCAATCGTTGTCAAGAAAATCATTGAATACACTGGGCATCCAATTTTGGGCATATACTTTAGCGGGTGTCATAATGCTTATCTATTTATTTGTTTTTTGCAATGTTGCTCGTCTGCATAGGAGAGAAGGTCTTCATGACCTCCGTCCTTTCGTGCGGACACCTGAATGAACGCAATGCATGTGCCAGATAGGTAAATGGGCATATGGCGGCCCACCCTTTAAACTGCGTTGTATATCGCTGTCATCTTGTCGTGACGTTTTGGCCTTGAGGGCGGAAATTTTAGCCGCTCGCATCGATGTTGGATAGCTTGTGTGCCAGACTGGATGATCCCTGTATTTCAATGGCCGTACTCTTATAAAAAGACGTTCTTAATGTGTTGGCTGTTAGAATAAAAGTTTGTAACTTTGCCGCCCGTAAGGTGTAGTCCCTCCTTACACTTCGAAATCTTAGAACGAAAAAATAATATATATACAACTAAAAATCAAACAAATGCCTACTATCCAACAATTAGTAAGAAAGGGCAGAAGCGTAGCGGCTGACAAGAGCAAGTCGCCTGCGTTGGATTCTTGTCCTCAGCGTCGCGGTGTCTGTGTGCGTGTGTATACGACTACGCCTAAAAAGCCTAACTCGGCTATGCGTAAGGTCGCACGTGTCCGCTTGACAAATTCCAAGGAGGTGAACTCCTACATCCCCGGTGAGGGGCACAACCTGCAGGAGCACAGCATCGTGCTGGTGCGTGGTGGCCGTGTAAAGGACCTTCCGGGTGTGCGTTACCATATCGTTCGCGGTACGCTTGATACCGCAGGCGTGGCTAACCGTACGCAGCGCCGTTCTAAGTATGGTGCCAAGCGTCCGAAGGCCGGCAAAAAGTAACCAACAAGAAAAAGCGAGGGGCGGGAATCTGACTATATAGGTTGCCGCCTTCACTTTTCGGCATCTCTTTTATTTATAACAATTGGTTTGCACAGAGGTTGAGTAAATGTTCCGGTGGGGATGTTGAAGAACTGAAGGCAGCCCGCAAAAACCAACTTATCTCACAATGAGAAAAGCAAAGCCTAAGAAGCGTGTGATCCTCCCGGATCCCGTTTACGGAGACCAGAAGGTGTCCAAGTTCGTTAATCACTTGATGTATGACGGCAAGAAGAGCCTGTCGTATGAGATCTTCTACAAGGCCCTCAATATCGTGGGCGAGAAAATGAAGGATCAAGAAAAAAGTCCGCTTGAAATCTGGAAGACTGCCCTTGAGAAGGTTACCCCTTTGGTAGAGGTGAAGAGCCGTCGTATCGGTGGTGCTACCTTTCAGGTGCCTACGGAGATCCGTCCCGATCGTAAGGAGAGCGTTTCTATGAAGAACATGATCAATTTTGCCCGCAAGCGCGGTGGCAAGACCATGGCTGACAAGCTTGCAGCTGAGATCATGGATGCTTTCAATGAGCAGGGTGGCGCATACAAGCGTAAGGAAGATATGCACCGCATGGCTGAGGCTAACCGTGCATTCGCACACTTCAGATTCTAAATTCCAAAGCATACATTTTATCAATAATGGCTAAGCACGATTTACATTTAACTCGTAACATCGGCATCATGGCTCACATCGATGCTGGTAAAACCACCACTTCAGAGCGTATCCTGTTCTATACGGGTAAGACGCACAAGATTGGTGAGGTGCATGACGGCGGCGCTACAATGGACTGGATGGCCCAAGAGCAGGAGCGCGGTATAACCATCACCTCGGCAGCCACAACTTGCTTCTGGGAATGGAATCACAACAAGTACAAGATCAATCTGATTGACACTCCGGGACACGTTGACTTCACTGCCGAAGTTGAGCGTTCGCTCCGTGTGCTTGACGGCGCCGTTGCCACTTACTGTGCAGTAGGTGGTGTGGAGCCGCAGTCCGAGACCGTTTGGCGCCAGGCTGACAAGTACAATGTGCCTCGTATCGGTTACGTGAACAAGATGGACCGCTCTGGGGCCGACTTCTTTGAGGTTGTGCGCCAGATGAAGGCCATTTTGGGCGCCACGCCTTGTGTCCTTTCTATACCTATCGGTGCGGAAGAGAAGTTCAAGGGTATTGTGGATCTCATCAAGATGAAGGCGATCTTCTGGCATGACGAGACCATGGGAGCCGAGTATGAGGTGGATGATATCCCCGCAGAACTTCAGGCCGAGGCCAAGGAATGGCGTGACAAGCTCGTAGAGACAGCAGCTGAATGCGATGAGGCTCTGATGGACAAGTTCTTCGATGATCCTTCTTCTATCACGGAGGGGGAAATCATTGCAGCTATTCGTAAGGGTACGCTTGCAATGGACATCGTGCCCATGACGCAAGGTTCTTCTTTCAAGAATAAGGGTGTTCAGACGCTTCTCGACTATGTCTGCATGTTCTTGCCTTCACCGTTGGATACGCCGAACATCGTTGGTACGAATCCTGATACGGGTGAGGAGGAAGACCGCAAGCCGGATGAGAACGAGCACACTGCCGCTCTTGCGTTTAAGATTGCTACCGACCCCTATGTAGGTCGTCTGACATTTTTCCGTGTCTATTCCGGTAAGGTAGAGGCTGGTTCTTATGTTTATAACAGCCGTTCCCGTAAGAAGGAGCGTGTGTCCCGCCTTTTCCAGATGCACTCCAACAAGCAGAACCCCGTTGAGGTCATCGATGCAGGTGATATAGGCGCAGGCGTAGGCTTTAAGGATATTCACACCGGTGATACGCTTTGTGATGAAGACGCTCCGATCGTATTGGAATCTATGGACTTCCCCGATCCTGTTATCGGTATCGCGGTAGAGCCCAAGACGCAGAAGGATCTTGACAAACTGTCCAACGGCCTTGCCAAGTTGGCAGAGGAAGATCCTACGTTTACGGTTAAGACGGACGAGCAAAGCGGCCAGACCGTGATTTCAGGTATGGGTGAGCTTCACCTTGACATCATCCTTGACCGTCTGAGACGCGAGTTTAAGGTGGAGTGCAACCAAGGCAAGCCTCAGGTGAACTACAAGGAGGCTGTCACCAAGACTGTCAACCTTCGTGAGGTTTACAAGAAGCAGTCTGGTGGTCGCGGTAAGTTTGCCGACATCATTGTCAATGTAGGCCCTGTAGACGAGGACTTCAAGGAGGGCGGTCTGCAGTTCATCAATAAGGTGACTGGCGGTAACATCCCTAAGGAGTTCATTCCTTCTGTACAGAAAGGCTTTGAGAATGCCATGAAGAGCGGTGTGCTCGGTGGCTTCCCCTTGGATAGCCTGAAGGTTGAGCTTCTTGATGGTTCGTTCCACCCTGTAGACTCCGATCAGCTCTCGTTTGAGATCGCTGCCTTGCAGGCATACAAAAATGCCTGCTCTCAGGCCGGCCCCGTGCTGATGGAGCCTATCATGAAGCTTGAAGTTGTCACTCCTGAAGAAAACATGGGTGATGTAATCGGTGACCTTAACAAGCGTCGCGGACAAGTAGAAGGAATGGAGAGCAGCCGCAGTGGTGCCCGTATCGTGAAGGCGATGGTTCCTTTGGCCGAGATGTTCGGTTATGTGACCGCTTTGCGTACCATCACTTCGGGGCGTGCCACCAGCTCCATGCAGTACGACCACCACGCTCCTGTATCTTCGAGCATCGCCCGCAGCGTACTTGAGGAAATCAAGGGTCGTGTGGATCTTGTGAAATAATCGCAACCATTTTGCCCACAGTGGAGGTGGGGTAACGAATGACTCTTACCCCTCCGTCCGCAGTGAGGTTTTTCATTCAAAACATTCTATCAAACAAAGACAATGAGTCAGAAAATCCGTATCAAGCTCAAAAGCTACGATCACACGCTCGTGGAGAAGTCTGCTGAGAAGATCGTGAAGAACGTAAAGGCTACCGGTGCCATCGTAAGCGGCCCGATTCCTCTTCCTACACACAAGCGCATCATCACTGTAAACCGCTCAACTTTCGTCAACAAGAAGAGCCGCGAGCAGTTTGAGATTTCTACCTACAAGCGCCTTATCGACATCTACAGCTCAACCGCCAAGACCGTTGACGCCTTGATGAAGCTGGAACTTCCCTGTGGCGTAGAGGTGGAGATCAAGGTGTAGTCATAGCTTTCTGAGCAGAGAGGGCGAAAGATGCTTCAAAAGGGCAATGACGACCGCCCGCTATTAACACATAAGGGCACGCAGCGAGTTCTGAGACTTGCTGCGTGCCTTTTCGTTTCTCTCCAGTTGCTTCCGTAAACCGTTTGGTGCGTTGTCATTGTATTGTCACAGCTCTGCTGTAATCTTGCAATAGGCAGTAGCGATATTTGCTTTGCCAAACAGAAAGAACAAGATTCAAATGTACGTATCCGAAAACAATGTAAGGGTAGAACTGACTGAAGACGGACTATTTCTGGCCTATCTGCCCGGGCATGCTTCCAGCTACGCTTTGGGAGAAACGGAGGAGGAAGCCTGTGACAATTTGCTTGAGCGATATCAGCTCGATGCGGATGGGTGGGCTGACTCTGACGAGTATGCCTACTTGAATTGCGCTTGGGGGTAGGCGCGTTACACCAGCCTCATTTCGGTATTTTATAGAAGGAACGGCGGCAATCCTGCAAATGTGCGGGGTTGTTGCCGTATTTCATAGCTACATCTTGGCAACGATTGCATGAAGATCTGCATATGGAGGGAGGCGGCAAATACTTTGTGTGGTGTGTGAAAAGATCTCCTTTGCCCTGTTGCAGGTAGCATGAATGGTTTTACATGGGCATTTGTCTGGCATATCGGTTGTGGACAACCGTAAAAAGGGTAGGTTTATCGGTAATGGGTGTAAGATTCATTCCGAGGTCTTGCCCTACTTTTGCAACGGATCAAGGGACTGGCATACATATATCCCCTTGGATATATCCTCACCCTTTAGTTTTTAAAGTTCATCCCAACAAAAGCTCATGCGAGTTAGACCTGTTTACGGGTTTTCTTATTTCTGAAATTATTCTTCCCGATGATGGCAAATGCACAATTGAAAATCAAGCAGACAGCCGGGCGCGATGCGCTGGGAGACTTTGCGCCGGAGTTTGCGCATGCCAACGATGACATCCTTTTCGGCGAGGTGTGTAGCCGCAAGCATCTGCTTTCGTTACGGGATCGTTCCGTGGTGACCCTCGTGTCACAGGCTTCTCTAAGTTTGGCAGATTCCTCATTGAAGTATCAATGGGAAACTGCACGAAAGAACGGTGTGACGAAAGTCGAAATAGCAGAAATACTCACCCACGCTGCTTTTTATGTGGGTTGGCCCAATGCTTGGGCAGTTTTTCGGATGGCCAAGAAAGTGCGGGCAACCGTATTTATCCCGGCAGGCGTGAAGCATTGGCATGGCGCAGCTCCTGGCAGTTGGTTCTCACACCTTGCCATAGCCGTTCCTGGTGAAAACACGGGCAAATGAATGGCTCGAACCCATCGCTGACGCAGAATACACAAAATTCAAATGATATGAAATCCTTGTTATTACTATTTATGGCTCTGTTATCTTTCAGTTGTAGCTCACAATCCCAACGGCAGTCGGCGGATACGTCCAGTCAGCGGCCATCGCCCCGTGTGCTTGTCGCTTATTTCTCCTGTACCGGCACCACACAGAAGGTGGCGGAGGCCATCGCTCAGGCTACTGACGGCACACTTTACCGCATTACGCCCGAACAGCCCTATACTGCTTCGGATCTGGACTGGCACAATGCGCAAAGCCGTAGTTCCGTGGAGATGAAGGATGAGCATTCACGCCCGGCCATCGGCGGTGAGGCGCTTGACATGGCGGACTACGACGTGATATTTGTCGGTTATCCCATTTGGTGGGATCTTTGTCCGCGTCCGGTCAATACGTTTATAGAGAAATATGAATTTGCCGGAAAGAAGGTCATACCTTTTGCCACTTCTGGCGGAAGTTCCATTACTCACAGCGTACAGGAGCTCAAAAGCCTTTATCCTCGTGTCGAATGGGGAGAGGGCTGCCTGCTCAATGATGATCGGAAAGAGGCTGCCGCCTGGTCAAGGCGTGTCTTGGGGCTGCGGTAGCTCTCGGTGAAATGTGAAGGGAAGCGGGTGAAGAAACCTGATTTTCCGTCACCCGCCGCTCCCGGTTCGGCATCCATTCTCTCACCGCGCAGTGCCGGATGTGTGGGGACATTGTGCTCTGTCCCATTTGTAGTGTCACGGTTCTTCTGTCATCGCCAAACTGTGCCGTTCCGTCTCCCGCCTGCGGTATTCTGAGGGAGAAACTCCCCTGATTTTTGTAAAGGTGCGTGAGAAATATGCGGCTTCGCTAAAGCCCAGCTTAAAGGCGATATCGTTTATTTTAAGTCGGGTAAGTTCAAGATACTGACAGGCTCTTTGTACCTTTAACCTGATAAAGTAGTTGATGGGCGAGGTACCGGTTTCACGTTGGAATAGCATAGAAAAGTGTGAAGGCGAATATTTGAAGTAGGTCGCCAGTTGGTCGAGTGTAAGGTCGTGCTGTAGGTTTTCTTGCATGTACCGTATGACACGGGCCGAGAGAAGACTGTCGGTTCGTGAGGGTTTGGAAGACAGATGGCAATATGGAGTTTGGTAAACGAATGAGGCCAGAAATTGGTAGAGACACATGGATGTGTAGATCATATAGTCCTTGATGTAGGCCATACTGAAACTGTCATAGATTTCCTCAAATAGCTGTAGGCGGTATTGCATACGAGAGTGTTCGTTGGGCAGCAAAGAACGGGGTGCAGAGGGGGTAGGGGCAAAGCACGATGCGGACTTTCCGCGAAAATGCATGAAATAGATGGTCCAGGGATCATCATTGTCTGCTCCGAATGCATAAGGAATACCCGATGGAATGAGCAGAAAGTGGTCTTTGGTCACCGAGTATTTCTTGCCGCCGATGTGATACCATCCTTTCCCGCCTATACAGTATATAAGCATGCAATAGTCGCAACCATTTTGTTTGAGTACGAAGTGGTACTTGACTTTTGGGAAAAAGCCGATCTTTCGCAGATACAGGTTGCCTCCAAGCGGATGGTTGCTGTATGCGTCAAGCTGTTCTTCGGGCATAGACAAGGTACGCTCTCCTTTAAAGCCTTCTTTGATTCTGAGCATGGTGTGTCGGTGCTATCTAATTTGTCATTTCCAGAGGGGATACAGATTGTTTTTCTTTTATTGCGGTATCAACGGTTTGTCCTTATTCTTGCGACCTCCTTCGTTTTCTACAAAAACAGTGCAAGTCGAACGTCATCAAGCTTGCTTGGATGGCTGAGATGCAGCCTGTTTTCTACAAAGATGTCCATTTCCATAAGATAGTACAAGCAAATCAGAATAAAATAGACTTCTTGTGTTTCGACCACTGACTATTTTTGTATGAGATAAGTGACCGTTCGGCCATTCAAGCAAGGCTGGCGCTCTCTGTTTGGCCACACCTTTATTAGACGGTATGGTCTGTTTCACCAATTGAATGTATGAACAATGAAAAAGTGGGTTCTACTCAGCTTCCTGCTCATGGGGAGAATGTTGGCAGGTTCTGCTCAAATCTCAGATCGGCGCTTGGCTGAGACTATCCTCCGTGACTCATCGTTGCTGACCGTGGACAGTATGGCCCGCACTGTGATACGCAGTGGCCTGAATGCAGGCAGTGGATATTCCCAAATTTGGGCACGCGATATGAACACTTTCATAGAGGTGGCCTGTCAGGAAACAGATCCGGCTGTTCTTCGCCATGCCATATTGCTGTTCTTTGCCCTGCAGCAGCCCAATGATGAGATGATTGACGGTTATGTGTTGAAAAAAGATTTCACCTGGCATGATGACTCTCCTTATTATTCAGCCGCCGCCCCCGATCATGTCGCTTTCAAGAATACTGTGGAGACCGATCAGGAGTCATCGCTCATCCAGATTGTGGGCAAGTATGTGCGTCTGACAGGAGATTATGGCCTGCTGGCCGAGCCGGTGGCGGGGCGTACGGTGTTGGATCGAATGTATAGAATGATCGGTTATTTGATGCGCGAGCGTTATGATGCGCACTATGGATTGCTTTATGGGGCCATGACAGCCGATTGGGGAGATGTGCAGCCTCATGATGACTTTGGCTGTGACATGAATGAACTGTCTACCAAGGCGATTGATGTGTACGACAATGCCATGTTTATTTTGGCGCTTAAGGATTTGGAGAAACTCACGCCGGATAAAAGACGCAGGGGCTATTGCAAACGCTTGCGTAAGCGAGTGGCGAAAGCGGTACGTAAGAATTTATGGGACAAGGACCGGCAGCAGTTTATTCCTCATCTGTATTTAGGTGTTTCTCCCTTACCGGCGGGTTTCAACGAGCGCGAAGTGTACTATCATGGCGGTACGACCATCGCCATGGAGGCAGGGCTGCTGAGCCGGAGAGAAGTGAAGGAGGCCAATGACCGCATGCTTGACAATGTGCGGCGCTCAGGCATGCCCAGCGTGGGACTTACACTTTATCCGCCTTATCCGGAAGGATTCTTTCATGGTGGAATGTCCCGACCGTATGTTTATCAGAACGGAGGGGACTGGACCTGGTTTGGCGGACGTACGATACAGCAGCTCATTGCACACGGCTTCGTACGGGAGGCATATGCGGAAGTGCGTCCCATGGTGGAGCGTGTCATCAAAAATGGAGGATTCTATGAATGGTATGGCAAGGGGAATGTGCCCAGCGGCTCGGGACATTTCAAGGGGTCTGCCGGTGTGCTGGCCAAAGCCATAGCTCTGTTGCGAACTTGGAGTGACGTTCATAGATGAACAATGTGCAACAGCCTCCCGGTCAAGAGTGCGGCCTCCCTGCGGAACTTCCGCAGGGAGGCCGCACTCTTGACCGGGAGGAGTACAATGCTTGCACTTGATTAATCTTTTTCCCTTTTCCTGAACTGTCCCTATTCACGCCGCAAGGTATGGGATTACTGTATAGATCATGCGCACCAGTAACACTGAAAGTCTCTCTGCCTGCCAGAGGTGTCTGCTGCCAGTCCCGTCGATGGCGTTATGAGCACACCGTTGCAGATCCTCATCACTATTAAGGCTGAGACCCCATTGGGATGTTCGAAGCTGCTGCGCAGCGCCCGCGTGAAGAGAACAGCTCAATATTTGTCTATAGGCTTTCCACTCATCTCCATGAACAAAGTGCCACCCGCCACGACATCGCTGAAGCGGATTTTGGGTGTATGCAGGGTCTTTCCGTTTAACAGGTAGCGCTGCACGTAGGAATGGGCGGGACTGTTGTGCTGTGTCTTGATGATGAATTCGTCTCCCTGGTAATACTTGCGGTTGAGCCGGATTCGGATTTCATCGAAGATGGGACTGCCTAATGCGAATGACGGATGCTCCCCGTTGAGTCCCTTTATGTCAAAGATTCCCATGGAGGCCATGACATACCAGGCTCCGAGTTGTCCTTGATCTTCGTCTTGGCCGTAGCCGTACCCGTGTATGCCGTCTGTTCCGTAAAACTCATTGAGAATGGCGCGTACCCATTTCTGTGTGAGCGAGGGTCGCCCGGATTCGTTGAAGAGCCATGATATGTGCAGACAGGGCTGGTTGCCATGGTTGTAGAGGGTCTTTAGCCCGGAGAAGGCCGCCACCTCGGTTCCTCCACTGAAAATGAGCTTTCGCGATACGGTGAAGATGCTGTCGAGCCTTTGCGTAAAATCCTTCCTGCCTACCTTGCGTACCAGTTCCTTGGCATTGTGGGGCACGTAGAAAGTGTACTGCCAGGCGTTCCCTTCTTGAAATCCGCGCATGGGCTGCATGGGGTTGAAGTCCCGGATAAAGGTTCCATCGGCAAGTTTGGGGCGGATGAAGTGGGTGGTGGGGTCATACAGCTGCTCCCATCCTTTGGACAGCCGCATCAGGCGCTTGTAGTCTGTAGATTTTCCTAAGCCCTTGGCCCATTGTGCCACCGCCCAGGCGCTGAATGAGTATTCCAGCGTATGTGAGGCCGAAAACATGTAGGTTTCTCCCGGTCCGTCACCTTCGTCCTGATGCGGTACGTAGCCATAGTCTACGAAGCGTCTGGTGTCTACCTTGCCTGCTCCGAACGGTCGGTCTGTACCGTCCAGCTCGTTCTTGAACGCGGCCTCATAGCCCGTCTTCACGTCAAAGTCACGGATGCCGCAGGCATACGCCGCAGCCAATAGCAGGCCGAGCTGGTTGGTTCCCACCCCCGATACATAGCGGCTGTTGGCGATGCCGTCGGCCAGCCACCCGCTGTCCTTGTATACCAGCAGGTGGCTGCTGATGTAGTCGGAGAGATATTCCGGATAGGCCAGTGCCCAAAGCTGCGTAAGATTCCATTGCGCGCCCCAAGCCGCGTCTGTATTGTAGAGGTGGTGGACCGGATGCCCGTCCGTTATAGGTATCTGTCCGACTGTCCCATCGTGACGCGGGTATGCCCCGTTGATGTCGCTGGCCAGTCCGCGGCCGAGTAGGGCGTGGTAGAGTCCCGTGTAGAATTTGACCTTGTCCGTCCGGTTGGGTGTTTCCACCTTGATGCGTCCCAGATAGTCTTCCCAAATGCCTTGCGCCTGTTTCTTGGCTTGGTCGAAGGTCAGTGACGAGGCTTCCGCTTCCAGGTTGGTCCGTGCGTTTGCGATGGAGGTGTAAGACAGGCCGATACGTACGGTGACTGTTTCGCCCTCATGCGTGGGGAAAGTCAGATACAATCCGGCTCCTGTCCCATGCATTTCGTTCATTCCGGTCTGTATGACGGAGTCGTTGAAGCACCCCCAGGATGTGGGCTTTTTGTCGGTGACAGCGGAGAAATAGAGGGGTACGTTGGCTCCCGGCTGGTATTTTTTGACGTATTCCGGTTCGGTGACGACGTAGCCCTCTATATGTCCGTCCGCCGTGAGACTTACCTGCGCGTCACGTACAGCTCCGCTTTCACCTTGCCGATGCCCGATGTCGAAAATAATGTGGCTTTCGGATTTTTCCGGAAAGGTGTAGCGCTGGAAAGCCACGCGTTGGGTTGCGGTCAGCTCAGTCCGGATCTGGTAGTCTTTCAGCCATACGGAATAATAGCCGGGTTCCACCGTTTCATCTCTGTGGTCGAAATGGGAGTGGTAGCCTTGGCCCGCTGGGCCGTTGACCGGGCCGGGGGTAGTCTGTAGTGTGCCTGTTGTCGGCATCAGTACGATGCCGCCTATTTGGAACTCATGCAGGCATGGAAATCCGTCGATGGTCGTGTCACGGTAGTCATAGCCGGTGGCCTCCCACCCGGTGGCATTGCCCAAGTGCCCGTTGGTGGAAGGGCCGGGCTTGGCCATGCCGAAGGGCAATGAGCCGGGAGCGAAGTGAAACCAGCGGCAGTGCGCTGTGCCGATACGGGGCTCCACATAGTGGATGAGGGAGTCGGCCGTCGTGCTCTGTGCCAGCATGGACGGCATTCCTGCCCAAAGGGGCAGCATGCGTAGCAGAAGATGAAGTGCTTTTCGAATCATGGGACTTGTAGGTTGGAAAGAGGATGGGAGGCCCAATGGAGTTCAACAGGAGTTTGCCCCCAATAGCCTAAGGGCGGGAGTGCGCATGGGGACAAACGTCCGGAGTGATGGTGGGGCTGCTGTATGCGGATCATTGCCTTTGTATCCGATCTGTGGGTAGAGTTCTATTTCAGTGAGATAGATTCTTCGACAACTCTGCGACAAATGAGGCTGGAAGTACGATGTTCCCAGTATTGAGCGCTTGAGCGAAGAGTGGGGCAATGTCGCTGTCCTTATATCCTGCAATGCCGCATCCGATGCGTGTGACGAGGAAGGTGAGTGAGGGGTGCGTGCGGGCAAATTCGATGAACGCGTCCACATAGGGGCGGATAGCTTCCGGGCCGCCATGCATAGTGGGGATGGCGTAGGAGTGCCCTTGCAGGCCGGACCCCACTCCCATCCGGGCGCCGAACTTCTTCAGGGCGGTACGGGCCGCGCCGCCGCCATGCATCCCCTGCCGGTTGCTTCCGAACACGAATATCTCGTTGGGCTGTAGGGAGTCAATGTGCTCGGGAGTGGTGCGGAGGAATCCCGCAGATGGTATGCCTGTCGGGGCCTGCTCCTGTGGCTGGCATTTGCGGCAATAGCTGTCAAAGTGTAACATTATTTGTAGGAAATATCTCGGCAGGCGCTCTGTCACGAACCGGCCTATCTCATCGGGTATGCGCTTGTAGAAGGCTGTGGCCACTGCTCCCGTGATGGCTCCCATGGTGTCGGCGTCACCTCCCAAGGCAACGGTGAGGCGGATGGCATCCTCATAGCCGGTGCTTTCGAAAAAGGCTGTGAGGGACTGCGGCACGGTTTGTTGGCAGCTCTCGTCAAAGTGGTAGTCCCGCTTGATGGCGGCGTATCCTTCGAGAAGATTATAGCCAAATTCCCGGCTGACAAAGTTGCGGATTTCCTCCTTGCCCGCCCCCCTTCGGGCAAGGTAGACAGCTGCGGCCACAGCTTGTGCGCCTTTTATGCCTTCTGGATGATTATGCGTCACTTCGGCAGTAGTGCGTGCCAGCGTGAGAGCATTCTCTAAAGTGTCTGCGGCGAAACCGACGGGCGACACACGCATGGCCGATCCGTTGCCCCAAGAGTTGTAGGGGGCTGTGTCTTCTTGGAACAGCCATTTGCTGAATGAAGCGCCGTAGCCGCCCATAGGGTTGGGATAGGAGCGTCCCAGCCTGCGCATCCAGGCGATGAGACCGTCCTTGCTGTGTTTTTCGTCATAGGCCAGCCATGCGGCCACAGCGATGGTCATGATGGTGTCGTCGGTGTAGGACATGCGCTCGTTGAACAGGGGAAAATTGTAGTTCTTGGTGGGGTTGAACTCATAGACTGAGCCGATGACATCGCCGGCGATGGCTCCCAGTAGAGGTAAGTGGATCATGTGTGCAAAGGTTAGGGTGGGTGAGTGTGCGGTGGACGCGGTTCAGGCTTCTTGCGTTGAAAGACATCAAGGAAGTGCGGCCGCCGAATTTGCGTAAGGCCGGGCGTGTCCGTGTCGCTCTGCTGTGCGGGCGTATGCAAGCCGGGCGACTTGAAGCCCTCTTCAATGTCTGGGCGCAGCCTGTCTTATGCAAAGACAGTGCAAGCTGAATGCAATGGAGCTGGCTCCGATTGCTGAGGCGCAGCCTGTCTTATGCAAAGATAGTCCTGTTGCGCCACTGTTGGCTTCAAGGTACGTCCTTTTTATGGGTGTTTTTTTGACGATCTTTGTTGTTCGATGCAGGCCGGCATTAAAAGCCAGCCTGCAGACTATTGTAACTGCTGTGAAGTTCCGGCTTTCACTGCCGACCGGTGATAGTATGTCCGGAAGCGGTGCGGACTCAGTTTCAAGTCTTTATTTATATATTTCAGGTCTTTATTTATATATTTCAAGACTTTATTTATATAATTCAAGTCTTGAATTTGAGTCTGCATAGGGCGTAGGTGAGCTGGGGGTGCTTTTCAAGAGATGCAGACGAGGGCATCTGGGCTGTATGCCGTCAAAACCCTGCTGAATTTCGTGGAGAATGAAAGTTCAGTGCTGTGGGTGGCATCAGAGTTATGTCACACTTTTGTCATAGATATTTCATCAATCTTATTATTTTCCCCAAAATAAGCGGAAGAGAGTTATAACCACTCTCACCCTTATCCGTGTGCCCTTTTATCACTACTTTTGTATTTGCCGGGGGATGGCAAGTGCCACTCCGTCAGGTTCATTTATACTATTAAAATATTGTCGAAATGGAAGATATGAAGAAATTTCTGCCACAGGCAGATCTTGAAAAATTGAAGATAGTCCTTTCCATCAAGGAAGCATATAACGAGGGGCGGATCTCGTTGGACGAGGCTCGGAAAGAGCTGAAGGAAAAGGTAGTCACGCTGAAGCCTTATGAGATAGCGCTCGCCGAACAACAGCTCAAGGAGGTGGAGGACGACGAGTGCCGCAAGGAGAACATCCAGCAGATGCTCGACCTCTTTGACGGCGTGATGGACACCAGTCGGCCCGAGCTGCCCGCCAGTCACCCCATCATGTGCTACTATCGCGAGAACGACAGTCTGCGCAAGATATTGCTGGAGATAGAGGACTTGGTGCAATACCCCGTCATTAAGAACCAGTGGCTGGCACTTTACGACCGTCTGGCACAGTACCGCCTTCATCTGTCACGCAAGCAGAACCAGCTCTATCCTGTATTGGAGAAGAAGGGTTTTGACCGCCCTACTACTACTATGTGGCAGCTTGATGATTTTATACGCGATGAGATCAAGGAGGCGCGCGGACTGCTGGACAACGACAAGGACGACGCTTTCATTGCCATGCAGCAGACGGTCGTGGATGACATCCGCGACTTGATGTCCAAAGAGGAGCATGTGCTCTATCCCACTTCGTTGGCGATGATCACGCCTGAGGAGTTCGAACACATGAAGGGAGGCGACCGCGAGATCGGCTTTGCGTGGATTGACGCTCCCGAGGGAAAGTCCGTTTCCGGAGAGAAGAAGGCCGCGACGGGCGACAATCCCTCCGGCTTCGGTACGGAACTGTCGGTCTTGCTGCAAAAATACGGCTACGGCATAGGGAGTCAGAACAAGCTGGAGGTGGCAACGGGTGAGCTGACGCTCGACCAGATCAACCTTATATACCAGCATATGCCCGTGGATCTGTCGTTTGTTGACGAGAACGAGCTGGTGCGTTTCTACACGGATACGAAGCATCGCGTATTCCCCCGCAGCCGCAATGTCATCGGGCGTGACGTGAAGAACTGCCATCCGCGCAACAGTGTACACATCGTGGAAGAAATCATCGCGAAGTTCCGCAACGGCGAGCAGGACAAGGCCGAGTTCTGGATCAACAAGCCGGGTCTGTTTATCTACATTGTCTACATCGCCGTGCGTGACGCGCAGGGCCAGTTCAAGGGCGTGCTGGAGATGATGCAGGACTGCACCCACATCCGCAGTCTGGAAGGCTCCCGTACCTTACTGACCTGGGACAGCGATCAGGCGCATGACGAGACCGGTGAAACGGCGTATGAGCCGGAGAAGGGCACGACAGAACCAGCCCGTCCCACAGCGGATGCCTCCCGACTGGAAATCACTCCCGATACCCTGCTTAAGGAGATTTTGGCCGCCTGGCCCTTTATGAAGGAGAAGTTGGTGGAGATCAATCCCAAGTTCAAGCTGCTGCACACCCCCTTGGCCCGCGTCATGCTCCCCAAGGCTACCGTGCGCATGATGAGCGAGCGCAGCGGTATGCCGTTGGAGAAGCTGGTGGAGGCGCTCCGGGCGGCAGTCAAAAGCCATAAGGGTTAGCCGCCGCCCGTTCACGGACGAGCGGTTTCGTTCCTATACATATAATATATAGGGGCTGTTCACGTACGGATTCCGTAGACGGGGTACTGTTACGCCGGTAGGATGTATCGCGTGACAGGGCAATTTAAGTAGACGAAGGAGAGGCGTTCTTTGGATCGGCTCTCCTTCGTTTTTTTGTGCTGATTGACAGGATTTTGCATGTATATCTTCCCATGCTGTGCCTTGCCCCGCTGCCGATTTTTTTATGAGGTCTGACTGCCAATATACCTTTTGGCACGCTCGTTGCTTTACATGGGGTGTGCCGCTTGCAACACAGCGGCACGAATGAACATCGAATAATAACAACAAAAGAATATATACATACAATTATGGGAAAGATTATTGGTATTGACCTTGGAACCACTAACTCGTGTGTTTCTGTTTTTGAAGGCAACGAGCCTGTAGTGATCGCCAACAGCGAGGGCAAGCGTACCACTCCTTCGGTGGTAGCCTTTGTCGAGGGCGGTGAACGTAAGGTGGGTGACCCTGCCAAGCGTCAGGCTGTAACCAACCCCTTGCGTACCATCTACTCCATCAAGCGTTTCATGGGTGAGACCTATGACCAAGTGCAGAAGGAGATCGCACGTATGCCTTACAAGGTAGTGCGTGGCGAGAACAACACGGCCCGTGTGGAAGTGGACGGTCGCCAGTATACGCCGCAGGAGATTTCGGCCATGATCCTGCAGAAGATGAAGAAAACTGCTGAGGACTACCTCGGACAGGAAGTGACCGAGGCCGTCATCACCGTACCTGCCTACTTCTCTGACTCCCAGCGTCAGGCCACGAAAGAGGCCGGGCAGATCGCCGGTTTGGATGTTAAGCGAATTGTCAACGAGCCGACGGCCGCAGCTCTGGCCTACGGTATCGACAAGGCTAACAAGGACATGAAGATCGCTGTGTTCGACCTTGGTGGTGGTACGTTTGATATTTCCATTCTGGAGTTTGGCGGCGGTGTGTTCGAGGTGCTTTCCACCAACGGCGACACGCACCTCGGTGGTGATGACTTCGACCATGTGATTATCGAATGGCTCGTCAACGAGTTCAAGAAGGACGAGGGTGCTGACCTGACTACTGACCCGATGGCCATGCAACGTCTGAAGGAAGCTGCCGAGAAGGCCAAGATAGAGCTTTCAAGCTCCACCTCGACCGAGATAAACCTGCCTTACATCATGCCGGTAGGCGGCGTGCCCAAGCACTTGGTTAAGACATTGACCCGTGCCCAGTTCGAGCAGTTGAGCCATAGCTTGATTGAGGCCTGCAAGGCTCCGTGTGAGGCTGCGCTGAAATCGGCCGGACTTTCCACGAGCGACATTGACGAAGTGATCCTCGTAGGTGGTTCTACCCGTATCCCTGCTGTTCAGGACTTGGTGGCCAAGTTCTTCGGCAAGACTCCTTCCAAGGGTGTCAACCCGGATGAGGTGGTAGCCGTAGGTGCTGCTATTCAAGGTGCCATTCTGAACAAGGAAAAGGGTGTCGGCGACATCGTATTGTTGGATGTCACTCCGCTTTCGCTCGGTATCGAGACGCTGGGTGGTGTGATGACGAAGTTGATAGACGCTAACTCCACGATTCCGTGCAAGAAGAGTCAGGTATTCTCCACGGCCGAAGACAACCAGCCTGAGGTTACGATCCATGTACTCCAAGGTGAGCGCGAGTTTGCCAAGGACAACAAGAGTATCGGCCGCTTCAACCTTTCCGGCATAGCCCCTGCCCGTCGCGGTGTTCCTCAGATTGAGGTGACTTTCGATATCGATGCCAACGGTATCTTGAAGGTGTCTGCCAAAGACAAGGCTACCGGTAAGGAGCAGGCCATCCGCATCGAGGCTTCGAGCGGTCTGACAGAGGATGAGATCAACCGCATGAAGGCTGAAGCTGCATCCAACGCTGAGGCTGACAAGAAGGAGCGTGAGCGTGTGGATAAGCTCAATCAGGCAGACTCCATGATCTTCCAGACCGAGAACCAACTGAAGGAATTGGGTGACAAGCTGCCCGCAGACAAGAAGGGGGTCATTGAGGCCGCTCTCGGCAAGCTGAAGGATGCGCACAAGGCTCAGGATCTGGCAGCTGTAGAGACCGCCACAGCTGAACTCAACAACGCTTGGCAGGCAGCCAGTGCAGAAATGTACCAGCAGACGGGCGCACAACCCGGGCAGGATGCCGGCCAGCAGTCCGCAGGCCAACAGAGCGCCGGCCAGCAGTCCGCTTCTTCCGACAACAGCAAGGACGACATTCAGGATGCTGACTTTGAGGAAGTGAAGTAAGCATCGGTAAATATCGATAAAAATTAATAAAATGGAATAGCGAGAAAATCAGAGGTTTTCTCGCTATTCCTGTTTTGTGTTTATGGATCTCTATGCGACCATTTTAATCGCAGAATAAGGCCTTCAAGGCTTATTTGTACCAGAACAAATGGGCATAAGGTTGAACTACTTAATGCTTCTCTCTATTACTTAGGATTCTTGAAAAATAATAAAAAAGGCGAGGGCGTACCCTTTATTGGATTCACTCTCACCTTTTATGTTAAGGTCTAAACTTAACGTTCGGATTGAACCTCAAGATAATCGGACCATACTTCGCAATCTCGGCATCAGTCATGAGTCTCGCATTATTTGACTTACGCTTAAAGCGGTCTTTCCATTTCTTATCTTTGGGGTCTTTGTATCGGGTAGGTACATACTCTTGAACATGGATGACCCCTTCTTGAAAAGTCTCACAGACGTTTCCGTTGCGGTCTTTGTTCTTATGAGTATGGTTCCAATCAAAATCAAGCTGCATTTTCTTGTCCGCACTATATAGTTTGGCCTGCGTTGCGAGCCCATCCTTACCAGGATAGAAATAGATATCGCTTTTCTTTGCATAGGCAGGTAAATGTGGATGTTCTACATTTACACTACTCTTGTCAGCTATCATTCTGCCAGTAACGCCATTAATTGTAACACGAGTAGATGGTGACGTATAGAGGTACGAATACAAATCGTTTCGGCCTCTTACTCTTGAACGTTGATCTCCCATAGCTTACAAGTATGCGTAATTATGATTATACTGAAGTCCACGATAATCTACCTTTCTCAACCATTCAAAAAAAGAGATGGCATCAGGTAAAAAGCCATTTGCTTTCATATCGATATTAAGAGCTTCTGAAAGATTCATAGTATGCACCTCGTTCTTCCTATTTTCTCCTTTACCTTGACCAACGATGAACTCATCGTATTGAGAACGCAGGAAATAAACCTCATCCGTATTGGAGGCTTCTGCAAGAAGGAGTTCTGAACAAGGAGCTAACTCCGTCAGCATCTTTTCGCGTATAGTTTCAAAGAACAGACGTTCATTGGCGCTGATGTAGTTGTTGTCCATCTTCAGAAAGAGTGCTTCATCCTCAGGCCATAAATCATTCTCAATCAAATTCTTATCTATTTGTTTCATTTTCTGTGAAATTTAGAGATTTGGTCTTCTATGTAGGTGATAGGCGTTTGAAATCCAGAAATCTCAGCCTCCACGCCATAAACGATAACTAAAGATGGAGTAAGCCTTTCTTCAAGCGTGCGCATAGCATACTGCCATAAGAGACAGGCAGATCTGTTCCACTGTACACCGACACCGCAAACGCCAATTACACTTTTTATGGGAAGTCCTTCAAAGCAGTATTCAAAGGAATCTGCATTTCCCCAACTGGCAGTTGGAATCACATTAAGACCGCAGTTCTGCCAATGAGCTCCAGCGAAACGTGAAAGATAGACGCTGTGCTTGTTGACGTGTGAAGGCACATCGACAAAGAGCGAGTAATCCGGCGTAAACACGCAATCAAATTTTGCTAGTTTGTAAGTCGTTGCCTCAAGTTTTTTATCGCAAGCAGTTGCAAATTTGTAGTCGTGAGCAAAGAAATGAATAGCCTGCCCCTTTCCGTCAAGCTTGTTATGCTCTGAATACGGATGAAAGTCTAAATTCACAGCCCCGTTATAAGCCTTCAATATAGGGAATTCATTGACGTCGCTGAACTCCATTCCATCCATGAGGTGCATGTTGTTGAACTCCATCATGCGCCGCTTGTGGTATGACAAGCTCTCGTGCTCCAGAAGCTTGCCTGTGGGGGTACAGGACATTAAGTACATATCCTTTGCCCCAAATAATGTATTATTATAAACCATACAATCTTTCTTATTATAGCAGTCTTATAATACCACTAATGATTAAAAACTAATATCTAAAGCCGATTTTTCCAGGAATAATACATTTTTTTTCAAGCCAAAAGTTTGTACTTTTGCAGAAATTTCCGAGCATTACTTTCGGGCTTTGGGGCTAAGGCCTTGAAATCGACATAATGCAAGCCTTATGAATCCTCATATTACGCCAATAGTATGAGGATTTTTTGCGCCCTTCTATTGATTGGCTTCCTCCTTTCTTTTTGATGCACCTTTCCATGACTTGATTCGTTTTTCAATCTCATCTTTGGGAAGACGCGGGTTGATTATTTGTAATTGCTTCAGCTTTTCAGCAGCAATTGCTGGCGTGAGAATAGCTTCTTCAACCAGTTTGTCGAAAACATAAAGAATGCCTCGCACTTCGACTCCATCTTTCATAGATGAAGTTTTTAGCTTTCTATCTCCAATCAGCAGAATATAACCTTTGCGCTTGGCATAGTACCAAACAGAGCAATCTGTCAATGATACGTTTGTCTTGTTCTCGTAAACTTTCTGCTGGCCACGGATTTCACATAGTTCATCCATCTCAAAAGATGCTACATGTAGTCGTTTGTTGGCCTGATAGATTTCCACAGCATCTCGTTGGCCTTCACGACTTAATTCAAACATCACAAAGTCTGTAGTATGAACCTCGCAGGATAACTGGAAGAAATGTTCCAAAAGACCTATATCAAGCAGATCTATGAATACGTTGGTGTCATTAACTACAATCGCCTGCATTAGATTACGTTTAAGTGTTTACGAACGGTACCAATGGAAGCGTGTAAGAGTGACGCAGCCTTAGAAGTGCTAATCAAATCTTTTGCAACAGCCGAATAGACCAATGTTTCGAATTTATTTGTCATAGTCTCTTGATAACGTGATGTTTCCACAAACCTTTTCAATGTTGCATCCTGATTTTTACGAATGCAATAGCTTTTATACTTGTTGTCGCTAACAATATCCAAGTACTTCAGCTTATGCATGATCGCATCTATCGAGATACCATATATCATTTGCAGTTGTTTTAACTCGGATGTAGAAATCTTCTCGCCTGGTTTGAAAATACTCTTCAAGGTTGAAGAAGGTAATAGCATTTCGTTGGCAAATTCATCGCATAGTTTTTCTCTTTCACGCGGAGTCAATTCCTCTGCAAACCTCTTATTATATAATAGGTGTCCCAACTCATGTAGGGCTGTAAAACGTCTGCGCTCAATGTGTTCACGGTTGCTATTAAGAACAATGATATATTCCTGCCCGTTCACTACTCCGCTCACGCCATCGAAACTATCGGGCGCCTCGGTCGAAATGACTTTAATACCATGAGACTCTAAAGTGTCTTGAACGTTAGCGATTGCATCATAGCCAAGACTCCATGACTGCCTTAAATCCATAGCCAAGTTACACATCTCTTCTTTTGAAGACAAGTTCGGCCCAATGGATTCAATTGACTCATGTTCATCTTTACCAAGAATCTCCTCTACCTCTAAATAACGTTCTACTTGGTCTTGAATCTTCACTTTAAGAGCATTCACATCCTTGACCGTAGTATTTGATTTTTTGCGAAAAGAGACTTCAAATTGGTTCAAGTCGAAAGTGAAAGGGCGATAGAAGTAATCCAAGTCTACATCGAGTGCTGTACCCAAAGCGATGAGAACACTACTGTTCGGTAGCATCTTTGCAGATTCATACTTAGAAATGGCCTGTTTTGAAACCATTCCCCCTATAAGATTTACGAGCTGATCCATCGAAATTTTCTTGAGGGTTCGAGCCTGTTTTAGTCGCTGGGCGAATACTTGTACATCTGAAACCATGTCTAATGAATTTTATTTGTTGACAAAGGTGCGAATTTTAAGTTTATGTCAACTGCAAATAGGGCGTTATTTTTATGAAGAGGTTGATTTTTTCATATTCTATGGTGTTTTGTCAACCTGAGTAGGTATGATTGAGTTCGCACAATGACAAGAAAATCCGAGTATTCATAGGTTGTTCTTGCATTGCCCATAAGCTCAAATTGTTCTTGTGCATAGAGCGGCAAATATAGAAAACGATAGACAGCTACACCGTGTGGCAATAACACCGCGAAATAGCAGAAAAGACATGATTTACCTATAAGTTTTTTCCGATACTTTTAGATGACTTCAGAAGGCTTCGAATTATTGATTTTACATTGTACCAATGTGCTCGTAAATAGCGATTGCCAACGTTATGTTACCTTTGAGGAAGTGAAGTAAAGGATTTCGACCCTATTCCATATGTAAAGATGGCGTGCAGCTTTCAGAGGCTGCATGCCATCTTTTTTGTTTCAGGGGGCGATGCACGATAACTTGTCGCGGGGATGATTCTTTATTCATAACTTAATATGGCCGATTGTATGAGGCTGTCTTTGCAGTGTGAAAGAAAAGGGGAAAATACAACCTGCCAGTGTGGTAACTTGTTCCGGCGAAGTAGTGTGGGAAACGATTAATGTATGCAGGGAAACATCGTCTGCTGTCGCATTTATGAACTAAACCGGTTTCGCGAAATCTTCTTTCATTCCACCCAATTAGAGGTGCTTCAACGGGCGAGGATTCAGGCGATTCCGAGCTTTCTCACCCTAACGTCAAGAAAAATCCTTGTAGGGATGGGTATATAAAGAATCTGGGAGACACTGTATAAAGAGGAACTTGCAAATCAGATCTAACTAGGGAGGAGAGAATGTAGAATTTATATGGCACCTGTCAGGTTCTTTCATGGCGAGTTGCCTGTTGTTTTCTCAGGGGGCATCTCTTCGTCCACCGATTGGCATAGATGCCCTTGGGTGCTAAGCTCTACATTTTACAAAGTGGCTGGGGGGTCTGTCGCTCATTGCTACCGTCTGTGTTGATTGTGCTTGATGGAAGATTGTCAGGCTGAAAAGAGTCACTTATGACAGTTGTCTTTCACGATCTCTACATAATGAGTTTCTTTGTATTTTTGAAATTCCTTTAGCTTCTCATTGATCCTATTCAAGTTGGCCTCATAATCTTCACAATTACCTGCATTATGGAAAGGTTTTAGAATCTCTCCTGTAGCTTGGCAGCAGTAATCTCCATTCTGGTAGTGCCTTCGTTTGCACATTGCGCAAAACTTATGATTAAACGGGTCACCACTTGCAAATGCCATCCCCCAGTAGGCTATATCTGGCTCAATGAATTGCCAATGGTTACAAGATCTTGATTCAGGATCAATGGTAATCTGCATCTGTATATTCCCCCTTTGCTTGTAGCTTTCAACACATTCCATGTCGTTATTGACATATATGCGGCCTGACTTGTAAAGCGTAAATCTCATTAGTGTAACTTGTGCTGGAAATGGATTGCTATTCTCCTTTTTCGGATTGAAACCATGGTATTTCACCGTTTGGCATTTGTTCAGGTCATAATTAGCGGTGAATGTATCAATATCATTTTCATGGTTCATCCACAATTCAATGACACGTCCTGCGGGCAAATCATCTCTTTCCCTATCGTCATCCTCACAGGCTCTAAGCACTATGGCAATTTCGTTATTGCGCTTTTCCTGATTAAACAGTCGATAGTGGGATGTGGAAGAAAGCGATGAGGTTCTATCGAGTTTGCAGAATTCAAAATTCGTACACGCTTTCTTTATATCAAATGTCCGCTCTTCGACCGTGTTACAACCTGATTCCTTGTTCTTCCACGGACACTTATCATAGTACTTACAAATTTTCGGTTGCAGATAATGTATATTGATATAAGGGGCATTCTCAAACCATGAGAGCAAACGCAACTTGGCATAAGCTTGTAGATAAAGGTCATAGGTGCAATCTTTATGCATGTGCCTCATGCTTCTATAGTCGTGGGCATAATGATGCATGCGTACATCGCCACGCTTTCGTATCATTTTGCATTCACAATAGATACAATACACCTCTTCTTTGTCGGCATGGCAGTCATCTATTTGAACCATTTCTTTGCCTTCGGTGATTGCATAAAGCTGCTCGTGCCGGGTAAGATTTTCACTTTTCGACTTTGACATATCTCAGATTTCAGGTTGGCAATTCCTGGTTTACATTTTAATGGCATCCATGTATCCGTTTTGCGCGTGATGGTATGAATACAAGTGGAAGGGATGGGGGAAGGTGTACCTGTTTGCTCTTGTCGTCAGAACCCCTTAATAGTGTTTGAAGATATAATGAGAAATAAAGGCGGTGCGCTGTTCATTAAGTTGCATACCGCTTTATTGCATGAACATGGGGGTATAATGACACGGTGGTGGACGAAGGGGCAAATAAAGAGTAACGGAGGAATATCCCCCTTGATGAAATACTTCTCTCATTGCCTGCATTTCGCGCCCCCTTCACTTGAAAGGAAGGAAATACCCGTCTTTATCCAGCTTGATGTCAAGCATGTAGGAGCAGTCTGTACGGTCAGTAGGGATGATCTGGTCTATCCGCACTTTGTCTTCTGCGGTTAGGGTTACCTCACCGGCTTTGAGTGTATTGTCCATCTGTTCCACTGTTCGTGAGCCGACCAATGCTACAATGTCTTCACCCTGACTTTTCACCCAGGAGATGGCCAGCTGTGCCAACGTGATACCCTTCTCACACGCCAAGGATTTCAGAAGGGGAAAGACCTTATAGTTGGCTTTCACTTTGGCGAAGGTTGCAGGTTTCATGAAGTGTCTGAAAAACTCTAACTTTTCGGCAGCATGGCGACCTCCAATCAATCCATTCATCAGCACGTTGAAGCACACCACCTCAATGCCCAGTTCACGCGCTTTCCGGATGGTAGGTTCATATTTGCGGTTGATAATGGAATATTCTACTTCTACAAGATCGATGGGGCAGATACGGTTTGCCCGTTCTAAGGTGTCGGCATCAACTTCTGTGATGCCGATATGACGGACGAGACCCTTCTCCTTCAATTTTGCGATTGCACCGAAGGTGTCCTCTATGGGGATGTTCGGATTGATGCGGCATGGCTGGTAGAGATCCACATAGTCCGTATGCAGCCGGTTCAGCGAGTAGCACAATGCATTTTCTACGGCTATCGGTCGGACATCGAGTCCATAGTACATTTCATTGTGTCCCAGCAGGCTTCCAAACTTCAGAGAGACGAAGGCATCAGCACGGCGGCCTTTCAACGCTTGACCGATGATCATTTCACTCAGTCCGTGGTTGTAGAAATCTGCCACGTTTAGGTAGTTGACACCATGTTCCAATGCATGGTGTATGGTATGGATGCCTGTGTTGAATATGCTGTCATCCAAAGCGCCTGTGCCCATAGACATCGTGCCGAGTCCGAGGCGAGACAATCCGAGTTTCTTAGTCTTTTCCATTTTGCGGGATGTTGTTTGTCGTAGGAAGATGCGTTCAGTGGGAGGGAAACTCCGCGAGCAATGCGCAGATTTCCTCTAAATAGTGGGTGTCAATGTCATCGAATGTACCCAAGTTTTCGCTGTCTATATCGAGTAGGCCCCATATACAGTCATGTGAAACATCCCTTATGGGGACAACAATTTCAGAGCGGGAGCGGGAGCTGCATGCAATATGTCCGGAAAACCGGGCTACATCGGGAACGATGAGTGTCTGCCTTTTTTCCCATGCAGTGCCGCACACGCCGTGTCCCTTGCGGATGCGGGTGCATGCGATCGGACCTTGGAAGGGGCCGAGTACAAGCTCTTCCGGACAGGTCTCTGTTGGGCGCAAGGCCGGTCTGACCCGATAAAATCCGACCCATAAGTGGCGGAAGGTGTCGTAGATTGCCGCTGCCGTGTTGCCAAGGTTGGCTATGATGTCCGGTTCGTCTGCCGTCAGGCTTTTTATTTGTGGGAGCAGGGTGTGGTATTTTTCCTCCTTGTTTCCTTGGGCTATGATCAATGTTTCTGCCATGAGTACATATGCTTATTCCTCGGGATGGTAAGCCCATCCGCAATCATTATGGTACACCATCAGCTTGCTCATGCCTCCGTCTACAATGAGACACTGTCCGTTGATGAAATTGTTGTGTCCATCGCAAAGAAAGTCCGCAGTACGGGCGATATCTTGTGGTCGCCCCACGCGCATGGACGGATGCTGTTTCATGTCACCTGTACTGTAAGGGGGAGTATCTTGGGTAGGATTAGCATCAACCCAGCCCGGTGCGATGGCATTGACGCGGGCAATTCCCGCCAAACTGACGGCCAGTGCGTGGGTAAGTGCGGTAATGCCGCCCTTGGCGGCAGTATAGCTTTCCGTGTCGGGTTGGGACTGGAAAGCCCGGGTAGAGGATACGTTCACGATAGATCCCAGTCCGACAAAATGGTCTTTGAAGAGTCGGGCAAGCAAGTAAGGGGCTGCCACTCCTACTCGCAGGACGTACAGGAAGTCTTCATAATCGCAACCGCTTAGAATACCCCTTCGCGTCAGGCAGGCATTGTTTATCAGACAGTGGATGCCCGTCGGGTTTTCCTTCAACACACTGCTGGCAAAATCTCTCAAGGTCTGCTCATCGGCAATGTTTCCCACGTATTCGTGGACATCCATTCCCTGTTTACGCAGTTGATCGCCTGTCATCGCAGCCGCTTCCGCATCTTGGTCAATGAAGTGGACGCGGTCGCCTTTATGGGCAAAGTGTTCCACGAGGCAACGTCCGATGCCTTTGGCCCCGCCGGTGATTACGACTACTTTGCGTGTTTTTTCGGGATGGGTTTCAGATTCTTTTGTGGACATGTTCTTGGAGATGGGGCTCTTTTGGGGGTTAGGTTGTGCCTGAATCAGTTGAGGGGCGGAAGTACTAAGCAAGAACGACAGCCGCCCTTCGCTTATCGGCTTCCATGCGTTAATATTTGAATTTTTCTGTTTTTGCATAGATTTTAAAGTCCTTGATAGCACCCGGTGCGGGACTTTCCATGCGTGGCAGGTATTGTAGTCCTGTCAGAGTCTGTACGCTTCCGAGGTCGATGACGATGGCATGAGGATAGGGCATGCCGTTTGCAGTACTCCAGTAAGTGGACTCCTGAAGATCAAAGGTCTTGTCGGCGGAGCGGTTTACTTCTCCGACATCTTCACTGTCGGCGTATTTGACGATCCATGGTTCGCGGGAGAGCCGTTCGCCATTTTCTCCTGTCACATGTAACTCTGCAATACAGGCCAAGTCTTTTCCGTTCTGTGAACTGAGGGCTTCGAGACAGAGATAACGCCCTGTGACGGGATGGTCAAATTTGATCTCCTGCCAACCGTTGGCAGCCTTGAATTTCCCTGCATATACGACTGTCTCATCTGTTAGGTCGAGGCTCTCTCCTTCAAGACGGTGGGTAAGAGGTTTGTTGATGAGCAAACGGTTGAGGACAGGTTGTTTCAGACCTTCACATTCGGCCTTTCGGGGACCGATGATATCAAACACTAAAATCTCATTTTCTCCTTTTTTCAGCCAGCATCCAGGCATGTAAAGCGTCTGCTGGGGACCTATTTCCCAGATGCGCCCCATGGCATGACCGTTTACGTAAACAAGCCCCTTGCCCCAATTCTCAAAGTTGAGGAATGTGTCGCTTGGCTTTTTTACATTGAAAGTGGCACGGTAGCATCCGGGGGTACGTGTCCCGTCCTTGCCGGGCAGAGAGGTGAGGGCTGAGAAATTCATGCGCTGATAAAACTCGTAGGTGTCAGGAAGGTTGTACACTTCCCAGTTCTTCAGGTCGCAAGTGAAGGGGCGGCCGTCTATCTGTACGGTAAGCTCGACGTTGTGGGTTATGCCTTTGAAATCCTTGATGGCACGTCCGAAATTCACACGTCCCATGGCCTCTACCAAAATATCGAGTTGTGCGTTTTCTGGACAGGCCGGCAATGTTACGGCCTTGTCGCCATTCCGGCGGTCAAGGCGGCCTATGTATTGACCGTTGAGGAAAATTTGGGCAAAATCATGAGCCTCGTTTACCGTGAGAGAGGAGGTTGTGGTGGTACGTGGAAGCTTGGTTCTATATAAGATGCTGCCGAATCCTTGGCCGTATTCCTCCATGGTGCGGATGGAATGCTCTTTGTGAGATTCCGGCAGGTTGTCGAATAGGGGTGCGACTTCCGTAAAACTGAATGCGGGGATGCTTATCGGCTTGATAAGTTCGGGTATGGGGGGAAGCTTCCCGTTGGCATATTTAGCCAATGTCTTCCGCAGGGCAAAATATTTGGGAGTCGTCTGCCCTGATTCACTGATGGGTGCGTCATAATCATAGGAGGTGACATCCGGTGCATAGCCTGGAGAGTTAGCTCCTGCCCAATGCCCCCAGTTCGTGCCGCCATGGGTCATATACAGGCTGAATGAGATACCCCGTGACAACATCTCATCAATGCCTTGGGTCATTTCGGAGGCAGGCCGCGTCTCATGGTTGGCCCCCCATTTGTCAAACCATCCGCTCCAAAACTCCGAGCACATAAGCGGGCTGGTGGGGCGCAGCTCTTTGAGGTGGGCAAATTGCTGTTCGATGTTGGCTCCCGTACCGAAGTTCATGGTCCAGATCATATCGTGCAGACCGTTCTTGGTAAAGTTGGATGCCCAGTCGCACTGAAATAGCATGACATCTTCGTAGCAACTGCGTACAATGTCGCGTATGGTGGATACGTATTGCTTGTCCTCACCATAAGATCCATACTCGTTCTCTACCTGAACCATGATAATAGGGCCTCCCTTTCCAATGGTCAGTCCGGCGACCTGCTTAGCCACAGCCTGTTCGAAGATCTTTACGCGCTCGATGAAGTAGGGATCCGATTCTCGCAGACGTATGTCCTTCTTTTTCAGCAACCACCAAGGCAGGCCACCCATTTCCCATTCCGCACAGACATAGGGGCCGGGGCGCAGGATAACATACAGGCCGTTCTTCTGGCACAGGCGGCAGAACTCCGCCAGATCGTTCTGTTCGCTGAAGTCGAATTCTCCTGGCTGTGGCTCATGCGCATTCCAAAAGACGTACAGGCATACGGCATTCATTCCCAGTGCTTTGCATAGCTTGATGCGTTGCTCCCAATAGGGGCGAGGGATACGGGGATAGTGGAGTTCGGCAGCTTTGATCACAAAAGGTTTCCCATTGAGCAGGAAGGTTTGATTGCCGGCTTCAAACCGTGGCTGGTCAGGGAAGGAGGTGAGGTTCCATGAATCTCTCCATGGAATGCTGATTTTGTCGCCATCGAAAGAGAGCGGAAGCCATACGTAGCGTGAGTTCTCCAAGTCGGTCTTGTTCCAGCGGTCGAACAGGGCAATATAGGTGTCCTTCTTGCCGATAACCTTTTGAACATAAGTGCTTTGAGCGTAGAACGTCTTGTCCGCATCAGGGCCGGTGCAAGGATTGCCTGGCAGCACATGCCACTCCCCCATGATGGAGTCTGCCACGGCCAGTTCCGCTTGGTTTGGATCCCAGCCCGTGCAGCCAGAAGACAGCATGTAGTATTTGCCGTGGCGCTTGAATACAGCGGGGGCTTCACGGCTTTTTCCGATGAAGTTACGTGTGAAACGTCCGTTGGGTCTGAGATAGTCAGGAGTCAGTTCGCTGATGTACATCGTGGCGTTGTTTTCCGAAGAGTAGAATTGGTAAGCCCGGCCATCATCGTCAACAAAAATAGTTTGGTCGCGTGACATGGCATTATTGGGCCTGAAGCTACCCAAGTAAATGAACGGCCCTGTAGGTGAGTCGCTGACGGCTACGCCCGCACATGCCTTGCTGTAGTCGGCACTCTCCACGTGTGCCCACATGACAAACTTGCGTGTACGTGAATTATAAATGACCTTGGGACGTTCAAGTACTTTGCTGGGATGCAGGTCACTGCTGGGATCATCCTTGACAGCTCTAAGTACAATGCCCTCAAACTTCCAATGAAGCAGATCCTTGGACGAATAGCATCCTACGCCTGTTACATCTGTACGATAGCACTCCCATGTGGCCCATTCGGGAAGGACAGTCTTGCCCTTTTTATATTCTCCGTACCAGTAGTATGTTCCCTCGTGGTAGAGAAGCCCACCCCCATGTGCATTGATGGGGTTTCCGTCTGTGTCATTCCACACTTTGCCGGGCGTAAAATCTTGAAGCATCTTGTTCCCTTGGGCGCACAACGTTACAGGTAGCAGGAAGGCCAGAAACATTGACAGTTTGCTGAAAAGTCTTTTCATAGTTATAGGACGGTTAGATTTGTTCGTTGGATGGGATTGAGAGGCAGATCGATCATCAATATTTACAAAAATAGGAAGAAAGAAGGACAATCTGACTTTAGGGCCGATGAAAGTGCAATGATTGTGGTGGAATTATCTTGTGCCTATTATACTAATTTATGGGTAAGGTGCATGAGGATGATAATGACAGAAGAGAAAGATACCGTCATATCCAGCCGGATAATTGGTAGCCAACGTGCGGATGTACGACCGCATACGTCTGATTACGAATTTAAGTGGCAGAGTTATGAGGTAATAGAAGATCTCCAAAGGTTGCCTTTGCATGAATGATCGGGTTGCTGTTAGTTGCAGCCCAATTTATGCGGCGACCTTTGGAGATCAGCTTTTGGAGAGTTTAGAGATGAATGCGTGGTGGGAGGCAGAACCTCTCCCAACGCTTTCATTCCTTGTTATTGGAAGTAGATGCGCTTGACGCGGTTGCTGACGGAAGTAAGAACCTCATAGGGGATGGTGTCCAGCTGGTCGGATAAGACTGTAACAGGCAACTCGTCTCCAAAAATTTCAACGGTGTCTCCTTCATGGCAGGGGATATCCGTTACGTCTATCATACAAACGTCCATGCATATGTTGCCCATGTAAGGTGCTTTGCGCCCGTTGACCAGACAGTACCCGTGGCGATTTCCGAGATGGCGGTTGAGACCGTCTGCATATCCTATGGGAATAGCCGCTATGCGTGAGTCACGTTCGCAGTAGGTTCTGCGTGAATAGCCGATGCTGTCGCCTTTGGGGACATCACGAATTTGCAAGATGGTGGTACGCAACGATGTCACATTATGCAGGCGATGGTTGTCAATCGGGTCAATGCCATAGAGTCCCAGTCCTAAGCGTACCATATCAAGATGCCTCTCGGGGAAGCGCTCGATACCAGCTGAATTGCAGATATGACGTAGTATTTTGTTGGGGAAAGCAGCCTGTAGGGTGCGTGAAGCTTCATCGAACAGCTGAAACTGCTTTGTGCTGAAGTCGTCGAATTCGGGCGAGTCGCTTCCCACAAAGTGCGAGAAAACGGATCGTGGGACTATCGCGCTTTGGTGCAGAAGACGGTCAATGAGTACAGGCAGGTCGGTACGGGGATTGAACCCCAACCGGTGCATGCCCGTGTCGAGTTTGATGTGTACGGGAAGAGCTTGTATGCCCTCCTTCTCTGCCGCACGTATCAAGGCATCAAGCAGCTTGAAATTGTATACTTCAGGCTCAAGGTCATATTCAAAGAGCGTACCGAAGGCTGTTAGTTCCGGATTCATGACGATGATGCCTGTTGTGATGCCGGCCCGGCGTAGTTCGGCTCCTTCGTCAGCTACAGCTACAGCAAGATAGTCCACCCCCCGATCCTGTAGTGTCTTGGCGATCTCTACCGCACCGGCACCATAGGCTGAAGCTTTGACCATGCAGGTGATCTTCGTGGTGGGCTTCATAAAGGAGCGGTAGTGATTGAGGTTTTCTGTAATGGCTTCGAGATTGACATGGAGCGTAGTTTCATGCACACGAAGCGATAGCGACTCTATGATTTGCTCGAAGCCAAACTGGCGTGCTCCTTTTACGAGTACCATTTCATTGGAGAGCGACTCTGTGAGTCCGCTTTCAAGAAGAGCTTCTGCCGTGGGGAAGAAAGACTTCTTCATCTTGAAGAGCGAATGTGCGGCGGAGATGTCTGGACCTATACCAATCAATCTGTCTATGCCCCGTCCCTCAAGCATTTCCGCAACTTTGCTATATAGATCATCTGTCGGCAAGCCTGTTTGTAGGAGATCGGAGAGTATGACAGTCTTATGCTTGCCACTCTGATCGGGACGACGATTCATGAAATCGAGGGCGATGTCCAGTGAGGTTACGTCAGAATTGTAAGCATCATTGATAAGAGTTAGACTGCGAACTCCCTGCATGACTTCCAGCCGCATGGCCACAGGCTCCAGACGTTCCATACGACGCGCGATGTCGGAGGGTTGCAAATGCAAGTAGAGACAGACGGCCAAACAGTGCAGACAGTTAGGAATGGAAGCGTCGTCGGTAAACGGAATGGTCATTTCGGCGCGCTGCTCCAGATATGTATAAGTGATGTGTGTGGAACGTTCGCCCTTATTGATGTGCTCGATGAAAAGCGGGCGTTGTGGATCACGGGTGGACCAAGCCAAAACGTCACCCGTATAGAGGGACTGCACTACGCATTGGTTAATGATGGGGTCGTCCGCGCAGTATATAATAACCTGTGCGTCCTTGAAAAGCGACAGCTTCTCTTGGCATTTTTCCTCAATAGTGGCGAAATTTTCTTGATGCGCGGGGCCGATGTTCGTCATTACACCGATGGTGGGCTGTATGATAGCTCGTAAAGCACCCATTTCATCAGGGCGTGAAATGCCCGCTTCAAAAATGCCGATTTGTGAACGCTCATCGAGCAGGCAGACGGAAAGGGGCACTCCGACTTGTGAATTGTAGGAGCGCGGTGACCGCGTGACGCGTAAAGAAGGCGAGAGCAGCTGGTAAAGCCACTCCTTGACGACCGTTTTCCCATTAGAACCTGTGACACCGATGACAGGCAGGTCATACTCTTCACGATGACGCTCGGCCAATCGTTGTAGAGCTTTAAGTGGGCTGACCACAAGCAGGAAATTGGCCTGAGGATAAGTGATCTCCCGGTCTGGAGGTACGATGCCAACTACGAAGTTGCGTACACCACGTCGGTAGAGGTCAGCAATATAATGGTGTCCGTCTCCTAATTTAGTGCGTAGGGCGAAAAAAAGTGTCGTCTCTGGAAAGGCCAATGAACGGCTGTCGGTTAGTAGCCAGGAGATGTCGGCTGGCGTGTTTCCGAAGCGGCGGGCACCGATTAGTGCGGCCACATTTTCAATGGAGTAGTGCATGGTGTAATGTGAATTTTCGAGACAGAAATGAGAGCCTTTTTGGCTTGTGCCCCAGATAACTCTGGAGATGCTTGGAGCGAGGATTCCTTATTGGAAATCTTCTCCCCATTTGCTGACGAACCTCTTGCGCCGCTCTTCACTTTTTTGCACGAAGAGTGTCCATCCTTCACTGTGGGGATTGATGGGGCGATGAGTTAAGTCGCGCAGAATCGCTTGGCGGTCTTGGGCATACTCAGACAGTTCGGGAGAGAATATCCATTGCCGCAGACGTTCCCATACGTAGGCTGCGGCCTGCTCGGAGGGGTGTAGCATATCCGCCGCATAGAAACGATAGTCGCGCAGTTCATCGGTAATTATTTCAAAGGCCGGGAAGTAGCTGGCCATATCTGGCAGTTGGGTACAAAGAGTGTCGATAAAGAGCAGCAGGCGTGCTTTTTCAAGCGCACTCTCATGGAATCCGTATTTTGCATAGCGATAGGGACTGAGTGTAAAGACGGCGTGCAGAGAGGGGTTGAGTTCGTGCAATTTTAGCAATAATATCCTCCAAGCCTCCAATAGTCCTGCCGTGCAATTGGATTGTACCCGAAAGCGGCTGGCAGGTTCTTTGTGGCAATTGGCCACGACTGTGCCCGCCTCAGAGTCCTTCCCGTTTGCCAGACGATAGGCTGTGTCAGAGCTGAATGTGACAAATAGGATACGTGCCTTGCGCAACAGATCATGTGCGGTCTGCCATGCATTCTGTAGTTGGCTCGTCAAAGTTTCCTGTGAAGAAGCCGAGAAGATGGTGGAGCACCACCAGTGATGCCACAAACCATCGTTGGCCCTGAAGGACAATTGTTTTGGGATTTGGAATGAAGGACGTGCTAACTCTTCAAGTATCGTAAGGATACTGGCAGGATTGTATAGCGTGCCAAAGGGATTGACTACGATTCGCTTAGGAGGCAGGCACTCTGCCATCAGCGCTCCGATATGAGAGGCAAAGCACGAGCCTACAAAAGCGACGCTCTCATAAGGGGAAAGTCGCAGGGGGGAAGGTGGCAGTTCTACTTCTGTACGGAATTGCATGGGAGAGCCTTGGAAGGTAGTTTGATGATAGCTGGCAGAAGCCGACCCAGTCTGGTAAAAGACGGAAATAAGCATTTCTGCTCACTGCGTATGGCTTTGTAGGGGCGAAGCGTATCCTTAGGCAAAAGTACAACATTTTGGAGTACCTCTGCATGGGACTGATTGGAAAATACTATCTTCGCGCATACATTATAGCGCTCTTATGAAGATTCTTTTTTTATCCGATATACACGGTTCGTTGCCGTCTCTTGATTGTGTGCTGGACTATTACGACACGCATCATTATGAGATGCTCGTTCTGGTGGGTGACTTGCTTAATTACGGCCCTCGTAACGGAGTGTGTGCGGGTCTTGATCCCCTCAAAGTGGCTGACCGGCTCAATGAGCGTGTGAGTGACATTGTGGCGGTAAGAGGAAATTGCGACTCCGAAGTGGATCAGATGCTGCTCCGTTTTCCGACAGAAGGGACTTACGCCATAGTGGCAGACGATGGTGTTCGCTTCTTCGTGACCCATGGGCATATATATAATGACAAGAACCTGCCGGCCGGCCCGGCCTGTGATGTCCTGTTGTTCGGACATACACATCTCTGGCAATTACGTCCAGCTGACGCTTCAAAAGGAATGCCCGTTGTAGTCAACACGGGGTCCCCCACTTTTCCTAAGGGTGGAAATCCCCCTACTTTTGCCACATGGGACGGTGGTGAGCTGGTTGTGCGAACACTTCCCCAAGGGGAGCCATTGGCTTCCCTTCGTATTCGATAGAGGGAGGATTTCCTCAAGAAAAGATGATAGAAAACGGAGTCGTGGGGCTTGACTGACCATTAATGACCAATATACAATTTGATCCTGTGGAACAACCATCTTATTCCCTTGCGGAATTATTGCAGTATGCTGGAGAAACCGATGCCCGTCATTTGCTGTCTGAGGCACTGACACATATAGGCGCAGGCTGTTTTGACAGTGAGGTGAGGCATGTCTGCACAACGGAAGATGCAGATACGATACTGGAGTGCCTGCGTTATACGCCTCAAGCTGGACAGACAGCCAATCAGAGGGAGAGACTGGCTTGCCTTGTGCGGGCCTGCCTGGATCGATTATGTACATGCCCTGCTTCCTCTGGCGATGAAGGAACCGTGACTGAAAAGCGTCCGGAAGAATTGGAGTGTGATGTAGTACGTTTCCAAAATAACAAGGAGAAGTGGGTGGCGTTTGTGGGGCTGTTGGACGGACGTCCCTATGAGATATTTACCGGCCTACAGGATGATGAGGAAGGAATCGTCTTGCCTAAGACGGTGAACAAGGGGCGTATCATCAAAAAGGTTTGTTCCGACGGAACGAAGCGTTATGACTTCCAGTTCCAGAATAGACGTGGTTACAAGACCACGGTGGAGGGCTTGTCAGAGAAGTTCAATAAGGAGTATTGGAACTATGCCAAACTTATTTCCGGTGTATTGCGTTATCGAATGCCCATAGGTAACGTGATAAGGCTTGTGGATTCACTGCAGCTCGAGAGTGAAAGCATCAATACATGGAAGGCCGGAGTGAGTCGCGCCTTGAAAAAATACATGACAGATTAATCTCATCCCTAAGAAGGCAGGCTTGCCTGTATGAAAAAGGTTGTCGGGTAAGGGACGGAATTATCGGCATGCAAGAAGCGGGATTTTCCACTCCATCCTATTTCTATTAGTAAGTCCTGCAATGGGATTATTGATAAAGGCAGAAATTCAATGCCCGACATCCAACTATTTATAATGGGTTTGAGGGCTTGGGTTGACTATTTGAATTTGATCTTGGCATATGGCATGGGCGGTAAGGCGGCGGAGACTGGCCTTGTGAGATCTTGTGTGGTATGCCGTGGCTAAGGAAGACGTTTTACTTCGTAAAAATAATTATCATGCAGATTCAGTTCCCTCATCTCACGTTTCATGCCCGTCATGGGGTGATACCACAAGAAAGTACGGTCGGCGGGATATTTGAGGTGAGTTTGACGCTTGACGTGGATGATGCGGAGAGCCATGGTGCTCTATATCATGACCACTTAAACGATACTGTCAATTATGCCGAGGTTTACGAGCTGGTAGCTAATGTAATGCATGAGCGTGCGCGCCTGCTTGAACGTGTGGCAGCACGTGTGGCCAGGTTATTATTGCGAAAATTCCGTCAAGTGTGGAAGGCTGATGTGACTGTTACCAAGATAGTACCGCCTATTTGTGGATTTGATGGCAGTGGCGTATCTGTGCGCTATGCATTGCATCGTCGTTTGGTCGTTTGGGATTTTGACGGTACATTGGCGGATACCTCTAAAGGAATCATCCGTACCATGAATGCAACATTTGAAAAGATGGGGTTGCCTCTGCCTGGCGATGATTCAGTTCGTAGGACAATAGGACTGCCGCTTCGACAAGGAATGGCGGATTTGTTACCGGAACTGAATGAGGATGCCTTGGATGAGGCTACTGTACTGTATCATGAGCTGTTCGAGCAAGTCGGTACAGATGGGATTGAATTGTTTGATGGCATAGCTGATGCAGTTCGTAGCCAATACGAAGAGGGTTTCTTTACCGCCATTGCCACCAGTCGTGGACATGCTTCAGTGGAGGCTTTGGCGACGCGTTTGGGACTGCGTTCGTACTTCGATTATATTGTGGCCTGCGAAGATGTCGGCACCCATAAGCCTGATCCTGAGCCGGTACTGGCCTTGTGCCGTATGTCGAATGTGCTACCTGCGGATACGGTTGTGATAGGCGACACAACGTATGACATCGGTATGGGGCGTCGTGCCAATGCCTTGCGGACCATTGGTGTTACATGGGGAAACCACACGTCTGAAATGCTCCGTCAGGCCGGTGCCGATATGATTGTGGGTTCTGCCCATGAGCTGACAGCGGAGTGTCTGCTGCGGAATGATGTATAACCGGTTTATGCTTGAACGCTTTTTCTGTAGCAGTACTTTTGCCAATTACTTCAGATTAAAGTTGCGAAGGGTAGACGGGTATATTCATACAAGAATTCTAAACCTATAATTGATTTATAATCATGAAAGCACAAAAGATTATCATGTTTGTGGCAGCTTTTTCCATTACAATTTTCATGAGTGTCGCAAAGGGACGTGAGGAATGGAAATTGGTGTGGGAAGAAGAGTTTGAAGGTCTGTTGTTGGATTCAACAGTATGGAGCCGGATACCCCGTAGTAACGGGGCTGATTGGTGTCGTTATATGTCGGATGCAGATACTTGCTATTCTATGAGAAACGGGAATCTTGTCCTGCGAGGTCTTTACAATACTGATAGTCTTGCTGACACAGCCCGATATATAACGGGTGGGGTATACACCAAGGGGAAAAAGTCTTTTGCTCAGGGACGTCTTGAGATACGTGCCAGGCTGGGCGAAGCGCGAGGCGCTTGGCCGGCCTTCTGGCTGCTTCCTGTGGAAGGTGCTTGGCCGAAGGGTGGTGAGATAGATATAATGGAACATTTAAACCATGACAGCATAGCTTACCAGACTGTGCATTCCTACTATACGTTCAACTTGAAACAAGATATGACACCGCCTCATTCCGCAACGGGAAGAATAAAGCGGAACGACTACAATGTGTATGCCGTGGAGCTACATACTGACAGCTTATGCTTTTTTGTTAATGGTGAACGGACTTTCAGCTATCCTCGTATTCAGACCGAACTCGAAGGGCAGTTCCCGTTTGACAGACCCTTCTATCTATTATTGGACATGCAACTTGGAGGTTCGTGGGTGGGACGCGTCTTCCCTGAAGATTTGCCCGTGGAGATGGATATAGATTGGGTGAGGTTTTATGGACGGGATTGAAATATATCCTCATTGTTTGTTGCGAGAGGACAGGTACTTGATCGTGGTGAACCCTCTTTATATTTATAGGGGTATGATCTCTACATTTCTACACGGATAGAGATGTGCAATATGAAGAGTAGCCACACGGAGAGTTTATATATGTCATTGGGGGTGGCTGTGGTTCTCTACAGGAATGTCATATCTCATGATTTTTATTTGGTAGTGCTATGCACCTGCATTGGAACTTAATGTTTCTTAAAATGCGGAATGGGCGTTGTGTTAGTTTGTGGATTAAGGAAAAAGCCGTATTTTTGCACTCCGAAAGTAGGAAACATTTAGAAACCTGCTTTGTTTGAGGAAGTTCACACTTCAGGTTGGCGACAACCATCCGCCCCGAACGTGCAAACGGAATGGGCTACGGAATCAGATTAAAATCAAAACATTTTATCATCTCAAATAATACTGTAATGCCAGGATTATTAGGAAAAAAAATCGGAATGACATCCGTTTTCAGTGCCGAGGGCAAGAATGTGCCATGCACTGTTATCGAAGTAGGTCCCTGCGTTGTGACGCAGATTAAGACTGTCGAGAAAGATGGCTATGCCGCAGTTCAAGTTGGCTTTCAAGATGCGAAGGAGAAGAACACTTCCGCTCCCTTGATGGGTCACTTTAAAAAGGCCGGCGTTACTCCCAAGCGCCATTTGGTGGAGTTCAAGGGCTTCGAGCAGGAGCTGAGCCTTGGCGATACGCTGACTGTGGAGTTGTTCAATGGTACAGAGTACGTTGACGTTGTCGGAACTTCCAAGGGTAAGGGCTTTCAGGGCGTTGTGAAGCGTCATGGCTTCGGGGGTGTTGGACAGAGCACCCATGGTCAGGATGACCGTTTGCGCGCTCCTGGTTCTATCGGTGCCTGCTCTTATCCGGCCAAGGTCTTCAAGGGTACGCGTATGGCAGGCCGTATGGGCGGAGATCGTGTGACCACGCAAAACCTACAAGTATTAAAGGTCATCCCTGAACATAACCTGCTTCTTATCAAAGGTTCTGTTCCTGGTTGCAAAGGTTCAATCGTAATTATTGAGAAGTAAGCAATGGAAGTTAGTGTATTCAATATAAAAGGTGAAGATACCGGACGCAAGGTAACTCTCTGTGACAGCGTATTTGGCATTGAGCCAAACGACCACGCTATCTACCTCGATGTAAGACGGTACTTGGCCGCACAGCGTCAGGGTACTGCTAAGACCAAGGAAAGAAGTGAGATGAGCGGGTCTACCCGTAAGCTTATCCGTCAGAAGGGCGGTGGCGGCGCACGTCGTGGTGACATCAACTCTCCACTGCTTCGAGGCGGTGCTCGCGTATTTGGCCCCAAACCTCGTGATTATAGCTTTAAGCTTAACAAGAAGGTGAAGGCACTTGCGCGCCGTAGTGCTTTGACCTACAAAGTTCAGGAGAACAGCCTGATGGTAGTGGAAGATTTCAACTTTGAAGCTCCTCGCACGAAATCCTTTATCGAGGTTTTAAATAACCTTAAGCTGGCGGACAAGAAGGTGCTGATGGTGTTCCCGGAATCTAATAAAAATGTATATTTGTCGGCTCGCAATATACAGCGGACGAAGGTTGCAATCGCTAAGGATATCAACACATACGGTGTGTTGGATGCAGGCGTGATGGTCGTGACTGAAAGCGCACTTGAGATAATAGAGTCTGTTTTGAATAACAATAAAGAAGCTTAACAGAAACATGGCATTCATTATCAAACCGCTCGTAACTGAAAAGGCTAACAGACTTTCCGAGAAGCTCAACCAGTTCAGCTTCATCGTACGTCCAGAGGCGAATAAATTGCAGATCAAGGATGAGGTCGAGGCCTTGTACAAGGTCAGCGTCGTAAGTGTGAACACTATGCGCTACGCTGGTAAGAACAAAGCCCGTTATACTCGTACAGGGCTTGTCCGTGGTCGTACCAACGCTTATAAGAAAGCGATTGTTACACTTAAGGAAGGCGAAAGCATCGATTTCTATAGCAATATCTAAATAAATAATGGCAGTACGTAAATTTAAGCCCACTACACCGGGGCAGAGACACAAGATTATTGGTACGTTCGAAGAGATTACTGCATCCGTACCAGAAAAATCTCTCGTTTACGGTAAGCGTGCAAGCGGTGGCCGCAACAACGACGGTAAGATGACCATGCGTTATCTTGGCGGCGGACATAAGCGCAAATACCGTTTCATAGACTTTAAACGTGAGAAGGACGGTGTACCCGCAGTCGTAAAGACCATCGAATACGATCCGAACCGTTCGGCCCGTATCGCTTTGCTCTTCTACGCTGACGGTGAAAAGCGTTATATCATCGCTCCCAATGGATTGAAAGTAGGTGATCAGCTGATGTCGGGTGCTGATGCCGCTCCTGAAGTAGGTAATGCCCTCCCGTTGCAAAACATCCCCGTAGGTACGGTCATTCACAACATTGAGCTTCGTCCCGGTCAAGGAGCCCTGCTCGTCCGTTCAGCCGGAAACTTCGCCCAGCTTACCTCGCGTGAGGACAAGTATTGTGTGATAAAGCTTCCTTCGGGAGAGACTCGTAAGATTCTTAGCGCTTGCAAGGCTACAGTAGGTAGTGTCGGTAATTCCGATCACGCTCTCGAATCGTCTGGTAAGGCAGGTCGTTCACGCTGGCTCGGACGCCGCCCGCACAACCGTGGTGTTGTGATGAACCCTGTTGACCACCCGATGGGTGGTGGTGAAGGCCGTCAGAGTGGTGGACACCCGCGCTCACGTAAGGGCTTGTATGCAAAGGGCTTGAAGACAAGAGCTCCGAAGAAGCAGTCGAGCAAGTACATAATCGAGAGACGTAAGAAGTAACAAGTACAAAACAAGAAGAATCTATGAGTCGTTCTCTTAAAAAAGGCCCGTACATCGCAGTTTCACTGGAGAAGAAAATTCTCGCTATGAACGAAAGCGGTAAGAAAAATGTGGTGAAGACATGGGCCCGGGCTTCAATGATATCGCCCGATTTTGTGGGCCATACTGTTGCGGTTCACAACGGAAATAAATTCATCCCTGTTTACGTTACTGAAAACATGGTTGGTCATAAGCTCGGTGAGTTCGCGCCCACCCGTAAATTTGGCGGTCATGCAGGTAACAAGAAGAAGTAAGCAGCCCCTTTCAATCCAATCAATAAAGATAACAACAAATAATGGGAGCAAGAAAAAGATTAGCGGCTGAAAAAAGAAAAGAAGCCCTGAAAACCCAATATTTTGCCAAATTGCGGAATATCCCTTCCTCGCCCCGTAAGATGCGTTACGTGGTAGATCTCGTGCGTGGCATGGAAGTGAACCGTGCGCTCGGCACTCTCCGCTTTTTGAAGAAGGCCGCTTCTGCAGATGTTGAGAAATTACTGCGTTCGGCTATTACAAACTGGGAACAGAAAAATGACCGCAAGGCCGAAGATGGTGAATTGTATATTACCCGAATTTTCGTGGATGAAGGTGTTACACTTAAGCGCATGCGCCCGGCTCCGCAGGGAAGAGGTTATAGAATTCGCAAACGTTCAAACCACGTGACTTTGTTCGTGGGCACTAAAACTCAAGAAGACTAAGGTATGGGACAGAAAGTAAATCCGATCAGTAACCGACTTGGTATTATCCGCGGATGGGATTCTAATTGGTTTGGCGGCAAGAACTTTGGCGACAACATACTTGAAGACAGCAAGTTGCGCAAGTATCTTGACGCACGTTTGGCCAAGGCCAGTGTGTCCCGAATCGTCATCGAACGCACTCCGAAACTTATCACCATCACTGTCTGCACGTCACGTCCGGGCATCATTATCGGCAAAGGTGGTGCAGAGGTAGACAAGCTTAAGGAAGAACTCAAGAAAATCACTGATAAAGATGTTCAGATCAACATCTTTGAGGTAAAGAAACCGGATCTCGATGCCAACATCGTTGGTAAGAGTATCGCCCGCCAAGTTGAGGGAAAGATCGCTTACCGTCGTGCTATTAAATTGGCTATTGGTAATGCCATGCGCATGGGGGCAGAGGGCATAAAGATCCAAATTTGCGGTCGCCTGAATGGTGCTGAAATGGCTCGTAAGGAGATGTTCAAAGAAGGGCGTACGCCTCTTCATACGTTCCGTGCGGACATTGACTATTGCCAGACTGAGGCTCTTACGAAGGTAGGTCTGCTGGGCATTAAGGTTTGGATTTGCCGTGGCGAAGTTTACGGTAAGCGTGACCTCGCGCCTAATTTCACGCCGGAAAAGGAAACGCGCAACGACCGCGGTTTCGGTGGCGGACGGAAGTTCCGTAACAAAAGAAACAATAATCGCTAATCAGATTTTCAGAGTTAGAGTATTATGTTACAACCGAAAAGAACAAAATACAGAAGACCGCAAAAGGGACGTTGCAAGGGTAACGCCCAGCGCGGGACGCAGCTCGCTTTTGGCAGCTTCGGCATCAAGAGCCTTGACACGCATTGGCTCACAGGCCGTCAGATAGAAGCAGCTCGTGTGGCTATGACGCGTTACATGCAGCGTGAGGGGCAGAGTTGGATCAGAATATTTCCCGATAAACCTATAACAAAGAAGCCTGCCGATGTACGTATGGGTAAGGGTAAGGGTGACCCTGTAGGCTATGTCTTTCCCATTACTCCCGGACGTATCATCTTCGAGATAGAGGGAGTTCCTTTTGAAGTGGCCAAAGAGGCTCTGCGTCTTGCTGCACAAAAGCTTCCTGTAACAACTAAATTCGTCGTACGCCACGACTACGACAAAAACGCCTAAGCATGAAAATTTCCGAAATACGCCAAATCCCGGTAGCTGAGCTCCCTGAGCGCATAGCTGACGAGGTCGCCAAGTACAATCAGTTGGTGCTTAATCACAGCATCTCCCCATTGGAAAATCCTGCGCAGATTAAGGCTGCCCGTCGTACAATAGCCAGGATGAAGACAGTGTTGAGAGAGTATGAACTTAAGAACAAATAATTCAGACCCGGATGGAAGCAAGAAATTTAAGAAAGACGAGACAGGGTGTGGTTATAGGCAACAAGATGGACAAGACGGTGGTCATTGCTGCCAAGTTCAAGGAGAAGCACCCCATTTATGGTAAGTTCGTCCAGAAGACGAAGAAGTACCACGCTCACGATGAGAAGAACGAATGCAATGTGGGCGATACCGTCCTCATCATGGAGACTCGCCCCCTTAGCAAGACCAAGCGTTGGAGAGTGGTAGAAATTGTAGAAAGAGCTAAATAATTATGATACAAGCAGAATCCAGATTAACTGTGGCTGACAACAGCGGCGCACGCGAGGCTCTCTGTATCCGTGTATTGGGCGGTACAAAACGCCGCTATGCTTCGGTGGGCGATGTGATTGTCGTAGCAGTGAAAAACGTCATCCCTTCGAGTGAAATTAAGAAAGGTGCCGTGTCTAAGGCCTTGATCGTGCGTACGAAGAAGGAAATACGTCGTGCGGACGGTTCCTATATCCGTTTTGATGACAATGCCTGTGTGTTGCTTAACAATACGGGTGAGCTGAGAGGAAGCCGCATCTTCGGTCCTGTTGCGCGTGAGATTCGCGCTGTCAACATGAAGGTCGTGTCTTTGGCACCTGAAGTACTTTAATCAAGTCAACCAAGTAAGTAATGAGTAAGTTACATATCAAAAAGGGCGACACTGTTTTCGTGAATACGGGCAAGGATAGAGGAAAGACCGGTAAGGTTGTCAAGGTGCTCGTAGAGAAGCAGCGCGCCATTGTTGAGGGAGTCAACATCGTAACCAAGAGCCAGAAGCCGAGTGCTAAGAACCCGCAAGGTGGTTTTGTTAAGATGGAGGCATCCGTTCACATTTCTAATTTGAACGTCGTTGATCCCAAAACGGGCAAGCCGACACGCATCGGACGCCGCTTGAACGAAGAGGGCAAGCTGGTACGTTACGCTAAAAAATCAGGAGAGGAGATCAAGTAATGAGTAATACAGCACAACTTAAGAAAGAATACGCTGAGCGCATCGCTCCGGCTCTGAAGCAGCAGTTCAACTACTCCTCGTCTATGCAGGTGCCCGTGCTCAAGAAGATCGTTATCAACCAAGGCTTGGGCATTGCGGTAGCAGACAAGAAGATTATCGATGTAGCCATTAATGAGCTAACCGCCATTACTGGCCAGAAGGCTGTCGCTACTATTTCACGTAAGGACATCGCCAATTTCAAGCTTCGTAAGAAGATGCCTATCGGCGTTATGGTGACACTCCGTCGCGAACGCATGTATGAGTTTTTGGAGCGTCTCGTAAGAGTCGCTTTGCCCCGTATCCGTGACTTCAAGGGCATTCAAAGCAAGTTCGACGGTAGCGGTAATTATACTTTGGGCATTCAGGAGCAGATCATCTTCCCGGAAATCAATATCGACACCATCGATCGTATATTGGGTATGAACATCACTTTTGTGACGACTGCCCAGACGGATGAGGAGGGCTACGCTCTGCTTAAGGAGTTTGGACTTCCCTTCAAAAACGCTAATAACTAATTCGAAACTATGGCAAAAGAGTCAATGAAGGCGCGTGAGGTAAAGCGCGCGAAACTCGTAGCAAAGTACGCTGCCAAGCGCGCTGCGCTCAAGGAAATTGTCAACAAGTCGAATGATCCCGTTGCGGCTTACGAGGCAGCTCGCAAACTGCAGAAGATTCCCCGCAACGCGAACCCCATTCGTCTGCACAATCGTTGCAAATTGACAGGACGTCCCAAGGGATATATCCGTTTGTTCGGCCTTTCACGTATACAATTCCGTGAAATGGCATCCAGTGGTCTCATTCCCGGTGTACGCAAGGCAAGCTGGTAAGACTTGCACATTAAACGAGAGAATCCAATTTATTTAATATTGTCGGGGAACTCCCGATTAATTAAACAATTCTTTTATGACTGATCCTATAGCAGATTATCTTACGCGTTTGCGTAATGCTATCCAGGCTAATCACCGCGTGGTTGAGGTGCCTGCGTCAAACTTGAAGAAGGACATCACTAAGATCCTCTTCGATCAGGGCTATATCCTCAACTATAAGTTTGAGGATGATGGTGTACAAGGTACCATCAAAATAGCTCTTAAATACCATCCCCAAAGCAAGGTGAGCGCCATCAAGCGTCTCATCCGTATCTCCAAGCCCGGTTTGCGTAAGTATACGGGTTATCGTGAGATGCCTCGTGTCATCAATGGTTTGGGTATCGCTATCATCTCCACTTCAAGAGGGGTGATGACAAACAAGGCTGCTGCCGATCTGAAGATTGGCGGTGAAGTGCTTTGCTACGTTTACTAATCAAGGAGAAACAAAATGTCTAGAATAGGTAAATTGCCGATTAACATCCCTGCCGGTGTCAAGGTGACCTTGCAGGATAATGTAGTGTCCGTCAAAGGACCGAAGGGTGAGCTCAGCCAGGCTGTTGATCCTTCCATCATCGTCACAATCGAGAACAACGAGATTACTTTTTCCATCGATGAAGCCAACGATACGGTTGACCAAAAGCAGAAGCAGGCTTTTCACGGCCTGTACCGTGCGCTTGTTCACAATATGGTGGTTGGCGTAAGCGAGGGTTACAAGAAGGAAATGGAACTTGTAGGTGTAGGTTACCGTGTATCCAATCAAGGTAATTTGGTTGAATTTGTCTTGGGGTACACCCACAGCATATTCCTTCAGCTTCCTCCCGAAATCAAGGTTGAGACTAAGTCTGAACGCAATAAGAATCCGTATATTAGCTTGGAGTCTGCTGACAAGCAGTTACTTGGCCAAGTGTGCGCTAAAATCCGTTCTTTCCGTAAGCCTGAACCTTACAAGGGTAAGGGCATTCTGTTTGTGGGCGAACAGATCCGTCGCAAGTCTGGCAAGTCCGCAGGTGCTAAGTAATTTAAATCTTTAAGATTATGACTACGAAAAAAGAACAAAGACGCATAAAGATCAAATATCGGGTTCGTAACAAGATCTCTGGCACCGCCGCACGTCCCCGCTTGACGGTTTTCCGCAGCAACAAGCAGATCTATGTCCAGATCATCAATGACGAGATTTCGTCAACATTGGTGTCTGCCTCTTCACTTGGAATGGAAGCCATGCCGAAGAAGGAGCAAGCTGCCAAAGTCGGTGAAGCTGTCGCCGCTAAGGCCATTGCTGCCGGTATAACTACGGTGGTGTTTGACCGTAACGGTTATCTTTACCACGGTCGTGTGAAGGAAGTAGCAGACGGCGCTCGCAAGGGTGGACTTAAATTCTAATCAAGATTATGGCAAACAGAGTAAACGTAAATACAGAAGAATTAAAAGATAGACTCGTTGCTATCAATCGCGTTGTCAAGGTGACCAAGGGCGGTCGTACATTCACTTTTGCTGCAATTGTAGTAGTTGGTGACGGTAAGGGTGTCATTGGTTACGGTCTGGGCAAGGCAGGCGAGGTTACCGCCGCTATTGCCAAGGGTGTTGAGGCAGCTAAGAAGAATCTGGTGAAGGTACCGGTAAATAAGGCTACAGTTCCCCACGAGCAGACTGCACGTTTCGGTGGAGCTGAGGTTCTCATCCTTCCTGCATCCGAAGGTACTGGTGTTGTAGCCGGTGGTGCCATGCGCGCTGTATTTGATAGTGTGGGCATCAAGAATGTGCTCGCCAAGTCAAAAGGTTCTTCCAATCCCCATAACCTCGTAAAGGCTACCATTCTTGCCTTGAGCGAAATGCGTGACGCACGTACGGTGGCTCAGCACCGTGGTGTTTCTTTGGAAAAAGTATTCAGAGGGTAAACTATTATGGCAACGATAAAGATAATACAGACAAAGAGCCGTATCGGTGCTCCTATTGACCAAAAACGCACGCTTGACGCGCTTGGACTTAAGAAGATCAACCACGTTGTTGAGCGTGAGGACACTCCCGTTTTGCGTGGTATGATTCGTAAGGTTCATCATTTGGTAACGGTAGTAGAATAACTTTCATTACAACGAAGCATTTATGAAATTACATAGTTTAAAACCGGCTGCAGGTTCCACTCACTCAAGAAAACGCATCGGTCGCGGTGTAGGTTCAGGCCGAGGAGGTACCTCAACCCGTGGTCACAAGGGTGCAAAGCAGCGTTCTGGATACAAGAAGAAGATTGGTTTTGAAGGTGGTCAGATGCCCTTGCAGCGCCGTTTGCCGAAATACGGTTTCAAGAATATCAACCGTGTAGAGTATAAGGCGATCAATATCTCCACTCTTCAGGAACTTGCCGAAAACAAGGGCTTGGAGAAGGTTGGCGTAGCTGAACTGATTGCCGCTGGTCTGATGTCGAAGAACCAGTTGGTGAAGATTCTTGGCAATGGTGAGCTCAAGGCCAAACTGGCTGTAGAGGCTCATGCATTTTCCAAGAGTGCCGAAGCTGCCATCACTGCAGCAGGTGGTACTGCTACAAAAATCTAACTAACCTACTTCGATGAAAAAAATAATCGAGACCATCAAGAACATCTGGAGAATTGAGGATTTGCGTACGCGAATCCTGATCACAGTACTGTTTGTGGCAATATATCGGTTCGGCTCTTTCATAGTGCTTCCCGGTATTGATCCTGACAGGCTGTCAAAACTTCAGGAACAGACGAGCGAAGGCCTTATGTCCTTGCTCAACATGTTCTCTGGTGGTGCATTCTCCAATGCTTCAATCTTTGCGTTGGGTATCATGCCCTATATCACGGCATCGATTCTCATTCAGCTTTTGGCCATTGCGGTACCTTATTTCCAAAAGATGCAACGCGAGGGCGAAAGCGGTCGTAGGAAGATTAATCAGTATACTCGGTGGCTTACAATCGCTATCCTGCTATTCCAAGCTCCGACTTACTTGATTAACCTGAAGGCGCAGACCGCAGGTTCTGGTGCGTTTTTGGTGGGGGATGGATTTTGGTTCATGGCTTCATCCACGATCATCCTTGCCGCAGGAAGTATGTTCGTCCTCTGGTTGGGTGAGCGCATCACCGACAAGGGCGTGGGCAATGGCGTATCCCTGATCATTATGATTGGTATCATCGCCCGTATGCCTGTTGCTTTTGGCCAGGAGTTCGTGTCTGCACTTAGCGGTGCCGAGGGTGGTGGCTTGATTAAGTTCCTTTTTGAGATAATTGCCTTGCTCTTTGTCATGGCTTTGGCCATCATGTTGGTTAAGGCTACTCGTAAGGTTCCCGTACAGTACGCTAAACGCGTAGAAGGGAATCGTGCGATAGGCGGAGCGCGTCAATACATCCCGGTAAAGCTATTCGCTGCCAACGTGATGCCTATCATTTTCGCACAGGCAGTCATGTTCATCCCTTTGACACTCGCACAAACGGTGTCCAAGAATGGCGGCAGCTGGACGATGAATCAATTCCTCGACCACACCAGTGTGCTTTACAATGCGGTGTTTGTGGTATTGATTGTGGCGTTTACATATTTCTATACGGCCTTGACGCTCAATCCTGTGCAGATGGCCGAGGATATGAAGCGCAACAATGGTTTTATTCCGGGAGTGAAGCCTGGCAAACCCACAGCTGATTATTTGGACAATGTCATGTCGAGTATCACCCTGCCGGGTTCGCTCTTCATCGCTTTGATCGCCATTATGCCGGCTTTTGCAGGTATTTTCGGCGTAAAGCAAGAGTTCGCCCAATTCTTCGGGGGCACATCGCTCCTCATCTTGGTAGGTGTGGTATTGGACACTTTGCAGCAGATAGAGAGCCACCTGCTTGTGCGTCACTATGACGGATTGCTCAATGCAGGCCACGTTCGCTCACGCTCTTCGAGTGTTGCTGCCTATTAATAAATTTAGTCTGAATGGTTTTCCTCAAGACTGACGATGAAATCGAACTCCTGCGCCAAGCCAACTTGTTGGTGAGTGCGACTTTAACGGAGATAGCCAGAATTGTTGGGCCGGGTGTCACAACCCGCCAGTTGGACACCTTGGCCGAACAGTTCATACGCGATCATGGTGCAGAACCCACGTTTAAGGGTTTTCCCAATCCTTTTGGTTCTCCATTTCCCGCATCGATCTGCACCTCTGTAAATAACGTGGTTGTACATGGAATACCTGATGATGTTCCCTTGAAAGAGGGAGATATCGTATCGGTCGATTGTGGAACGCGTTTGAATGGCTTTTGCGGCGATTCATGCTACACGTTTTGCGTAGGGCCGGTCAAACCGGAAATAGAGCGTCTTCTTCGTACTACTAAGGAGGCTCTTTATAAAGGGATCGACCAAGCTATACCGGGGCATCGTCTGGGAGACATCGGTTCTGCCGTTCAAGACCATGCTGAGGCACAAGGTTTCGGGGTCGTTCGTGAATTTGTCGGACACGGTATCGGACATGAGATGCATGAGGATCCTCAAGTTCCCAATTATGGACGGAGAGGAACTGGCAAACTGATTAAAAACGGTTTGTGCATAGCGATCGAGCCTATGATTACTCTCGGTAGCCGTGAACTGGCCATGTTGCCCGACCGGTGGGGGGTAGTTACCCGTGATGGGGGATACGCCGCTCATTTCGAGCATACCATTGCCATTCATCATGGCAAACCGGATCTCATGTCGAGTTTTGAGGAAATCGAAAAAGTAGAAAGGCAAAAGTTATAATATGGCAAAGGAAGCAGCAATCGAGCAAGACGGAACCATTGTCGAAGCGTTGAGCAACGCCATGTTCCGCGTGGAATTAGAGAACGGGCACGAGATCACCGCTCACATCTCAGGTAAGATGCGCATGCATTATATCAAGATCCTTCCGGGAGACAGAGTGAAGGTGGCCATGAGTCCGTACGACCTTTCAAAAGGAAGGATAGTATTCAGATACAAATAAAATTACAGATATGAAAACCAGAGCATCCATCAAAAAGCGGTCTGCAGATTGCAAGATTGTACGCCGCAAAGGCCGCCTCTTTGTGATCAACAAGAAGAACCCTAAGATGAAAATGCGTCAGGGTTAACCCAAAGTTCCGCAACAAAACAAAACAATTATATGGCAATAAGAATTGTTGGCGTTGACCTTCCTCAGAACAAGCGGGGAGAAATCGCCTTGACCTACATTTTCGGAATAGGTCGTAGTAGCTCGGCTAAAATCTTGGACAAGGCCGGCATTGACAGAGATATCAAAGTGAAGGATTGGACAGATGACCAGACCGCCAAGATCCGTGAGATCATTGGTGAGAACTTTAAGGTAGAGGGTGACCTTCGCTCTGAAATCCAGCTCAACATCAAGCGCCTCATGGATATCGGTTGCTACCGTGGTGTGCGTCACCGTAACGGGCTTCCCGTTCGTGGCCAGAGCACGAAGAACAACGCCCGTACGCGCAAGGGTCGCAAGAAGACTGTCGCTAACAAGAAGAAAGCTACTAAATAATCTATAGATATGGCAAAGAAATCAGCTGTAGTTAAGAAGAGAAATGTGAAGGTTGACGCGATCGGCCAGTTGCATGTTCATAGCTCTTTCAACAATATCATCGTATCGCTTGCCAATAGCGAGGGGCAGGTTATCTCTTGGTCTTCTGCCGGTAAGATGGGTTTCCGCGGCTCTAAGAAGAACACTCCTTATGCTGCGCAGATGGCGGCTCAGGATTGTGCCAAGGTAGCTTATGATCTTGGTTTGCGTAAGGTGAAGGCTTATGTGAAGGGTCCTGGTAACGGTCGTGAGTCTGCCATTCGTGCGATTCACGGTGCAGGTATCGCAGTGAGCGAGATCATTGACGTTACTCCGCTTCCCCACAACGGATGCCGTCCTCCGAAGAGAAGAAGAGTATAACAGACACACGTAACCTTTAATTTTTAGACATAAGAATATAATGGCAAGATATATAGGACCTAAGTCTCGTATCGCCCGCAGATTTGGCGAGGCTATCTTCGGTGCTGACAAAGTATTGGCAAAGCGTAATTTCCCCCCTGGACAGCATGGCAACAGCCGTCGCCGCAAGACGTCCGAATATGGAATCATGCTTGCTGAGAAGCAGAAGGCCAAGTACACTTACGGTGTACTCGAGAAGCAGTTCCGCAATCTCTTCGACAAGGCCGCCTCTGCCAGTGGCATTACCGGTGAGATTCTCCTCCAGAGCTTGGAGTGCCGTCTCGACAACGTCGTTTACCGTTTGGGTATCGCTCCGACCCGCTCAGCCGCCCGTCAGCTTGTCAACCACAAGCACATTGTGGTAGACGGCAAGGTTGTAGGCATCGCATCTTACAGCGTAAAGCCCGGTCAGGTTGTGGGTGTGCGTGAGAAGTCAAAATCTCTGGAAGTAATAGCCGATTCCTTGGCTGGCTTCAACCACAGCAAGTATCCGTGGATCGAGTGGGATGAGAACTTGAAGAGCGGTAAGCTCCTGCACAAACCCGAACGTGCTGACATCCCTGAGAATATCAAGGAGCAGCTTATCGTCGAGTTGTACTCTAAAAACTAATCAATAATCCCCTTACATTCATGGCGATATTAGCATTTCAAAAACCTGACAAAGTTATAATGTTGGAGGACGACCCCAAGTACGGCAAGTTTGAGTTCCGTCCTTTGGAGCCTGGCTTCGGCACTACTGTCGGCAATGCACTTCGCCGCATACTGCTCTCTTCATTGGAGGGCTTCGCCATCAATACCATCAAGATTGAAGGCGTTGAGCACGAGTTTGCCACCGTGCCTGGTGTGCGCGAGGACGTGACCAACATTATTCTTAACTTGAAGCAAGTACGTTTCAAGCAATTAGTAGAAGAATACGAAACGGAGAAGGCTACTATCACCATCTCGAACTCTACTGAGTTTAAGGCTGGCGATATAAGCAAGTTCCTCAACGGATTTGAAGTGTTAAATCCTGAATTAGTGATTTGTCACTTGGATTCTAAAGCCACGATGCAGTTAACGATTTCGATTAACAAGGGACGTGGCTATGTTCCGGCTGACGAGAATCGCGACTTTTGTCAGGATGTTCACGAAATCGCTATCGACTCTATTTACACTCCCATCCGTAATGTGAAGTACGAGGTTGTCCCCTTCCGCGTAGAGCAGAAGACTGACTATGACAAGCTCGTTATCGAAGTCACAACGGACGGTTCCATACACCCGAAGGAAGCACTCAAGGAAGCTGCCAAAATCTTGATCTACCACTTCATGTTGTTCTCCGATGAGAAGATCACGATGGAAGATAAGAATGACAGTGAAAACGAGGAATTTGATGAGGAGGTACTCCGCATGCGCCAGCTTTTGAAAACCAAGCTGGTGGACATGAACCTTTCCGTTCGTGCCCTCAACTGCCTGAAGGCAGCCGATGTGGAAACGTTGGGCGACCTCGTACAGTTCAACAAGAACGACCTCTTGAAGTTCCGCAACTTCGGTAAGAAATCGCTCACTGAGCTTGATGATTTGCTCGAGAGTCTGAATCTGTCGTTTGGAACCGACATCTCTAAGTATAAATTAGACAAAGATTAAAATCTGAAATGAGACATAATAAGAAGAACAACCATCTGAGCCGTACTGCCTCTCACCGTGCAGCCATGTTCGCCAACATGTCCTGCTCGCTGATCGAGCACAAAAGAATCACTACGACTCTCGCCAAGGCTAAGGCTCTGAAGAAGTATATTGAGCCCCTTGTTACCAAGAGCAAGGAAGACACGATGAACTCTCGCCGTGTCGTGTTCAGCTACCTTCAGAACAAGCATGCTGTGACGGAGCTTTTCCGTAACATACGTGAAAAGATCCTCGATCGTCCCGGTGGTTATACTCGTATTATCAAGACCGGTTTCCGTGCCAGTGACGCTTCTGACATGTGCTTCATCGAGTTCGTTGACTTCGATGAGAATATGGCCAAGACCAAGAAGAAGGCTGTCCGCACACGCCGTAGCAAGAAGAGCGCTTCCGCCGAGGCTCCTGTAGCTCCCGCCGAGGAGGTTCAGACTGCTGAGGAGAAGAAGGAAGCTGAGTAAAACTGGATAATTCACATGTGGACGGCTGCTTGGTGCGCGTCCACGTTCCTAAGATAAGACAGCACTCTGTAAGGGTGTTGCATAAGTTTCCTGCCGTCATGGACAAAATCCATGACGGCAGTTTTCATTGATGCCAATGGAGAGTCGTGCCGCGCCGGCCATTATCAGATCGTTTATCGGATGCATCTCCCTTGCTTCACTATGGGCGTGCTTTTATATTTGCAGTTGTCACAGCACTTTTCCCCTTTTTACGGAGTTATCCGGTAGGGACGACACTCCTTGCGGAAAGAACATTGGGGGGGGTAAGAATAGCAGCATCGTATGATGAAGCGGTGGGTTTTCATTGATTGCATGTTTCAACCGATAGTCTGCTGACTGTAAGAGGTAGTTTGCAAAGTAACGCATATGTAGTATGAAAAATATTTATTTTGGTATTTGTACATGGCAGAGTTAGATTGTATTGGGAAATTTTTTAATAAAAGCCTGCGACAGTGTTGTTATTAATGAAGTGTTTCATATATTTGCAGAGTGCCAAGTGAATACATTGTTTTTGCATGTTTCTGCTGATACCATACGCTATTATCAAGCCTTGAATGTTAATCTAAAGAACACGATGGATGATGGCGATTTAACTGCGAAACCTAAAGTGATTCTTGCGTGTACGGGCTTGGCGCATCACGCAGAGGTAAGTTATTTATTCCATATAGTTAAACCATGAGAAAAGAACTCCATTCCCCGTTTGGATGTATCCCTTCATACGTCCGTCTTTCTCCCCCGCCCCCATTGGCCAAAGCTTTGGCCATTGGTCTTCTATTTGGGGGACTCACTATGCCTTTGAGCGCCAGCGCAGTTCCCGTTGAGGGCATTACTGAAGTCGTACAGCAGCAGAAGACCGTGCAAGGTACGGTTCTCGATGAAAACGGCGATCCCGTAGTGGGAGCGACAGTCGTGTTGAAGGGACATTCAGTTTCTACGTCTACTGATGTTTCCGGCCGTTTCTCAATTCGTGTGCCGGCCCAGGGCGCACACCTGATTGTTTCATGCATCGGTTACTCTCGCGTTGAGGTGCCTGTTACAGACAGCCCGTTGCGTGTCCAGCTAAAAAGCAACAACACGCTCAATGAGGCTGTGGTTGTCGGCTATGGCACGACGAAGAAAGTGAACTTGACCGGTGCCGTGGCTGCCGTTGACGGAGAAGTGCTGGAGAACCGCCCCATCACAAACATCGGTCAGGGTCTGCAAGGTGTTGTGCCCAACTTGAACGTTTCGGTTGGTGGCGCTCCCGGACAGGGTTCTTCATTCAACGTGCGTGGTACGACTTCCATCAATGGTGGCTCTCCGCTGGTATTGGTTGACAATGTGCAGATGGATGCCAACTTGGTGAATCCCGATGATGTAGCTTCTATTACGGTTCTGAAGGATGCGGCTTCAGCCGCCATTTATGGTGCCCGTGGTGCTTATGGCGTTATCCTCATCACCACCAAGAGCGGCAAAAAGAACACCGCTCCCAAAGTGTCCTTTAGTGCAAGTGGCTACTGGAGCAGTCCGGCCGTTCAGATGCACAACGTAGGTACGATGGACTACCTCAAATGGCGTGATATCGCCTATCAGAATGGTGGTGGTAGTGGTTCTTTGGCAACGCCTCAATTGTGGAAGTATGCCGAAGCCTATGCCAACGGCACTTATAAATACACGGAGTTCTTTGATGAGTCACTCAATGCCTCTCAATGGCAGTATTGCGGAAGCACAGACTGGTTCAACGAACTGTATCGCACGAGCTTCTCTCAGCAGTATAACGTCGCCATTAACGGTGGTGACGACAAGACCACCTACTATGCGTCTATGGGTCTGGCTGACCAGACCGGTGTCCTCAAGATGATGGACGACAAGTACCGCAAGTACAACGCTACGCTCAGCGTGGCTTCGCAGGTGAATAAGTGGCTCAAGTTCTCGGGTAGGATTCTTTACACTTACTCTATGGAAGACCACCCCACAGGTAGTGCCAACTCAGGTATTACAGCCTACGGTGGTGTGCTGAAGAATGACCTTAGCCCGCTTATGCCCGTCAGCCATTCTCACACGGGCCGCCTTGTTCGCAAGGACGGCGCTCCCGCCATCAATGATCCCGTACTTGGTATCACTACCTTGGGCGGATACGAATATGTAGAGGAGAACAAGCATTATTATGCCGGTCAGGGTGGGTACACCAATCCTTATGCCGTAGCACAGCTGGGCGGTACGAGTGAGTATAAGACGAATGACCTTTGGTTGACCGGTGCCGTACAGCTTACCCCGATTGAGGGACTGGTCATCAACGCCGACTATACCTTCAATTTCTACAATCGCGGAACGCAGGGCGGCGGCAAGACTTTCTATGAGATGCGTGCCGTATCCGGTACAGAGCTGTTGTATCCTTGGACGAAGCCCAGCTATGCTGTTTACGACAACAGTGAGGACTACTATACGGCGTTCAATGTGTTTGCCGAATACTCGAAGAGCATTGCAGAAGACCATCACTTCAAGCTGCTTGTTGGTTACAACCAGGAATACAAGCACAACAAGTATTTCTATGCCCGCCGAAACGACTTGATTTCCAATGATGTTCTTGACTTGGATATGGCTACGGGTGACCGCACGACCAGTTCCTCCGAAACGCATTGGGGCATTCAGGGTTACTTCGTCCGCTTCAATTATGACTGGCGCAGCCGCTACCTCTTTGAGTTCAACGGACGCTATGACGGATCCTCCAAGTTCCCCTCCGGTCATCGTTACGCATTCTTCCCCTCTTTCTCCGCTGCTTGGCGTATCTCACAAGAGGACTTCTGGAAACCCATCGAGAGCTGGTGGAACGACATGAAGTTGCGTGTGTCTTATGGTATGCTGGGTAACCAGGCTCTTTCCAGCAACTTCAGCTATCTGCCCACTTACGGCAGCTCCACTTCCGGATGGCTGCTCAACGGTTCCAAGCCGCAGGTTGTGAGTCCTTACACCACGATCATCAGCAGTGACTATACTTGGGAGACCGTCCGCCAGATCAATGTAGGTTTCGATGCCTACTTCCTGCGCAATCGCTTGTCTGCCAGCTTCGACTGGTATCAGCGCAACACAGACGACATGCTCACTCCCGCTGACGAGCTTCCGCAGGTTCTGGGCGCCAGTCTGGGTTATGAGAACAACGGTTCCATGCGTACGCGTGGTTGGGAAGTCAGCATTGGTTGGAACGACCGCCTGCGCAATGGCATAGGTTATTTCGCCAAGCTTTCGCTCTCTGACTACCAGGCTGAGATCACTGCTTACAACGGCAACCGCCAGCGCAAGTTCAACAGCTACTATGTAGGCAAGAAGATCGGTGAGATCTGGGGTCTTACATCTGATGGCCTGTTCCAGACCCAGGAGGAGGTTGACAACTATCTCTCACAGAAGGAGTTGCAGGCAGTAGACTACGCTCCCGGTGATGTCCGCTACGTGGACATGAATGGTGACGGAAAGCTTTCTTGGGGACAGGAAACGCTCGACGATCCCGGTGATAAGACGGTTATCGGTAACAACACGCCGCGTTACCAGTTCGGTATCTCTCTCGGCGGCGACTACAAGGGCTTTGACTTGTCTATTTTCCTGCAGGGCATCATGAAGCGCGACGTTACAGTCGGCGGCGCCCAGTTCTGGGGCTTTACTGACCAGTGGGACGTTCCTTATACAGCCTCTCTTGACTACTGGACGAAGGACAACCCCGGTGCTTACTTCCCTGCGCCTAACTGGAACAAGTGGATTAACCGTGAGATGAGTTCCCGCTATCTGCAGAATGGCGCCTATTGCCGTTTGAAGAACGTGACGATCGGTTACACGCTGCCGCAGGCTTGGCTTGACAAGATGCACATCTCCAAACTCCGTTTCTATCTGACGGGTGAGAATCTGCTGACCTTCACCAAGTTGCACAAAGCTTACGATCCGGAGACCATCAACAACTTGACGTATCCTATCACCAAGAAAATATCCGTAGGTTTGAATTTGACGTTCTAATGCAAAAGGCATCCGCCTCCTACTTTAAGACCTATTCATAACCGCATAATTTGATACTTAATATGAAAGTGAAATATTCATGGCTGCTGGCAGCGACAATGGGGCTGGGCTTGCTCTCCTCTTGCCAGGATCCGACAGACCTCAACCCCAAGGACAGCTTCACCGACAAGAGCTATTGGACTTCAGTCAACGACTTGAAGATGTATGCCGATGCATTCTATGGCAATCTTGGCGGCGCTGGCTATGGCGGTGACACACAGAGTGACAACCGTATCACCACGAACTATGACACCTGGCTCTTCAACGAATACCTCGTGGACAATGCCGGAGACTGGAACTGGAGCAATGTGCGCAATCTCAACTTCTTCATGAAGCGCTATACGCGTGTGACCGGCACGGAGTCTGAGATCAACGCGCAAGTTGCCAAGATCCGCTTTTTCCGCGCACTTGACTACTATGGAAAGATCCGTACTTATGGCGATGTGCCTTGGTATGAGACGGATCTGACTGATGCTGACAAGGACGAACTCTTTAAGGGACGCGATCCCCGCGATTTCGTGTTGCAGAAGATCATCGATGATCTGGAGTTCGCTATCCAATGGCTTCCTGAAAAGGAAGCGGCTGAAGAGTGCGCCCTGCACAAGGATGCCGCACGTACGCAGTTGAGCCGCGTCTGCCTGTATTATGGCACCTATAAGAAGTACCATCATGAGGCCGATGGTGACCTGAGTGCAGCTGCCTTGCTCCGTAAGAGTGCGGATGCCAGCTTGGCCGTTATGCAGACCGGACGCTATGACATCGTGAAGGGTGATGATGCCGGCGCCAGCATGCAGCACGATGAGGGCTATCCCATGTCCTATCAGAACCAGTTCGTACAGGAGAGCCTTGAGGGCAACAAGGAGGCCATTCTCTACCGCTCTTATGTGGCAGGACTTGCTACGCACGAGGTAGGACGTAACAACGGCCCCGGCTACACCAAGGACTTTGTGGAGAATTTCCTCTGCAAGGACGGTAAGCCTATCGGTGTCAGCCCGCTCTACAAGGGTGATGAGACGCTCGACGATGAGATGACGGACCGCGATCCGCGTATGTACCAGATCATAGACAATATCCATCGTCCTTATCAGATCCAGAAGGATGGCACCAAGAGCTACAATCACGCTTACAACGACTTGAAGGCTTCCGGTCCGGATGTTTCCGCCAGTGGAAGTGTGACAGGCTATGCCAACGTGAAGTGGACCTCTGCCAATCCCGACCAATGGATTGCAGCGAACTCAACTTTTGACTGGTTCATCTATCGTTACGCCGAAGTGTTGCTGAACTATGCCGAGGCTAAGTATGAATTGGGCGAGTTGGATCAGACCGTGCTCGACCAGACCATTAACAAGCTCCGTGACCGTGTGGATATGCCACATCTGACCATGGAAGTGGGCTTTGTTGACCCCAATCCTTCTGACTATGGTTACGAAATAGAGCCTATCCTGCGCGAGCTTCGCCGCGAGCGCCGCATCGAGTTGGCTGCAGATGGTTTCCGCTATGACGACATCATTCGCTGGAATGCCTGCAAGCTCTATGAGAACCCGAAGACCTTCCTTGGCATGCGGGTTACGCCCAGGGTAGAGGCTCTCTATCAGGACGGTACATTCGGTGGAGATAAAGGACGTGCGCTTGTAGAATACCAAGGCAAAATGTACATTCGCCCGTATAAGAAGGATCTGGATGATGCAGGCCGTAAGTGGTCAGCCAATGACAAACGTTTCTTGAATCCGCTTTCGAAGAACGTCCTGCTGCTCAACCCGAATCTGAAGCAGAACCCGGGATGGGGAGAATAGTAGTAAGATTCGCTGCAGATCACTGAAAGCTGTGATGCGCTCCTCTACAATTATGAGGGGCGGGTTACGATAAACAAAGTTCGGATATGCCGGCAGTTCGCTGTCGGGCATATCCGAACTTTTATTTTTCCCGGCATTCAGCCTCTCCCTGTTTGCTTTCGGGCTGGAATCCTTTGGGAGTTGGCAATCCGGCATGGACCGCCTGAACTTATAACCGATATCCTGTATGCCTCACGTTGTCACCGGTGCCAGCCGGAGGTGTGACGCCAAGCTTGTCTGGTGCTGGGCCGAGGCACACCTTGACCTATTTAAAGATGATCTTCCCCTTGGTGTGCCCGTAGTTGGAGTCAATAATCACGATGACCTTCTCTGAAAAGGATGCCCATTCATGGCAGTAGCGGGTTTCCACGCAAATGTCAGTGCCCTTTATCCGGTACAGGTTGTCGCCTATTTTCTGTACCTCTACCTCATATTTCCCCGTGTCTACCCTGGTTGGCGACAGGATGCATTCGACTTCTACGGGTCTGTCAAACTTGTCGACGGCCTTTGTGCCGTCAGCGGGTTGAGTCACTTCATACAGTTCTGAAATGTCATAGCTGCTTTCTGCATGCGATGCGAGGGCCGTCATCATCCCCCCGAGGATGATAGTAATGGTTAGGACAGGTTTCATGTTCTTTTCTTTGGCTGTTACGCTTTTGTGGGTATATGGAAATGACTGATTGCAGCGGTATTTGTGCGGCTGTCAGGTTGTATGCGTTCGGGATGGCGATTCATTGTCAACACGGGGCCCGTTTGTTTACTTGTATGCCTCTCTGGCAGAGGAGGCGACCGCCGCTTAATGTGGTAAATACACGGTGTGGAAAAAAGAATGGCATTTATTGCCGTGCTGCAGGGGAAGTAAATAGTACGGAAAAAAAGAAAGGCGGTCGATATGACCGCCTTGGTGATCCGCTTGGGGTTCGAACCCAAGACCCCAACATTAAAAGTGTTGTGCTCTACCAGCTGAGCTAGCGGATCTGCCTGTTTTCCGTTAAGCGAGTGCAAAGATAGGCGTTTGTGAAAGTTCGGCCAAATTTATTCCTGATTATTTTCTCTTCGTTCCGTCCGCCCCCTCTTTGCCCGCTTTTCCGGTTGTTGCCGAATCGGGCGGTATGCCTCCAGTCGTATTCTGCACTTCGTTATCTGTATGGCGCAGACTGGGTGTCGCCGTTGCAGGGCTGTCCAGCGGGGCTTCCACGTAGGTGCCGGTCTCGCGTTCTACGGCAATGTCCGCCTCATCGGGCTGGAGGGTGGGAGAGGCTTCCCCCACTACGTAGCGTTTGTAGTAGGAGATGGCGAGTGTCGTCACAGGCAGGGCAATGATCAGGCCGATGATGCCCAGTGCATACCCCCACACAGAGAGTGACAAGAGGATGATGGCGGGTGGCAGTCCCATGATTTTGCCCATGATGCGGGGGGTGAAGATCGTGTCCTGCAGGATTTGCACGACCAGATACACGATAAGCACCAGCGTGAGCAGCCAGAGGAAGTTCTGCCCCGTCTCTGCCGATTTGAGCAGGGCGAGCAGGGCGGCGGGCACAAAACCCACCACTTGCAGGTAGGGCACGAAGCTGATGACGCCGATGAGGCATCCCAGCCCGACGGGCATCGGGAAGTCTATCAGTACGAATCCGATGGAGAACATCACGCAGTTGCTCAGGGCTACCAGTGCCTGTCCTCGGAAATAGCCCGCCATGCCATGCTCGATGTCGCTTACGAGCAGCAGGGCAAACTTGCGGCGGCTTCGCGGCACGAATGTGATCCACCCGTTGGCGTACTTTTCATAGTCGGTCAGGATAAACAGCAGGTACAGCAGCGCTATCAGGGAGGCGATGATGTTGATGAGAAGTCCCGCTGTGCTCCACAGCACGTTCCACACCTTGGGCACTGCGTTCTTGATGGTGGCGACCACATCCTTTTGTTGCAGGATTTCCTCAATCTTGTACTCATTGGTGTGGTGTCGGAGGAAGTGCTGCACCTGTTCGGGTATGGCCTTGCTGTCAGCACCCTGCTGTACGTATTCGAGTGCCACATTCTTGAGGTGTCCCATTTCGTTGATCATGGGCGGGATCACGAGGTAGAAGAATCCTACCACCGCCCCCAGGGTGAGCGTGAGGGTGATGCCGATTGCCACCAGCCGGTTGCGTATGCGGCATTTGTTTTGCAAGAAACGCACGATGGGGTAGAGCAGGTAGGCGGCCATCCAGGCAATGAAGAACGGCAGCAATACACTGCTCAGATAATAGATGAGCGCCCCGCTTCCTATCAAGAGCGCCATGAGGATGACACCGCGTATGAAACGGTCAAAGGTGATGGGAGGCTGCCCGCCGATCTTGAATTTGTCCATGAGATGTGAGCTTGGAAAAGGGTGAAACGCCGGAACTCCGACGCGGCAAATTTATCTATTCCGGTTGAACGGATATGTAAAAATATCACTTTTTCCTTTTGCGACATAGGTAAATGTACCTATCTTCGCGGCATGGGAACACTCTATTTGGTGCCAACGCCGGTCGGTAACTTGGAGGATATCACGCTCCGGGCGTTGCGTATTCTGAAGGAGGCCGATGTGGTCCTGGCAGAGGATACGCGCACTTCGGGCATTCTGCTCAAGCACTTTGACATCAAGGCGCGGCTGGTGTCCCATCACAAGTTCAACGAGCACCAGACTGCCGAAGCCTTTGCCGCCCGCATGGCGGGTGGAGAGGTGATGGCGCTCATCAGCGATGCCGGCACGCCGGGCATTTCAGATCCGGGCTTCATGCTCGTGAGGGCTTGTGTGGCACGGGGGGTTACGGTGCAGTGCCTTCCCGGCCCGACAGCCTTTGTCCCGGCATTGGTGGCTTCCGGCCTTCCATGTGAGCGCTTTGCCTTTGAGGGCTTCTTGCCACAGAAGAAAGGGCGTGCCACCCGTCTGGCTGCTTTGGCCGAAGAGCCTCGCACTATGATCTTCTACGAATCGCCTTATCGCGTCGTCAAGACCTTGGGGCAGTTCATCGAAACCTTTGGTGCCGGCAGGGCGTGTTCGGCTTGTCGTGAAATATCCAAGATACATGAAGAAAGCGTGCGGGGCACGCTGACTGAAGTGCTGGCTCACTTTACAGAAGTAGAGCCGCGTGGCGAGTTCGTTATCGTAGTGGCAGGTTACGATGCCCCTCGCCGATCCCCAAAAGAATAACCAACCTATAATGTCTCTCCTATGAAAAAGGTTTTTGTTTGGCTGCTTGCCGCAGCCGGTACACTGTCGCTTGTCACGGCGTGCAACACGAAGAAAGAGAAGGAGCAAGAAAACGTAGATACCAACGCTGCTACCATAGATTCACTGCGCCAGGCACTGACGCAGTCGCAGAGTGAATCGAGTGACTTGATAGAAACGCTGTCTCAGATACAGGACGGCTTTGACCAGATCAATGAGGCGGAAGGCCGCGTGAATGTCCAGACCCGTCAGGGCGAGGGGGCCAATAAGCAGGTCATTCTCGACAACATGGCCTTCATCCAGCGTACGCTGAAGCTCAACCGTGAACTGATCTCCAACTTGCGTCAGCAGTTGCGCACCTCCAATCAGAGCGATGCCCGTACCAAGGCCAAGCTCGAAGAGATGGTCAGCAATTTCACCCGGCAGCTCGAGGAAAAGGACAAGGAGATCGAGGATCTGCGCCGCCAGTTGGCAGACAAGGACATACAGATCGCAGCCCAAGGCGAGCAGATTAGCAGTCTGAACGACAACGTAAGCAACCTGAGCCGCGAGAACGATGAAAAGGCGCGCAGGGTGGCCGCTCAGGAGAAGGCGCTCAATACGGCATATTACGTCTTCGGCACAAAGAAGGAACTTCGCGAGCAGCGTATCCTGCAACGCGGCGACGTGCTCAAAGGCAACGACTTCAACAAGGACTACTTCACCCGCATAGACCTGCGTGTGACGCGCACCATCAAGCTCTATTCCAAGAGCGCCCGTCTGATGACGAACCATCCCGCCGGCTCCTACTCGCTTGACAAGGACAGCCAGGGACAATATGTGCTGCGCATCACCAATCCGCAGGCATTTTGGAGTGTGAGCAAATACCTGGTGATTACTGTCAGGTAAAGGGCTGCGCATAGCGCCGTTCCGGTAAAAAGAGATATTTGTCCGCCCTGTCGGACATGCGGCAATGCCGGCATGTCCGACAGGGCGTTTTGGATTGTAGAGCCGGATGTATGGCGGCCGTGTGAGGTCGATGACGTCTCATGGCCGGAACCGGTTTTTCACTTCGCAACGGCATAGGTTCGTCAGGTATCCCGTTACTTGTCTGCCCGTCTTCCCCTGGTGGGAGGGCTGTAAGCGCCTTGAATTCACCAAGCCGCAGTCCCGGTTCAGTTTCAAGTCTTGAATTATATAAATACAGACTTGAAATATATATTTCAAGTCTGTATTTATATAATTCAAGACTGTATTTTAAGGCGGGGACGGGGCTTGCCGACTTTTCATGCCTGATGAGTCTGCTGACCTCCTGTTTGTCTCGGAGGGCTTGCGTGCGGATCGTAATGAGGTGTGGCGAAGGAAGAACCGGAACTGTCAGGGAGGAGGACAAATGCCTTTGATCGGGTCCTAATTGGTTTCTAACGACTTTCTAACCGGGTTTTGCAGGGGAGCTCCCTATTTTTGCCAGAGAAAAAATGGGAGGTACTCACTTACGGGAGCATGGGACTAAAAAAGGCCGCTATGAAACGATTATTACTGCTGATGGCTCTTGCAGGACAGGGCATTTGCTTGACGGCGCAGACGCTTCGACTGCTGTACGCAACGGAAGTGCAGTACAATTTCAAGGGTGACTGTAACTGGGTTCACCTGTTGCGGCCGGAAATGTCCTTTCCGCTGGATGCACGTTCGTCTCTCGAGCTGGCCACCTATCATGCCGCCAAGACGGCCCGGGAGCGGATCGTCCCCGACTTGCAAACGTTTTCCAACATAGAGCTGGACCAGCGTGTGATGCCCTGTGCGCTGGCCGTGGCGGGATATGCCCGTTCGACGGAGCGCTCCTTGTTGTTCATCGGTATACGTAACGTGAATGAGGATTACTTTGCCGATCCCGCCACCTCTCTGTTCACCAACAGCTCCAATGGGATCTTTCCTACGCTCTCTGCCAACCTCCCTTTGCCCAACTACCCCCTCTCGGCTTGGGGCGTTCACTATGCCGGAGAGAGCCGCAGGTTAGGGTGGCAGGCTTCGCTTTACAATGGCCGTGGCGGCGGAGGCTGGCATGCCTTCTCCTTTCGCCCGCAGCACGATGGGTTCTTCTTCATCGCGGACGGACTGTATAAGGCGGAGAAGCCGGGCGGGCGCTACCACGCGGGGATAGTCCTGCATGAAGGCTTCGGCGAGAATGTGGACGGTGTCCGTCAGACGGCGCGGCGTTGCGTACGGGGAGCTTGGTGGGTGTATGGCGAGCAGAAGTTGGGACGGGGCTTGAATGTCCTGGCACAATATTCTGAGGCGTTCGGTGGAATGAATGAGTGCCGCCGGTACGGCGAATTGGGATGTGTGTGGGAGACCGGTGGAAAGAAGGGCGGCCGTTTGGGTCTTTCCTGCCAGCATGCCGCCTTTCCCGATGGGGGTGAGTGGTCGGGCGAGGTGACATACCGTCGTCCGCTTGCCGGTTGCATCGACTGCCAGCCCTCCTTTCAGCTCATCCATAACCGTCTCGGCACTTTTACGGCGGTCTCCTTGCGTCTTTCTCTCTCCCTCTGCCTCTTGGACAGGCGGCCGAATGGTGGGGGAAAGTTATAAAGAATCCGTTTCGAATGGCATAGTCAGCGTTTTACGGGGAGAGTCCTTTCAACCGGGAAGGCATTAATCGGGATTATTCTTCCTGAGAAATCTTCCGTATACGAAAAACGACCGTTTAGTTGTGCATTCAGAACCTTTCGGATTGCCCCCGAATGCCTTGCCGCATTTTGCGAGCATCTTCCTCCGAAGTTGGGAGATTAAGTGAGAATCCAGTGAAAAAGACTCTAACTATATGTTTATTGGTAAATAACGCACCTCTTCAAATTAAATGAGTACTTTTGCAAATTGCAATAAACAATTATAGACAATGGCAAAAGCAAAACCTTTCATAAAGTGGGTCGGCGGGAAAGGCCAGCTCATCGAACAACTAGAAGCATTGCTTCCAGCTGACTTTGCAGAAAGGGAAAATGTCACTTATATTGAACCTTTCGTTGGCGGAGGAGCTATGCTCTTTTATATGTTGCAGACATATCCAAACATAAAGTCGGCTGTTATCAATGACATCAATCCGGATTTGACCCAATGCTACCAAGTGGTTAGGGATAAACCTACGGAATTGATTGAATCTCTCAGCGAGATCCAAACGACATATTATGCCTTGCAATCAGAAGAAAAACGCAGAGAGTTTTTCCTTCGGCAACGTGACAGATTTAACACTAAATCCTTGAATAGTATAGAGAACACCACTTTATTCTTTTTCCTTAACCGTACTTGTTTTAACGGGCTTTACCGTGTGAATAAAGCTGGGAAATTCAATGTGCCTTTCGGGAAATATGTTACACCGACCATCTGCGCCCCCACAACCCTCCGTGCGGACAGCCAACTTCTGCAAAAGGTGGAGATTCTGACGGGGGATTTTGAGCAGACGTTTCTGAAGGTAAACGGAAATACGTTTTTCTATTTCGATCCCCCTTATCGCCCCCTTAGTAATACTTCAGGTTTTAACGATTATGCAAAGGAGGCCTTTAATGACGATGCACAAATCCGTTTGAAACTCTTCTGCGATAAGTTGCATGGGTGCGGAGTTGATTTTATGCTCAGTAATTCTGATTGCTTGGGAAAAGACGGAAAGGATCGTTTCTTTGATGACCTCTTCTTTGATTATAATATAGAAAGAGTTTGGGCATCAAGAAATGTAAACGCTATAGCTTCAAAGAGAGGAAAACTGACAGAGATTGTAGTAAATAATTACCGTGATAGAGTTTCATTTCATAGATAGGTCTTATGACTGCACATACAAAAAAACAATTTGAAAAATTCATCTCACAACTGAAAGAGACAAATACGACTCTTGATTTTTATTGTGACTTTGAGAAAATACAAAGCAATGTAGAAGCAATATCTATTAAGTTAAACCAACTGAATTATTTAATAGGGCAAGAGGATATGAACGCGGCCATTCGTAGGCTTTGGGATGAGAATAAGAACGTTTTCAGTATCTTGGAGATCTTGATAGCCGTTCGTACTTCCGACAAAAAGAAGGCTATAATGGCCGATGGAAATATTAGACTGATAAATACGCTTTTTGATAGTGTTGAAGGAGTTATAGAATACATACATGGTACAGGGCTTGCAGAGGTCTTTAGAAATAAGCAAATCAAAAACTTGGTTGATTATGTGTTTGGGGTAGAAACAGGTTTGGACACCAATGCGCGTAAAAACAGAAGCGGTCATTTGATGGAAGGGCAAGTGGCCTCAATTTTAAATAATGCCAGCATCAACTATCGCCAAGAAGTCTATTCGACAGAATATCCGGCTTTGTCGGTATTGGGAGAAGACAATAAGCGTTTCGATTTTGTGATAGTAACGAATCATTGTAAGTATTTAATAGAAGTGAACTTCTATAGTGGCGGAGGTTCGAAATTGAATGAAGTTGCTCGTGCTTACTCTGAACTTTCCCCGAAAATCAATGCAGTAGACGGATTTGAATTTGTTTGGATAACCGATGGTAAAGGTTGGATTTCGGCAAAAAATAAACTAGAAGAAGCATTCTATACAATACCAAATATTTATAATCTCACAAGTATTGATGAATTTATAATGCAAGTTAAGGAGGAAACACTATGAGACGGGGAGCTATAGGAGGTGGAGATACCCAAACAGGATTAATATATGATGCAAAAGTCGATTTAGCGATATTCTTAAATAACCAAATAGGTTATCGTGTTGAGAATATGGACATTTTCTTTAACGGTGAACTTGTAGGTAATATCTTTAAGGACACGGTTTGTATCGTTTCCTTTGTCAAGAAGGTGTTGATTTGAGAAAACATTTATCTAAAAAACTTTTACCAGATAATTGTATTTATGTCATCACAAATAATACTATCAATATTATAGACATCAAGCAACAGGAAGTCAGTGGAAGCGCTTATGAGAAGCTATAAACTTGTGATTTTGAGAAAAAAATAATACGTCAAATTATTTTCAGAGCTAATTTACAAAGTGGAATTTATGTATATCCTGTCTGATTGGTTTAGACATGATTCTTATAAAGATAATCGAGATTACATTATAAGTGTAGGGTGTTATTATTACAATTACATTCCTCTACATGAATTAGGATTACCCATACCTCGAACTGAAGAAAAATGATTACCCCCTACTACAAATCCCCCAATCGCGATTTCACCCTTCTTCATGGCGATTGTTTCCGCTTGCTTCGTGAATTTGATTTCAAGTTCAGCTGCATCTTTGCAGACCCGCCCTATTTTCTCTCCAACGGAGGGATAAGTGTGCAGTCGGGCAAGATTGTAAGTGTGAATAAGGGTGATTGGGACAAGGGGAAAAGCCTGCAAGAGATGATGGACTTTAATATGGAATGGCTTTCGCTTTGTCAGCACAAACTAAAAGACAACGGCACCATCTGGATTTCGGGCACTTATCATAACATCTTTTCTGTGGCCAACTGTCTGAACAAATTGGGATACAAGATTCTGAACGTGGTGACTTGGGCAAAGACCAATCCACCGCCAAACATATCGTGCCGATACTTCACCTACTCTACGGAGTTCATCATCTGGGCGCGAAAGAGCGAGAAGAAGCCTCACTATTTCAACTACGACCTGATGAAATATATAAACGGTAGTAAGCAGATGACTGATGTCTGGCATTTACCTGCCATAGCTCCATGGGAAAAATCTTGTGGCAAACACCCCACACAAAAGCCACTAGCTTTATTGTCAAGAATCATATTGGCTTCGACTCGGAAAGGCGAATGGGTACTCGATCCTTTCTGTGGTAGCAGCACTACTGGCATATCCGCCAACCTGCTGGGAAGAAGATACTTAGGCATCGACCAAGAATTGGATTATGTGGATATGGGCAAGTGCAGACGTGAAGAAATTGAAAACCGACAAATGGTTCAGAAATTCCGCTCAAAAATCAGGGACATTCAATTGATGGCTTCTTCTTCAGTTTCGACTATTGGCGAAAACTCGAATGTTGTATATGAGGACTTGCCGTTCTGAAGGCTTAGAAAGTAGTCAAACCCTTTGCACATTCAAAGGAACAGACAACTTTGCATCAAAGTTGTTTGATGAAGTATAATGCCGTCAAATCGTTACCAGCAACTCGCCATCATAGTATTCATTGTTTGCGTATCTGTCAGATACGGAATAATTGTTTATCTTAGCCAAAGACAAACTGAAATGCTTAATCTTTTCCTTGGCTGCTTTGAGGCAATGGACGATCCCTGTCGCCTCATAGAAAGGAAAACGATGATTTGCGGTTGCAATGCTCTCAAATGATTGCCAAGAATAAGCCTTGCAAAATGGAGGGGCAAGTACTTGATAAAGGATACCTGCCCCCAATGGGTTGTACCCTACGATAGGTTTCTAAGTTCAGACGGGCGGAGGAAATCTGTCTTTTGCAATGCTTTGCAAGATCGGAACATCCTTGGGCTTCGGCAGGGTCGAAGGGATACGCCACGAAATGCTAATATTGAATTGAGAATTGGATAATTATGTCGATACAAAGTGAAGCGGCTCTTGAGAACGGCCTGATATCAACCCTTCGCAAGATGAACTATGAATATGTTCAGATGTACGAAGAAAGAAACCTTATGTCTAATTTCAAACGCCAGCTTGAAATCCATAATAGGAAAAGATTGGCGGAATTAGGCCGTGATGAGTTTACCGAAGCGGAGTTTGACCGGATTCTGATTTATCTGGAAGGCGGCAGCCGGTTTGAGAAGGCCCAAAAGTTACGCGACCTGTATCCATTGGATACCGAGGACGGACACCGTATATGGGTTGAGTTTCTCAATAAGGCGCATTGGTGTCAGAATGAGTTCCAAGTTTCCAATCAAATCACGGTTGAAGGCCGCAAGAAGTGCCGTTACGATGTAACCATTCTTATAAACGGACTGCCTCTGGTTCAAATAGAGTTGAAACGCAGAGGCGTGGAGCTTAAACAGGCTTATAATCAAATTCAACGCTACCATAAGACTTCATTTCATGGGTTGTTTGACTACATTCAGCTTTTCGTGATATCCAACGGAGTGAATACACGTTACTTTGCCAATAATCCCAATGGCGGTTATAAGTTCACATTCAACTGGACGGATGCCGAAAACGTGCCTTTCAACGAGCTTGATAAATTTGCCGCCTTTTTCTTTGACAAATGTACCTTGGGGAAGATCATCAGCAAGTACATCGTACTGCATGAGGGGGACAAATGCCTGATGGTGTTGCGTCCCTATCAGTTCTATGCCGTAGAGAAGATTCTCGACAGGGTGGAGAACTCCAATGAGGACGGATACATATGGCATACGACCGGAGCCGGCAAGACGTTGACATCCTTCAAGGCCGCACAGCTGGTTTCGGAACTGGACGATGTGGACAAGGTGATGTTCGTCGTTGACCGGCATGACCTTGACACGCAGACTCAGTCGGAATATGAGGCTTTTGAGCCGGGGGCGGTAGATGGTACTGACAACACGGATGAACTTGTAAAACGGCTGCAAAGTGATTCGAAGATTCTCATCACGACGATTCAGAAGCTTAATACGGCTGTAAGCAAACCCTGGTACAGCTCGAGGATTGACGAAATACGCCACTCTCGCATCGTGATGATTTTCGATGAATGCCACCGGAGCCATTTTGGGGACAGCCATAAGAACATCATGAAGTTCTTTGTCAACACGCAGGCATTTGGCTTTACAGGAACACCCATCTTTGCTGAAAATTCAGTGGACGGCCATACGACCAAGGAGATTTTCGGCAACTGTCTCCATAAGTACTTGATAAAGGATGCCATCGCAGACGAGAACGTACTCGGTTTCCTCGTTGAATACTACCATGGAAACAACCAGATCGAAAACAGTAATGTCAAACGTATGGAGGGGATAGCCCGTTTCATACTCAACAACTTCAACAAGTCCACCTTCGACGGAGAATTTGACGCACTTTTCGCTGTCCAGTCCGTCCCTATGCTGATACGTTATTACAAGATTTTCAAAAGCCTCAACCCTCAAATTCGTGTGGGTGCTGTATTTACCTATGCGGCAAACGGCAGTCAGGACGATGATCTTACCGGCATGAACGCCGGAAGGTATGCAAGTGACAGTTTGGGCGAAGCTGATGAATTGCAGGAGATCATGAACGATTACAACAACATGTATGGCACATCGTTTTCCACCGAAAACTTCCGGGCGTATTATGACGACATCAACCTGCGCATGAAAAAGAAGCGGACAGACATGAAGCCGCTGGATCTTTGTCTCGTAGTCGGCATGTTCCTCACCGGATTCGACTCCAAGAAGCTCAATACCCTTTATGTGGACAAGAACATGGAGTACCACGGATTGATGCAGGCTTTCAGCCGGACCAACCGTGTGCTCAACGAGAAGAAACGCTTTGGCAAGATTGTCTGCTTCCGTGATTTGAAAAGCAACGTGGATACGGCGGTCCGTTTGTTCAGTCAGAGCGACAATCCTGAAGATATCGTGCGCCCTCCCTTTGAAGAAGTAAGGGAAACGTATAAGCAGCTTGCAGAATACTTCCTGAAGAAATACCCGACCCCATCAAGCATCGACCTCTTGCAAAGCGAAAAGGACAAGAAGGATTTTATTCTGGCATTCCGTGACATCATACGCAAACACGCGGAGATACAGGTCTATGATGACTTTGATGAGGACTCAACGGATCTTGGGCTGACGGAACAGCAGTATATGGACTACCGCAGCAAATACCTGGATATTGTATTGCCCAATCCACAACCGCCCACTCCTGCAAATCCTTCTCCGACCAGAAAAGAAGATTCAGGTAACGGCGGATTGGAGGATGTGGATTTCTGTCTGGAACTCCTTCACAGTGACATCATCAATGTGGCTTATATCCTGGAGTTGATAGCCGACCTTGACCCATACAGTGCGGATTATGCAACTCGCCGTCAATACATTATTGACACGATGATCAAGGATGCGGAGCTGCGCAACAAGGCCAAGCTGATAGATGGTTTTATACGTGAGAATGTGGATAACGACCGGGAACACTTCATGGCCGGCCGTCAAAAGGCGGATGGCAAGACGGACCTTGAGGAACGTCTCAACAACTATGTCTCCAGAAAGCGGAATGAAGCCATAGATATTTTGGCCAAGGATGAAGACATCGCCCCCGATGTGCTCAACCGCTATCTGGCTGAATATGATTACGTACAAAAGGAGCAAACGGACATCATCAAGGAGGCTCTGAAAGAAAAGCATCTTGGACTGATAAAGAGAAACAAGGCATTGAATCGAATCGTTGACCGGCTGCGCTCGATTATCCAAACATTCAGCTGGGATTAAAAACAAATATCTTGAAACCAATGGAACCAGGCTATGTTTACATATTGACAAACCCGAGCTTTCTAGAAGATTGGGTCAAAATAGGGAAGAGTACCCGCCCCGTGGATATTCGTTCAAAAGAGCTTGACAATACGGCAGTGCCTCTGCCTTTTGAGATTTTCGCGACCATGAAGACGCGTAAGTTCAATGAGGTTGAGAAACTTGTACATAAGACTATCGACCGCCTTACGGATCTTCGCATTCGTCAGAACAGGGAATTCTTCAATGTAGATCCTAAGGTGGCTCTCGATATATTCAAGGATATCGCATCTGCGATAGAAGACGCGGAGATTACGGAATATGAAGATAACAAACCGGTCATGACCCAGTCAGAAAAGAGTGGGGATGCGGATGTCAAGCGGCATGCAAAACGCGGACGCTTCAAGTTCAGTATGGTCCATATAAAGGTTGGGGAATATGTAGTGTTCTCCCCCACAAATTTGAAGGTCAGAGTGGCCAGTGATGATTCCATCGAATATGAAGGGCGGATATATAAGCTGTCCCCATTCGTAGGGACATTCCTGCCAGAAGAAAAAAGAACGCCTTCGAATACCTATCAAGGTGCGAAGTACTTTACTTATAAGGGCAAGGTCCTTGATAGCTTAAGAAGGCAGATGGAAAAAAGTCAAATGGCTAACGGTTCTATAAAAAACGAAACAGACACCCCAGATTGATATGAGCGAAGAATTACAACAAAAACTCCGTGACCAGTTGTGGGAAGTGGCAAACCGCCTGCGCGGCAATATGTCGGCAAGCGATTTCATGTACTTCACACTGGGCTTCATATTCTATAAATACCTCTCTCAGAAGATTGAGAATTATGCCAATAGTGAGTTGGCCGATGATGAAGTCACATTCAAGGAATTGTGGACTATGACTGATGGGGATGCCGCAGAATTGCAGGAAGAAACCCAAAAATCCTGTTTGGAAGAGATCGGATATTTCATTGAGCCTAAGTTCCTGTTTTCTTCGGTTATCGAGAGCATCAAGAGGAAGGAGAATATACTTCCGTTGCTGGAACGTTCCTTGAAGCGTATTGAAGACAGCACGCTTGGGCGTGACAGTGAAGAAGATTTTGGCGGCTTGTTCTCTGATATTGACCTTGCTTCTCCCAAACTGGGAAAGACGGCAGATGACAAGAATACGCTGGTTGGCAATGTACTGCTGGCTCTTGACAAGATCGACTTTGGCATAGAGGCGTCACAGGAGATAGACATTTTGGGCGATGCTTACGAATACATGATCAGCCAATTTGCAGCCGGTGCGGGGAAAAAAGCCGGAGAGTTCTATACCCCACAGGAGGTAAGCCGCATATTGGCTGAGATCGTTACCATCGGTCATGAGCGGTTGCGCAACGTATATGACCCTACCTGTGGTTCAGGCTCACTGCTGCTTCGGGCTGCCCATATCGGTCATGCCGTGGAGATATACGGCCAGGAAAAGAATCCCACTACTTACAATTTGGCCCGTATGAATATGTTGCTGCACGGAATCAAGTTCAGCGATTTCAAAATTGAGAACGGGGATACGCTGGAAGCCGATGCGTTTGGAGACCGGCAGTTTGATGCCGTAGTGGCCAATCCGCCTTTCTCTGCCGAATGGAGTGCGGCGGACAAGTTCAATACAGACGACCGTTTCAGCAAAGCCGGGCGACTGGCGCCGCGCAAGACCGCCGACTACGCTTTCATCCTCCACATGATTCATCACCTCTCTGAAGGCGGCACCATGGCTTGTGTCGCCCCCCACGGAGTGTTGTTCCGTGGTAATGCAGAGGGAGTTATCCGGCGTTACTTGATAGAGAAGAAGAATTATGTGGATGCCATTATCGGACTGCCCGCCAATATCTTCTACGGCACTTCTATCCCGACCTGTATCTTGGTATTCAAGAAATGCCGCAAGGAGGATGACAACATTCTCTTCATAGATGCCAGCAAGGAATTTGAAAAGGTCAAGACGCAGAATAAGCTGCGCCCTGAACACATAGAAAAAATAGTAAGCACCTACCGTAACCGTAAGGAAATCGAGAAATACAGCCACCTGGCTACGCTTCAGGAGATTGCCGACAATGACTACAACCTCAACATACCCCGTTATGTAGACACATTCGAGGAAGAAGAACCCATCGACATCAAAGCCGTCATGGCAGAAATCAAGGAACTTGAAGCGAAACGTGCCGATCTTGACCAAGAGATAAATGGTTATCTGAAAGAATTGGGAATTATGTGACAGACAAGTATGGCGAAGAAATTTGAGATTCACAACAGCACCGCTGAGTTTCTTATCTTCATGCTCGAAGGTAGGGAAGATGGAATACAAGTCATGTATCATGACGAAACAATCTGGTGTACCCAGAGGGCAATGGCAACGCTGTTTGACTGTTCAACGGACAACATAGGATTGCATCTAAAGAATATCTATGCGAGTGAAGAGTTGCAAAAGGAAGCAACTACCGAGTTTTTCTCGGTAGTTCAGAAGGAAGGTGACCGGCAAGTGAATCGTAAGACATTGTTTTATAATCTTGATGCAGTCATCTCTGTGGGGTATCGAGTAAATAGCGTCCGTGCCACCCAGTTTCGCCAATGGTGTACCTACGTCCTTCGACAATTTGCTATCCGTGGTTATGTGATTGACAAGAAGCGGATGGAAAACGGCTCGTTCATAGGTGAGGACTATTTCGAGCACTTGCTGTCCGAAATACGGGAAATCCGTTTGAGCGAACGCCGTTTCTACCAAAAACTGACGGACATATATGCTACCTCTATTGACTATAACGTGAAAGCGCCAACCACACGTATATTCTTCAAAAAGGTCCAGAACAAAATGCACTATGCAGTTCATGGACATACTGCCGCTGAATTGATTGTGGACAGAGCCGACGCCAACAAAGAACACATGGGCTTGACTACTTGGGAGAAGGCTCCGCAAGGGAAAATCGTGAAGTCGGATGTAAGTATAGCCAAGAACTATCTCAGAGAAAATGAACTTGAAGCGATGGGACGTATCGTGAACTCATTCCTTGATTTGGCGGAAAACATGGCCAAACGTCATATTCCTATGACAATGGAAGACTGGGCTAAACGTATTGACAAGTTCCTTGATGTAGCAGACTATCCTGTATTAGAGAATGCGGGTAAAATTACGGCTGAATACGCAAAGGAGCATGCCGAGACAGAGTTTGAGAAATACCGTATCATACAAGACCGCCTCTTCCAGTCAGACTTTGACCGCTTCAATAACGGAGAGAATATGCTGCCCCTTGATGACATAGACCCGGATAAAGAATGACAAGCTGACAACTAAGAAAGACGAATGATTATGGCAAACAATAAAGAAAAGAAAGTCCCTAATGTTCCAAATCTGAGATTCCCGGAGTTTAAGGGGGAGTGGAAGGTTTCAAATATAGGCAATGAGTTTATTTTGTATTCAGGGAATACTCCCAGTAGATTAAAGAAAGAACAATTTACAGGTGATATTAATTGGATATCAAGTGGTGAACTTAAAGAGCATTATATTTTTGAAACAAAAGAAAAAATCACGGAAGAAGCTGCAAATAAAAGTAATTTGAAATTATTGCCAATTGGAACGTTTGTTATTGCTATTTATGGTTTGGAGGCAGAAGGTGTAAGAGGAACGTGTTCTATCACAAAAAAATCTTCAACTATAAGTCAGGCGTGTATGGCATTTTTCCCCAAAGGAAAAACACAAACAGAAATGATTGTATTATCAGTATCTTAACAG
>Cebus_capucinus_imitator_PRJNA485217_SSR118__coassemble_79_pt1 | contig 88538 bp, 84 predicted proteins | sample Cebus_capucinus_imitator_PRJNA485217_SSR118__metabat2_low_PE_012 | metagenome-assembled genome bin Cebus_capucinus_imitator_PRJNA485217_SSR118
CATTCTTAAGGCAACGGCCTTTATTACAGGCACAACGACTGTATTTCCTAACAAATCATATCCCAGTTTTAATGGTATATCGAACGCATATTCATCCGGATAGCCGAACAATCTTAGTCCTTCCCTCAAAGACAGGTTTCGTATGCCCGTACCGTCAATGATAAAGAGCCGTTCCATATCCATAGCTACAAGTGTAGGGGATACTCCATCTGGATCCAAAATTTTATTGATGGCGAATGACATTTTACCAGCCACTATGTTATAACCCAGAGGCAAGTTTTCATCCTGTACCCGTTTGTTGCCGACCTTACGTTTGGGGTGCTCTCTTTTAAGATATCCTTTGGCTACGAGTTCATCAAGCATATCTTGTAAGACGGAACTTTGATAGAACGAAGCTATATGCTCATAAGTCAAAGGCATGCCGTCCATCCAGTCGATGCCATAATCTTCTGCCCATTTTTTCTTGCGCCGTTCAGTCAGAATTGCTGAAAGCAGCTTCTTCTCTTCGACTGTAACTGGCCCCTTCAGTTCAATATCCCAACTGTGTATATTATCAGAACCACCTCGCTTATCCTTAAAGGACTTACCAGCCAGATCGCCTATATTATAATGCTTCAAGACAAGGTCTACAAACTTAGATTTTACGCAGGGTAATCCTTTCTCCAATATGGAGCTGAGATTGCTTCTCTTCTCAGGGAAGCTGTCCATATCCGGAGCTTTCACTCTGGTTCCAACTATATAAATCCGTTTGCGTTCTTGTGGAACGGAAAAGAACTTGGCATTCAATACTCGCCATGAGACCTTATAGCCTAATGACGACAACGTATCAAGAATGATTCTCAAAGTTTTACCAATAGGCTCTTTAGAATCCGAACGGTCATGATTAACAAGTCCTTCCACATTTTCAAGAATGAAGCCCGCTGGCTTTTTCCCATCTAATATTCTGGCTACATCGAAGAACAATGTACCCCTTGTATCTTCAAATCCCAAACGCTTTCCTGCCGATGAAAAGGCTTGACAGGGGAATCCGGCCAAGAGAATATCAAAATCGGGTATGTCATCCGTTTCTACTTTCGTAATGTCCCCGGCTATATTTTCATTGGGATGATTTTGTCTCAGAACCTTGATAGCATGGGGCTTGATTTCGGAGGTGAAGACACACTCCGTTCCTATGTTGAGTTCGTTGCACGCTAATTCAAATCCCTTTCTAATTCCCCCTATACCAGCAAATAAATCTATGAATCGTAATTTTTCTTTCATTGTAGTTGTTTTCCAAAATTTCCAAGGGAGCATTTATGCATGAATTTGAACACTTTGTATATCCTGACGGACCGTACCATGGGCGGTTGGCCTTTATTTGTGTATCATCATGACCCCTGACGTATCCGTTGCGCCAATTTGTTGTGCAAGCCGATGATTGTGTAGCTCCCTTTCAGCAAGCACAGACTTAAGCCTCCTTTTAATGGCTGTCTTATCTATGCTGAATGCAAACGTTACTTGTGCAAAGATAGACATAATGTGTATGTGCATCGAATTTTTGAAGATTGAGAATACAGCTTTTAGATTAAAATAAATCCCCCCCCCCCCCACGGTCTTAGATGGAAAGGATTATCCGGAGGCACTCCTTTATCTTGTGGCTTGATTTGTCATGTTTTAGCTTCAATGGTGTGATAATAAGTCATTTGAATTTCTATATGGACATTCAGACATCATCAGGCGATGTAACACTTCCCTTTTGTTACGGTGCTTGGTTTATTGTCTCCCTCGATCCTCCCAACCCAGAGTACCCCCAAACACATGCAGATTCTTTGCGTTAAGTCAGTTATTCTAAAAATGTACCAGTCAAATACACGGTAAAAGTCGGTACATCCCCCAATATGTACCGACTTTTTACGTTTCTCGTATCAGAAACCAGTAACTTCGCGCCGTCAATGAAGCACTACTCCATTTTCCGCACCGCACGGATGGTTCTGCCTCTGTTATTGGGGGGAATCTCATTCCAATTGTCCGCTCAACCGTATGCGAATCCTGAACTTTCACCCGTTTATGCAGACAGCGTGCCGGCGAGTTTGCCAGATACGGCTCAGACTTCAAGGAGGCGAACGGGGTTCGTCAAAAAGTTGGTCAATTATTTCCGAGAATCCAACAAACAACGTCCCGAAAAACGTGTGGATTTTGGCGTGCTGCCCGGGCCACATTACTCTGCTACAACAGGACTGGGACTGGGCATTTTAGGCACCGCCACCTATTCCACCGACCGTGCCGATCCCAATCTGCCCCGCTCTAATGCTTCGGTTTATACCGACATGACGACGGGCGGATTTTTCCTCGTTGGCTTGAGGGGAAACCACATCTTTCCCCATGAGCGCTACAGGCTGGACTATAAGCTCAACCTTTCGACTTTCACGACCAGCTTTTGGGGCATTGGTTACGCCATGGCCGACAACGATGAGAATCAGACGGACTACCGCCGCAATCGCATGAATGCCTTGGTGCGCTTTATGGCCAATGTAGCTCCCAATACCTATGTTGGCCCTGTACTCAACTATCGCTTCTTTCAGGCGCGTGGGGTGAAGGAGGCTGACAAGCATCTGTGGATGGGGCAAGATTTGACGCTTAGCGCTTATACTGCGGGATTGTCGTTCACCTACGACTCGCGCGACTTCATGCTCAACGCAAGCAAGGGCATGTTTTTGCAGGTGGATCAGACCTTTACTCCCCGTTTTCTGGGAAATGGCTCGTATGCCTTCTCTACAACGGAAGTGACGCTTTCTGGTTATCAACGCGTATGGAAAGGCGGCATTCTGGCGGGAGAGCTGCACGGCTTGTTCAATTACGGGAACACCCCATGGCCTTTGCTGAGTGAGGTCGGTTCGAATGAACGCATGCGTGGTTATTATGAAGGGCGTTACCGCGATCAGGACTTGATAGAGGGGCAGGTGGAACTGCGTCAGCATATCAAGGGACGTAGTGGCGTGGTCGTTTGGGCGGCTTTGGCCAACTGTTTCAGCGGCTTCGAGCATATTGCCATGCGGCATACACTTCCCAATGTGGGCTTCGGTTACCGTTGGGAATTTAAGAAAGGCATCAATGTGCGCGTAGATTATGGATTTACACGCAAAGGAGGAGGCTTTATCTTCAGTATCAACGAGGCATTCTAAGACTTTGGACGGATATTGGCATATCCGGCTTCCTTCGTACTGCGAATGACAAATAATAAGTTTATATGCATTTCAAACATCTGACCATCGGCGTAGCATTCGCGTTCTGCGCCGCCGGACAACTTCAGGCTGTCCCCTATCTCCCGGATTATCAGCAAGATGATGCAGTGCTGGAGGATGAGGGGAACATTGTGTATTTCAACAAGGGAAATTTTGAATCCTGGACTTCCCAAAGCATCAAAGAAAGCCGTATCATCGGTGGGGCTACTGTCCATTTGATGAACATTGGATCGCCTTGGGCTTCGTCCAACGTTTGGGCCAAGGTGTCGGGTGTGACGAAAACCAATGTCAGTGTATATCGGGACAGCCATCCCGGACACGGTCACTGTGTGAAGCTATACACACACATCGTCGAGGCAAAGGTGCTCGGGATCATCAATATCAAGGTACTCGCAGCCGGCTCCATCTATTTGGGACAAACTATCCAGCCTATTACGGACACGAAGAACCCCATGGCCAAGCTCAATGCCGGTGTAAGATTTACACAACGCCCCAAGGCCATTATTTTTGACTATAAGACTCACATCGTAAAAGGCAACCGCATCCGCCAAAATGGTATCACCAAGGGATCCACTGTTGCAGGGCAGGACATGGCAGACTGCATCCTCTATCTGCAAAAGAGATGGGAAGATGCCCGAGGCAATATCTATGCAAAACGTGTCGGTACTATGGTTGCCCGTTTCAGCCAGTCGACCAACTGGCGCAACAATTCTCGCTTCACCATTCATTATGGTGATATCCGGCGTCAACGTTTCTATTCTTCTGCCTGGGCACTGACTTCGGGCAGCAATACCAAATACGCTCGAAATTCCAAGGGAAGGATGGTGCCTGTCAAGGAGGTCGGTTGGGCTTCTGCCAATGAGCGGCCCACGCACATCTGTTTACAGTTCGACTCCAGTCATGGGGGCGCTTACGTAGGAACTGTGGGCAATACGCTTTGGGTGGACAACGTGCGTCTCGCCTATTAAAAAAGTAGGGCTACAACCATTTACGTGTCACTCCGACCTGTCTGCCATGAATACGGACAGGCCGGAGTTTCAGCGTTTAACTGTGAAGCATATAAGTAGAAGTGTCCGGATACAGGCTACGATTAGAAAGAAACCCACGATACGGCACATGCCCGCCATCTTCTCTTACGCTCAGGCATGTGCCTGCTTCTTCACCAAAGTTTCTGACAACTGTGGGGCATAGTCTGTCCCATTTTGTGTATTTTTGCGACTGCAAAATCAGCGTACAATACGCGGTGTGATGGAATTTTCTATTGAAAAATCCCCTCAATGAGCATATCTTGTCTTTCGCTGAATATTCATACAGTCCGATGAAGACCTTATCCCAAGTCCCCAATTTGCGATGCGCCTTTATATTATTAATGGTGTGTTTGCTCTGTATGCCGATTTCTTCTGCCTGTGCGCAAGGCCGGAAAACGACTACCTATACCGTGCAGCCTGGAGAGACACTGTTGGGAATAGCCCACCGTCACGGCACAACGCTGGACATTATGCTGTCACTGAACCCGGGCATGAACCCTGACTATGTACAGGCGGGGCAGACTGTGGTAGTACCTGCGGGAAAATCTACGCCTTATGTCGGTTCTTCGTCCTCTCCCTCAATGCCATCCCGACCTGTGACGAAACAGGAAGTCGGCCAAGCCAACGTTGGAACTGTTCCTCAGCCCCAACCTATTATCAGCTACAAGGACTATAAAGTCAAGCGCAAGGATACGGCTTATAGTCTGGCCAAGGCGAACGGCATCACAGTAGACGAGCTGATGGCTGCCAATCCTTCACTTGGAGAAGATGGTTTCAATCTCAAGAAAGGAACGGTCATACGAATCCCCGTCAAGCAATATCCACCTGCCCCTCAATACAAGGGATTGTCTGTCATTCGCGTGGCGGTCATACTTCCCTTTGAAGGAAAGAGCCTTGAAAATACGCGCAGTGTGGAATTTTACCGGGGAATGCTGATGGGGCTGGAAGACTTGAAGAATAATGGTGTAAGTGTCACGGTCAGCGCTTGGAACGAACCTGCTCCCGATGCAAGTATCGCCTTGCAGATGAGTGAGGTCAAGTCTACACGCCCCGACGTGATTGTTGGGCCGCTCTATCCTACTCACTTTAACGATGTGGCAGACGCATCGGGCAAACAGACCAAGGTCGTCGTTCCGTTCTCGTCCAAGGTGCCCCAAGTGGACTACCGTAAGGACGTTTATGTCATCAATACGCCGAATCATTTCGACAATCAGTTGCAGGTTTCCCTATTCGTCCAGACGTTTGCCAAGAACGACAGAGCTGTCGTCATCCTTCATTCATCTAATGGAGACAGAAAGTCCTTTTGCGAAGACTTGCAACAGAGACTGTTCAAGGACGGGTATAAGGTCTACAGCCTGCCATCCACAAGCAGCGCAGCCCAAATCATGGCATCCTTCAAAGGGAAAAATCCCCAACAGGCGGTATTAGTTCCGGACGATGGTGGCGAACAGACGCTTGTTACATTGGCCAATACCGCCAGAGAGCTTCGAAAGCTCATGCCGGGTCTTGAAGTTTCGACGGTCGGCTACGAGCCGTGGATTCAGCTGAGTGAAGGTTCCCGGCGGGGGGATTTGCATGAAGCTGACGCTTATGTGTTCACTCCCAATTATTATTACCCCTATACGACGGCTGCACAAACTTTTACCACACTATACAAGAAGTGGTTTCATGCGGATCTTGTGGACAGCAAGCCCAAGATGGCTCCGCTCGGCTATGACTTCAGCCGGACATTCTTGGGGAATATGTCCTATTATGGATATGACTACGGCGAACAATCAGCCGCCCAAGGTACAACGGCGAGGCAGCCCAAGCTACAGACAGACTTGAAATTCATGTCAGTCAAAGGGGGCGGTTTCGTGAACAGCAGTATGTGGCTGATACACTTTAAAAGAGATATGAGCATCGTGAAGATCTCATCATTCTGAAATGAACTTTCTATCCCGTTCCTTCATGAACTTTCGATCTCACATCTGCTCACTATTGATGGCGTTCGCAGGCTTGTTGCCCACTATGGCCCAAGTCGGAGAACCACGCAATGACATAGCCATCGGATTTTCCGGGGGCTTGGCCATGAACACCATCGGCTTCAATCCCACTATCAAGCAAAGCCAACACATCGGGCCGACTTTTGGCATCGTGGCGCGATTTACCAGTGAGAAATATTTCAAAAGCTATTGTGCGCTACAGTTGGAAGTAAACTATACGACAATGGGATGGAAGGAAAATATATTGGACGGAAACTCCAACCCTCTTCCTGACACATATAGTCGTAGCCAGGACTACATCCAAGTGCCTGTATTGGCCAGATTGGCCTGGGGAAAGGAACGGCGAGGACTTATGGGGTATTTTCTGGCCGGTCCGCAGTTGGGTTACTGCATAGGAGAGAAAACCTCTCAAAGTGATTTTACACTCAATGCGGATGGAGTACCCGACAGACCCAACGGCATGTACGCCCAATATGGCAAGCCCATAGAACGCAAGTTCGACTATGGAATCACGGCGGGGATCGGCATGGAGCTTTCTACCAAATTAGGACACTTCTTGATAGAAGGGCGCTATTACTATGGTCTGTCCGACATCTTCAACAACTCAAAGAAAGACGTATTCGCCCGTTCCAACAACAACACCGTCATAGCCAAGGTGACATACCTGATAGACATTCGGAAATAATAATAACGACACAACCTGAAGTATAATATGGAATTAGCCAAGACTTACAGCCCTGAAGAAGTAGAGGGCAAATGGTATAAATACTGGACAGAACATCATTTGTTCGCTTCCAAGCCTGACAAGCGGCAACCCTACACCATTGTCATTCCTCCTCCCAATGTGACGGGCGTGTTGCATATGGGGCATATGCTCAACGAGACCATTCAGGATATCTTGGTGCGCCATGCCAGAATGGAGGGGAAAAACGCCTGCTGGGTGCCTGGCACGGATCACGCATCCATCGCCACGGAGGCCAAGGTCGTGGCCCGCTTGTCAGAAAGGGGCATCAAGAAGTCAGACCTCACGCGGGAAGACTTTCTCAAGCATGCGTGGGAATGGACGGATGAGCATGGTGGAATCATCCTGAAGCAATTGCGCAGGCTGGGAGCTTCGTGTGACTGGGACCGTACGGCCTTCACCATGGACGAAAAGCGTTCGGAAAGTGTCATCTGCGTGTTTGTAGAGCTTTATCGGAAAGGACTCATCTATCGGGGGGTACGCATGGTCAATTGGGATCCCAAGGCTCGTACTGCGCTGTCAGACGAAGAGGTCATCTATAAGGAAGAGCACACGAAGCTCTACTATATGAAATATTACGTCAGTGGGGATGATCTTTCTGGATCGACTGGCGAGGAAGGGGAAGTCATACACCAAGACGGAAAGGGACGCTATGCAGTGGTCGCCACGACCCGCCCGGAAACCATCATGGGGGATGTGGCCATGTGCATCAATCCCAAAGATCCGAAGAATCATTGGCTGAGGGGCAAAAAGGTAATAGTGCCGCTTGTAGGTCGCGTGATTCCCGTTATCGAAGACGAATATGTGGACATTAACTTCGGAACCGGCTGTCTGAAAGTGACGCCTGCCCATGACATAAATGATTACATGTTGGGAGAGAAGTACAATCTGCAGGCAATTGACATATTCAATGATGACGCCACCCTCTCTGAAGCTGCGGGGATGTATGTGGGGATGGATCGCTTCGATGTGCGTAAGCAGATTGCCGTGGATCTTCAGCAGGCGGGTCTGATGGAAAAGATAGAGGATTATGACAATAAAATAGGGTGCTCTGAACGGACGGGCGTGCCTATAGAGCCGAAGCTTTCCATGCAGTGGTTCCTTAAGATGAAGCATTTTGCTGATTTGGCTCTGCCTCCCGTTATGAACGATGAGATTAAGTTCTATCCCGCAAAATACAAAAACACCTACCGTCATTGGCTGGAGAACATCAAGGACTGGTGCATTTCCCGGCAATTATGGTGGGGACATCGTATTCCCGCTTACTATCTTCCTACAGGCGGTTTTGTTGTGGCGGAGACTGTGGACGAGGCACTTGCCCTTGCCCGTGAAAAGAGTGGAAATGCGAATCTGCAAGCTTCGGATTTGAGGCAGGATGAAGACGCTCTCGATACTTGGTTTTCCTCTTGGCTGTGGCCCATCTCACTTTTCGATGGCATTATGCATCCGGACAATGAAGAGTTTCGGTACTACTACCCGACCGATGATCTCGTGACAGGGCCCGACATCATTTTCTTCTGGGTTGCGCGCATGATCATGGCCGGCTATGAGTTTACGGGCAAGATGCCTTTCAAGAATGTGTACTTTACTGGTATCGTGCGCGACAAACTCGGACGCAAGATGTCCAAATCTTTGGGCAATTCTCCTGATCCGCTTGTACTTATAGACAAATACGGGGCAGATGGCGTGCGCATGGGAATGATGCTGTCCGCACCTGCGGGCAATGACATCCTGTTTGACGAGTCACTCTGCGAGCAGGGGCGAAACTTCTGCAATAAGATATGGAATGCATTCCGTCTGGTGCAGGGTTGGCAGGTGAGTGAAGGGGAAGAGCAGCCGGAGGTGTCGCGCAAGGCCATAGAGTGGTTCGACTGCAAACTGCGGGAAAGTGCGGCAGAGGTAGCGGATCTATACACCAAATACAGACTGAGCGAAGCCTTGATGACTGTATATCATCTGTTTTGGGACGAATTCTCTTCTTGGCTGCTCGAGATGGTGAAGCCTGCATACGGACAGCCCATCGACAAGAGTAGCTATGAGGCCGTGCTTCGCTTCTTTAATCACTTGCTGCATCTGCTTCATCCGTTCATGCCCTTTATCACCGAAGAGCTATGGCAACATCTCATGGAGCGTAAGGAGGGTGAAAGCATCATGGTCAGCCCTCAGGACATTGCGCAGCCCATGCAGGGAGATGCAAAATTGCTCAAAGAGTTTGAAGACGTCAAGAGCATTGTTGCCGGCGTGCGCGCCATCCGTAATGCCAAGAATATATCGCCGAAGGAAGCGCTTGAACTCCAAGTTATTGGAGGCAATCCTATCCTCGCGTATGACTGCATTATAGTCAAGATGGCAGGAGTCAAGTCTGTAGCCGTCGTATCCTCGAAGGCAGACGGCACTTCCTCCTTCATGGTGGGAACTACGGAATATGCTGTTCCACTGGGCGGTCTGATAGATGTAGAGGCGGAACTGGCTAAGGCGGAGGCGGAACTGAAGCATCTGGAACAATTCCGTACGAGCATAGAAAAGAAACTCGCCAATGAGCGGTTTGTCAGCAACGCTCCTGCAGCAGTCGTAGAGCTGGAACGCAAGAAACTAAGCGATGCCGGCCAAAAGATGGAAGCATTACGCGCCAGCATCGCAACTCTGAAGAAATAAAAGGTTGCGGCACTCCATGCAGTGAACGGCAAACAGGCTAATGCAGGTCTCTCCCCTGCGCATTCCTGTTTGCAGTTCACTGCGTTTGATTCATGGCTACACGCCATTTTACAAATATATGATGAAGAAAATCGTAGCCCTTGCATGGCTAGTCTTTCCTTGTGTACTGACGGCACAAACAGTCCGGGTAGAAGATGCTGTTAGAAATTTCTTCCAAACTTACACCGTATCTGGCTACCGGCCTCGAAGTGCCATGGGGGTAGACTCTGTACGAGTGGATGAAAACCTGCATGAAGTAAGGGTTTATTCCAATGAATCCTTTTCATCCCAACCTTTCACACCACAAAATGTCAAAGAGATTTATGCAAGTCTTCAACACAGTCTGCCTGATCCTTACAATGCCTATCATCTAAGCATATACTCCAAAGGATTTCTGCCTATAGAAGAACTCATTCCCAACATCCTGCGGGAAGGCAATGAAGATCAGTCACGTCTGTGGGGAAATATTGATTATAAAGGCCTCCCCTGGGTGAGGAATGCCTCACTGCCCTATCAAGTAACGGCGGGACTACAGGGACGACATTTGTTTATTTGGCCCAGTCACGGGCGTTACTTCAAAAACGATAGCTGGCAATGGCAACGGCCATATCTTTACTGCACGACTGAAGATTTATTTACGCAGTCATTCGTATTGCCTTACCTGTTCCCCATGCTTGAAAAGGCAGGGGCCATTATCGGTACTCCCCGCGAACGGGATTATCAGTCGCATGAGGCTGTAGTCGACAATGACAGTCCGGGCAGGCAAGGGAACTATATAGAGGCTCAGGCACCGGAGGGACAATGGACGACCTCGCAGAAAGGAGAAGGTTTTGCGATGCTGGATGGATTGCTCAACGATACAATACACCCTTTTCAATCAGGTACTTACCGTAGTCTGTACGCTGTCAGCCGACGGAACAAGTTGGGAACTGCCACGTGGACTCCACAAATACCGCGCATGGGAAAATATGCCGTTTATGTAAGCTACGCCTCACGTCCCAACAGCGTTCCAGATGCCCATTATACCGTATACCACAAGGGAGGGCGTACGTCCTTTCTGGTGAATCAGCAAATGGGAGGAGGTACATGGGTCTACCTCGGAACGTTTGAGTTCGATGAAGGAAGTAACCGTCATGGACGTGTCGTGCTCAGCAATCAAAGCGCCTATCGCGGAGTTGTAACAGCTGATGCTGTCCGTTTCGGGGGAGGAACGGGACAGACTGAGCGCGGAAAGGCGGGCACTTCCGGCCTACCCCGCTATCTTGAAGCCGCACGGTATTACGCCCAATGGGCGGGCGTTCCCGACTCTCTGGTCAATACTTCCAACAGTGAAAACGATTATGCCGATGATTTGCGTGTCAGAGGCAATATGCTGAATTGGCTGGCAGAAGGCAGTCCGTTTTTGCCTGGGGATGGTGGACGAAAGGTTCCTTTTGAGCTTTCGCTGGCAGTTCACAGTGACGCTGGAACTCGGAGTGACCAAAGCATCTATGGGTCGCTCAGTATCTCCACCACGCAGGACGACAAGGGAAGCAGCTTTTTTGCCTCCGGCCTGTCGCGTCAAGCTTCCTCGGACTTCGCCAATCTTCTGATTGACAATCTGAGACGCGACCTATCCAACGAATTCTCCATCTCATGGACTCGGCGCGAACATTGGGACCGTAATTATGCAGAGACGCGCATACCCTCATTGCCTTCTGCTATTCTCGAGATGTTGTCGCACCAGAATTATACGGATATGGCTTATGGGCACGATCCTCTATTCAAATTCGCTTTGTCGCGTTCAGTCTACAGAACCATTTTGCGCTATGTGAGCCATGAACATGGCATCGCCCACCCTGTAACCCAACCGCTTCCTCCTTCCAATTTTTCCGCGCTCCTGAGTAATGATGGGACTCACGTTCAGCTGTCATGGAGCGCGACTTTGGATTCGTTGGATGCGAGCGCCACACCGACAGGTTTCATACTTTACACCAAGACAAAGGATGAAGCGTTTGATAACGGACAGGCTGTAGGTAATGTCACGCAACTCACTCTCCCTTTGATTCCCAATGTGCCAACCGCCTATCAAGTGTCTGCTGTCAATGCCGGAGGGGAGAGTTTTCCATCAGAAACCTTAAGTGTCTGCCCTGCGATGAAGGGTAAGAAACGTGTGCTCATCGTCAACGGATTTGATCGTTTGAGTGGCCCCGCACGCGTAGAAAGGGGCGATTCTCTGGGCTTTGATCTAAATGAAGATTTGGGCGTACCTTATATCTGCACGACAGCCTTTGCTGGCAGACAGTATGAGTTTACCAATCACCATAGTGAGCAGAATTCGAGCAATGAGTTGATGGGCCAGGAAATAGCAGGCAATACGTTTGACTTCCCTGTAGAGCATGGGGAAGCCATCGCGTCAAGTGGAAAATGGTCTTATAGCTCGGTCAGTGTCGACGCCTTTCTCAACCCGGCATTCGATTGTCGTGATTATGATGTGATAGACTATATAGGAGGGTTGCAAGCCGATCTTCCATATAATCTACGCACTTTTGAGTCGATTCCTGCCTTGGCCCGGGAAAAGCTGAAACGATATTTAAAGGGGGGAGGAAGCTTGCTCATAAGCGGAAGTTATTTGGGGAGTGACAACAATAAAAATCGCGAAGCCCGACATTTCATAGAAGATGTGTTGCACTTCAGCTACGATGGGTCTGCCCGTGATTTTTCTTCAGAAAGTATCAATGGTATGAATCTTACATTTGATATATGGCGGCTGCCCAACAGCAAGCATTACGCCGCGCAAAACGCGGATGCACTCTGGCCGGAAGGCGACAAAGCCTTCAGCGTCTTTACTTATGCCAGCGGACAGAGTGCCGGCGTTGCGTATAACGGCAAGGACTACCGCACTATTTCATTAGGTTTTCCTTTTGAGTGCATCAAAGACACGAAAGTTCGTTGTCAGACGATGCAGGCTATGCTGGATTTTCTCACTAAATGATCCTGTAATATCTTTTTTCTCTCAAACATCCGTTTTCTTCTGATCGTGAAATGAGATCGTACATACTCCCATCCCACGTCCTCTTGCACGATGCCATCGCATGGATAGGGCGCACCGTAATAAATACAAAAACAAATGGCAGCCTCCTCATTTTTCAAGTGCCTGACTGCACAATAGGAGAATAATTCATACCTTTGCCCAAGATTTTGCGTTCACCTGTCTTGACCAGACTTCTGTTGCCTTATGTCAAGTCAACTATAGGTCAGCGCGGAAAAGTGATTTTTATGAAGATAACTTCCCCGTCCCTTATATTATGTGCCACGCTCTTGGCCTTGGCATCATGCGCAGATTACAATCGTCTGATCAAAACTTCTGACTACGAATATAAATATGAGGCTGCTAAGCAATATTACATGCAAGGCCAATACAATCGCTGCGCCACTCTGTTAGGCGATGTGCTGGCAGCACTCAAGGGTACGGAAGACGGAGAGGAGTCGCTTTACTTGATGGCGGTCTGCAATATGAAGTCGCACTCTTACGATGCGGCTGCAACAGCCTTTCGCAAATATTATCAAACCTATCCCAAGGGGAAGTTCGCAGAAATCGCACGTTTTAATTGTGCAAAATCACTTTATGAAGTGACTCCGGATCCACGCCTCGACCAAACTGCAACATTTGAGGCTGTCACGGAGTTCCAAAACTTTATAGAGAACTACCCCACCAGCCCGCTAAGAGCGGAGGCGCAAGATCTTATTTTTAAATTGCAAGATAAGCTTGTTGAGAAGGAGTATCTTTCAGCCAAACTTTATTATGATTTGGGCTCTTATATTGGCAACGGGGTCAACGGTAATTATGGTGCGTGCATTGTAACAGCTGAGAATGCCATCAAGGATTATCCATACACAACGCGCCGAGAGGACTTCTCAATATTGATCTTGCGTTCTAAATTTGCCTTGGCTCAGCAGAGCGTGGAGGCCAAGAAGGAAGAGCGCTTCCACAATGCCATTGACGAGTACTACGGTTTTGTCACGGAGTACCCGGAATCCAAATACATGAAGGAGGCGAAGGCTCTTTTTGCAAAGGCTAAAGCATACGTCCCGGCAGACAACGCCGAGCAGACGACGGGCGGAACTTCTGCCGATGATGGCCAAGCACAATCTACGAAGAAATAATAAACTGGTAATCAAATTATAACTGAAATGGACTACAAGAAGAGCAAAGCGCCTACAAACACCGTCACCCACAACATAATGGATTTCTGTGATGGCACCGGCAACATCTACGAAAGCGTGGTCATCATGTCCAAGCGTGCCAACCAGATTGCCGTTCAGATGAAAGAGGATCTTTCCAAGAAATTGAAAGAATTTGCCTCCTCCAATGACAATCTTGAGGAGACTTTTGAAAATAGGGAGCAAATTGAGATATCGCGCTACTATGAAAAGTTGCCCAAACCTACGCTAATCGCTGCCGACGAGTTCCTGCACCACAATATCTACTTCCGTAACCCCGCCAAGGAAAAGGGCGATTTGAGCACAGAAGCATGATACAGCGTATCCAAACAGTCTATTTATTATTGGCCGGGATCTTTCCGGCCTTTACCTTTTTCACCCCGGTAGCCTTTTTCGCGAAGGGGTTCGCATGGGCTAACTTGAACAGCATGGGGTACGAGACTGCCAACGTACCGGAACTGGCAGGTTCACATCCATGGGCGCTGCTCGCTTTTTCCTTACTTTCTATTATCATCGCTTTTGTGGCACTCGGTGGGTACCGAAATAGAAAGAGGCAACTCCGATGGATAACGTTTGCCCTCTTATCTAACTTTTGCTGGTATTTATCGCTTGGCTTTTATGCCTTCACCGTATCAGAGGCCATCTCTCTGCCGCTGTCCTTTACCGTTAGTAGCCTGATTCCTTTAGTTGCTATGGTACTCCTTTGGATGGCTCGCAAGGCCATACGTTATGATGAGCAGCTCGTAAAGGCAGCAGACCGCATTAGATGATACAGGCTCATAAGCAGGCTCTTAAAAAATACTCACCATGTCACTAAACAAAGTAATGCTGATCGGCAACGTTGGCAAGGATCCGGACATACGCTATATAGATAATGGTGTATGCACTGCACAAATCAGACTGGCGACTTCTACCCCAGGCTACAGTCTGCCGAACGGAATGACCGTACCGGAGCGCACGGAGTGGCACAATGTTTTGCTTTGGCGCAGGTTGGCAGAAGTGGCAGAGCGGTATGTGCATAAGGGCGACAAGCTCTATATTGAGGGAGAACTGAGGTACCGCTCTTATACTGACAAGAAAGGACTCAGTCACTACGTCACAGAGATTTGGGCAAACAATATGGAGATGCTTTCTCCGCGTTCCCAGCAACAAGCATCCCCTCCTTCTTCCGCATCGCCTCAAAATCAGGCTGGCGTGACGGCAGAGAAGTGTCCCTTTTAAGTAGGGGATGGCGGCTTGAAGGGTTAATCTGGTGCGATAATATTTACACGTGATCATATCTGCATAACAAACTTGAAGATAAGCTTCAAGCAAGCTCTCATTGTATGCTTTTATTTGAAGAAGAAATAGGCTTTCTGCCCGGGTTTCGTATCAATACAGACGGAACGCCGGGCATTTGCTTTTTATGGCAGCATAATTGGTCTGTCTGCCAACTGCTGGACTATGCGCACCTCCATCTTCCTTTGTTGGCTCTCCCCGATACGGAGAAATGCTGTGTCAAACGCCAGAAAGAAAAATTGTCTGTGGCTGTCATGGCGGGAATGCTGTTGGGATGGCAGACCCAGATCAGTCATGCTCCGAATGGCAAACCCTATATCGAACGGAGTTCCATGCAGATTAGCATCACTCACACAGATAACATATACGGAATAGGAATCAGCCGATCCCGGTATGGAATAGATGCGGAATCGTGGGGCAGCAAGGCGTATCGATTGCGACATAAATTCCTGAAGGAAAGCGAGCTGCCCCTCCTTGACCGTTTGTTTCCAACGCATCCAGACCGTTCCGCCACAGCTTTATGGAGTGCCAAGGAGGCTGTGTACAAGGCATTTGACATAAGAAACTTGGGTCTGAAAGAAGACATCACACTTCTTTCCGGCAGAACGTCCGAAACATTGAATGCCTCTTTCCCGCACCATAATTTCCCTCCCGCTACAGTGACCTTGCACCCCTGCCCTTCCTGCATAGTCACGTGTTGTCCGCAGACTGTTCCAAACCGCACCGTTTCTGTGTCTTTTTCCGACAAATAAGCAAAGCGAAAGTATTTTCTTCAAATTTTAAATCGCCAAATCTTGGTTACAATATGAAAGGGCCTAACTTTGCGTCAGTAAAAAGGAGGCGAAGCCACACCAAGCAGAGCCACTAGACTTTCTTAAAAAGCCCAATATTCTAACGCAAAATGAGCGACAATAAAGCAAAAATTGGAACCATCTCTCAAATTATCGGCCCGGTAGTGGACGTGTTCTTCAACACGCAAGGAAGACCCGCCGATGAGGTGTTGCCAAACATCCACGAGGCATTGGAAGTAACCCATCCCGATGGACGTCGCATCGTCATTGAAGTGCAGCAGCACATAGGCGAAGACACCGTACGTGCTGTGGCTATGGACAATACCGACGGTTTGAGCCGCGGTCTCGAAGTACGATGCACAGGAGCACCCATCTCCATGCCTATCGGAAACCAAATCAAAGGGCGAATGCTTAATGTGACGGGGGATTCTATTGACGGTCTCAAAGATTTTGATCGGTCTGCCGCAGGATATCCTATCCATCGCGAGCCTCCCAAATTCGAGGATTTGAAGACCAGCAGCGAAATACTTTACACCGGCATAAAGGTCATCGATCTGCTGGAACCCTACGCCAAGGGTGGAAAGATAGGTCTGTTCGGAGGTGCCGGTGTGGGCAAGACGGTGCTCATCATGGAGCTGATCAACAATATTGCCAAGGGGCATGACGGATTTTCTGTCTTTGCCGGTGTCGGGGAGCGTACCCGCGAAGGCAACGATCTGCTTCGTGAAATGATCGAAAGTGGTGTCGTGCGTTACGGCAAGACATTCGAGGAGGCGATGGAGCGTGGCGAATGGGACCTTTCAAAGGTGGATTATACTGAGGTTTCTAAGAGTCAAGCTACCTTGGTCTATGGGCAGATGAATGAACCGCCTGGCGCACGTTCTTCCGTGGCTCTGTCGGGACTTTCTATTGCAGAAAGTTTCCGTGATGCGGGTGCAAGCGAAGGAAAAACCTCGGATATCCTCTTCTTTATTGACAACATATTCCGTTTCACGCAGGCAGGATCCGAAGTCTCCGCATTGCTGGGCCGTATGCCTTCTGCTGTGGGCTACCAGCCTACTCTTGCCAGCGAAATGGGTGCCATGCAGGAAAGGATCACTTCTACAAAAAATGGTTCCATCACGTCTATACAAGCGGTGTATGTGCCGGCAGACGACTTGACCGACCCTGCTCCGGCGACTACCTTTACTCACTTGGACGCTACCACTGTACTAAGTCGTAAAATTACTGAACTTGGTATTTATCCGGCTGTTGATCCCCTTGACTCCACCTCGCGCATTTTGGATCCCAAGGTCATTGGCGATGAACATTATAATTGTGCGCAGCGCGTTAAGCAAATACTCCAAAAGTACAAGGAACTTCAGGATATCATTGCCATTCTTGGTATGGATGAGTTGTCTGATGAAGACAAGGTGACTGTAGGGCGCGCACGTCGTGTGCAGCGTTTCCTCAGCCAGCCGTTCACGGTGGCGGAGAAATTTACTGGCGTACCGGGTGTAATGGTGCCTATCGAAGAGGTTATTCGTGGCTTCAACATGATCCTTGACGGTAAGGTCGATGATCTCCCCGAGCAGGCATTTCTCAACGTGGGCACTATCGATGAAGCCATTGCCAAAGGTAAAAAACTGATGGCACAAGCCTGATGCAACGGGCAGCGACACCCCGCTTTTTAGAACAAGGACATCGCTTTGACTTAGTTTTCTATTCCTATGAAAGTTACCATTGTCTCTCCCGAGAAGACCTTATACCAAGGTGAGGCTACGGGCGTAAAACTTCCTGGTACGCAAGGGCGGTTTGAAGTACTGCAAGGGCATGCCCCCATCATTTCCACCTTGACTAATGGAAAGGTGGAATGCGTGGGCGACCAACCTTTTGAAGTCACCGTACGTGGGGGATTTGTGGAGGTCGCCCGTAACGTGGTCTCAGTCTGCGTGGAGCAATAACCTGCATTCTATGGACGGATTCCAAAAGCAAACTACTAAAAGCATAGTGGCAAAGGCTGTGGTTTATTGCATAGCCTGCATGCTTTTGTTCTTTGCTGACCACGCCTTTTGGGGCAGTGATGTGGCTGTTCAGCAAATGCCCTTTATTCTGCTGATATCCACCGTATTTTTCTCTCTGGGCCTCGTGGCGGCAGCACTGTATATGCACCTTATGCGGACGGGGCGAAAGAAAAGCTTGATGACATTCTACCTTTTGCATAAGGCCGTCCGTCTGATGGTTGCGGTGCTTCTTATAGTAGTTTATGCCTTTGCAGACAAACCCAATCTGTTGACATTCGCAATGAATCTCTTCGTTTTCTACTTAGTGGGAATGATAATGACTCTCATCCATTCAATGCGGATGGAGCGCCTTGTGAAGATAAAACAATGAAAAAAGTGAATCATACAAATAAGCTGGCTTCGCTTCTGTTTGCAGTCCTCATCGGTCTGTGGTGCTTATCTGCATCTCCTGCCCAAGGGGCGGAGAATGGGGGTAAGGTAGATGTGAAGGAGATCGTATTGGGCCATATGGGAGATGCTTATGAATGGAGTATCACATCCTGGAACGGCCGCCACTTGTCCATTCCGCTCCCTGTCATCGTAAAAAGTGAGGTCAACGGATGGCAGTTCTTCTCGTCAGCCCGCTTTCATGACAATGCGAGCGGTACATACCAGGGCTTCTATTTGAACCAAAAAGCCAACGGAAAAGTCTACGAGCTGCTGCCGAACGGCAACAGTGTAAGACCGCTCGATTTCAGCATAACCAAGGATGTGGTGCAGATCTGGATTGTCGTGGCTATTTTGGCTATCGTTTTCCTCAGCGCGGCGCGTTGGTATAAAGGGCGCAAGGCCGGAGACGCGGCCCCCAAAGGCATGGTCGGCGTGATAGAGATGTTTGTCACTTCGCTCAACGATGATCTGATTCGTCCTTCTGTGGGTGAAAAACACTATCGCCAGTATGCTCCCTATCTACTGACAGCCTTTTTCTTCATCTTTACGGCAAACTTGCTCGGCCTGCTCCCGATCTTTCCGGGAGGGGCAAACGTTACGGGAAACATAAACATCACGCTGTTCTTGGCACTTTGCACAATGTTGCTGATCAACCTGTTTGGCAACAAGGCTTATTGGAAGGATATCTTTTGGCCGGAAGTCCCTGTCTGGCTGAAAGTCCCCATCCCCATTATGCCCGTTATCGAGCTGTTCGGAATCTTCACCAAACCCTTTGCCTTGATGGTGCGTCTGTTTGCCAATATGATGGCGGGGCATGCTATTATACTCTCGCTTACTTGCGTCATATTCATCACTTGTCAAATGGGGGCGCTGATTGGTGGATCTCTCACTTTCGTAAGTTTCATCATGATGATCTTTATGAATGCTTTGGAGCTGATAGTGGCCTTCATACAAGCCTACGTGTTTACCATGCTGAGTGCGGTGTTCATAGGCTTGGCACATCCCGAACATAAAGAGGCTGCCTGAAGGCAGCGCATTCCGAATATAAACCAACGAAAAAATAATTCTCTTTAAAACCTAGCATTATGTTACTACTTGCATTGTTAGAAGCAGCTGGAATTGCAAAGCTCGGCGCCGGCCTTGGCGCAGGTATCGCCGCCATTGGCGCAGGTTTGGGTATCGGCCGCATCGGTGGTGCGGCCAACGAAGCAGTGGCCCGCCAGCCCGAGTCGTCTGCTGATATCCGAACCAACATGATTCTTACGGCAGCCTTTGTCGAGGGTGTAGCTCTCTTTGCCGTAATTGTCTGCTTGCTTATACTCTTCCTTTAAAGTACTGTTATGGCAACAAGTGGCACTCCTTGAAGGGAGTGCCTCACTTGCCATAATCATCAAGAAAAGATCATTATGCTGTCAATCAATTTGCCTTCCATCCTCACTCCCGAACCGGGACTGCTCTTTTGGATGCTACTGGCCTTCTTAGTCGTTTTCTGTCTCTTAGCCAAATATGGTTTCCCTGTTATCATTAAGATGGTGGAGGACCGTAAAAGATTCATTGACGAGTCATTGGCCAAGGCACACGAGGCAAATGAACGTCTGGCAGGAATCCAACAGGAGAGCGAACGGATATTGAGTGAGGCGCGCACCCGCCAAGCGGAGATTTTGAGCCAAGCCCAAGCTACGGGTGAGGACATCATCCGTGAGGCTCGTGAGAAAGCGCAGGCGGAAGGTGCCAAGATTCTACAGGATGCCAAAGCGCAAATCACAGTCGAAAAGGAAAGTGCATTGCGCGACATTCGTCAAACGGTCGCCGATCTCTCCGTAGTCATCGCCGAGAAGGTGGTGCGTCAAAAATTGTCTGACGACAGCGAGCAGCAAAACCTCATCGAGCGTATGCTGGATGAAGTCTGCAAATCATAAATCACATTGTCCCTATGGATTTAGGCATTATTTCTGTTCGGTATGCAAGAGCCTTGCTCCGGTTCGCGACCGAAAACAAAGAGGACGATAGGGTCTATGCGGAAACCGAAAAATTGGCGCAGGCTTTTCTAAAGGTTCCGGATCTACAGCATGCACTCACCAACCCGGTAGTGGGCGACAAACAGAAATTGCAGCTGCTTCGCTCTGCCATTGGCGGTGCTCAGGCTTCCAGTACTTCACTTAGTCGCTTTCTGGATCTGCTTGTGCGGAAAGGGCGCACCGATCTTGTGATGTATATCGCACATTCCTACGGCACCCTTTACCGACGGACCAAGCACCTCATTAAGGGCAGACTCATAGTACCCTCTCCGGTGAGTGAAACTGTCATTGACCACTTGAAGCAGATGGTGGAAAGTACATCGAAAGAGTCTGTAGAGTTTGGCATAGAACAAGATCCTGCTATTATAGGTGGTTTCATCTTAGAATATGGGACATATAGGCTTGATGCCAGCGTAAGGGCACAGCTTGCAAATCTCAAGCGGGAACTCACGCGTTGAACAAGACCTACCCTTTAATTCTATACAAGTTTCCCCCTATTTAACTATAATCATACGACATGTCTCAAAATATCAAACCAAGTGAAGTCAGCGAAGTGCTGCTTCGTGAATTGAAGGACATCCATACTGACGTAAAGTTCGAGGAGGTCGGCGTTGTGCTCTCCATCGGCGATGGTGTGGCTCACATTTATGGCCTCTCCAACGTGACGGAGAACGAACTTGTCGAATTCGAGAATGGTGTGATGGCGGTGGCCATGAATCTGGAAGAAGACAACGTCGGCGTAGTGCTGCTTGGCCCGACAGAAGGTATCAAGGAAGGGCAAAGCGTGAAACGTACGGGTAAGGTCGCTTCCATTGAGGTCAGCGAGCAGATGCTTGGCCGTGTCATCGACCCGCTTGGTAATCCGATAGACGGTGGAAAAAATATTGAGGGAAAGAAATATCTCATGCCTCTCGACCGTAAGGCGCCGGGTGTAATCTTCCGTCAGCCTGTTACGCAAGCACTCCAAACGGGACTTAAGAGTGTAGACTCCATGATTCCCATCGGACGTGGGCAGCGCGAACTCATCATCGGTGACCGTCAGACCGGTAAAACTGCTATTGCAATAGACACCATCATCAATCAAAAGAGCAATTTTAAGAATGGAGATCCTGTTTATTGCATTTATGTAGCCATTGGGCAGAAAGCCTCTACAGTGGCCAATATCGTGAGCACACTCAAAGAGGCTGGTGCGATGGATTACACGGTTATTGTAAGTGCCACCGCAGGCGAGCCGGCCGCCCTTCAATATTATGCGCCATTTGCAGGTGCCGCTATCGGTGAGTTTTTCCGTGACCGGGGCTTACACGCCCTTGTTGTCTATGACGACTTGTCCAAGCAGGCGGTGGCTTACAGAGAGGTTTCTCTGATCCTGCGCCGTCCGTCTGGTCGTGAAGCTTACCCGGGAGATGTCTTCTATCTGCACTCGCGCCTGCTTGAGCGTGCGGCCAAGATCAACAATCAGCAGGAGGTAGCCGAGAAAATGAACGACCTGCCCGAATGCTTGAAAGACGAAGTTAAGGGCGGCGGATCACTGACGGCACTCCCCATCATTGAGACGCAAGCCGGCGATGTTTCGGCGTACATTCCGACCAATGTCATCTCTATTACGGACGGTCAGATTTATCTTGATACGAATCTCTTCAATCAGGGTTTCCGACCGGCTATTGATGTCGGCATCTCTGTCAGCCGTGTGGGCGGTTCTGCCCAGATCAAGAGCATGAAGAAGGTGGCGGGAACGCTGAAAATAGACCAGGCCCAATACCGGGAGCTGGAAGCTTTCGCCAAATTCTCGTCCGACATGGATCCGGTTACGGCCATGACTATCGACAGAGGACGCAAGAACAACCAGCTTCTGATCCAGCCACAATATAGCCCAATGCCCGTAGAAGAGCAGGTGGCCATACTCTATTGCGGAACACGTGGCCTCCTCAAGGATGTCCCGCTCGATAAGGTCCGTAACTTCCAAGATACTTTTTTGCAGGTAGTGCGCTCACAATATGCTGATACCATTCTGTCACCGATCGCAAAGGGCCAACTGACAGAGGAGGTCTGCAAGAACATTGAGAAGGTGGCAGCAGATGTGGCCGGCCAATATAAAGCTTAACGCCTATGGCATCGCTTAAAGAAGTAAAGAACCGCATCGCATCCGTACAGAGCACTCGGAAGATCACAAGTGCCATGAAGATGGTGGCGTCTTCCAAGCTCCACCGTGCGCAGCAGGCCATTGAAAGCATGCGCCCCTACGAGCGTCAGCTTACGGACATCATGTCCGCTTTCGTGGGCAGTATGGAGGGTGAGATCCCTACCCCCTACGCCTCCCAGCGGGAAGTTCGGCGCGTGGCTTTGGTACTTTATACGTCCAACTCCTCATTGTGTGGCGGGTTTAACGGCAATGTTATCAAGGCGTTCCGGCAGAAGGTGCAGACCTACAGGAAGGCGGGTGTGGAGATAGTCAAGGTTTACCCATTGGGGCGTAAGGCGGCTGAAGCCGTTGGCAAGGACGGCTTTGATCTCCCCGCTGACTATTCCGGCCTTTTGGACCATCCCTCCTACCCTCCTGCTGCGGAAATCGCCTCTGAGCTGATGAAGCTGTACGCTCAAGGGGAGGTCGACCGCGTAGAACTCATCTACCACCATTTTAAGAGTGCAGGAACTCAGGTACTGGTCGAAGAGGCGTTTCTCCCCATCAACCTGAAGGCTCAGGAATCTCATAATGAAGAGGATAAGCAGTCGAAGTTTGCGCTCGACTTTATCGTTGAGCCCTCCAAGGAGGAGGTTGTCGCACAATTGATTCCGAAATCCTTGCACCTGAAACTTTTCACTGCCCTGCTTGACAGTCTGGCCAGCGAACATGCCGCCCGCGTCATTGCTATGCAGGTTGCAACGGACAATGCAGATGAAATGCTGCGCGATTTGACACTGACTTACAACAAGACACGCCAACAGGCTATAACAAACGAACTGCTTGATATTGCCGGAGGCAGTATGAAATAGGTTGTATTCCTGTCTATCTATAGAGACATACAGTCACATGGAATATCATTCCATGTGACTGTATGTTTGTTTTTGTTTTCCCCAGGAGGGGAAACTCTTGCTCCTACCGCATATTACCTGATCAGCTATAACAACCCATACATGAAGACCGTATTATCTAAATTGCACTTTATCCCGATTCTCATCGCTTTGACTACCCTGACCGCAACCTGTCTCTCCTGTTCTGACGACAATGATGATGACACCTACTACGTCAAGTACGAAGTGGATGTTGTCGCCGCTTCGCCAACGGCTACAAACATTGTGGCTGTCACGAATGATCAGAATGCCAGTTCCTATGTGAGTTTGTACGGTACTACACGACGGGAAATCGTGTATGGACCTGTACAGGAAGGCTTTGTGGCTAATATTACGGCCACGGATCTGACAGAAGCGGAGAAGCACAGCTTCCGCATATCGGTCTCTAAAAATGGAAGCCCGTTTGCCTTAAAAGCTGAAGGCGACACGCGGTACATGAATTTGCAATATACGATAGACGACTGATGTCTGTAAGGTATGCCCTGATATGGTTTAGTCCCTACAGCCTCCTTTTTATAGGAACTGTAGGGACTAATCACGATGGAATGTGACCGGCGAGGCTCAATGCTTTCTGATGGCCTTGTCCATTTCGTGTGCTGCATGTCTGCCATCGCCCATGGCCAAAATCACGGTAGCCCCTCCCCGAACGATATCGCCTCCCGCATAAATCATGGGGATTGAGGATTGCATGTCATCTCCTACAGCGATGGTGCCTTTTCGTCCCAGTTGCAGGCTGGGCAGCGAATGGGGCAATATGGGGTTGGGCGAAACGCCGATACTTACAATGACCAAGTCCACATCCATCATTTCAACCGCACCTTCTATCGGTTCCGGGCGGCGGCGCCCGCTTGTATCCGGTTCGCCAAGACGCATTTTCTGCAATTCGACCTGCCTTACATGCCCCCGGTCATCCGTCAAGTAGCGCAAGGGATTATGCAGGGTCAAGAAGCGTACCCCTTCTTGTTTGGCATGCCTGACCTCCTCCACACGTGCCGGCATCTCTTCCTCGGAGCGGCGGTAGATGATGGTAGCGGTTTCCGCTCCGAGGCGCAGTGCGGTTCTCACTGAGTCCATGGCAGTGTTGCCTCCGCCAACAACGGCCACATGGCGTCCCAAGGAGACAGGCGTGTCGCTTTCGGGGTTGGAAGCGTCCATCAAGTTTACGCGGGTCAGATACTCATTACTCGACATTATTCCCGTAGCATTCTCTCCCGGAATGCCCATAAAGTTGGGCAGTCCGGCTCCGGAGGCGACAAATACCCCTACGAAACCCTGTTTCGTCATCAGATCCTCCACGCGCTCCGTCTTGCCGATAATACAGTCGCAAACAAACTCCACTCCCAGCTTGCGGAGATTCTCTATCTCAAAATCAACGATGCTGTTTGGCAGTCGAAATTCAGGAATGCCATATTTCAGCACCCCGCCGATTTCATGCAGGGCCTCAAAGACCGTCACACCGTATCCCATTTTGGCCATCTCACCCGCGAAGGACAAACCGGCGGGGCCGCTGCCTACTACAGCCACCCTTAGCTTGCCCGCATCTGCGAGGCTTTCCTTGTGATTGGCGCGGCTTTCTTCGGATGCTGTACGAGGCTCCGCCAGGAGCGCATTCCGTTCATAGTCCGCCGCAAAGCGTTCCAAGTAGCCTATCGCCACCGGCTCCGACTTCATTTTATGGTGTATGCATCGGCTCTCGCATTGTTTTTCCTGCGGACAGACTCGCCCGCAGACGGCCGGAAGCGCGCTTGTTTCTTTCAGAGTGGCGGCCGCAGCCATAAATTCTCCCTTTTCAATGTGCTTGACGAAACGGGGTATGTCTATGCTGACAGGACATCCCTGCACGCATCCTGGATTGTTGCAGTCGAGGCACCGCTTGGCTTCACGCATAGCCATCTCCACTGTCAGACCCTGGTTTACTTCTTCGCGCAGACGGTGTGCCCTATAGAGCGGGTTCAGCTCGGGCATGCTGACCCTTGAAATACCCAGCCGCTCTTTGGTCTTCATGCCAGAACGGAGTTCCCTGCGCCATTCTGCATCCCGTGAAGGAGAGGCATCCTTCTCCTCCTCCTCGTTATGAGGATGGCCCACGGGCATTTCATCCGGATTGCCGCAGGCCGTTCCTTCTGCGTCAGGCTTGGGGCTTCCCTTCCCTTCTCCCACTCGTTCCGCTGTTCCGGTCTGGCCCGGGTGCTCCATCAACCGTTTGGTGGCTGTCTGTTCCTCGGATTTGAAGGCAGTCATCCGCTTTAGCATCTCATCAAAGTCCACTTGGTGTCCGTCAAACTCAGGGCCGTCTACACACACGAACTTCGTGACACCGCCGACTGTGATACGGCAAGCTCCACACATGCCCGTGCCATCCACCATAATGGTATTAAGGGACACGTCTGTCGGAATGTCATATTTTTTTGTCAGCAAACATACGAACTTCATCATCACAGCCGGGCCAATGGCAAAACAGCGGTCGACTTTCTCGCGCTTTATCACCGCCTCGACTCCCTCCGTCACGAGTCCTTTCCTGCCGTAACTGCCGTCATCGGTCATGATGATGACCTCATCGCTGTGGCGGCGGATCTCATCCTCCAGTATCACGAGTTCCTTCGTACGTCCGGCCAATACGGAAATCACGCGGCATCCCGCCGCTTTCAGGGCTTGGACAATAGGCAGCATCGGCGCTACGCCCACGCCGCCGCCGGCACAGACCACCGTGCCGAAGTTCTCTATGTGCGTAGCTTTTCCCAACGGACCCACCACATCTGTGATGCAATCCCCTTCATGCAGACTGCAGAGTTTGGTTGAGGATACCCCCACTTCCTGCACGACCAGAGTAATGGTTCCAGCTTGCGGATCTGCCTCCGCTATCGTCAGCGGCATTCGTTCTCCATGCTGTCCAACGCGGACGATCACAAAGTGGCCGGCCTTGCGCGAACGGGCTATCAGCGGAGCTTCCACGACCAGACGGTACACACGTTCCGAAAAGCGTTCCTTACGGATAATTCTGTTCATATAATGTGTTTAGAGTAAAGTAGTTTTTTGATTTAAGGCGGAAGGTCACATTGTCCCTGTAGACTGGCCACATGTGCAGAAATGAATGCACGCCATGCAATGTATTTCCTCGGGGTAAAAGTACGGACAATTCGTATTCAGGCCAAAAAATACAAGCCTCAATATAAAAAATCCCCTGATATTTTCACTATTTCTGTATGGGCTCGCCCCTATTGTGCAGGGGATGGGGATTTACTCAAGTGACAGGTGCCCTCCCCCGCCTTTCAATCCTTGCCCATTCCCCAGCTACAGAAGGAAAGTACAGGTTCTTGCATTCCGTTTCCTCCTCCGGTTTTTCGACCGATAGGGGTATCCCATAAAAGTCTTTCACTGTCCGGGCGCGTCATATTTTGCAAAAAAATAGACAGACTTCCCCTGTACGACTGCAAGGAGACACGGCTGTCCGCTGAAATATGCCACTATGGATTCTCTGTAGCCTGATATGCCTAATAATTCATGGATTCAGCCGCATTCGCCACCGCATCGCATGCACGTGTGGAATCTCCTCCCCGAGAGGTTTTCCGCTCCTGTATATTTACGGAATTTTAATCGGAAGTGTTGTGGGCACAATAAAAACCTTTTCGTACTTTTGCCGTGGAAACAGTCAGGTAGAGCGTTTCGCGAGAAGGTTTCTCCCATGACAGTTGCCGCGTGAGATAATTAACTGAAATATTAACCTCTAAAGTTTTTCATAACTCAAAAATCATGATCAAAGTAGGTATTAACGGTTTCGGTCGTATCGGCCGTTTCGTATTCCGCGCCGCTCAGAACCGTAGCGACATTCAGATTGTAGGTATCAATGACCTTTGCCCCGTAGATTACTTGGCATACATGCTTAAGTATGACACGATGCACGGTGCGTTCAACGGAACCATCGAAGCTGATGTTGAGAAGAGCGAGCTTATCGTAAACGGCAACCACATCCGTGTAACTGCTGAACGCAATCCGGCTGACCTGAAGTGGGACGCTGTGGGTGCTGAATACGTGGTAGAGTCAACGGGTCTCTTCCTTACCAAGGAGAAAGCTCAGGCTCATATCCAGGCTGGCGCCAAGTACGTGGTAATGTCTGCTCCTTCTAAGGACGATACGCCCATGTTCGTTTGCGGCGTAAACTTCGACAAGTATGTAAAGGGCACCCAGTTCGTTTCCAACGCTTCCTGCACCACTAACTGCCTCGCTCCTATCGCCAAAGTCCTCAACGACAAGTTCGGCATCGTTAACGGTCTTATGACCACCGTTCACTCTACTACTGCCACTCAGAAAACAGTTGACGGTCCCTCTCTGAAAGACTGGCGTGGTGGCCGCGCTGCCAGCGGTAACATCATCCCCTCTACAACGGGTGCTGCCAAGGCTGTAGGCAAGGTTATTCCTGAACTCAACGGCAAGCTCACGGGTATCTCTATGCGTGTGCCGACACTTGATGTTTCTGTTGTTGACCTCACCGCTAACCTCGCAAAGCCTGCTACCAAGGAGGATATCTGCAAGGCCATGAAGGAAGCTTCTGAAGGCGCACTGAAGGGTGTACTGGGCTATACTGAAGATGCTGTAGTTTCCAGCGACTTCCTCGGCTGCACCAACACTTCTATCTTCGACGCCAACGCCGGTGTTTATCTTACCGACACTTTCGTTAAGGTTATCAGCTGGTACGACAATGAGATCGGCTACTCCAACAAGGTGCTTGAGCTCATCGCACACATGGCCAAGGTAAACGGCTAATCAAAGTAACCAAGTCACTACTGTAAACAACCGCTGCAATGCCAAGTAAGTGTTGCAGCGGTTTTTTAGTAGCCGCAAGCGGCAAGTTCCACCACTCCCATATCCTTCCATTTCATGCTACAGCCATACGATCTGCTGACCATATTGGGACCCACCGCATCCGGTAAAACGAATGTAGCCGTCAGGCTCGCGGATCTCACACACGCGGAAATTATCAGTGCAGACAGCAGACAGGTATACAAACACATGGACATCGGCACCGGCAAGGATCTCGGAGAATACTGCCGGCCGGGGCATTGCGTAAAATATCATTTGATCGACATTGCCGAACCGGGCACACACTACAACATCTACGAATACCAGCGCGACTTTCTGGAGGCTTATGACGACATCAGGACACGCGGCAAGAAGGTGGTCGTATGCGGTGGCAGCGGACTTTATCTGGAGAGCATCCTGCGCGGCTACCGCCTTTCACCCGTTCCGCCCAACGAGAAGCTGAGGCAGGAACTCGCGGGCAAGGGACTTTCCGAACTCACACAGATTCTTTCGACCTACAAGATGCTGCACAACACGACCGATGTGGATTCTCCCCAGCGTGCGATACGTGCCATAGAGATTGCTGATTACTATGCACATACGCCGGTGGACGAACGCCCATTTCCCCGTCTTCGTGCCTACAACATCGGAATTGAGGTGGACCGCGAAACTCGCCGGGAGCGCATTACCCAACGGCTGAAGGATCGTCTGGAAAATGGCATGGTACATGAGGTACAGACACTTCTGGACAGCGGATTGAGTGCGGAGAACTTGATATATTACGGGCTGGAGTATAAATTTGTAACGCTTTACATCATGGGGAAGCTGTCCTACGATGAAATGTTCATTCAGCTGGAGACGGCCATCCACCAATTCGCCAAACGGCAGATGACGTGGTTTCGCGGGATGGAGCGCCGGGGCATCCACATCCATTGGATGAGCGCGGAACAGGCTGCCGGCTGTATCGCAGAAGGTTCCTGGCCCATGTTTGAAGCGCAATGACAACGCGCCGTGCGCGTCATGCCTCTTCTGCCTAAGACATTGAAAGGAAGCGCCCGTGGCGATTTCTTTACAAAGCAAACACCATATAGACATCCTATGCCCATAAAACCGTGGGCGGTTATATACTGTCCCAAAGAGGGTTCGTCCCAAACACACAAACGCTGGAAGAAGATACGGCGATACCTTGACTCAAAAGGTGTCGCCTTCGACTATGTACAGAGTGAGGGAGCCGGCTCTGTAGAAAGATTGGCGTCCATGATGACACGCACCGGCTACGGGACGATCATCGTTGTAGGGGGCGACTCGGCCCTTGGCCATGCCTTGTGCGGCATCATGGAGGCGGACTCCCCTTCCGGAAAGCATCCCGTGCTCGGCGTGATACCCAATGGATTCGGCAATGATTTTGCCAAGTATTGGGGTTTTTCGGCTGAAAGCTACAGGAAGACGGTCGACGCCCTCATCTGCAGACGGATCAGAAAGGTGGATGTGGGAAAAGCCGTATTGACTGATGCGGAGAATGTCAGCAGGACGGTCTATTTTCTGAATTGTGTAAACTTCGGCGTGGCCGCAGCCATCACGAACCTGCGGCGCAAGACCACCAGCTGGTTTGGACTGAAAACGCTGTCCTACACATTTTCGGCGCTTCTCCTTCTCTTCCAGCGAATCAACTTTAAATTCAGGTTCAGGCTCAGCGGCGAGTGTGTGGAGCGCAATGCCATGAGTCTGTGCGTGGGGTCCGCTCACAGCTACGGACAAACTCCCAGTGCCGTTCCCTATAACGGACAACTTGATATCACCTTGGTGTCAAAACCCGCAGTCTTCCAGATTTTCCATGGGCTGTGGCTGCTGTTTACAGGGCGTTTTCTAAGTCACCGTGGCATAAGCGTATGGCGGACGCGCCATATCGAAATCACCAACACCGGGCGCGCGCTTCTCAGTGTAGACGGACGAATGTGCCGTGAAACCATAGAAAAGGCCGATATCACCATTCTGCCGGAAGAGATTGATTTTCTCATTCTCTCCTGAACGCTTTCCCGTAGTCCGGTTGGCCTTGTTTTGACAAAAATAGATGGCAAACAGAAAGCTGTAAAATCAAACAACCCTAAATCCAGTGCCTTTCTGCACGTAGTTGCCGCCGAGTTTCCGGAAAAGCCCTACATTTGCACTGTTTTTCATGGTATTAGATTTAAGGTTAGTAAAAGATTGGTTGTCGTGAGACAATCAATTTTTTTTATATCCCTCTTCCGGCCACCGTCAGGTCAGGCTATCCCCTCATCAAGTCACTGATCAGGCTGTCACTGACAAAGATACCCTGACGGGTCAGTGCCAGACATCCGTTTTCCATCTTCATCAAGCCCCGCTCCCTGAAGGGGCGGCTCTCGTCAATCAGCTGCCTCAACCATCCCTTGCCGAACCCGTTCTCCACCTTGCCCAGTGACAGACCTTGCCGTGTGCGCAGTGAAGTGAACAGCAGCTCATCGAACCGCTCCGCCTTAGTTAAAGTCTCCACCTCATTGGGCGGATTGCCGGGCTGTTCAGCGTAGCGCTTTAGGTCCGGCAAGTTGAACCGGCGCTCCGTGCCATTGAACGAGTGTGCTCCCGGTCCGCAACCCAAGTATGGCGTACCGTCCCAATAGGCGGAATTGTGCCGTGAATAGAAACCGGGAAGTGCGAAGTTGGAAATCTCATAATGCTCAAAGCCTGCCTCGCCCGTCAGGTCCATCAGCCTCTCATACTCCCTTCTGTATGCTTCCTCGTCTGCCGTCCGCAGCTCTCCCCTTCTGATGAGGGTACACAGCGCGGTTCCCTCCTCCACTGTGAGCGCATAGCTTGACAAATGCTTGACCGGCAGGGCGAGCGCCTGCCGCAAATCATGCTCAAACATCTCTTCCGTCTGTTGGGGCAGTCCGTACATCAAGTCTATGCTGACATTGTCTATACCACGCGAAACAATGGTCTCCACAGCGCGTATGGCCTCCGCAGCCGTGTGACGGCGGTTGAGAAGTCTCAACAGTCCGTCATTAAAGCTCTGGACGCCAAGACTTATGCGATTGAAACCCAACTGACGGAGGTGGTCCACCTTGGCGGGTGTGATGTCATCGGGATTGGCCTCAAACGTAAGCTCCGCCCCGGGGTGCAGCTCGTAACAGTCTCTTACGCACTCCATCACGCGGTCCAACTCCTCGTCCGATAGCATGGATGGGGTTCCCCCTCCCAGATAGACCGTCCACAAGGTAGAGGACGGCAAGTAGTCTCTCCTGTTCTGAAGTTCTTCGACCAAGGAGGCCACATAGCGCTTGCGCATGGAATCGCCCGCTACTGTAGAATAAAAATCACAATATATGCAACGGCTCTGACAGAATGGAACGTGTATATAGAGCATCGGTTATAAGTTTATTTTGAATAGGAATGAATGGGGCCTCTCCCTGAGCAAAAGGTGCGGCGCAATGACATGGACCCTTCGCTTCCTGATGAATCTGCCACAGAAAAACGATGGCCTCAGGCGTTCGGCCGAAGTCATCGTGCAGCGGGATCTGCAGGACACCAGTGCATGCGGTGCAGTCAGCTACGCCCCTTTCTGACAGCAGAGAAAAGGGTGGCCGTTCCTCATCCCCCATCCCCGACTCAATTTCAAGACTTGAATTATATAAATACAGACTTGAAATATATAAATTCAGTCTTGAAATATATAATTCAAGTCTGTATTTTAAACCTACACGGTGGATCGGAGTGACAAATCCGGTTTAGGATATACTCATGCCCCACGACCTCGTCTGATGCGGCGTTCGGGTACTGCCGGATGGAGGTCTTTTCATCTTCCTCCCGAGGTCAGTCCGTACAAGTCGCATTTCATGCATCTGCCCCGCTGCGGTTCGGGAGCTTTCTGGTGCGGCAGTCCGGATCGGTCTGTGAGCGCTGTCCCGGCAAGAACAAAAGAACCTGTCGCTTGGCACAATTTTTCCGGTCTTGGAGAGGGCCGAATGTCCGCCGTTTCCTGATTCTGAACAAGGGAGGGCGCATCCTGACGGACGCGTCCTCCCTTGTCTGTCCCAAACGGGGAATGGGCTGCTACAGATTGTTCTTCTCGATGTCCTTGAAGTACTTGTACGTGCCGTGCTTGATGTCCTCGCAGGCAGCTTCGTCGCATACGATGATGCCGTGCTGGTGCATCTGCAGTACAGAGATCGTCCACATTTGTGTCACAGGGCCTTCTATCGCCGCCTGTAGGGCGCGGGCTTTGTTGTGTCCGTTGCAGAGAATCAGCACCTCCTTGGCAGCCATGACAGTGCCGACGCCTACCGTCAGGGCGGTGGCAGGCACATCTTCAGGCTTGCCGCCGAAGAAGCGTGAATTGGCCACGCGGGTATCCGTGGTAAGCGTCTTTTGGCGGGTGCGGCTGGTGAGTGAGCTTCCCGGCTCATTGAATGCAATGTGGCCGTCAGGGCCGATGCCGCCAATAAACAAGTCGATTCCTCCGGCCTCTGCTATCATCTGTTCGTAGTGGGCGCACTCCGCTGCCAAATCCTTTGCGTTGCCGTTGAGCAGGTGGATATTTTCCTTGGGGCAGTCTATGTGGTTGAAAAGGTTGGTGGCCATGAAAGAGTGATAGCTCTCGGGGTGAGATTCGGGCAAGCCGACATACTCGTCCATATTGAAGGTCAGCACGTGCTTGAAGCTTACGAGGCCCTCCTTATTGGCCTTGACCAGCGCCTGGTACATGCCGATCGGAGAAGAGCCGGTCGGAAGACCCAGCACGAAAGGCTTGTCGGCTGTGGGCCGGGCCTCGTTAATCTTGTTCACCACATAGTCCGCAGCCCATTGGGACAGCTGCTCGTAATTCGGTTCAATGATAACTCTCATTACTTAGGATAGTTTTAGTTATTGGTTTACACCGTTTGCAAGCAAAAATACAGAATCTTATTGTCGCCCACAAGCTTTTACAGCTTTCTTTAGAAACACCGGAACATTTAGGCGGATGCGCTTTCCGCCACCAAGCGCTTTTTGTAGATTTGCATAACTCTTACTTCATCCTATGCAAGATTTCGTTCATCTTCATGTCCACACCCAGTACTCCGTGTTGGACGGGCAAGCCTCTATCCCCAAACTGGTAGACAAGGCCATCCGCGACGGCATGCGCGGGCTGGCCATCACGGACCATGGAAACATGATGGGCATCAAAGAGTTCTTCAACTACACCAACAAGGTAACGGGGAAGGCGAAGGGACTGGTCAAGGCGGCCAATCAAAAGTTGTCCGCTCTCCGTGACGGCAGTTACCGCACAACGGCTGCTCCGGAAACGCTGAAGGCGGATGCAGGGAAAAATGACGCGGAACTGATGGCGGAGTGTGAAGCTGTCATCGCCAAGCAAACGCCGATAGCCAACTTCAAGCCCATATTCGGCTGCGAAATGTACGTCTCACGACGCGGTGACAAAATGCTGAAGACGGAACGTGAGGACCAGTCAGGCTGGCATCTCATCGTGCTGGCCAAGAACGAGACGGGGTATCATAATCTCATCAAACTCGTTTCGCGTTCCTGGACCGACGGGTTCTATATGCGCCCCCGCACGGACCATAAGGACTTGGAGCGCTACCACGAGGGGCTGATAGTCTGTTCCGCCTGCCTCGGCGGAGAAGTGCCGCAGAAGATCCTGAACGGACGGATAGACGAGGCGGAAAAGGCCGTCAGGTGGTTCAAGGACGTGTTCGGCGATGACTATTACCTGGAGCTGCAGCGGCATGAAGTGAAGAACCCACACATCCGGGCCAACCGTGACACCTATCCCCTGCAGGTACAGGTGAATGCGGAATTGCTCAAGCTGGCTCAGAAGTGCGGTGTGAAATACATCTGCAGCAACGACTCCCACTTCGTCGATGAGGAGAACGCGGAGGCGCATGACCGCCTGATCTGCCTGTCTACCGGACGTGATTTGGACGATCCCAAGCGTATGCTCTACACCAAGCAGGAGTGGCTGAAGACGCGGGCAGAGATGAACGAGGTCTTTGCCGACCTGCCAGAAGCGCTTGCTACGACCTGTGAGGTATGCGACAAGGTGGAAACGTATACCATCGACCACGCGCCGATCATGCCGAACTTCGCCATTCCGGAAGAATTCGGGACGGAAGAGGAATACCGGCAGAAATTCAGTGAGGAGGATCTGTTCAACGAGTTCACGAGGGACGAGAACGGACAAGTCGTGATGAGCCGTGAGGAGGGGGAGAAAAAAATCAAGAAGCTGGGCGGCTATGACAAACTGTACCGCATCAAGCTCGAGGCGGACTATCTCGCCAAGCTCTCCTACGAGGGGGCCAAGAAACGCTACGGCGACCCGCTCGACGAGGAGACGTCGGACCGTATCAAGTTTGAGCTGCACATCATGAAGACCATGGGTTTTCCCGGGTACTTCCTCATTGTGCAGGACTATATCCGCGCCGCTCGCGAGCAGCTTGATGTGAGTGTCGGTCCCGGACGTGGCTCGGCGGCGGGAAGCGCGGTGGCCTATTGTCTGGGGATCACCCAAATAGACCCCATCAAGTACGACTTGCTGTTCGAGCGCTTCCTCAATCCTGACCGCATATCGCTGCCCGATATTGATGTCGATTTCGATGATGACGGGCGCGGGAGGGTGCTCAACTGGGTGACGGACAAATACGGTGCGGACAACGTGGCGCACATTATCACCTATGGCACCATGGCCACCAAGCTGGCCATCAAGGACGTGGCGCGGGTGCAAAAGCTCCCCCTGGACATCTCCAACCGCCTTTGCAAGCTCATTCCAGACAAACTGCCCGAAGGCCCGGACGGGAAGACACCCAAAATGAACCTGCCCAACGCCATTGCGGCCATCCCTGAACTGCGGGAGGCTGAAACCTCCTCCGACCCACTGCTGCGCGACACGATCCGCTATGCCAAGATGCTGGAGGGAAACGTCCGAAACACCGGTGTACACGCCTGCGGCTTCATCATCTGCCGTGACAACATATCCGACTGGGTACCGGTGTCCACGGCCAAAGACAAGGAAACTGGCGAGGAACTGCACTGCACCCAATATGAAGGCCGTGTCATCGAGGAAACGGGACTGATCAAGATGGACTTTCTCGGACTGAAGACGCTGTCCATCATCAAAGAGGCTGTCGAGAACATCCGTCTCTCGCTGGGCATAGAGCTTGACATTGACAAGATACCCATAGACGACCCGGCTACCTACCAGCTCTACTGTGACGGGCGCACCATCGGCACGTTCCAGTTCGAGTCCACCGGCATGCAGCGTTATCTGCGCGAGCTGCAGCCCTCCACCTTCGAGGACCTGATAGCCATGAATGCGCTGTACCGTCCGGGTCCGATGCAGTACATCCCGTCCTTCATCGCACGCAAACACGGCAACGAACCCATCACCTATGACCTGCCGTGTATGGAGAAGTACCTGAAGGACACCTACGGCATCACGGTCTATCAGGAGCAGGTCATGCTCCTGTCACGCGTGATTGCCAACTTCACCCGCGGTGAGAGTGATGCCCTGCGCAAGGCCATGGGCAAGAAGCTGATAGAGAAGCTGAACCACATGTATCCCAAGTTCATACAGGGTGGAAAGGCCAACGGCCACGACCCCAAGGTGCTGGAGAAAATCTGGGAAGACTGGCGCGCTTTCGCCTCCTATGCGTTCAACAAGAGCCATGCGACTTGCTATTCATGGGTGGCCTACCAAACGGCCTATCTGAAAGCGAACTATCCATCGCAATACATGGCTGGCGTGATGAGCCGAAGTCTGGCGGACATCAGCACAGTGGCCAAGCTGATGGACGAGTGCAAGTCAATGGGCATACACACTCTGGGACCGGACATCAACGAGAGCTACTTGAAATTCAGCGTGACTCATAACGGGAGCGTCCGCTTCGGCATGGGAGCCGTCAAGGGAGTTGGCGAAAACGCCGTGCAGGAAATATTGAGAGTACGGAAGGAAGGAGGCTCCTTCAAGTCCGTCTTCGACTTGGTGGAGCGTATCAACCTGAATGCGTGCAACAAGAAATCTCTCGAGAGCCTGGCGCTTGCCGGAGCGTTCGACAGCTTCGGAACGTTCTCACGTGAGCAGTTCGTAGCTCCCAACGGCCATCATGGCGAGACCTTCCTGGACCAGCTCATCCGGTACGGGAACAGCTTCCAAGCCGACAAGGCGGAAAATGCCATGTCACTCTTCGACGGATTTGAGATGGTGGAAATAGCCAAGCCCACCGCACCGCAGGAAGTGGCACACTGGAGTGACCTGGAGCGGCTCAACCGGGAACGTGACCTGATAGGCATATACATTTCCGGACACCCGCTCGACGCCTACAAGATCATCATAGACAAAGTATGCACGACCCGCATGACGGAAGTCACTGACGTAACCCCACTGGCCAATCAGGACATCACGTTCGGAGGCATTGTCACCAAGATTCACGAGGGGCAGACGAAAAACGGCAAGCCGTTCGGGCGTGTGACCATGGAGGACTACAGCGGAGCAGGTGAATTTGCCCTCTTCGGGGAAAGCTGGGCCAAGCTGAGCGGTTATTTCAAGACCGGAAATTCACTGTTCGTCAGCGCACATGTAGAAGAGCGGAGGTGGAAACCCGGAACATACGACCTGTCCATCGGGCGCGTGGAGTTCCTTTCCGACGTGAAGGACGAAAAGCTCAAGTCTATCACCATCTCGGTGCGTCTGGATGCCCTGACGGCCAATGCCGCCACCGAATTGACAAGCCTGCTCAACGCCCATCCCGGCCATACGGACGTATTCTTCCACGTGACAGATGTACAGAACCAATGGAATGTCATGCTGCAAAGCAAACGGACCCGTCTGAGCGTGGGGCGTGACCTCCTTGACTTCTTGGACGTGAACGACGCCTTTGAATATAAAATAAATTGACAAAGCCGAAACCCTGTTACATACGAGGCCACGTGCCTCTTTGGCATCAGGTTTGCAATATTTCCTATCACTGATTGTATACACTAATTTATTTATTCTTATTATGGAAAAGAACATCACCGATGCCAACTTCGCGGAAATCGAAGCTATTGGCAAACCTATCGTTTTGGATTTCTCTGCCACTTGGTGTGGCCCATGCAAAAAAATAGCTCCCATCATTGCAGAACTGGCCGATGAGTATGAAGGCCGGGTAATCGTGGGAAAATGCGATGTGGACGAGAATGAGACGCTGACCGCCAAATATGGAATCCGCAACGTACCGACCGTTCTGTTCATCAAGAACGGTGAGATCGTGAGCAAGCATGTAGGCGCCGCTCCCAAGTCAGAGTTCGTCAGCCAAATAGAAGCTCTGCTCTAAAGGGTATAGACATCAAGGGCGGATGTGGCATTCCAGGTGCCGCTTCCGCCCCTATTTTTCATTAATCTGCTTCCTCTTATTGCGAACCCTATGAACATAGAAGACGAACTCTTGCTTGACGCACAGGAAGACGCGCAAGCTGTGGCATACATCCGACAGCACCTGCCTCAAGAGCTGAAAGAGAGATTCAGCGATGATGATCTGTATTATTTCTTGGATTTGATCGTTGAGTATTACGCGGAAAGCGGTGTATTGGACAGCCAGCCCGATAAAGACGGATACATAGAGATAGATGGCGAAGCCATCGCCTCCCATCTGTCGCACAAGGCCATGAAGGAGAAATACGGAGATTTTAGCCCCGAAGACCTTCTTTTCGTTGTACAAGCCCAGATGGACTTCGAGGACGAGAAATCCGAATAGACCCAGTCCCGTTCCCTTCCGGCTCCGGCCCTGAAAGGCCGAGGTTGCAAAGTACGCTCACTCCGCCTTCCCTATGGTGGAGTGAAGGGTAGCCTGTGCTTCTCCAGAGAAAATCAGAGGACGTGGCTATAAGAGTTTGCTGTCACGTACTCAAATATGTCACGCACAAAAAAGCGCGTTTGCGTTTTCTTGTGCGCGTGTCTTTAGCTACCTTTGCCTCATGTCTGACGCCTCTAAGATCATACTCGGAATAGATCCCGGCACGAATGTGCTGGGTTACGGGGTTCTGAAACAGAAATCCACGCGAAAGGTGGAGATGGTGGCCATGGGAGTGATCGACTTGCGCCATTGTCATGATGTCTACCTGAAGTTAGGGCGAATTTACGAACGCATCATAGGCATCATCGATTCCTTCCTGCCTGACGAGCTGGCCATCGAAGCTCCTTTCTGTGGCAAGAATGTGCAAAGTATGCTCAAATTAGGACGGGCACAGGGAGTGGTCATTGCTGCTGCCATCACCCGTCAGATTCCGATCCGTGAATATGCCCCCCTGAAGATCAAACAGGCCATCACGGGTAACGGACAGGCCAGCAAGGAGCAAGTGCAAGCCATGATGCAGCGGTTGCTTTCCATTTCTGACAAACAGTTGCTTCCCTATCTGGACGCTACCGACGCCTTGGCGGCAGCTTACTGCCATTATTTACAAAGTGGACGTCCAGAATCCTTGGGGGGAAAGGCTCATACATGGGCTGACTTCGTCAGGCAGAATTCAGACAAAGTCGTCAGCCAAGCGGGCATGGTATCGCACCGCAGTCCATATAATCAACAACGATGAAGAATAGCAATTTCCGCAAGCTTTTAAAGTATCTGACCATGGTGATGGCTTCCTTCTTCGCCGACATCATGCCGGCTCAGGCGCAAGATATCTACAATCTCGTGCTTGAGAATGCTACCCGCATTGTCAATTCGCCGACCAGTGGCTTCACACAAACCCAAATCGCCCAGTTCAAAAGGACGGCCTTGGTTTATATGAAGAAGAAGGCCTTTGAGCAAACGGATTCCGTATCTGCGCAATTCCTTAACACACAAGCCTATTACTTGTCTGAGTTTCTGAGCCTGTTCTTTGATGAGATACTGAAAAGCAAAAAGCTCCCCGACAAGAAGCGCAAGGAACGGATCTATCTTTTCATGGATGCCTCTCTGTCCAATCCGCTGTTTAAGGACACGGACGAGGAAACCACCATGTCATTCATCAAGGACGGGGGGGAGATCACCCCGTTCTGCCTGAACACGAATTGGCAAAAGGCTTATCTGGCGGCCAAATCGCAATTATAAGGAAGACTAAACATCACCGTTCAATCCCCATACTATGTACGATATACAGCTCAATGAAAGCGGCACGCGCCACATGTCAATCAGTGACAGCCAACTGGAGACCCTTCAAAAGCATAAGCTCTTGGAAGGGTTGGCCAACTCGACCGGCTTTATCACAGAAAACGAGCTTGACAAACTCAAACTGAACATACGTTCCCTCATTTCCTCACGCGACTGTGAAGACACGAAGGAACTGCTCGACCTCTGCATCGATGTCATATACCACGATAAGATGAAGGCATATGGCTTGCGTAACCTCATAGACACCTACAAACACTGGGAAGAGCAGAACGAGACGAAAGCTTAGCCTGCGCAGGCAATTGCATACGTTACGGAAGCTAAGGCATATCCTGCAGGATGGCAGTGACGTTCCCCGTAGAGCCTCCATTACGTGCGATGCTGCGCGAAAGATATCTTCTGCCCTCAGATCGGGCAGCAGAGAACTGCACATCTCGTTTTCCCCTTCATATGTTGCAACTGACAGACTGGCTGCCCACCACGCGCAAGGAAATGAAACTGCGCGGTTGGGAAGTGGCCGACATCATTCTCTTTTCGGGTGATGCGTACATAGACCACCCTTCTTTTGGCGCCGCTGTCCTTGGCAGGCTTTTGGAAAAGCAAGGATGGCGGGTGTGCATTGTTCCCCAGCCGGACTGGCATGGCGACTTTCGTGACTTCACGAAATTGGGACGACCCCGCCTTTTCTTCGGAGTATCTCCCGGAGCCATGGACTCCATGGTCAACAAGTACACGGCCAACAGACGACTAAGGGCTGAAGACGCCTACAGTCCCGACGGGAGGCACGACATGCGCCCGGAGTATCCATCGATAGTTTACACACAGATTCTGAAAAGGCTCTATCCGGATGTCCCGGTGGTACTGGGCGGTATAGAGGCTTCCCTGCGGAGACTCACACATTTTGATTATTGGAAAAACGAACTGCGGCCCTGTATCTTGAAGGATAGCGGGGCTGACCTCATCATATATGGCATGGGAGAGTTGCCTGTCACGGAGCTTTGCCAGACCATAGACACCCATCTGCTGCACGGACGTGAAGAGGCGGCATGTACGGCAGAGCAGTTCCGGTCTCTTGTGAGACACTACCCTGTCAGGCAGACTGTCACCTTGGAGGTTCTGAAGGACATACCCGGAGGCATCACCGACCACGACATCGTACTGCACTCTCATGAGGATTGTCTGCGAGACCGTAAGCATTATGCCGAAAACTTCCGCCACATCGAAGAGGAGAGCAACAAGCTTCATCCACAGAGACTGATACAACAGGTCGGAGACTTGTATGCGGTAGCCAACGTCCCCTTCCCTCCGATGACCACCGAACAGGTGGACGCGTCCTTCGACTTGCCCTATACCCGGCTGCCCCACCCCAAATACAAGGGCAAGCGCATACCGGCCTACGAAATGATAAAGTTCTCCGTGAACGTACACCGGGGATGCTTCGGAGGCTGCGCCTTTTGTACCATTTCGGCCCATCAAGGGAAATTCATCATGAGCCGTTCCAAAGAGAGCGTGCTGCGAGAGGTGAGGCAAATCATACAAATGCCGGACTTCAAGGGATATCTGTCAGATTTGGGCGGGCCATCTGCCAACATGTACATGATGTCCGGCCGCAACCACGCCTTGTGCGAGCGATGCAAACGCCCTTCCTGCATACATCCTTCGATATGCCCGAATCTCAATGCCGACCACAGTCCCCTGCTGGAAATATACCGTGCAGTTGACGCCTTGCCGGGAATCAAGAAGAGCTTTGTCGGAAGTGGGGTGCGCTATGATTTGTTGTTGCAGAACTATCGCGATGAGAAATTGCGCAAGGCTGCGGCAGACTATACCCGGGAACTTATTGAAAGGCATGTTTCTGGCCGTTTGAAGGTAGCGCCGGAACATACATCGGACCGGGTGCTGCATTTTATGCGCAAGCCTACATTTAAACTGTTTCATGAGTTCAAGGCGGTCTTTGACCGCATCAACCGGGAAAAGGGACTGAAGCAACAAATTATCCCTTATTTCATATCCTCACACCCCGGCTGCACAGAAGAGGATATGGCCGAACTGGCAGCCGAAACCCGCGACATGGATTTCCAGTTAGAGCAGGTACAGGATTTCACGCCTACTCCCATGACTGTGTCCACGGAAACATGGTACTCCGGCGTACATCCCTACTCTCTCGAACCCGTCTTTTCGGCGCACAGCCCGCAGGACAAACTGAAGCAGCGCATGTTCTTCTTCTGGTACAAACCGGAAGAAAGAACTCTTATCACTTCTGAACTGCGCCGGATAGGACGTCCGGATCTGATAGGAAGGCTTTATCCGCATGATATGCCCAACACGAATGTGCCTTATATGACCAAACGAGGTTCTGAGCATAGAAACGAGAAGACATCGCAACGCCCCAACAACACGAACCGGGGCAAGACGCACTTTCCTCCAGCGCGGAAACCCCGCAAAGGGAGAAACTGAACGCCCGCAAACATCACGCAAAACGCACATAGACGAATTCCATAAATATTGTGGAGACCCGCAGACAACTGCCTCTCCCCTATCTCAATCCACATGTACCTCAAGCCCAATTTGCTGGCGGCTCTGCTTATGGCAGGTACACCGCTATCCGCCCAAACGCCCGACGCCTTGGAGAGATCGCTACGGAATATTCAATATATGGCGGAGGCGCAGGGGACAGTTTCCGATAACCGCGCTCCGCTTTGGCTCACCGCCAATCGCTATGGGTTGTCGTCCATAGAAGCTCCCAACGGCCTGCTGAGAGTGCAAATGACCAGTAACGCAGAGCGTGACAGTTTGGCGAATTGGCGGATCGGTTATGGAGCGGACATCGCAGCCGCATTAAACTTTACGAGTAACGTAGTAATCCAGCAGCTCTATGCTGACATAGACTACAAGCTTGTCCGCCTGACGCTTGGGGCCAAGGAGGAACCTATGGCCTTCAAGAACCGGCTTCTGAGTTCCGGCGGACAGACATTCGGCATCAACGCCCGCCCCGTTCCGCAAGTTCGTATCGAGCTTCCCCAATATTGGAACATCTCCGGCAAGGGGAAATGGGCGGCCATACGAGGCTTTATATCCTATGGCATAATGACGGACGGCAGGTTTCAGTCCGGCTATGTTTCACCTAACCAGACCTATGCACGCAAAGCCCTGCTTCATTCCAAGGCTGGATATTTGAAACTGGGCAATGAAGAAAAGTTCCCCCTGACGTTTGAAGGCGGCCTTGAAATGGCCACAGTTTTCGGCGGAACGGTTTACAATGCGCTCACCTGGGAGGGTGTTCAGGCTTCCCCCATACACATGAGCAGTGGCATCAAAGATTTCATCAACGCCACATTGGGTATAGGGGGAGACGTGACGGACGGAGAGGGCTATTCCAATGCAACGGGCAATACGCTTGGCAGCTGGCTGTTCAGACTGAACTATAAAGGGAAGGGATGGAGCGCTGGCATTTATTACGACCATTTCTTCGAGGACCATTCACAGATGTTTCTGGATTATGGATGGTATGACGGCTTGGCAGGTCTTGAAGTGAACTTGCCTGCCAACCGCTTCGTCTCTACAGTTGTCTATGAGTTTTTAAACACAACCTACCAAAGCGGCCCGGTATACCATGACAGGACGGAGACAATTCCCGACCAAATAAGCGGTGTGGACAATTACTACAACCACAACCTGTATCCCGGATGGCAGCATTGGGGAAATGCAATCGGGAATCCCCTCTTCATTTCACCCTTATACAATGACAATGGAAGCCTGACTTTCACCGGCAACCGTTTCAAGGCCCACCATGTAGGTATAGTAGGTTTACCCATTCCCCATTTAGCCTACCGCATACTCTATACATACGAACGGAGTCTCGGCACTTATGCCGTGCCTTTTGAAAATGCGCGCACCACGCACAGCATGTTGGCAGAATTTGAATATTCTCCACGCAAAATAGGCGACTGGGAACTTGATGGGTGGCATGTCAAACTGGCTTTTGCCATGGATCGGGGAAAACTGCTGGGCAACAATACAGGATTCCAATTAGGCATATCAAAAACCGGCGTATTCTCACGATAGATACGGGCATACCGATTCATAAAGAACCACGCACAATCATCATGTACATCATACGCACTTTCATACTCTTCGCCTTTCTATTAAGCACAACCGTAGCCTGCGACAAGACTCCCGTAAATGGAGGACTGGACGGGAAATGGCATTTGCTCGAGATGTACAGCAAGGCAGATGCGGGTGAAGAAGGCTACTCGATTCCCAGTGACAAAAGAGCAGAGAACATTTACTGGAGTTTCCAGTTAAAACTCCTGCACATCTCATCAACAGGTCCGCACAACGGAAAAACCGGAGACACCTTCGCGCGATTCACCTATTCCGGAGACCGCCTCTCCATTGACCGGACGTACATCCACTTTCGTGACCGCGACAGTCTCGTTACTGCTGCCGGCACTACAGTCTTTGAGGGCGTAGGCATAAGGGGAAACGCCACCGAATATCGCATATCAAAGCTCACGGGATCCGATATGATCCTGTGTTCGCTGCGAGACAGTCTGGTTTTCTTCAAAATACATTAGCTTCCGCAGTCATATACCGAGTGCATACAGACAGGCCAAGCTGTCTGCCTAGTGGAGAGAATCGGCTTATGCTACTTTAAGAGACGAACTGCCATAGGCTCTGATATTTTTTACTACTTTTGCCCGTTGTATCCCTACAACGGACTGATTATCCATACAATCCCCAAATCCATTCCGCAACTATGAAGTGCAGACTCTTCCCCATATCATTATTATTGCTTGTTGTCGGCGTCTCATTTTTCTCATGCAATGACGATGAGACTTATGCAGACAAACGCAAGCGTGAGGACAAGCAGATCAACGGATTCCTGTCTACAGGAGCGCAAGTGAAAGACAAAGAATCCGGAGAATATCTGCTCAATGTGCCAGGCAATATCAAGGTGATATCGGAAAATGAATTTTATGCCAACGACAGCACGACAGACGTGTCTAGAAATGAATACGTACACTTCGACCGCACGGGGGTATACATGCAAATCGTAGATAAGGGAACGGGGAGCAAAATTGCAGACGGTGAAACGATGAGCATCATCACAAGATACACAGAGTTCAATATCTCAACCGATAGTGTACAAACGACCAACAATCTGTCTTCGTATGAAATGTTGCCAGATGTCATGGTATGCACAAACACCTTGGGAAACTTTACTGCATCTTTCACTCAAGGAGCGATGATGGATACATACAATACGGCGGCAGTACCTGCGGGCTGGCTTATACCCCTCACCTATATAAATCTTGACAGGCTGTCCACGCCCACTTCCCGGCTGGCAAAGGTCCGTCTGATTGTGCCCGGCTCACAAGGACAGGCTAACGCACAACAGAATGTGTATCCCTGTTTTTACGAAATCGTTTATCAACGTGGAAGGTAAGCGTCAAGTTTGGGCTTACACGGTTTGAGAGAAACGCGAGACAGATGAGAAGTGCCGGCATCAGGTTCTTCCCACCTGTCTCTTCTCATTATAGGAGCTGATGCGTGAACTATTCAGGTTGCATATAACTTTGAGTACTGTCTGCAACTCCGAAAAGTAATCTACTCCCGTGAAAGAAAGAACCTTTTTCTTTTGAAGGGCGCTCTATAACCACTACCTTTGCTTCTTAGAAAATTCCGATATTATTCTACAGGCCGAGGGAGATACCGCATCTGCCAGATTCTACGGGCCTCCTTCATAACTCAACCAATGAAAATGAGACAAAAAGCTTTCGTGCTTATAGCCGCTTTGGCCGCGTGTCTGTCCGCGTCAGCGCAGGCCATCATAAAGTTTGACAAGACTGTCATCAATTTTGGCACGTTTCCCGAAAAGAAACCCCAATACTGTGAGTTCACATTCAAGAACACGGGCGACAAGCCACTGGTTATCCAGCAGGCTTATGGTTCATGCGGCTGTACTGTCCCCTCCATTCCCAAGGATCCGATAGAGCCGGGAGGAAGGGGTGTCATTAAGGTATCCTATAATGGGAAGAGACAATATGAGGGCTACTTCAAGAAGCTCATTACAGTCCGGTCAAATGCGGCAAACTCTGTTGTTCGCGTCTACATAGAGGGGACGATGAAGGCAGAGTGACAGGCCGTCCCCCATCTCAACTGGCAGACAGTTCCTTCTCCAAAGACTCCATAATTCTACCAACCAATAACAGTATCCTCGATGGACAACAACTACCTTGTAATACTGGCAGGCGGAGCGGGAGGCCGTTTTTGGCCGCTAAGCAGTGAGGCCGTGCCCAAACAATTCTTAGATATTCTGGATTGTGGGCGCACACTGCTGCAGCTAACCGTAGACCGTTTTAAGGGACTCGTATCTGAAAAGAATATATGGGTCGTGACATTGGCGGACTACGCCCCTATGGTGAAAGAGCAACTTCCGCAAGTGCCCGAGGAGAATATTTTGTGCGAACCCTGCCGCAGAAATACTGCACCGTGCATTTGCTATGTCAGCTGGAAAATAAAAAAGCGTAATCCCAAGGCGAACGTTGTCGTATCGCCTGCGGATCATCTGGTACCCGATGTGACGGATTTCCAACAGACTATCTCCAATGCCCTGACATTTGCGGCTGAAACTGACGCTATAGTCACAATCGGTTTGAAACCCACCCGACCCGAAACAGGATTTGGCTATATAAAGGCGGATCTGAGTTTCGCTTCCTCAAGGCAGGGCAATATCTTCCGGGTTGACGAATTTAAGGAAAAGCCATCCTATGAGACGGCCAAGGAATATGTGGCACAGCAAGGGTATTTATGGAATTCTGGGATTTTCGTGTGGAGTGTGAGCACTGTCATCAACGCTTTCCGCGTATATGAGCCATCTATGTCGAAAATATTCGAATCTCTCATGCCCTATTATGATACCCCGCAAGAGCAGGAACTCATAAACGAAGAGTACTCTAAGTGCGAGCGGATATCTGTTGACTATGCCATCATGGAGAAGGCCGAGGAAATTTTTGTCTGTCCTGCCAGTTTTGCTTGGAGCGATGTGGGAACGTGGAGCACCTTGCGCGATCTCTCACCCAAGGACAATTACGGCAATGCCTGTATCGGCGAGAACATACACCTTTTCGACACCTACAACACGATCGTTCATGCCAGTGGCAAAAAGCGCGTTGTGGTACAGGGCTTAGACGGATTCGTTGTGGCTGAAAGAAACGGGGAACTGCTTGTGTGTAAATTATCAGAAGAGCAACGTATAAAATTATTCCATTAATGAAGCCTGCTTTTGCTCAGGCTATCCTCCATTGGTACACTCAGAACCGTAGGGAGCTTCCATGGCGCGACATAGACGACCCGTACCGCATTTGGGTGTCAGAAATCATTCTTCAGCAGACGCGGGTAGTCCAAGGATTTGATTATTACCAACGTTTCATAAAGGCTTTCCCCTCTGTAGAGGCATTGGCTGCGGCAAGCGAGGATGAAGTGCTGCATGTATGGCAGGGGCTGGGATATTATAGCCGAGCCAGAAATATGCGCGAAGCTGCCCGCCAAATCATACAAAACGGAGGGGATTTTCCGCAAGAATACAAGGATGTCAGGGCCTTGAAGGGGGTCGGAGATTACACAGCTGCGGCAATCTGCTCCTTTGCCTATGGTGCGCACCATGCCGTTGTGGACGGCAATGTCTATAGAGTGCTCAGTAGGTATTTCGGAATAGAGGAACCTATAGACACAACAAAAGGGAAAAAGGTATTTGCAGCCTTAGCGCAGGATCTGGTGCCTGAAGGACATTCGGCAGATTACAACCAAGGTTTGATGGACTTCGGTGCCATACAATGCGTACCCCAGTCGCCTGCCTGCCTGCTATGCCCGCTGGCGGATTCATGTCATGCCCATCTAACGGGGAAGGTGGAGGATTTCCCCATAAAAATCCATAGAACGAAGATAACCGAACGTTACTTTGTCTATGTTTGTGTAGAGACGCCGGAAGGATTATGGATACACAAACGTGCCACGAGCGGCATATGGAAAGGTTTGTACGAGTTTCCCCTATTGGAATTCAATTCCCCGGCAAATCTTGATGAGATCCGGCATCATGCATTTTTCGGATGTCTGTCCGGAAGGGAAACATGGAAATTAGAGCAAAAAGACTTAAGGCACGTACTGACACATCGAATCATTCATGCTGATGTATATAGCTTGACTTGCGCATCCGCCATTCCCCTACCCGATGGATTTATAGCCGTCTCTCCCAAAGAGCTGACACAATACCCCATGCCCAAACTGGTGCAGAATGTAGCCAACAAGCTCAAATGGCTTTAATGACCATTTTAATCAAAAAAACATAGCATAAGAAGAACATACGCATATTCCATGTCCAGAAAAAGGAAGCCACTACCCATTCTTGAAAACGTCACCATTACAGGTGTAGCCGCCGAAGGCAAGGCCATTGCTAAAATAGACCACTTGGTAATCTTCGTACCGTTTGCGGTGCCGGGTGATGTAGTGGATCTGCAAATGACAAAGAAAAGAAGCAGCTACGCCGAAGCGGAAGTCATCAAGTTTCATCAGTACTCTCCAAGAAGAGTCGTTCCCTTTTGTGAACATTTCGGCGTATGCGGCGGATGTAAGTGGCAATGCCTGCCCTATGAAGACCAGCTGAACTACAAGCAACAACAGGTGGCCGACAACCTGCAACGTATCGGTAAGGTGGATGTGTCCAATATGAAACCCATCTTGGGAAGTGCCCAACAAAAGGAGTACCGCAACAAACTGGAGTTCGGCTTCTCCAACAAGAAATGGTTGACGAAGGAAGAAATTATTTCGGGAAGGGAGTTTGAGAGCATGGATGCGGTGGGATTCCATATATCCGGCGCGTTTGACAAAATTCTTGATATCCGATCTTGCCACTTGATGGATGACATCAATAATCGAATACGGAATGAGATTCGTTCCTATGCGCTTCAGAAAGGACTCACCTTTTTCGACCTGCGTCAGCAGCACGGCTTGCTGCGCAATATGATGTTGCGCATATCTACCACAGGGGAGGTGATGCTGCTCATGCAATTTTGCATCCATACGGAGGAAGAGAGGCAGGAAGCAATGTCCCTGATGGAACATTTGCACACAAAGTATCCGGAAGTATCTTCCCTACTCTGGGTAAACAATCTGAAATGCAACGACACCATCGGGGATTTGGACATCCACACCTATGCTGGAACAAATTTCATCTACGAGACGATGGAATCGCTCAGATTCAAGATCGGCCCCAAGAGCTTCTATCAAACCAACAGCCTGCAGGCTTATGAACTGTATAAGGTAGTACGGGCCTTTGCCGGCCTCAAAGGTTCTGAATTGGTTTATGACCTCTACACAGGTACAGGCACTATCGCCAATTTCGTTGCCCACAAGGCCAAGCGCGTAATAGGCATAGAGTATGTGCCTGAAGCCATAGAGGACGCGAAGGTCAATGCTTCCCTCAACGGATTGGACAATACGCTCTTTTTTGCCGGCGACATGAAAGATATCCTCACTCATGACTTTATTCAAGAGCATGGAGTGCCAGAGGTGATCATTACAGACCCACCTCGGGCGGGCATGCATAAGGATGTGATTGATGCCATTCTGTTCGCTCATCCGCAAAGAATCGTCTATGTCAGCTGCAACCCTGCGACTCAAGCGCGTGACTTACAGTTGATGGGCGAGTTCTACAAAGTCGAGGATATCCAACCTGTAGACATGTTCCCCCAGACACATCACGTGGAGAATGTGGTGCTTCTGGCACGAAGAGACTAACTGGGAATGACATCCTTTCACTCCAATAGACTATAATCTCTTGAATGCCCTTCACCGACATAATGCTTTTCTGAAACAGAGGCTTGAACTGCCCATAGCTGCTGGCGATATGGACAAGCTTCTTCTTGTGCTGAAAGTGCTTACCGTGTCTGAATTCAGGACGGCAAGCTGCATGTTGTCCGATGAATTGCTGCCCCATATATCAGAAGAGTTATACTGGAAATGCTTTGAGAGTATCGTTCCCACAAATACCAGGGCATATCTTGGAACATTCTTAAAAGCCGCGACAGCACGGTATCAAGGGAGGAGATTGGCTATAATTAATGCGTCAGCCCTTACTGCATTTGCACAAACTGCCACTCCCATTGACTGTAAAAAGCTTCTGTCCGCATTCCTTCCCGTTTTGAGGAGGGCGGACGAAGTGCTGTTCCTGCTACAGCACTTTTCCACACTAAGGACGGCGGATATTGCGCCCTATCTTATTAAGGGAGGCACGCCGCCAAATTACTACACCTTATTCTGTCAATTGAAGAAGGAGGAGCACCCGGAAAAACTGTTAGGAGAGTGCATATGCCAACTAATGAAAAAGGGGGACAGCATCTCTTATAATATGGCTGCCATACTCTACCATTATTTTGGGTGCAAACAGGAGAACTTTCACTTTTCCTTACAGTTAGCGCCTTACATGCTTAGCCGACTTGAACAGGGCGAAGAATCATTCATGAAGGTGCTGAAATCCTGATTGGTTAATTTTACAGAATTGTATGGGTGATTTTTTGCAAGTGCAGTTCTGTTTCTGCGCTTAAAAATTTGTTTATATCAAAGTCTCTACTTATTTTTGCGCTTATTCGATTGGGAAATCATTTTGTGTCGATTTTATCCAATAATCACAATCCTGCAAGAGGAGCGGCTACAGGCAACAAAATGATAGCGACAAAAGAATCAGTATAAAGAAAATCAATAACATCCAACCATGAGGAATCAAAAGAGAGTTTACACGTTTGGCAATGGCAAGGCAGAAGGCAGAGCCGATATGCGAAACGAATTGGGGGGCAAAGGTGCCAATTTAGCGGAAATGAATCTTATCGGCGTGCCAGTTCCACCGGGATTTACTATTACTACCGATGTTTGCAACGAATACTATGAAATAGGGAAGGACCAGGTCGTTCAGCTATTGAAGAGCGAGGTGGAGTCAAGTCTTCATTTGATCGAAGGGCTGATGAACAGCAAATTCGGAGATGTAGAAAATCCGCTTCTGTTGTCTGTCCGTTCAGGTGCAAGGGCGTCTATGCCAGGCATGATGGATACGATTCTAAATTTAGGCCTCAATGACGAAGTTGTCGAAGGATTGGCACGAAAGACCGGAAATCCTCGTTTTGCTTACGATGCATACCGCCGCTTTGTCCAGATGTATGGCGATGTGGTTTTGGGGATGAAGCCTGTAAATAAGGAAGATGTCGATCCCTTTGAAGCTATCATTGAAGATGTCAAGAAAGCCAAGGGCGTGAAACTCGACAACGAACTGGCTGTAGAAGACCTGAAAGAACTTGTCAAGCGATTCAAGAATGCCATATTGGAAAGGACGGGAAGAGATTTCCCGACCAATCCCATGGAACAACTGTGGGGGGCTGTCTGTGCCGTTTTCGATTCTTGGATGAACGAACGCGCCATCCTCTATCGTAAAATGGAAGGCATTCCTGCCGAATGGGGCACGGCCGTTACCGTCATGGCCATGGTTTTCGGAAATATGGGTGACACTTCTGCTACTGGCGTTTGCTTCAGTCGCGATGCGGCGACAGGCGAAGATCTCTTCAACGGGGAATGGTTGGTCAATGCACAAGGCGAAGATGTAGTCGCAGGCATACGCACCCCGCAGCAAATAACCTTGACCGGATCACGCCGTTGGGCAGAGTTGCAGGGGATCTCAGAAGAAGAGCGTAAGAAAAAGTATCCCTCCATGGAAGAGGCCATGCCCGAAATCTACCGGCAGCTTGATGCGATCCAAACAAAGCTGGAGGATCATTACCGCGACATGCAGGACATGGAGTTTACCGTACAAGAAGGAAAACTATGGTTCTTACAAACCCGTAACGGCAAGCGTACAGGAGCGGCCATGGTCAAAATTGCAATGGATCTGTTGCATCAAGGCATGATTGACGAGAAGACAGCTATCGAACGCTGTGAGCCACAAAAGCTTGACGAACTGCTCCATCCGGTATTTAATAAGGAGTCCATTTCTCATGCACAGGAGCTGACTCGTGGTCTGCCAGCCAGTCCCGGTGCCGCATGTGGGCAAATTGTCTTCTTCGCAGACGATGCTGCCAAGTGGCATGAAGACGGACATAAGATCGTGATGGTACGCATTGAAACTTCTCCAGAGGATCTTGCCGGTATGACTGTGGCGGAAGGCATACTCACGGCACGGGGTGGCATGACATCCCATGCGGCTGTCGTAGCTCGTGGTATGGGCAAATGCTGTGTCAGCGGTGCAGGAGCCATCAATGTTGACTACAAGAACCGCAAAGTCGAAATAGATGGGGTCGTTCTGCATGAAGGGGATTACATTTCCTTGAATGGGTCTAATGGTCGGGTCTACAAAGGCGAAGTGCAGACACAGGCTGCGGAACTTTCCGGTGATTTTGCCGCCCTCATGGATCTTTGTAGCAAGTATTCGCGTCTTCAGGTACGTACAAACGCAGATACTCCACATGATGCGAAAGTCGCCCGCAGCTTTGGTGCTGTCGGTATTGGTTTGTGCCGTACGGAGCACATGTTCTTCGACAGCGAGAAGATAGTGGCGATGCGTGAGATGATTCTTGCTGAGGACGTAGAAGGACGAAAGAAGGCGTTGGCCAAGCTTTTGCCATACCAGAAGGAAGACTTCAAGGGGATCTTCCGAGCAATGGATGGCTACCCCGTAAATGTCCGCCTTCTTGATCCCCCACTCCACGAATTTGTTCCTCACGATGCGAAGGGACAAGAGGAGATTGCCAAGGCCATGGGCGTAACCGTAGAATATATACGCCAGCGTGTGGAAAGCTTGTGCGAACACAATCCGATGTTGGGGCATCGTGGATGCCGGTTGGGCAACACCTATCCCGAAATCACACAGATGCAAACACGCGCCATCTTGGGAGCCTGCATCGATCTGAAACGTGAAGGACTGGATCCCCATCCTGAAATCATGGTGCCTCTGACCGGTATTCTATACGAATTTGAGGCACAGGAGAAGGTCATTCGCGATGAAGCCGCAGCTCTGTTTAAGGAAGAAGGCATAGAGGTGCCGTTTAAGGTCGGTACGATGATCGAGATTCCACGTGCGGCACTCACTGCTGACCGTATAGCTTCCCGTGCAGAATATTTCAGCTTCGGTACGAACGACCTGACCCAGATGACCTTTGGCTATTCACGCGATGACATCGCCAGCTTCCTTCCCGTCTACCTCGAAAAGAAGATCCTGAAGGTAGACCCGTTTCAGGTGCTTGACCAGAATGGAGTTGGACAATTGATCAAGATGGCCGTAGACAAAGGGCGCTCCGTTCGTCCCGACCTGAAGTGTGGCATTTGTGGTGAGCACGGAGGCGAACCTTCCAGCGTAAAATTCTGCGACAAAGTAGGACTGAACTACGTCAGCTGCTCCCCCTTCAGGGTGCCCATAGCCCGATTGGCTGCCGCGCAAGCTGCTGTAGAGGGGTAATCCCTCCCTCCTCTCAAAAACCTTGAAAATGTTATCTCATTTGTTTACCTCAAACAAGTAAGTGTCTTATTTTCAGAAGGGAATTACAGTGGCGCAGGCTGCTGTAGAGGAGTAATCCTGAAGAAGAGCATTAGATTCATTTAATGATAATCAGGCTGTGATTCACCGTTTTACGGGGTTTCACAGCCTGAATTGCGCTTAGACGGTTCGTCCATTTGACCGCAGAAAATGAGCCAAATGGACGGTAATGTTTACCCCTATGTTTACCCCGAAAATCATCGTGTTTACCCCTGTTTACCCCAAGTTTTGAAGGATATAAATCGAACTTATAAAATTGATAATCAAATGACGACATTCAAAGCGACCGTAAAGAAGCTACGGAACGACGGATTCTATACCGTCTACATCAGGGTTACACATGCGCGTAAGCTTGCTTTCATCAAGACAAACAAGATAATAGACCCTGCTCACGTAACGACCAATAAAGATCTGACAGATCCGGTGGTGAACGAGTATTGCGCTATCCTCATCAGACAATACACTGACCGTCTTAACAGAGTAGACTGTTCTCTGTGGAGCGTCAGTGAAGTGGTACAATTCGTTCAAATGGAGAGCGAAGAGGTCTGCTTCAGTGATTATGCCCGCACGTTCATAGACAAAATGAAAAAAGAAGGTCATGTACGTAATGCAAAGAACTACAGTCTTGCATTGGGGCACCTGGAACGCTATATGGGTACGAACAAAATCATGTTCTCCCTGCTTACCTCAGCGGTACTGAACCTTTGGCTTGACAATCTTACCCACACTAATCGTGCAAAGGAGATGTACCCAACCTGTTTGCGCCAAATTTTCAAGCATGCACTGATAGAACTCAACGACGAAGAGCGGGGCGTGATACGTATAAAGTTCAACCCGTGGTTGAAAGTAAAAATACCAAAATCCGACAGTACGGTCAAACGCGCCATCAGTGCCGAAGCCTGCCGTGAGTTTTTCAGCCGCCCGTTACCTATGAGTAAGATGCAGTCTCCCCTGCCGGAGTTGGCCCGTGACGTGGCCTTGCTCTCACTTTGCCTTGCAGGAATCAATACCGTGGATCTGTACGAGTTAAAGAAAAATAACTATCATGACGGCATCATCTGCTACAAGCGAGCCAAGACACGGCATAGCCGTAAGGATGAAGCATACATTGAAATGAGGGTTGAACCCTACATTCGTTCAACCTTTGAGAAATACCTTTCGGATGAGGATGATGAATACCTGTTCAACTTCCATGTCCGTCATACGAACTTCGACAGCTTTAATGCGAATGTGAATATAGGCATCCGCAAGATTTGTGAGGATATGGGCATGAAGAAGGAAGAAAAGTATTGCTTCTACACCTTCCGGCACACGTGGGCCACCATAGCGCAGAATGATTGTGGTGCAAATCTAGCAGAAGTGGCTTTTGGTATGAACCACAGCCAGGGGCTGAATGTTACAAGGGGGTACGTGAAGATAGACTTTACACCGGCATGGGAACTCAATGCCAAGGTGATAAATTTTATCTTTTTTACAGATAAGAAGAGCAAGCAGGGTATGGCCAAGGGGTTCTATGATACTGGTGACAGCATGTTCCGTATCACCGGGAAGATGATGATCTACGCACGTGCTTATTTCAAGGGCAAGATTGTTGCAGAATTGACGAACATAGGCTTCAATACGGTTGACGACGTAATAGCAAGTCTTGTCCCCCAGCTGCCTTCAGACATACCGACAGGCTGTAACGTCCAGTTCCGCCTCACCAACTGCGATTCCCAGCGAGAGGTCGTGTATGAGAGAAGTAAAGGCAAGGGCTTTTAGCATTTATGAAACTAATGCCTGAAAGTCATATCCGTATTGACGACGGATATGGCTTACTTCATCTGTGTAGCCGTATTAGCAGGAAAGACGAAGAGTAGCATAAATCCCCACGCGAGGGAAGAAATCCGTTCGAGTTCCCCTATGAGCCGTGTCAGACTTTTTTGATTGATGCGGCTTTTTATTCTGTCTGCGTCGTCCTGCCTGCACAAACACATGCCACGATAAGGAAGAAGCTACATCGCAACACCTTACACAACAGAATGAGACAATTGCTAATAATCCACCATGTAAGGCTGACAGCCCTGCGGATAATCCAAAATCCGAACCTGAGCAATAATCCTATGATGAAAGCTGCGAGGAACGCATAGATGAATATGAGTAATGCGAACATATGCTTTTTTGTTTATGTGATATACAGTTCTTTTATTCTATAAATATACTAATAATCAATGATATACGCAAACTTACAAGCAATTATTTTTCAACAATTTGGGTGTATATGCCAAAAATGTTGGTGAAAAGTCTTGAAAGTCCGATAAATACAGTACTTTTGGGCCATTTATTGATATATGGCAAAAAATCTGCTTTTATTGCGGCTCAAACAGGGTGATAAAATACGGTCTTTCAAATGGCTCTCAGCGTTGGTATTGTAAGAGTTGCGGAAAGAGTTTTCTTGGCCGCCGTCATGTGTCTTCCTCACGGGTAAACAGAATATACGCCAAGGGGAACATGACCATTTCCGACATAGCTCATGAGACGGGTGTTTCTGAAAGAACCATATACCGCAGGTTGAGACGGAATATCCCGTCAGCTCTTCCCCGTAAAAACGGCCGTGACGTTGTTCTGCTCATGGACACCACCTATTGGGGACGTAACTTCGGAGTGGTGATAATGAAGGATCACATCAGGGGAGACGTGCTTTGGTACAAATTCATATCGCATAAGGAAACATTATCTGACTACAGTGAAGGCGTGGCGTATCTTGAGAGCTGCGGATTCAACATCCAATGTATTGTAAGTGACGGACTTAAGGGCCTCAGGCAGATGTTTCCGTCATACAGATTCCAGCTTTGCCAGTTCCATCAGGTAATGACTGTAAGGATAAAACTGACGCTAAAGCCGAAACTGGAGGCATCCAGAGAACTGCTTGATTTGACTAACATGCTGTGCCATACAGACAAGGAGTCTTTTGCCGGGGCATTAGACGAATGGCACACAAAATGGACGGGATTTCTCAGGGAGAGAACCATGGACGTAAACGGAAAGACGCATTACGTTCACAAGAACACACGGAGCGCATTCTTGAGTCTCAAACGCAATATGCCATGGCTGTGGACGTGGTACGATAACCGTGATCTGGACATACCTAATACCAACAACGAGCTTGAGGCGCTGAACTCAAATCTCAAGGCGAAACTCAACTTGCATAAGGGATTGTCCGGAGAGAGAAGAAAAACACTCATTCAAGAACTTTTAAACGCCCACAGCCCCGATAGATAAAGGGAAGCGGGCGTTTTCAACAACATTTTTGGCACATATGAAATTTTGAGGTACAAAACACCAACATTTTTGTCATATAGGCCACAATTTGTATATATTTCACCGATAAATCAACCATTTTGTGTCCGTCTGCAAGCCCGATACCGGGTTACCAACCCAACAGCTTTTCCCTGTAGTGTGTATTCGCCTTAGCTGGTTTGCGTGAGAGTTGCATACCTTACTCGTTGGCTCATGCAACTCGTCAAGGCGGACATCTTAATTCAGCCTTACCAAAACGGCTTGTTTCGTCTTTACGTGAGGCCTGTGTTCCATGAAGGAGGTTTCAATGGTTCAAGCCGTGCGGCAATACGGAAATATTGAATACCTTACATACACGTCGCCGTTTCCATTTTTCTGTCATTGTGGCCAGCCGGTTGTCCGTCATGGGGGACTCTGTTGTTTTACCATGGCGGATAGCCGGTTTTCCTTATTGAATGGTTTTACACTTGCTGTTAATCAGATTTAGGTAATACAGTTTTACGGAATACCTGAAGGTCGTCTTTCCGGTTTTACGGATTCTGATATGCAGTTCACCCTATTTCCATGAATACGGACTTATGTACTTCTCACAATCCGGCAAGACAGATTTCCCGAAAACAACCAATCCGTATAGACTGATTCTGATGAATTGCAGATACGGACAATAGTGTTGTATATTTCGTCTGGAAGCGCATTCCACCGATAACTTTGGCGTATCAATACCTCCCGGAAGGTTGTGCCCTGCCATGCAGGAGTTTGGAAGCAAGTTGTACTTCGGTCATGACACGGCTTCGCACGGTCATAAACCCGAAGTCACTTGCCGACTGCTTCGCAGCGGAGCGGTTTCACCGCTGTTTCGCTGGGGTGAAAGAATGTCCATGGACACATCCGGGGGACAAATCCAAAAATTCAAGCCAATGAGACAGAGAAACAAGTACTTCCAGCTAAGGCTCACGGAGAGCGAACTCTCCGCAATCAGAGAAAAATCAGCGGATTACAAGTCCGTAAGCCACTACATCCGCTCCGCAGTGGCGGAATATTCAAACGTTGATGCCAAAGAGCGACTGAATAGCCTGATTCAACTCGGCGAGTTCTACAACAAGTGGTCAGCCGAACTCGGTCACTTGGGAGGCAACCTGAACCAGTACATGAAGCGGGCGAACGAGCTTGCAGTGGCCGGACTGCTTTCAGAAGCCTGTATGGAGAGGCTTTCAGCCGTCGTCAATGACACCAAGGGCACGCTGAATGAGATGAAACGGGAACTATATGACGTTACGCAGAGGGGCGTTAAGGGATGACCATATATCAGACATTGCAGGTTTCCACCACGCGGAGTTGCATCCAGTCCATACCGTCTGTTTTCCTCGTTGGCGTATCTCCGTCTTGCCGTAAAGACGGATTCCGGCTACTCTTATGATCGAGTTGACATTAAACAGGCCTATCAGGTTCAGATACTCCGAAAATACAGATTTCCATTTAACCGCCATGAATGATTCCTGTATAGCGGCATTGACAGTCATCCGTTTATCCGGCCATTCAGGACCTGACAGCCGGTGAAACCTGCACGAACGCATTTATACCATTACACCTTTATAATAATGTAGAGATACAATGATAGCAACCATACTGCCCGGAAGCACAGACTTCCACGCCGTGAGATACAACGAGCAAAAAGTGTCCAAAGGCATGGCCCGCCTAATAGAGATGAAAGACTTCGGCCCGTTAGGATCAGGCATCGGCTATACCCCCGAAGACCTAGTCAGCTTCCTGAAGCTTTACTCCTCACGGAATGACCGCATCAGGAAGGCGCAGTTTCATGTAGCCGTATCCTGCAAGGGCAAGGAAATGACCGATGAGGAGCTGCTGGACTTCGCCCGCCGCTATCTGACTGAGATGGGGTACTTGAACCCCGGTCAGCCGATTCTCATATATGCCCACCACGACACGGCTAACAACCACCTGCACATCGTCACCACCCGTATTGCTCCCGACGGCAGGAAGATAGACCATAACCATGAGCGCAGGCGTTCTCAGGCCGTCATCGATAAATTGCTGAGGAACAATCCGGAGGAAAAGGCCGAAAAAGACATCAAGGCAGCCGGCACTTACCGTTTCGGCTCATTCGCCCAGTTCAAGGCAATACTTTCTTCGACGGGCTATCAGGTCTACGAGAAGGAAGGCACGGTACACGTCAAACGGGGCGGCAAGGTACTCCGGCGCTTTCCTTTGCAGGAAGTGGAAATGCTGTATAACCGAAAGAAACCGCAAACCGACCGCAGACGGAATATCCAGCTACGGAAGATGCTGCTCAAATACCGGGACGTATGCGGCAGCAAGGAAGAACTTTCCAAGGAACTCAAGACGAAGTTCGGCATCGATCTCGTCTTCTTCGGGCGCAAGGACAAGCCCTTTGGCTATATGCTTGTTGACCACAAGAACAAGGCGGTCATCAACGGAGCAAGAATCCTTTCAACAGAGGAACTTCTTGATTTCGCCACTCCCGAAGAACGCTTCAAGCGCATCGAAGACTTTATAGACAAACTCTTCGAGCTGAACCCTAAGATAACGCAACACCAGATACACGAGAAGATATGGAAGCAGCACGCCTGGATCAAGAAGGGCGTCATCTACTATAACGGCCGTTCCAAGCCCTTGAAGAAGTTCATGTCTGACGCCATCGACCGTAACAACCGCATCTTCTTTGTCGAGAAGTTCAAGCCCACGATAAAGGCCGAGGTTGAAATGCTCTGCAAGGTGTTTAAGGTTATGGAAACTGACCTCGTTTCCCTCTCGTCAGGACGAACAAAGAAATACACCGAAGCCGTAGGCAGGTTCAAGGAACTGTTTGCCGACAAGGAGATAAAGGACCGTCTTCGCAGTGAGCTGTTCGGCGAGGGCTTTATACTCAAAGAATTGGACGGCAACATCTTCGCCATCAACTTCAAGGAACGTCTTATCATCGACATGAAGGCCGAAGGCTTCGACCTGAAACGCCTGAAGAAGAAACCGAAGAAGTCACTGGGAGAGAAGAAACTGGTGAAGAACGTTGGTAGAACACTCGGAAATTTAAAGCTCCACGACGCAGGCAGCGGCAGCGTCAGCGAGAACCGTGAATGGGAAGTCGGAAGAGGGGGAAACCACGACAATGTGGATGACGGCAGGCCGGTGAAACGGTAGAGGTGTGACTTCCTCACGTTACCCTGCAGGGCGCAAGCAGGCAATGCGGACAGTCTGAACCTGACGATACGGCCATACCGATGCCTCTAAGAGATGAATAGTGTTGCGCATTTCGTTTCCCGGCCTGTATCCCGTTACCTTTGTTATCATAATTTAAAAATAAACGCACGTTATGGATACAGCGGAAAGGAAAATACAGACACCGGTCATCGTGACCTTTGCCAACCAGAAGGGCGGCGTGGGGAAAACGACACTCTGCGCCGCCTTCGCCAACTACCTCGTGACAATGGGCGTGAGGGTCATGGTCATTGACTGCGACTTCCAGCACTCCATCGTCAAGCGGCGGGAAGTGGACATACGCAAGTACGGCGAGCGGCACCTGCCGTATGAGGTCATCGGAGTGGACGCGAACGACAAAGACGGCATGGAGGAACTCATGGAGAAGCTGCGCAACGAGCCGGGCATAGACATCGTGTTAATGGACTCGCCCGGAAGCCTGAAAGCCAAGGGGCTGTCCGTGATGTTCGCCAACTCCGATTACATCATCATCCCGTTCCATTACGATGTGACCACCGTCCCCTCCACGGCCACTTTCCTTATGTTCCTGAGCCGCCTCCGCGAGGCCGTCAGGAACATGAACGCCCGTCTGGTTCTCGTGCCCAATATGAATGACGGACGTGTCGGCAAGAAGACGGAACTGCTCATGTGGGAGAAAACGCAGGAGACCTTTTCACGCTATGGCATGGTGACGGACAAAATTCCGAAGCGTGCCGATATGGAACGTATCAGCACCATGGCCGACCTGGACATGCAGGCATCCATTGTCAGGCCGGTCTTCAAGGCCATCTACGCCGACATCTTTGATACGGACCTTCCCTACCGCCCGGCCGGACTTACCGGCATACAGCTAATGAAGAACCGTAAGGCTGCGAGCAAAGGGATCGACGAAGAGCCATTGGAAACAGGGCAAGACGAAGATCATGAAACTTCAGAAGAAGACACCGCACATAGTACCAACCCTAATATCACAGAACAATGAACAAGGACATTCCCGAAATAGACGAGTTACTGAGCGGCATCAATGAACCAGCCGGCAATCCCGGAGCAATGCGTCCGGCACCTCCGGCCGCTACCGTACAGACAGAAGCGGAAATGGAGAAAGCCCCCACAGACGTACCCGCCACCGCCACAAACCATCCATACGCCATGGACGGCTTCTGGCAGGAAGTGCTCGATACACTCCGCAACGACGCACAGCCCAAGGACAGGACCGCCTACTGCATGATAGACCGCGATCTGGCGGACACCCTTGACGAATGCCGCATTCACGGCCAGTGCCGTACCGGACTCGTAAACGCCATCCTACGGGTGGCCATCAAGACCTACCTGCCCAGACTGGCAGAATACAGGCGTGAGACAAGCTCATTTTTCCAATCACCGAAGAACTCATAGACTATGGAAAGGAACAAATGGACCGACAAGACCATCGCCCTGCTGAGGGAGCTTTACCCGGTGAAGACGAACAGGCATATCTCCGGACTGACCGGGATGAGCGTGACAGCCGTGAAGACGATGGCCCGCAGGCTGGGGCTGTCGAAAGCTCCGGCAGAGAGTAACGATAAATGGATGAGACATGTGCTGAAGCACTTCCGTAACCGGTCCTTTTCGGAGATGGCGGCAGACCTCGGGGTGACCAAGACGACCATCCACCGTATCGCCGTGAAGCTCAGCCTGAAAAGGACCAAGGCAGAGAACACCTGCGTCAACTCCCGTGTCCGCTGTGAAATAATCAGGCGTGAGCGAAGACGTGTGCTGTTCGGGCTTGAACCTGTCACCAACATAAAGGTGGTGACAAACCGGCCGAGGATTCAGCTCCGCGCCAAGTTGAAGGCCAAAGGCTACATCGTGGGCAAGGAGCGCAACATCCTCTACTACCCGGAAAGTTTCAAACGCCGGACAGAGATGGAGGCCAGGGGCATAAAGCTCGGACTGCGCTTCTTCCCATTGGCAGAAAACGACAATATAATCTTATCAACCGCAATATAGAAACCGCCATGCAATACGGACAAACAGTATTCATACTCTTCATCCTCCTTCTCCTGTATTACGCCGGGATGATTGTCATGGACCTGCATCAGGCCAAAGCCGCCAGGGCAGCGGAACTTGACGAACAGAGCGAGGAAGACATAGACATCTCTGACGAGGCAAGGAACTTCAAGCCTGTACAGGTGTCACGGGACGAGCCTGAGAAAGGAGACGAACAAGTGGCCGGAGAAAGAAACAGCCCGGACGACACTCATGAAAACGGAAATGATGAAACGGAAGCAGGCAGTGTAAAATCCCCGCAGAAATCCGAGGCCGAAACAGAAGACGGAAGTGAGGAAGAAGGTGACTTCGGGGACGCTGCATCCGCAGATGACCTGACAGGACAACCGGTCCGCCGTCCGGGATACCGTGAAGCGGTCATGACGGGCGGCGTTTCCGTAGAAACACTGATTGAAGACGTGGACGAGCTGGTACTCACCGGCAAGTCTGACCTTGGCGCCATTGTCTTCAGCATCATAAACATGGAATAGAACAGTAACTATTCCATAAGACACCATTACCGGGCTGGCCGCCCACGTTCCTTTAGCGACACCTGTTCCTTTGGCGATGATACCATTAACACTCAATTCTCACAATGAAACAACTGAAAAAGAAGTGCCTTTACGTCATGGAACGTGTCGGCACGTCATCCTTCGCCCGCAAGAGCGTACTCGCTTTCGGGGCATTCACCGTCGCTGTCGGAGAGGCCATGGCCGGCAGCAAGGGCGCAGCCGGATTCACCAAGGCCACACAGGAAGTAACGTCCTATCAGACGCCTGTTTCCAACCTCATGAAAGCCATTGCAGCCGTGATAGTTCTGGTCGGTGCGTTCAATGTTTACTTCAAGATGCAAAACGGTGATCAGGACGTAAAAAAGACGATTATGCTTACGATTGGCGGCTGTATCGCCTTCATAGCTCTCTCGGAGGCGCTTCCCCTGTTCTTTAAGTAAGCAAAGTGAAAGTCATAGTTTTTTTTCAGAGCGTGGAGATGAATGAGGACTGCTTTCCTGTTTTCAAAGGGTTACAGAAACCTTTGGAGTTCATGGGGATACGCGGACGTTTCCTGACGCTGGCGGCAGTCGCCATCGGTGTCTCGTTCGTGGGCTTCATTGTCTTTTCCATCGCGCTGGGGAAGCTTGCCGGGTTCATCGCCATGCTTGTCATGGCTCTCACAGGACTGGTGGCCATCTACGTCAAGCAGCGTGGAGGGCTGCACAACAAGAAACGGCACAAAGGCATCTTCATTTACAAATCACTCTTCATCAGAGGCGAATAGCAGAAAATGGGCAAGGGAAACAATAGGAAAAGGGCATTTGACGGGCTGTATGCACAGCTGGAGGAGACGGACGGCAACGTCGTACTCTTCTCGGCAGGCGGCAACCCGTCCGTCATATTCGGAATGGTAAACCCCGTGCAGCGGCTCTGTACCGACGCGGAGCGGTATGCCCTGTTTCAGGACGTGCTCTCGAACATCGTGCAGACGCTCGGCGAGGGCTACGCCTTGCAGAAGCAGGACGTGCTCTGCCGTCAGGCATACCACCACGACGTGCCGGCTGACGCGGAGTTCCTGACAAAGAGCTACTTCAAGCACTTTGAGGGAAGAGAGTTCACGGAGATACGCACCTACCTGATAATCACGCAGGAGGCGCAGAAAAGCCGCTTCGTACAGTATGACCCGAAGACATGGCTGGACTTCCACGCCAAGGTTTCCAAGGTGGATGATATTCTTTCAGAGAAAGGCATACGTCATTGGAAACTGACCCGGGACGAGGTGAATGAGCACTGCCACCGCTTCATGGCTTTCAATTTCCGCCATGGAGCGTTCACCATGACCAACTTCAAGGCTACAGACGAGTGCCTGAAAACAGGCAATCGCATCATACGCTCTTTCCCTTTGGTGGACATCGATGAGATAAACCTGCCGTCGGAGGTAAAGCCCTATACGGAGATGAGCGTGAACGGCTATGGGATAGCAACCGACCTGCTGTCGTTCCTGACGGATGTACCGCACTCGGACTGTGTGGTTTATAACCAGGTGGTGCAGATACCGGCGCAGAGAAAACTGCTGAGGAAATTGCAGGCCAAGGCCAAACGGCACGGTTCGATGCCCGATCCGAGCAACAGGATTGCCAAGACGGACATCGAGGAAGTGTTGGAAAAACTGGCCGTTGAGACTTCACTCCTTGTCTATACGAACTTCAACATATTGGTGAGCTGTCCGGCAGACAAGCTGACACCCGTCACCTCATACCTTGAAACCAAGCTCTACGAGTGCGGTATCATGGCATCGAGAACGGCCTACAACCAGCTCGAACTGTTCACAGACAGCTTCCCCGGCAACGGATACGCCTTCAATCCGGATTATGACCTGTTCCTGACACTTTCTGATGCAGCCCTGTGTTTCTTCTTCAAGGAGCATCTCAAAGGCTCGGAGGAAACCCCGCTGACCACATACTACACCGACCGCCAGGGACTTCCTGTCTGCATTGACATTACCGGAAAAGAGGGCAGAACGAAGATGACCGACAACGCCAACTTCTTTTGTATCGGACCAAGCGGAAGCGGCAAGTCGTTCCACATGAATACGGTAGTCCGTCAGCTATTGGAGCAGGATACGGACGTGGTGATGGTCGATACGGGAGACTCTTATGAGGGTATCTGCGGCTACTTCAAAGGCACTTACATATCCTATTCCAAAGAGAAGCCCATCTCCATGAACCCCTTCAAGGTGACTACGGAGGAGTACAACCTGAACTTCGGCGAGAAGAAGAACTTCCTGAAGTCGCTCATCTTCCTCATTTTCAAGGGAAACGAAATGCCCACGAAGATTGAGGATATGCTCATCAACCAGACGATAGTCGAGTACTATGACGCTTACTTCAACCCTTTTACCAAATACACCGACGGGGAGCGGAGAGACCTGCGTCAGAAACTCCTTGTTGTGGCGAAGATGGACAATGACTATGAGAAGTATGCCCACGACATGGAAGACATCGACCGGCAGATAAACGAGCCGGACAGCGATAAGGAAAAAGACGCTGAAAGCCGTGCCCTGCTGTTGCCGTCAGAGGTAAGACGCATCAAGCTCATCCGGCAGTGCAAGTCACTCCGGGCGGTGATACGCGATGAAGCTGCCACTGCTTCCGAAAAGGAAAAGGCCGCCAATATTCTCGAAAACCACAAGAAAGAGCTGGTAGAGAGTTCCATGCTCGTCAAAATAGACAAGCAGATAGACCACATGGAGGAACAGAAGCGCAGGCTGAAGGTCAGGGAGCTCTCTTTCAACTCCTATTACGAGTTCACCCTGGAGCGTATCCCGCAGATAACCTCACAGGAAAAGATACAGTTCAACATCCGGGACTTTGCCGCCATCCTCAAACAGTTCTACCGTGGCGGCGAGCTGGAGATGACACTCAACTCGGACCTCGACGTGAACCTCTTCGATGAGAGGTTCATCGTCTTCGAGATCGACAAAATTAAGGACGACCCCGTGCTGTTCCCCATCGTCGTGCTCATCATCATGGACGTGTTCCTGCAAAAAATGCGCATCAAGAAAGGCCGAAAGGCCCTGATTATCGAGGAAGCGTGGAAGGCCATCGCCTCACCGACTATGGCGGAGTATATCAAGTACCTCTACAAGACGGTGCGTAAGTTCCACGGCATCGCCGGCGTGGTGACGCAGGAGCTGAACGACGTGATAGACTCCCCTATCGTCAAGGAAGCCATCATCAACAACTCGGACGTGAAGATTCTGCTTGACCAGAGCAAGTTCAAGGACCGGTACGAGGATATTGCCGCAATTTTAGGATTGACCCAAATCCAGCGTCAGCAGATCTTCACCGTCAACGCTTTGAACAACCACGAAGGGCGTAACTACTTCAAGGAGGTCTGGATATGCCGGGGACAGAGCTCCGACGTGTACGGCGTGGAAGAGCCGCCCGAATGTTACTGGGCATATACCACCGAGCGTGCTGAGAAGGAGGCATTGAAGATTTACCTGAAACGCTACGGCACGATGCAGGAGGCCATCACCCGCATCGAGTCAGACCGAAAGAAAACGGGCATCTCCAAGTATCTGGACTTCGCCCGTAAAGTCAATCAACACCAAAAAACAATGTCGCAATGGACAAAATAAGATTTATACTCATGGTGGTGGCTTTTGCCGCCATATCGGACTCCGCTTCCGCCCAATGGAGAGTGGTCATCGACCCGAACTGTGTCAAGGCGGTAACCGCTAACCTCGCTACGCAGAAAGCCATCGAAGACCGACACAACAAGCGTCTGGACTCCATCGCCTCGAAGAAGCAGAAGCTGGAGCTGTACCACCTTAGCATGGCGACCATCAAGGAGCTGTACAAGGTGACGATGCAGAACGTCAGGGGCTTCGGGACAGAGAGCAAGTACTACACCGAGATCGGGCGTTGCGCCTACGACATCCTGCTGGACGTGCCCGAACTGGTCAAGGTGGTCGGCAAGGCGAAGTTCCACAACAAGGTGATGTGCCTGAGCGAGCTGGCCGGGCTGGTGATGGAGACACGGCAGCTTGTGGGCGACTTCGTGAATATCGTGAATAACGCCACGATCGAGAACCCGCTGAAAGGCAAGAACGCCGTGGAGAAGAAAAGCGACGGCTACAACTTCCTCGACCGCTACGAGCGGCTGACCGTGGCCAACAACATTTACACACGCCTCATGGAGATCCGCTACAAGGTGGAGGGCATGATGGCCATGGCGCAGTACGCCACGATGAACGACATGTTCTTTGCCATAGACCCCGAGGGCTGGGCTAACGTGGTGACGATGAAGAACAACGTCTCAGGGCTGATTACGGACTGGAACAACTTCACTATATAAAAAGGAGGTACGATATGAAAAGGAGAAACTTACTCATCACAGGCCTGCTCGTTTCGCTCCTTCTGCCCCGTCCGGCTCATGCTTTCGACTTTCCGAAAGACCTGCCGACCATCGAGGCGCTGATGGCCCTGCACAAGTGTGTGAAGAAAGACGAAGACCAGGCCATGCAGCGCGTGTCGACGAGCTTCGGCGAGCAGTCGCTGATTACTAAGGGTGCACAGAAGTTCAACGACGTGCGTACCACACTCGACACCAAGCTCAGCAACGTCCATTCCTATCTTGTACTGGCCGGAGCGGTGTCATCCACGGCAAACTCGCTCTATATGCTCGTGCGGGAGTACGGTGACTTCACGAGCACCACTTTCAAAAACGTGAAGAAGAAGCCCTTCGTAGCTTGGTATTATGCCGACGCCAACCTGGCCGTATCCCGTGAGATAAAGCACTGCTACAAGCTCTACGCCTCGGTGGCCGCCTCCGGCATCAACCTGATGAAGGCCTCGATGGACGAGAAGCTGAACCTTGTGATGACGCTCAAACGCTCTATTGACAATGCCCGCTACATCATCGACAACGCCAACCTCTACTGCTTCCTGATAACGGACTGCGGGTGGAAACCCGACTACATCTGGGAGATTCTCAACTCGGAGGTGAAGGACGAGATAGCCAGAATAGTAATCGATAAATGGAACAAAGGATATGGAACATAAAAATAGAAAGATGTTGATAATCTGCACGTTAGTGCTCACTTTCCATATAATGAGCCACGCACAGATGATACGGCGTGACAACCAGAAGCAGAAACAATGGCAGTCGATGGAGAACGGCCCGTGGGACTTCGCCCCCGACTGGTACTATTACTTCCTGCACAGGAAATACTCCGGGGCGGAGATGTACTGGAAATGGGCAGGATTCAAGTCCGGTTTCCGTGTGCGCTTCAAGGAGCACAATTCCGACACCAGGCGCACCATGCCTACCCGCATAGTGTCAGAGGAGACACAGCGGCAGAAAGTGAAGAAGGTGGAGGAAGAACGACAGCAGATGGAAGAACTCTACAAGGAGGAGCTTTTAAGGGAGGCCGAGCGAAACGTTGACCTCACCTATGCCGCCTACGAGAATGAGTTCAGCCGAATGCAGGACTGCATCACCGACGGTTTGCTTTACTGCATGAAGAAGAGCGACGGCAAGCTGAAATACCAGGTGGACGAGATGAGCCGCCAGAACGAATTCATCTGTGCCGGCATCGCTTATATCCACAAGACCGGCATCGGCTACGGACTGGAGAACGCCAAACGGCAGCAGGCATACGAGGAGGCGAAGACGAAGATGGGCGAGCTTGTCGGACGGGTTGCCAATCTATGTGCAGTGGCCGCCACGCACTATTAACCAGCAGAAAAGAGACAGTTATGAACCAATAAACAGAAAAAGAAAGATATGACCCTGTTATCCACTTTACTGACCATCGGCCTTCCGGCCATCGACGAGAGCCTTGACAAGCTGCTCGTGGCCATGGAGACGTTCCCCAACGTGCCCGTGCTGGGCGATGCCCTGGGGCTTGCAAGGGTAATCGGCCTTTGCCTTGCCCTGTGCGTCGGATCTTACGAATGCTGGATGATGATGCTCGGACGGCGCGGCATGGACGTGATGAAACTCCTGCGCATCGTGGGCATCTCCATCTGCATCTCCTGCTCGTCCATCATCTGCTCCGCCTTGCAGACTCCCGGCAAGGGGCTGGAGTCCACGACCAAGGCCATGGCCAAGTCCAAGAACAAGGAAGTCGCCGCCTTCGAGCTGAAAGTGGCGCAGAAGCAGAGCCAATACCTCGACCGGTTGAGAGCCGTGCAGGATTCCATCTATGCCGCCCGGCAGGTTGCCGCCATCGGTGAGGACGCGGCCTGGTGGGATAAGCTCATCTACAACGTGGAGAACCTCGGCAGCACCATCAACAACTACGCGCAGCGTGCGGCAGTGGCGGCGGAGACCAAGGTCAGCGAATGGATCAACGACGTGATACGCTTCATTGGCGAGCTGATCTTCCAGATGTCCTATTACGGCATCCTCGTGGCGCAGCGCATCTTCCTCGCCATCATGGGCATATTCTGCCCGATTATGTTTGCCCTTTCCCTTGCCCCGCCATGGAACTCGGCCTGGAGCCAGTGGATGTCCAAGTACCTCTCTCTGACGCTGTGGGGCTTCGTGACGTACATGTGCATCTACTATATAGACTTCATCCTGCTCTACAACCTGCAACAGGATCTGGTGGCCTATGACCACCTGCTCCACGGCTCGGTAAACACATGGTCGCAGATAGGTGCGCTCGGCCTTCAGGGCATCGGCTCGAACTGCATGTACGCCATGGGCATGATGGTCGGGGCCTATATCATCCGCTTCGTTCCGGAAGTGGCCTCGTGGCTCGTTCCCGGCGGCGTAAGTTCCGGCGCAGGCTCGGTAGGCGGAGCGGCAGCCACCGGACTGGTGGCAGGTGCCGCTTCGATGGCAGGCAGCGCGGTCGGCGGAACGGCCGGGCTGATTGCCGGCGGCAAAGGCAAGGACAAGAAAAAGAAGTAAGACAGAATGTAAAACTTTATAGAGACAGACCGCCTATGCTTATACAGTCATTAGCACAGAAAACGAAACTCGCCATGGTGACGGTATGCGCAGCCCTTCTGGGCTGTGCCGCCATCTGCGGATTTACGGTGTGGCAGTGCCTCGCTCTGGTCACAAAAGAGCGTCAGCAGATATACGTCCTTGACGGGGACATCCCTTTCCTTGCGGAACGCGCGGCCCTTGAAGCCAACTTCACGATGGAAGCCAAGGCACACATCCAGCTGTTCCACCAGTACTTTTTCAACCTGCCTCCTGACAACGACTATATCAAGTGGACGCTCGGCAAGGCCATGTACATGGCGGACGGAACGGCATTGAAGCAGAAACAGGCGATGGACGAGAACGGATTTTATTCGGACATCATATCTTCCTCAGCCGTCTGCACCATCATGTGCGACTCCATAAAGTTCAACGAACATGATCGGAAGTTCACCTACTACGGAACGCAGCTGATCAAGCGCAGAAGCCGGGATTTGAAACGCTCCATCATCACCACAGGCTATGTGGAGAACGTACCGAGAACCCGGAACAATCCCCACGGCCTGCTGATAACGGGCTGGAGAACCATCGAGAACAAGGATTTGGATTACTAACGAACAACATAACAGCAACATCTATGAAGTCTTTAAAGAAAACCCTTCGGGAATGCCGTCTGAGAACCCACGAGAAGATACGTGCATGGCTGAAGCCCAGAATGGAGAGTATAGGTATCCGTTTCCGCCTTGCCGCACGCATCCGGCTGGCCAACAGAATAGCGGGGAAACATCCCAGACGCACGTTCGGATGTGTGGTCGGCCTCCTGCTTGTCGCTCTTGCGGGTAACATAGCCTTTACCTCCCTCTATGCAGGCAGCCATCAGGACAAGCCCGATGTCAGCATGATAGCGAGTCTTGCCCCCGTGTTTGACGGTTTCCATAAGATACATGCCGGCAAGACGGTGCAGCGCAACACCTTGCAGGAACTGGCCGACAAGGGCGTGGCCATCAAGCGGGAGCTGGATTCCCTCATCAGGATACCCGTCAAGACCCACGCCGATTCCATCCGCATCATCCGGCAGTACAACAGGCTGGAGGTCATAGTCAAATCACTTAAAAACCAGAGATAATGAAAATCAATTTCAAACAACCGAAGTACATTTTCCCGGCGGTCATTTTTGTGCCGCTGTGTGCCCTGGTATACTTCGTTATGCAGACCTTCGGGGGCGGTGACGACGGCAGGAAGTCGGTAACTACCGACCGCATCAACACCGAACTGCCCGAGGCCAACGCCGAGGAAGCGGGAGATAAAATGTACGAGATGAGCAGACGCTTCGGTGACAAGGACGCTTTTACCGCCGTTGCGGGCCTGGGTGAAGAACGAGGGGACAGTACCGATGAGCTTGGGCACGGATATTCAGAGGAAGAGCTTGACAGGCTTGATGCCGCCGAAGCGGAACGCCTGCGTCAGCAGAAAGAGCTGGAAGAGCTTGAACGGTCATTGGCCGAATCGAGACGGCACATCAATACAGCCGCTTACGGGAACTCAGGTTCAGGTAATTCTTCTATGGGTTACAGCTCACAGGAAGACTTCGCCCGTGACCTTGAAGCCATACAGCGCAAAAGCTATGAACGTCAGAAAGCCATTGAGAACGGTCTTGGCGTAGGCAAAGAGGATGCCGAAGAGGTAGCGGCACGCAAACGTGCGGAAGCCAGAGCCAGGGAACAGGCGGAAGAGAAAGAACGCAACCGTCCCAACATTGTCAAGAAAGCCGCTACGGCCAATGCGGATAAGTTCTACTCGGTAGAAACACCGGCGGAACAGGCGGATGCCACCCTTATCCGGGCCATGATTGACCAGACCACGAAGGCGCAGGAAGGTACGAGATTGCGGTTTAAGTTACTTGATGACGTAACGGTCAAAGGCACAAGGCTCCGCAAGGGCACGTATCTCTACGGTACAGTGAGCGGTTTTGGCAGCCAGCGGGTACGGGCTAACATAACGAGTATCCTTGTTGGAAGCACATTCATCAAGGTGAACCTCTCCGTCTTTGACAACGACGGCATGGAGGGCTTCTACGTGCCTGAATCCTCGTTCCGCGAGTTCGTCAAGAATGCCGGTGCCAGTGCCGTGCAGCAGAACATCAACATCGAGTCGGAAGACGGCTATGGTACGGGCATTTCCGGCGAGGCCATCGCCTTGCAGGCGTTGCAGAATATGTACAACTCCGCCTCTTCAGCCATCTCCACCAATCTCCGCAAGAACAAGGCACGCATAAAGTACAACACCGTGGTCTATCTGATTAATTCGGACGAGGCAAGATAACTGCCTGTATTAGTAACATATAATTCAACAAATCATGAAATCGAGAATCCTTTTAGCCGCCATCTGTGCGCTTCTCACCACTGTCAACACTTTGGCCAAGGGAAAAATCTACGTCAACAAGGTCGTGACGACGCACATTGTCATGCCGGAGCGCATCACGCTCGTGGATATTTCCACAGCCAAAATTATCGGCAACCAATGCGCCGACAATATCGTGCGTATCAAGCCGTCAGGTGTAGTGGACTCCATTCCGACTGTTTATCGTCAGGGGGAACTTCTGGGTACGCTCACCCTGATTGGAGAGCGGCATATCGCCCAATACGACATCATTTATACGGTCACTCCACAGGGCGCGTCATCCATCTTCCGCGTGCCTTACAGCGAAACGGAATCCTACATCAATCCCGACGTGTCCATGCCCAAGGCAGAAATGGCACGCTACGCCTGGGCGGTGTACGGCAGCAACCGCAAGTTCAACCAGATTGTTTCCCGTGCTCACGGCATGAGGGCTGCCGTGAACAATATCTACTCTATCGGTGACTACTTCTTCATCGACTACTCACTGGAGAACCAGACGAAGATTGCCTACGACATCGAGGAACTGCGCGTGAAGCTCACAGACAAGAAAGAGACCAAGGCCACCAACTCACAGACCATCGAGCTGACGCCGGTTTATTCGCTGAATCCCGCCGGGAAGTTCAAGAAGCAGTACCGCAATGTGCTTGTACTGCCCAAACTCACTTTCCCTGACGAGAAAGTTCTGCGCCTTGAAATCAGCGAGAACCAAATCAGCGGCCGTGTCATCACGCTGACCATCGAGTATGCGGACATCCTCAATGCCGACGGCTTTGACGCGAAAGTATTGAACTCCGTTCCTTATCCTTACTACATTCACATAAACAGACGATGATATGAAAATGAAGAAGATACTATTGGCAGCCGTCTGTACCTTAATAGGTACAGGACTGCACGCACAGGATAAACTGACCGTCAATGCGGGCTTTCAGTTCCCTTCTACGTTGAACGCAACCATTGGCTACGAACATCCTTTGTCCGACGGCCATGCCGTGGAGATATACGGAGAGATTGGCAACCATTGGCAGCAGTCCAATGATAGTATATCCGGAAATTTTTGGAAAGGCTACTACTGGGACGGCGGTATCGTCTATAAGCACCGCCTCGTTCGCTTCAAGAACGGGATGCTCCGTTTCCGCTTCGGACCGCAGTTCGGAGCGGCACAGCGTGAGTTCTTCTTAGGTATAGAAGGCAGCTTCGAGTACTCCTACGTTTTCCGCAACGGCTGGGAGTTCAGCCTCATTCAGAAGAATAACGTAAACTTCGTTCATGGAGACACGTTCCGAAACGGCTTGCTTATCGGCATGAAGATACCGTTCTAATTGTTTTCCATCACCAATTAATATAAAGCTTATGGCATTTGAGGAAACCAAGGAACAGCAGCAGATGTACAATTACTTCCGCAGCTGTATCTACATATTCCTGATTATCGAGATCGTGATGAACCTGCCCGTTACGGCGGACAACCGCATCACACAGTTCATACTGGACCTGTTCGCCCGCTTCAAGGTGTTCAGTTCCGTATCCGGCTGCAAAATTATCGAGCTGGTCTGCATCTGTGTGGTCTGTATCGGTACGAAAGCCAGGAAGGCATTGAAGTTCAATGCCAGGACGATGGTCATCTACCCGATACTGGCCGGCCTTATGCTCGTGGGTATGTGCTTTATCTTCCACGGTCTGGACTTCGGGATATTGTGGATGGGCTTTCCCGCCAATCGTATCCTCTATGCTGTCTGCTCCGTGGTGGGCACCATGCTCGTGCATCAGGGACTGGACGGCATCGCCAAGTACTATAACTACAAGGTCGGAGAAGACCGGTTCAACTTCGAGAATGAATCGTTCCAACAATCGGAGACGCTGGTCAGTAACGACTACTCGGTCAACATTCCGATGATATACTATTGGAAGCAGCGGATGCACAAGGGCTGGATCAACATCATCAACCCTTTCCGTGGCACTATCGTCCTCGGAACACCGGGTTCGGGCAAGTCGTTCGGTATCATAGACCCGTTCATACGGCAACACGCCGCCAAGGGCTTTGCCATGATGTGTTATGACTATAAGTTTCCCACGTTGGCCAGGACGCTGTTCTATCAGTACTGCAAGAACAAAAAGGCAGGCAGATTGCCCGAAGGCTGCGGTTTCCGCATCGTGAACTTTACGGACGTGGAGTTCTCTAATAGAATCAATCCCATTCAGCGTAAGTACATTCCGGATTTGGCGGCAGCGTCTGAAACGGCAGCGACACTACTTGCTTCTTTGAATAAGGGAGGCGGAGAGAAGAAAGGCGGATCGGAGGCATTCTTCACCAACTCGGCGGAAAACTTCCTTGCGGCCATCATCTACTTCTTCGTGAACTTCCACCCCGTAGGCTACAAGGACGGCAAGAAGCTCAAACGCTATATCTCCCATGAGGGGAACAAATTGGAGCTGGTTATCCGCAACTGGGACGACTACAACGCCCTCGATGCAACCGGCAACGTGGTGTTGGATTTCGTGAATGAGGAAGGCGTGGATGTCTCGACCGACGAGGACAGGATGTTCGTTAACCTGAATAACTATGAGTACACAGATCGGAGCGGCAAGCTGATAAAGATAAACCGCTGCTGGTATGAAGACGATAGAGGTAATGAAGTAGAGCCTGATACCGTGACCGGAGAGTATTCCGATATGCCGCACGTGCTGTCGTTCCTTGGACGACCTTATGACCAGGTGTTCAACATCCTGATGCAGGACGACAAGATTGCTTCGCTGATGGCACCGTTCAAGAGTGCCTACGAGAACAAGGCCAATGACCAGCTTGAAGGTATGGTGGGTACGCTCCGTGTCAATGCCGCAAGACTTGTTTCCCCAGAAGCCTACTGGGTGTTCACGGGGGATGACTTCGACCTGAAAATCTCTGACCGTAATAATCCGAGCTATTTGGTAATCGCCAATGACCCGGAGAAAGAGCAGGTCATCGGCTCATTGAACGCTTTGGTGTTAAACCGCCTGATAACCCGTGTCAACTCCAAGGGGAACATTCCCGTAAGTATCATCGTGGATGAGCTGCCTACACTCTACTTCCATAAGATAGACCGCCTTATCGGCACGGCACGCTCTAACAAGGTAGCCGTTACTCTGGGTTTTCAGGAACTTCCGCAGCTTGAAGCCGACTACGGCAAGGTAGGCATGCAGAAGATTATCACCACTTGCGGTAACATCTTCATGGGTGCAGCCCGTAACAAGGAGACCCTGGAATGGGCGCAGAATGATGTCTTCGGCAAGGCGAAGCAGACCTCACGCTCCATCTCTATAAACGACCAGAAGGTATCCACCACCATCTCCGAGAAGATGGACTATCTTGTCCCGGCTGCCAAGATCGCGGACATGGCCACCGGATGGCTGGCAGGTCAGGCGGCACGTGACTTCACGGCCACCGATGAGAGTATGCTGAGCCGCTTCGACATCGAACGGTCAGAGGAGTTCAAGACCACGAAGTACTTCTGTAAGACGCACTTCGACATGAAGAGAATCAAGGATGAGGAAAACCACTATGTAGCCCTGCCGAAAATCTATGAGTTCAAGAACAGCAGGGAGAAGGAAATCATGCTGAACCGTAACTTCAAACGGGTCAACCAAGAGGTAGATACTATGGTGAAGGAACTGCTTGGAATAGCCTGATATTGATATGGAGAATTACCTATGAATACGATTAAGTCCAATCCGGTTCGGATACCCCTTGCCCTGCGAATGAGTGGCAGCGCGCTGAAAGTCATCGCCATCATCTCGATGGTGATTGACCATTGGGCACTCTACTTTATGGAGACCGGCATGCCGCTTTATGAGGCTATGCGCTGTTTCGGACGCATTGCCTTCCCAGTCTTTACCTTCCTGACAGCCGAGGGCTATGCCTACTCCAAAGACCGGATGTGGTACTTCATCAAGCTGTTGGGTTTTGCCTTCATCAGTGAGATTCCGTGGTATTTGCTCAGCGGAGCGGACGGCACGCACAACGTGATGTTTACGCTGGCTTTAGGGGTACTGGCAATTGGAATGTTTGACAGATTAAAAGAGCGCAAACCGCTTTGTATCTGTATGATACTTATCGTAACGGCTTATGCTCATTGGATAGGTTCTGACTATGAATGGCGGGGTATTCTGATGATAGTATTGTTCTATATGCTACGTCAGAATCGTACCTGCCAGCTGATTCTGACTTTTCCCCTTATGATACACTACGGTGTCATCGGGGCGTTTCTCGCCTGTGCCGTTCTTTTTCTTTATGACGGCACACGAGGCTTTGCCAGAGGAAGGATGCCCAAGTTAGGGTTCTACCTTTTCTATCCGCTGCACCTGCTTGTTATCTTATCTTTTCTTCGAATTTTCTACTTATCTTAGCGATGATATATTCTTGCAGATTATATCTGAGTTTGTCACAATCATAGCAAACAGACCGGCCTGTGAAGGAAGTAAACAGGAACATCTTAATTGCGCTTTACACCAAGGCAATTGCCTGTGGCTCTTGACAGGAAATTTCCGTGAAGAAATTTGCGCTCCGTAAAATAAAGAATTAAAACCTTCTTGAGTAAAGGTATGTTCAATGCTTCAAAGATAAGGAATCTTGAAATATCTTTGGAGTAACCCCTGTTTGCTTTTTGAACCAGGTACTGAAATGTTGAGGATATTGAAAACCGAGCATATCGGCTGTTTCATTGACGGTTTTATTTGAAGATAACAGTAATTCTTTTGCGATCTCCAGTGTCTTACGATGTATATGCTTCAAAGCGGAAACACCCGTCGTCCTCTTTACAAGGTCGCTGAAATAATTAGGTGAAAGAAATAATTGTTCTGCACAATACTGGACTGACGGTAACCCGTCAGTTCGAGGTTTTCCTGATGAGAAATAGTCATTGAGCAAATGCTCGAACCGCACAAGTATATCTTGCGACTCTTTTATTTGAGTTTCAAATTGCCGGTTATAGAAACGGACGCAATGGTCGAGTAAAAGCTTAATATAATCAATGACCAGCGTTAGGCTTGAACTGTCTTGATGGCGCAATTCACCGGTGATTTTATTGAAGATATCAATTACAACCTGCTTTTCATTATCCTGTAAACACAATGCCTCATTTATGTCATACAGAAAAAATGTATAATGTTCCATTAGAGTCGCTAATGGGGTTCCTCGCAATAAATCAGGGTGGAACATAAGTACATATCCACTCACCTCATGATATTTCCCGTCTTCCTCACTTCCCGCTACTTGTCCGGGAGCAAAGAAGACCAACGTATCCTCCTTATAATCATAGACAGTACGACCATAATGCAGCTCGGTATATTTTGTACCTTTTAGATAAATGGCATAATAACCAAACATACGACGCAGACCCTTGAACAGGATAGGTTTTAATTTAGAAAAGTCTATCACGTTCACTAGCGGATGTAGGGTTTCTGCCCCAACCATCCTGTCATAATCTTCAATCTGGCTCGCCTTTATAACTTCCATACGTGCAAAGATAATGATTTTCAGCTAAAGAACCATGATTTTAGTACTTTATACCATTATTTTTGTAGTGCCGACATGTGAGAAAACCCATAATTTTGCACCCGAAAAAGAACAAAAACGAAATATGATGAAAATAGTTAGTTTATTAATCACGGCATGTGTCTTGTTCCATAACATGGGACAAGCGAGAGCTATTGAAGTAAAAGAACCTTTGGTGATAAGTGAGCAAGGCAGTTTCTTTATTGGAGGCACGGTGTCCACAGACGAAAACGGTAATTCATTCCACGGTGACCACGGCTATGTTTTCTATCAGAAGCCTGTTCATCCTCGAAAATTGCCGGTCGTCTTTCTGCACGGCATATACCAATCGTCAAGAACATGGGAAAGTACGCCAGACGGCAGGGAGGGCTTCCAAAATTTATTCTTGAGAAAGAACTTTTCTACTTATAACTTGACTCACCCTCGCAGGGGAAATGCCGGCCGGGGACAGAAAGGTATAGAGATAAAACCTGTATATGATGAACAATCATGGTACACGAAGTGGCGTATTGGTATCTATCCCGGCTATTTCAAAGGTGTACAATTTCCAAGAGATAAAGAGAGCCTGAATCAGTTCTTCCGACAGATAACACCGGATACGGGACCGATTGACTTTGAAGTAAACACAAATGTCATCGCATCCTTGTTTGACAAATTGGGAGGAGGAATAATGATAGCGCATTCACAAGGTGTCATGCACACATGGAAGACTATTCCAAAAACTAAAAACATAAAGGCGGTAGTGGCGTTAGAGGGTGGCGGATTCTTCTCGTTTCCCAAAAGTGAGCCAAAACCTGCAACGGAAGTCCCTGAAGGTGTAGAATATATTCGTGTTTCTGCGGATACGTTCAATACATTCACAAAAATCCCAATCCTGCTTCTTTACGGTGACAATATCCCTGCGAAGAAGTGCGACATTCCCGAATTGGATATTTGGCGAATACGGCTGGAGCTGGCACATAAATGGGCGGAAGCCGTAAACAGACATGGTGGCGATGTCACAGTCATCCATTTGCCGGAGATTGGTATTCATGGCAATACCCATTTTATTATGTCTGATTTGAATAATAAAGACATTGCAAATATTATTTTCAACTGGTTACACAAGAAAGGACTCGATTAAAAATGGACATTAAAAAGAAATTGATACTTACTATAATCCTGTTAAGCTATTTTGTAACGGCGATGGACGGGGCGGTCATTATCACAGGACTGGAAAAGATTGCGTCCGAACTCCACCTCAGTCAGTCTGCCTTGGCATGGGTACAGAATGCTTATGTTTTGGCATGGGGTGGATTTATGCTACTTGGGGGTAAACTTAGTGATGCTTTCGGAAGGAGAAGCATTCTAAACCTGTCATTTGCAATCTTCGGAGTAAGTTCCTTCATGGCAGGTATTTCCTCCTCAGACTGGCTGCTTATCTTCGCACGTTTTCTTCAAGGTGTGGGGGCTGCTATTCTTGCTCCGACATCACTAGCACTGATTGTCGATTGCTTTAAGGGGATGGAACGCGTCAGGGCGATAGCTTGGTACAGTTCTATTTCCGGTTTGGGGTTAAGTGTCGGATTGGTTGTCGGTGGCATCCTTGCCGGACTGTTTTCATGGCGGTATGGATTCTTCATTAATATTCCGATTCTTCTATTTATGCTGATTATATCAATAAAGGTATTGACCACGAGAAAAGGAAAGAAACAAGGCCGTATCCTCTTTGACATGAAAGGTACCGTTCTGTCGGTAGTTGGTATATTCACATTCGTTTATGCCATCAATGGAGCCAAGAGTCAGTGGCTTTGGATGCTTATATCCCTCTGTATCCTAAGTGTCTTTGTTATAGTGGAAGCCAAGTCTGAAGCTCCGATTATGCCGTTACGGCTTTTCAACTTCAGACGCTCACGTGCTAATTTCGCACGTATTTTGTTTTCAGGTTCGATGATGGGATTCTATTTCTTCATATCTGAATATTTGCAGGAAGCATTGCATCTGTCGCCTTTATGGATAGGCATAGCCTTCTTCCCTTTGACGCTTTCAACTTTTATTGCCGCCATAGAGGTTCCAATAGCGATACGACGGTTGGGAAATATGAAAGTGCTGCTATTGGGGCAACTGCTTATGCTGACAGGTTTTATCATGATGCTTGACCTTAACGGGAATAGTCTTTATTGGGAAAATATTGCCATGCCAATGTTGTTTCTCGGTATCGGACAGGGCTTTACAATGAGTCCACTTACCAACATCGGTATTGCCGGAGTGGAACGGGAGGATACTGGTGCCGCGTCCGGTATCGTGAATGCGGCTCACCAGATTGGCTGTTCAGTCGGTTTGTCTGTCATGGTGTCTGCAAGTGTATCCGTTTCCGGTATCGTTCAGACCTGCCATGTGGCAATGATAACGGGACTGGTGTTTACAATCCTGTCAATCAGTACCTTATTTATACAAAAGCAATACATTACAAAAGTAACATTAATATTAAAAAAATGGAAACAGTAAAATTAAACAATGGCATAGAAATGCCGGTTTTGGGATTCGGAGTCTATCAGATTCCGGCAGAAGATTGTGAGCGTTGCGTAGAAGATGCTTTCAGTACAGGTTACAGGCTAATCGATACCGCTGCTGCTTATCTGAACGAAAAGGCGGTAGGCAATGCGATAAAGCACAGTGGACTACGCCGTGAGGATCTGTTTATCACGACGAAACTGTGGCTTCAGGATGCAGGATATGAACAGGCGAAATCTGCTTTTCAGCGTTCACTTGAACGACTCGGATTAAGCTATCTCGACCTTTACCTCATCCATAAACCATTTGGCGATTATTACGGGGCATGGCGTGCTCTCGAAGAACTTTATAAAGAAGGTTTAATCCGGGCTATTGGTGTTTGCAACTTTTACCCGGACCGCCTCGTTGACCTCTGTTGCAATGTAGAAATCAAGCCCATGATCAATCAAATGGAGACACACGTCTTTTGGCAACACAACGGCTATCAGCGCCTTATGGCTGAAAATAGCGTAAATCTGGAATCATGGGGGACATTTGTTGAAGGCCGTAATAACTTTTTTACCAATCCTGTTTTGAAGGCGATTGGGGAAGCTCATGGTAAATCAGTTGCACAAGTAGCTTTACGTTGGCTAACCCAGAGAGGCATTGTCTGCATCCCAAAATCGACTCACAAGGAACGGATGAAGCAAAATTTCAACATCTTTGACTTCACTTTGTCTAACGATGAAACAAATAAAATAAAGGCACTTGATACACGTCACTCGCTGTTTTATTCTCATTATGATCCGGAGAAAGTAAAATTGTTAAATCATACACGTTATAACATCTAATATTCAGTTATGGAAGATGCCCCGAAAGATTAATTTCTTAGAGGTGTCTTCCTAATGTTAACACACGAAAACCGTTTTTGGAGGAAGTTCTACATTTCGCTTCATTGAGTTTCGAATGTTGTGTATCGAACCTTTTGCGGTAGAGCTATTTTCAGATTCCATTGTGTTCAATTAATCTCTGCTTAAATACCCATTGTATTCCAATTTCACAACTATATTAGATTGAATCAGAGTATCCTAAGTACCTTAATAACAGCCCGGATATATCCTTCATCCTCCGCATATCCAATTTTCCTTAACCACAGAAGATAGTTTCCACCTTTATAACGGTACTGCACCTTGGTATAGTAAGCCCGGACGCTTTCCGTCCAATGGTCAAACTCAAAGTACTTACCTGTGCGTGGATTGGTCAGACCAAAAAGATTGTTCTTCGTCCGGCAGGCGTGCGAGCGGAACCAGCCTGTTTCAAGAATGGCCTGGGCAAGTACAATCTTCGGGTACTGTATGCCGTGCCGCCGTATCTCTTCGTACAGGTTGGGGATAGTCAGCTCCGGCAGTCCTTCTTGAACTCTTGGCCGCAGTACCATCATATCCGGATACTTGCTGGCGTTACTTTTAGGGGCGTTAGCGGGCATTTCTTTCCCTTCCTTCTGGACCGGGATCTCCACTTCCGTTTTCTTCGTTTCAGACTTTGGAACCGGACTTCTATCACTTTGTTCTTCCCTATCAGGCCGTTTTTGAGCCAAAACAGGTTGGTCCTTCGTGAAATGAGGCTCATTTTCTTCCCCTTTTGTCACGGTATGGAATTGGGCGGAAGCTGAAAGTGTTGATAAAACCATCAGCAATGTCATCAGAATAGTGTTGCGCATTTCTTCTTATGGGTATTTGGTATGATATTTTTGTGATATGGAAAGGCTGAGAATCAAGCCTTTTTCCACAAATATAATCGTAAACCAAAGTCAGAATGGAAATGAACAACAGAAATCAATCAGAAAGACTGCCCTATGAGAAGCTGGCACTTCTGGGGCTGGATCGTGAAATGGCCGACAAACTGCCCGAAAACGTAAAGCGGAAGCTGGTTTCAGGGCAGGTGACCCCGCTATTGCAGGTGTCCATTAACGCCCGGGACGGTAACGTGATCACGTTGCCGCTCAAATTACAGATGGCAGCCGACCGCAACGGCCGGCCCGCACTCATCGCATACCCGGTCAGGGCGGAGCTTGAAAAGGAGCGTAACAGACAACTCGACCTTACCGATGCCGAGGTGGAACGTCTCAAAAGGGGCGAGGTCATACAAAAGAACATCGGGCAGGACGGAGAGAAGACCAAACGCTACCTGCAACTTGATCCTGAAACAAAGTCGGTCATTCACCGCAACGTGGCCGACATCAAGCTGGAACAGAAGCTGAAAGACATGGAGAAGGTGAACGACATCGAACTGGGTACGCAGCAGAAGCAGCAGGTACGTGACGGCAAGGTCGTAGAGCTGAACGTGGGCGGCGAGAAAGTCTCCGTAGGTATCGACCTGAAAGAGCCGCAGGGATTCAAGGTCATTAAGGGCGACATGAAGGAATGGGACCGCCAGCAAAAGATGCGCTACGACGAGCTTCACCCGGAGTACTACGGCCTGGTGCAGACAGACAAAAACCGTTGGGAGCACCAGAATGTAGTGGACAAGCAGTCCGTGGAGCGTGCCTTCAAACTGAAACCGTCAGACGAGGTGAAGAGAAGCGGTAGTCTTAAACGATGAAAGTCAGCCTATGGAACAAGACAAGAAACAAACGGCTACGCAAAGCTTTCTAAAGCAGTTCAATGACCTGAAGAAGAAGCATCCGGACGCATTGCTGATGTTCCGCGACAGGGACTTCTACGAACTCTACAAGCAGGATGCCGTGAAAGCCGGTACTACGCTCGGTCTTACGCTCTCCAGCCAGGCTTTTGAAGGTGTCAAAGAAAAAGTAAAGGCGGTCACCTTCCCTCATTATGACCTCGACACCTACCTGCCGAAGCTCATCAGAGCCGGTCATCGAGTGGCCATCGTGGACAGGCTGTTTGATCCGAAGCTGGAGAAACTTGCCAGGGAGGGCATTGAAACCCTGAAAGAGGAAGGGCACAAGCCCGACGAAACCGTACAGCCCACTCTAAACAACACCAAGGATATGCCGAAAAAGAAAAAAGAACAGGCTTCGCAGGAAGAACCTGTCCGCACCACCAAGACGGTGGGCGGAGACAAACCTGCCAAGGAAAACAAGGTCGAGTCTCCCAAGGCTGGGCAGAAGGAGGCTGCCAAGACGGAGCAGAAGACGGAAGTCAGGGAAGCCCCGAAGACAGAGAAAAAGGAGGCCAAGGCTGAACGCAAGCCGCGTGAGCCGCAGATGATAACGGCAAACGGCGAAAAAGTGACACATGGCCACGCCTATCAGAGCAAGGCCAATCCGGCTGACTTCTATTTCATCGCCAAGATAGACGGCAAGCAGCTGAAACCTCAGAAAATGGAAGCAGCGGATCTTGAAGCGTTCAAGGAGAAAAAACTCTCCGTTCCACAGCTCATGGAGAAATACTACCCCACGAAACTGATGCCCAAGGTATCCGAAGAGACCTATAAGAATCCGAAGGCCATTGACGGCCCGGAGGGGCAGATGAAGGTGGAGAAATTCAATGTGTACAAGGAAAAAGACGAACAGCGCTCCGATTATGGCAAGTACAAGTTCTACGCCCAGATTGGCGACATGAAGATGTCTGCCGTAGCCTCCCGTCAGGATTTGAACGCCTACTTCGACCGCGTGGTCACGCCGAACCAGCTAATCGAGAAGAACTTTGGCGAGAAGCTGCACCTGAAGTCCGCCTATGAGCGATACCGGTTGCCCGAACATGTGGACACCAAAGGTGTAAGGGTTGCCAAAGACCGTGCAGACGGCAAGTGGAAAGTATCTGTTGACATGGGCGACAAGGGCAAGACCGCCAAGAAGGAAATCTCCTTCGATGACGGTTATTCGCTCTTCAAGACAAAGACCGCCACACGAGAGCAACTGGCAGCCAAGTACCTGACACCGGAAATCAACGGACTGCTCAAAGGCAATACGGCCAAGGTAGAGAAATCAGCTTCGGTGAAGATGTAGTTTGCATAGACAGAATAGTCATATAAAGCAGACACACAGGAAGTAAGCATCAAATATCAAAGTAAGGAATCAACAAATAAATCAACACTTTATGTCATACAAGAGAACATACGAAGAGCTTGTGGAGCTTCTTCAGGAGGGTAAAATCGGTTACCTGCAATTCATTATGGAGGGCGACAATGCCGGGGACTTCAAGCAGTGGTGCGCAGACCACGGCACAAAGCCCACGGAAGAGTCTGCGGAGTTTTACATTGATCAGACGGACACCTCCATGATGGACCGTCAGGAGACAGACGACGAAGCCTATGGCGTATGGTAAGAATAAAGGCACGTCTGCCTCCGGTGGTAACGCAGGGCAGACTGCCATCGACCGCTTCACGGATATGATGATAGACCGTATGGAGCAGATGAAGGCTTCGGACTGGGAAAAGGGCTGGATAGGCGGTGCGGGGGGCTTTGCCGGCCTGCCGCAGAACGTCAGCGGACGTAACTACTCCGGCTCGAACTCCCTGTTCCTGCAGATGCAGACAGCCGCCATGGGCTATCAGCTGCCGGTGTATCTCACCTTCAACCAGGCACACAATCTCAAAGCCCACGTACTTAAAGGCGAGAAAGCCTTCCCCGTCGTGTACTGGGACATGATGGTGAAGGATAAGAACGGCAACCGGATCAACTCCGACGAATACAAGGGCATGAGCCGGGAACAGAAGAAGGAGATGGACGTCATCCCCTTCATCAAGGCATTTCCAGTCTATAACCTCTCGCAGACAAACTTTGCCGAAATACAGCCGGAGAAAATGCAGAAGCTGTTGGAGAAGTTCAGGCAGCCGGAACTGAAGGATACTTCGGGCATGTACATCCACAACGCAATGGACTGCATGGTGATGAACCAGGGCTGGCTTTGCCCCATTCAGGCCGACAGGCTCATGGACGGAGCCTTTTACTCCCCGTCGAGGGATATCGTGGTAGTGCCGATGAAGGCGCAGTTCAATAAGGGCGAAAGCCCTGAGGGAACCTACCGTGGCGGCATGGAGTACTACTCCACTATGCTGCATGAGATGACGCACTCCACGATGACACCAGAACGCTTGAACCGTGAGACAGGCGGACGCTTCGGAGATAAGAAATACGCCAAAGAGGAGCTGGTCGCCGAACTTACGGCTGCCATGATCAGTCATTCCATGGGCTTTGACGCGAAGATAACGGACAACTCGGCGGCCTACCTGGACTCATGGATCAAGGTACTCAAAGAAGAGCCGAAGTTCATCGTTTCCGTTATGGCGGACGTGAACAAGGCATCTGACCTCATACTTGACCACGTGGACAAACAGCGCCTGGCACTCGGCGAGCAGCCTTACCTTGCCAAGAACGACCCGTTCAAGCCTCTGGGTGAAGATGAAGCCATCCCGTTCAAAAACACGGCTATCGTCAAGACCCGTGGCGGCGACTATGCCATCCGTGCCTCATACGACGGTGTGGAACTGGGCATGAAGCCGGTCACGAAGAATACGGCCAAAACCTATTTCCAGCTGATCGACATGAAGGACAAGGCCGCATTCCTGCACCTGACGGCAAAGAAGGCATACGGGCCGGAACTGACACGGATAAGCCGGACGGCCGGGCAGTCTCCGGGTATAAGAATATAAAACCATGAGCCATGACTGACTACAAGGTAAACTTCAAGGAACTCAAATCACGTGTGGGCATTGATGACATTGCCTATGCATTGGGCTATAAACTTGACCGTAAAGCCGGTGTGGGACGGTACATCGAGCTGGTGCTGGGTGACGGGTGCGACAAGCGGGACACCATCATCATCTGCAACCCGAACAACAAGGCCGCGCAGACTTTCTTCCGCAGGGACGGCTCCAAGGGCGATGTGGTCACGCTCATACGCGAGAACCTGAACGCTTTCTACTTGCCGGGCAATGATGACTGGCAGAAGATTGCCAAGGTCATGGCACGCTTCGCCAACATGCCGGAACCGGCTTACAAGGACGACCGGGAGTATGTCAGGCAGGCGGCCGGGGCAGACAAAGCCTTTGACACGACCCGTTATGAGGTCAGGCAGCTTGACAAGGAACACCTGCCTTATATCTTCTCTAAGAGGGGATTATCTGACGATACCGTGAAAACGTTCGCTCCGTTCATCTTCCTGATCAGGGATAAGAAGAACGACAAGTTTGACGGTTACAACGTGGGCTTTCCCTACACCAACGACAGGACGGACGAAGTTCAGGGCTATGAGATACGCGGCTATGGAGGTTACAAGGCCAAGGCGGCCGGAACGGATTCGACATCTTCAGCATGGGTCGCGGACTTGTCCGGCGGTATGCCAGGCAAGATATTCTTCTGTGAGTCTGCCTTTGACGCCATGGCTTTCTATCAAATCAACAAGGCCAAGGTCGGCAAGGACGTGGTGCTTGTTTCTCTCGGAGGTACATTCTCAGACGGCCAGGTCAAAGGCGTGATGCAGCGGTTTCCCGAAGCAAGGGCTTATGACAGCTTCGACAATGACCTTGCCGGACGTATCTACGGGCTTCGCCTGATGGCACTGTTGGAGGATATTCCTCTGAGGATAGACAGACGGGACGGCAAGTTACTGATAGAAGCCAAGGGAAAGTCCTTTGAGCTGAATTCAAACAAGCCGCTTTTGGCACAGGCGAGCGGGCATCTTTCCATACGCTATAAGATGGGACAGATGCTTCCGCCTAAGACTTTCAAGGACTGGAACGACTGTCTGCTTAACAAGCCGATGCAGGTAGTACCTACTCTTAACAAGACTGACCGTGAGCAAAGCCTCATGGCGCAAAGGAGTAACCAACTTAAACTTTGAATAAGATGAAGAAGAAAATAATCATTTTGGGTATTATGCTGTCGGGGATTCTCTCTCCATCGGAAATGTTCGCCCAACAGACCGACCCGACGCTCACAGCAGCGGTTGTGGCGCAAACGGCAGAACTGAAGAGCATTCACAAGAAGCGGAGGAAGTTGCAGGAGAAAATCATTGCGGCCGAGGCATCCGTGACACTGGCACTCGACCGCGTGCACAAGGTGGAAGACAAGATGCTGGAGTACCTGAGCAATGCGCAGGGAGCCATGCAGAACCTCTACCAGATAAAACGTGCCGGAGAACTTGTGCTTACAGAGATTCCGCAGAACTGCAAGCTGCTCACTCAGTCGGTTTGCGGCAACCTCAAAGGGACGGCTATTGCCTCCATCGTATCAGACGAGCTGACAGACGCAGCCGCACAAATGGCGGCTCTCTATCCTTTCATGAAGCAACTCGTAACATCAGGAAGCTACAACGTAACGAACGCTGACGGCAAAAACGAGAAGCACAAGGTGAATCTCCTGAACGCAGCGGAACGCTACTACGTGGCCAACGAGGTGGTTACAAGGCTGGAGGCCATCAACACCGACCTCTTCATACTGGCCTGGCAGGTGCGCACCCTCTCATGGAACGACCTGTGGTTTTCCCTCGACCCGGAGGGCTGGGCAAGTGTCATGTCGGGGAAGAACATCATTGAAGGCATAGTAGCAGAATGGAATGCCGGGTATCTACGGTACTGACAGACAAAGCAAACAATTCAATTAAAGAACAGAATAATGAACTTAGAAAAGAAAATTATAGGCCGCTGCCCCCTGTGTGGCGGCAACGTGTTAAAGACCTGCAAGGGTTACCGCTGTGAGCACAACATCGGGGAGCATCCGACCTGCCCACTCTATGTCAACGGCATCATCGGAAACCGGAAGATGAACGACATCGAGGTTGCCGGGTTACTTGAAAGGAGAAATATCCTGTTGGACGGTTTTTCAACCAAGGAGGGCAAGACTTTTCCAACAGTCCTTGAAATCATGGACGACGGCAGCATTAATATGCAGAGTGTCGTGGTCAAGTGTCCGCATTGCGGAGGAGACCTCAGGGTCGGAAGCCGGGCGTTCAACTGCTCGAACTTCAAGCATGAGACCGCTCCCTGTTCGTTCTCCATCTGGCGGAACATCGGAGGCCATCAGATGACTATCGATGAAGTGAAGCAAATCTGTGAGAACGGTGCGACATCAGTAGAACTGGAGATGTACCGCGACGACGGCACGATATACCATAAAAAGCTGGGGCTGTCCCCTGACAAACTCCAAATAGTGAAGATATGAGACCTGAAATCAAACTTACAGTGTTCCTCGTGGCAGCGGTACTGACGTGGGGGACGATATTCTCCCTTGCGGGCTGTTCCAACAGTCCGAAGCGAAAGGCAAGGACGGTGGCGGAACGTGCGTTGTACGCCACCGTGGAAAATCCGAACAGTGTCAAGATACTTGCTGTCAGCAAGCCGGATTCGGTATATGGCCGTGAGTATATCACCATGGACGAGCAGATGAATATCGCCAAGACCATGATGAAGGTCAACCAAGAAGTCATGAGGGTCACCGATAACTTCGACAACATCAATCCGGCGGACAAAACAGTCTCTTCCCTTATGGAACGTCAGATGAATGCCATGTCAGCCATGCGATCCATCGTCCGTGTGAGCGGGGAAGAAACAGGCAAGAAAAAGCCGTTCACCGGCTGGAAAGTGAAGATAGACTATCAGGCGCAGACGGCGGACGGTGTGCCCTACCATGCCGAGTACTGGTTCTTTCTTGACAAGGAGGGCACTTGTGTCGTGAAGTCGTTTGAGATACCAATCATTTAAAACTTTATTTTCTTAGAAGAAAATATACAGAACAATCCTTTGCCATTAATCATCGTACCCCGGTACTCTACACGTATGATAGAGTATCGGGGCTTTCTTTTGCCTTTGTATCATCCTGCCATCCTCGCGTCCATGGATTTTTCGATACAAAGGAACGGCGGGCTGTAGCAGCCGCAAATGCCGCTAAACTTGTCCTGTCAGAAAACGTGCGGCAGCCTTCCGCGAATTGTGCCAATTCGGGTATTCCACGCGTTTTCTTCCGTCCACATTTGCCTTATGCCACCTGTTGCCCACCGTGGAAAGGTATCGAAAAAATTCCCCGGACGCGAGAAGCCGTAAGGCTTCAAACAAAAGGGAAAAGTATTCAACTCGGAACAAGTTTAACAATAAAACATCAGGACTATGCACAGCTTAATTTACCAAATCAGCGATGAGCCTATCAGCAAAGAGGCGTACATCAGCACCGACCACATTGAGGCAGGAGACATGGCTTACATTGACTATGCCCATGAAACCGAAGAGAACGAGC
>Cebus_capucinus_imitator_PRJNA485217_SSR118__coassemble_81_pt1 | contig 78091 bp, 57 predicted proteins | sample Cebus_capucinus_imitator_PRJNA485217_SSR118__metabat2_low_PE_012 | metagenome-assembled genome bin Cebus_capucinus_imitator_PRJNA485217_SSR118
GTTCATTCGCAGTGAAGCGTACCAATCCCTGCCGCGTATCGTATGATTCCGAAGATAATACATTATTGCTGGTTCGGCGGGAAGCCCCTGCCCCCATTGGCTGTGAGGTGCATTGCCTCGTGGAGGAAATACCTGCCCGACTATGCAATCAAGCGGTGGGACGAGAGCAACTTTGACATACAGGCCGTTGCCTATACGCGTGAGGCCTATGCAAGGAAGAAATACGCTTTCGTGAGCGACTATGCGCGCTTCAAGGTGCTCTATGACGAGGGAGGCATTTACCTGGATGTCGATGTGGAGCTGCTTCGCCCCTTGGACAACCTGTTGGCCCGCGGCCCTTATCTGGGCGATGAACAGCCGGGGCGTTGCAACCCCGGGTTGGGAATGGCTTGCGAGCCGGCCATGCCTTTCGTCAAGGAGATGCTCGAAGGCTACGCCCGGCGCTCGTATTTGAACGAGCCGCCGGCCAGTACGATTGTCACCTACACCTCTGCGGCCTTGGCCCGGCATGGTTACGCCGGCAGCAACGGGATACAGCGGGTGGTGGGCTTCACGATTTACCCGGCGGAATACTTCTGTCCGATCAACTACTTTACCAAAGAGCGGGTCGTCACCCCCAATACCTATTCCATCCACCACTACGCCGAGTCGTGGGTGAGCCGCCGGATGAAGATTTACGAGATGTGCAACAGGCTGTTGGGTGTGGAAAACACCAGGCGGCTGGCCAGTCTCCTGAAAAAATGCAAGCGACATGGACTATAAGGTTTCTGTCATCATACCCGTCTATAAGGTAGAGCGCTTCATCGGGCGGTGCGTCCGCTCACTGATGGAGCAGACGCTCGATGAGGTGGAGTTCCTGTTCGTGGATGACGCCACGCCCGATGGGAGCATGCAGGTATTGGCCGAGACGCTGGCCGGCTATCCCGCCCGGCAGTCTGCTGTGCGTGTGTTGCACCATGAGCGTAACTTGGGACTGCCCGCTGCCCGCAACACGGGGCTTGCCGCCGCCCGGGGGGAATATGTCTTCCACTGCGACAGCGATGACTATGTATCCCCTGAAGCTCTGGCCGGCATGTATGAGGCTGCGGCTGCCCATGGGGCGGATATGGTATGGTGCGACTGGTTCCTGACATTCGCGCAGAACGAGCGCCGCATGAAGCAGCCGGCCTTGGACATGGCGTGGGAGGCACTGAAGGCCATGCTTTGCGGCACGATGAGATACAATGTGTGGAACAAGCTGGTGCGGCGGGAGCTGTATGTGCGGCATGGCATCGTCTTCCCTGCCGGGTATGGCATGGGGGAGGACATGACCATGATACGGTTGGCGGCTTTCGCACGGAAGGTTGCCTATGTGCCTCATGCCTATTACCATTACGTAAAACTCAATGCCGGGGCATTCAGCCAGACCTACTCGGAAGCCCATTTGCAGGAACTGCGCCACAACGTGGACGGTACCGTCCGTTTCATCACAGCTCGGTATGGCCATGCGCTTGACGCGGAACTGGCTTTCTTCAAACTGGAGGTCAAAATGCCCTTCCTGATCACTGCCCGTTCTGACAAGTTCCGTCTGTGGCAGTCCTGGTATCCAGAGGCCAATGCCTACATAACCCGCAATATACATGTATCATGGCGTCGGCGTATGGTTCAGTGGTGTGCGGCACATGGCTGGTGGTGGCCCGTGCGGCTGCATTATTGGGTTGTGGTCAAAGCAATGTACGGGATGATATACAGATAGTTCATGTTCAAACTCATCGGCATACTGATTACCTCGGTAATCTTCAGTTTCTACTTTTTCCCTTTCGAATTTACCTTCCTGCCTGCCGGCCTGAATACCAAGATGCTGCTGGCCGGATGCAGCCTGCCGGTACTGGCCTACAACCTGATACGTGACGGGCGGGGCGAGCTCGACAGCGGTTTTCTCAAACTTTCGGTCATAGCGCTCTTGGTGTCTCTCATGAGTTATGCCGCCGTGGCGGTCAACTCCACCAACGACTTCACCTATGTCAGCTACATTGTGTCGATGTGGGTATGGTTAGGCGGCGCCTATATCGTGGCGCAGCTGGTCAAGGCCGTACACGGGCGTTTTACAGTTACGTTGCTCTGCCATTATCTGATAGGCGTATGTGTGGCGCAGTGCCTGATCGCCTACGCCATGGACGTGAATGCGCCGCTCAAGTCCTTTGTGGACAGTTTCTTGGCCGGTACGGGATTTATGGGCAAAAGCGAGGATCGCCTCTATGGCATAGGCGCTTCACTCGATGTGGCGGGCATGCGTTTCTCGGTCGCACTGGTCATGGCCGTGTATTTGATGACGACCCGGTGCGTTGGGGAGAATGTCCTGCGTGACTGGCTCTGTCTGCTGTCGTATCTGGTGATCATCGTATTGGGCAGCATGATTGCCCGCACCACTTATATCGGTGTGATATTCTCACTGCTTTACGCTGCTTACAGGGGACTGACGGCGGGGGGGGGAACGTTGGTGCCGATGCTTCGCAAGGCAGTCCTGCTTGGTTGCCTGTTTACCCCTTTCCTCATTTGGTTTTACCATGCCAATGTTCCCTTCCATGAGAACATCCGCTTTGCTTTCGAGGGCTTCTTCTCCCTGGTGGAGAAGGGGAGGTGGGAGGTGCATTCCAATGATATCTTGCAAAATATGTATGTGCTGCCTGACAATCTGAAGACTTGGCTGGTAGGAGACGGATATATGGAGAATCCCTATGGTGACCCTTATTACACAGGTTCCCGCTATGGCGGCTTTTATATGGGTACGGATATCGGCTACCTGCGCTTCATCTTTTACTTCGGTTTGCCGGGGCTGCTGCTCTTTATATACTACATGTACAGCTGTGCCCGTATTTGCATGAGGCGCTTGCCTGCCTGCCGGGAGCTGTTGGTGGCAATTCTTCTCATCAACTATGTGGTATGGTGCAAGGTGTCCTCAGACCTCTTTATAGTCTTTGCCTTGTTTCTCTGTCTGCCTTCTGAAGAGGCGGATGAGGAAGAAGCGCCGCTTACGATCCCCCAGGCATGAGAATCCTTTATTGCATGCACTCCATCTACAATCCGGGAGGCATGGAGCGTGTGTTGCTCAACAAGGTGCGCTATCTGGTAGAGCGGAAGGGCTGGGACGTGACCATCGTCACGACCGACCAGAAAGGCCGTCCGCCTTTTTACCCCTTCCCTCCGCAGGTGAGGATGCTGGATCTCCGGATCAACTATTCAGACGACAACGGACTGCCTGTCTGCCGCAAAGTTCTCGGCTATCTGCGTCGCCGCAGGCTTCACCGCCGCCGGCTTACGGAGCTGCTCCTGAACGGGCGCTTTGAGGTGGTGGTGTCGCTCTATCCTTCTGAGTCGTCATTCATTCCTTCCATCAAGGACGGAAGTCGCAAGGTGCTGGAGCTGCATTATTGCAAGTTCTTCCGGTTGCAATACGGACGTGGCGGCTTGCTGGGTATGGCGGACCGTTGGCGCACTTGGCAGGACGAGCGCATCGTGCGCCGGTTTGACAAGTTCGTGGTGCTGACCTATGAGGATCGCGGTTATTGGGGGCATCTGCCCAACATCGAAGTCATTCCCAATGCAGCAATGAACTTAGGAACGTCCTACGCGGACGTGGCGGCTTCAAGGCGTGTCATCGCTGTGGGACGTCTGGACTACCAGAAGGGATTTGACCGTCTGATAGAGGCGTGGCGTGAGGTGCAGGCGGGCGGCAGGTTCGCCGACTGGCGTCTTGATATTTACGGACAGGGTGAATGGCGGGATATGCTGAACCACAGGATCGATGCCTATGGCCTTTCGGCTACCGCCTGTATACATCCCCCTACGGCGGACATCGGAGAAGCATATGCCAGCAGTGCCTTGCTGGCCATGAGCAGCCATTATGAGGGCTTCCCCATGGTGATGATAGAGGCGATGGCCTGCGGCCTGCCTGTTGTGACGTTTGGCTTTAAGTGCGGGCCGGCTGACATCATAGATACCGGGCGGAATGGACTGGTCGTGCCAGAAGGAGACATCCCAGGGCTGGCGCGGGCTTTGGTGCAAGTGATGGAACAGCCGGAGCTGCGCCGTCGGCTGGGTGTGGAAGCCCGCCGTGTCGTACATACTTATTCGGAGGAGGCAGTGATGGAGCGGTGGCTTTCTCTCTTTGCCTCACTCGTCCGGGCTTGATTGCCGTTTCATGCGGCAAATCTCCTTAGCCCCTGTAGAAAATGAGAAAACTGTTGCAGATAAATCCTGTGCTGCGTACCAGCACCTCGACGGGCCGTATCATGCAGGAAATAGGCGAGCTGGCCATGCGGCGGGGGTGGGAGAGCTACGTGGCCTACAGTTGTGGGCGTGACGGATATCCGGCCTGTCGTTCGCGGCTGGTGCCGGTGGGAGACAAGTGTAGTGTGGTGGAGCACGGCCTGCAGACCCGTCTGCTGGACCGCCACGGTTTGGGGTCGGTATACGCTACCCGCCACTTTGTCCGACGCATAGACCGGATACGACCTGACATCATCCACATACACAACATCCACGGCTATTTCCTCAACTATCCGCTGCTGTTCCGCTACCTGTCGCAAAGCGGCATTCCCGTCATCTGGACGGTGCATGACTGCTGGCTGTACACGGGTCATTGCTATCACTATGACAATAGCGGTTGCCTCCGCTGGCAGACGGGATGTCATGACTGCCCGCAGCGGCGTAGTTTTCCGGCCAGTTGGCTGGTGGATCGTTCTGCGCAGAATTATGCAGACAAACGGAAGGCTTTTACCTCTATGCCGCATGACCGGCTTACGGTCGTACCAGTCAGCGAATGGATGAGAAGGGAGATGAGCCGTTCGTTCCTCAAGGATTACCGGTTTCGCGTGATACACAACGGTATCGACACTGACACCTTCCGCCCCATGGATGCGGCGGATGTCCGTACACTTTATGGGCTGGGCAACCGTCATGTGCTCTTGGGTGTGGCCAGTATCTGGAGCGAGGAAAAGGGGTTTGATGATTTTGTGAGACTGGCAACTCTGCTTCACACGGACGAAGTGCTGGTATTGGTAGGAGTGAGTGAACGGCAGCAGAAACTTCTGCCATCCGGTGTGGTGGGGATAGGCCGTACCGCAGACGCCTGTGAACTGGCGGCTCTCTATTCAGCGGCTACCGCCTTTCTTAATTTTACTTATCAAGACAATTATCCTACCGTCAACTTGGAGGCCATCGCCTGCGGCACGCCGGTAGTGACCTACCGGACGGGAGGCAGTATGGAATCTGTCACACCCGAAACGGGAGAGGTTGTGGAGCAGGGCGACATGAAGGGCGCACTGCAGGCTGTACGTACCATTGAGGCGCGTGGTAAAGGCCACTATCAGGCTGTTTGCCGCAGGTACGCCTTGGATCATTTCCGGAAGGAAGACCGCTACGCCGACTATTTGCGGATGTATGAAGAACTGAGTCAGGCTGTAAATCTTTAACTGCCGGCTTACTGCCATACGGACCAGAACTTGCGAACAGTCCTTGCAGACGGGACATCGCAGACAGAACCTATCAGAGAATGAATAATTAGTGTCCGCCTCCCGTATTTCTTATGGCGGGCTTTATGAACGATTCTTATGCAGACAGATGAAGACAATCGTGTATTACAATTGGGCAAGTTTTGGCCTGTCATCGGTGGTGTGGAGAAGGTCGAATATGAATTTGCCACCGGACTTTCGGCTGTAGGCCAGCCTTGCGACATGTTGGCAGCGGCCTGTCAGGGGGCAGGTGGGGAGACCATGATCGGTGAGCATGCACGGCTCATTACTTGTCGTACGTGGCGCAAGATAGCCGCTACCATGATAGCCCCTTCGATGATCAGCAAGTTGCGCAGCCGTTGCTGTCAGTACAAACTGATACACATCCACCATCCTGACCCCATGGCCGCTTTGGCCCTGTGGTTATCGGGATATAAAGGGCCGGTGGTACTGCATTGGCACAGCGACATTGCCAAGCAGAAATGTCTGCTTCGGTTCTATATGCCCTTGCAGCGCTGGTTGTTACGCCGTGCCTCGCTCATTTTGGGGACTACCCCCGTTTATGTGGCAGAATCGCCGCATCTGGTGGCGGTGCGTTCCAAATTGGAATATCTGCCCATCGGCATTGAGCCGATCGTTCCGGAGCCTCAGGCTGTAGAGAAGCTTCGCCGCCACTATCAAGGGCGTAAGATCGTATTCACACTGGGTCGTTTGGTGGCTTACAAGGGATTTGAATACCTCGTAGAGGCGGCCCGTTATCTCGACAGCGGCTATGTGATACTCATTGGCGGGAGCGGCCCGCTGGCTTCCCATCTTCGTCAAGCGATAGACAAGCATGGTGTGTCAGATCGGGTGGAACTCCTCGGACGCGTCAGCGATGCCGATTTGCCAGCCTATTACGGAGCGTGCAGCCTGTTCTGTCTCAGTTCCGTACAGAAGACGGAGGCTTTCGGCATCGTACAGATAGAGGCCATGTCGTGTGGCAAGCCCGTTGTGGCTACCCGCATCCCCGAGTCTGGTGTTTCATGGGTCAATGCCCATGGTGTATCGGGGCTTAACGTTGTGCCGCGTGATGCTTGTGAACTGGCACGGGCCATTCGGAAGATTGCGGATCACCCGGAGACCTATCAGGCTTATTGTCGGGGAGCGCGCCGGCGCTATGAGGAGATGTTTACAAAGGACAAGATGATTAATGACTTATTAGAGATATATCACAGACTATGGAAGACAAAATGAACGTAATGACAAAAATCCCGCGACGATCGGGCATGCGCTTAACCGAAAAAACAATGTTTACAAACAGCAAGCAGCGTGACGGGTTATGGACTCGTTTACCAGAAGATAAGGGGCACGGCATGCATGTAATGATAGGGACGGAGAGCTTCGGGCCGGTGGACATCAGTTTGTTCCGAAAAGAGGAGGTTGCTCATCTGCCGTCTGCCGCCTTGTGGATGAAACGTGCGATAGACATCGTGCTCAGTGCGGTATCTCTGTTGCTCCTGTCCCCTTTCTTCCTGCTCATCGCCTTGGCTATCCGGCTGTGCGATGGCGGGCCGGCCTTGTTCAGCCAACGGCGTGTGGGGCATAGGGGAGTGGAGTTCACACTTTACAAGTTCCGCTCCATGCATCTGTCTTCGGAAGCGGATGGTATCCCCCAATTGTGCCGCTCCGATGACGACCGCCTGACAGTGGTAGGGCGTTTCATTCGCAACCACCATCTCGATGAGCTTCCGCAGCTATGGAATGTGCTGCGCGGAGACATGAGTTTTGTGGGTCCCCGCCCGGAGCGCCGTTATTTTGTAGAACAGATACGGGCGATCAATCCTGACTATGACCGCCTTTACCAGCTCCGACCGGGGTTGTTCAGCCATGCTACTCTCTACAATGGTTATACGGACACCATGGAAAAAATGCTTGAGCGTCTGCGCATGGATTTGGACTATTTGGACAACCGTAGCATTTGGCTTGACTCGAAAATATTCTTCCTGACCGTTTTTGCTATTCTGACGGGCAAGAAGTTCTGACCTGTCCATTGCGGCAAACCGCTATGGACAGGCATTCTTAATCATCACAGCCTACAGATAAAGATGAACGATTCCCTTATTACCCCTAAGCCCAACTTGTGCCTGCGCCGTATAGGCTCGCGCTATATGATCGTGGATGTAGACACCAACTGTGCCAATCTGACCCATGTGTATTGTATGAACGATACTGCCGCCTGGCTATGGCAGGCAGTCAATCAATCGCCCTGTACACTTGATGATTTGGTGGATGGGTTGTGCAGAACGTATGCCGTAGATCCGGCGCAGGCCCGTGCGGATATTAAGCGGCAGTTGGACGAGTGGAATCGCTTGGAGCTGCTGTTATGACACGCGAATCCGGGAGTTTGGCCAACCGTGCCCTGCTCTGTCTGCTACGTGCCGGTCTGTGGGAGTGTCCGCCCGATGAAAGCGTGCCCTTTCCCTTGACTGTGGAAGTTTGGCGGTGCGTGTATGACTTGGCGGTGCGCCAGACCGTAACGGGGCTTCTGTACCGTGCCCTGCACCACCTGCCCGATGCATGGCAGCCCGATGAAGAGTTGACGATGCGTTGGGCTGTTGCGGCGGATGCCATAGAGCGGACCAATCGCCGGATGACTGCGACCGTAGATGCCTTGTTTTCCCTTATGCGGGAAGAGGGCTTGCATCCGGTGCTGATGAAGGGGCAGGGCATAGCCACCTGTTATGAACATCCGTTGCTGCGTGAGTGTGGCGATATTGACCTCTTTTTTCCAAACAAGGATGAAGAGCGCCGGGGCACGGCCCTGATGCGTAGAAAGGGCTGCCGTATCAGACACAGCCCAGATGGAAGTAGCGTTTACCGTTGGCAAGGGGTGGAGGTGGAGCACCACACCCGACTTTTTGATCTGCACAGCCCTTTCCTTCAATCCCGGCTGCACCGTTTGGCCGAACAGACTGATGCAGTCATCCTGTCGGAGGAATCCCATGTGGCGGTGGAGGCGCCTTCCGCATTGTCCAGCCTGCTTCTGATCAACACCCACATCCTGAAGCATGTCTTAGGGCGCGGTATCGGGTTGAGACAGTTTTGCGACTTGGCTCGTGCCTACCATGCTTTGCAAGGGTGTTACAACCCAATAGCCTTGCACGAGCTTTGTACTGATTTCGGCATTGTCAGATGGACGGCGCAGCTTCACGCATTCTTGGTGCGTCACATCGGTTTGCCGCACAGTCTGCTACCGTTTGACGCAGAAGGGAAGGAGGATTCCCGACTGCTGGAACTTGTGCTTGAAGGGGGTAACTTCGGGTTGCACCATCAAGGGGACGACATCCAGTATGCTTCAACGTGGCGGCGAAAGCTGGATACGGTCGCGGCCTTTTGGCGGCAGCGACACTTTTCGATACGCTATGCGCCCCAAGAAGCCTTCTGGACTGTCTGGCAACTCCTATATGGAAATCTGAGATGAATCATACCTACTACTTCTGTGTGGCAGGTCTCGCCTTCTCGGTGAATCTGCCTGCCGCTTGGAGCGTGTCGCATCTGTTGCCCTCATTTTGGGCTTTCAGAAGCGAGTGCCTGCCGGCAGACTTACTCTTCAGTTTCAGTGCCTCCTGCCACGCGCTCCCTTGCAAAGGCGAGGTGGGACGTATGATATCAGAAGATGTCAATGACATGGGGCATGTGCGCCTGTATGCTACCGGTGATGGTTACCGTGTACTGTTCAGTTATGGCGAGGAGGTCGGTGGATGCCACGTGATGGAGTGCGACAGGCTCTTTACACGTGCCGAAGCCTGCATCAATCCCGATACTCCCTTGGCTGGGGTAGCCTTGACTTCGATGTTGCGTTTGCTTTACTCACAGGCCATTGTGCAGGCAGGCGGACTGTCTGTACATGCTTCTTGTGTCGTATTGAATGACTGCGCCTATCTGTTTCTGGGCAAGAGCGGTACAGGAAAGAGCACCCATGCCCGACTGTGGATGCAGATATTCGAGGGCAGTTCACTGCTCAATGACGATAACCCCGTCATACGCTGGCAGGATGGTTGTGCAGTGGTCTACGGGACTCCTTGGAGTGGCAAGACCCCTTGCTATAAGAATGACGGATATCCAGTGGGCGGCATGGTCCGGCTGGTGCAGGCCGGTGTCAATCATTTCAATAGATTGGCCTCGACTGATGCTTTCATCGCCTTGTTGCCTTCCTGTTCGGTCATCCATCAAGACGCACGCTTGCAGGACTTCATGTGTCGGACACTCATCACCCTGACCGGACATGTACGCATCGGGTGTTTGAAGTGCCGCCCCGATACGGCTTCCGCCCGCTTATGTGCCAAAGCCTTAGGAGTGCTGTCTCCCGCGTCCCCATTGGATACTGTAACCCTATAATCATCACAATACGTACTCCATACTTCACCATTCACTTATGAACAACTTTTTTAAGCTGCTTGCCGCTTTGTCGCTGGCCATTCTCTTTTCGTGCTCGTCTCACAAAGACTTCGTTTACCTAAAGGACATCCAGCCCGGTGTTGACTATGCAGCCGATCTTAAGCATGAGGCCGTGATACACGCCAATGACCGTCTGTCTATTTCAGTGTCGAGCAAGAATCCCGAGTTGGCACTGCCCTTCAATCAGGCCGGTGGGAACTTTCGGCTGTCTGCCGATGGCTCGGTCACGGCTTCTGACGATGCGGCCTCTTCCTCCTCCCGCGAGAAGGGGTATCGTGTGGATGTGCAGGGTGACATCAATTTTCCCCTGTTGGGCAAGTTGCACTTGGAAGGTTTGACGCTCAACCAAGCTACGGAACTCATACGCACGCGTATCATGGAGGGAAATTATATCAAAGACCCTCTTGTGACGGTGGAGTTCTTGAACTTCAAATACACCGTATTGGGTGCGGTGGGGCGCGTGGGGAGCTATACTGCGCAGGGTGACCGCGTGACCATCCTCGAAGCCTTGGCCCAGGCCGGCGACCTGCTGCCCAAAGCCCGTCTCGACCGTATCCGTGTCATTCGTGAAGAGGGAGGCGTGCGCCGTGAGTATGTGCAGGACATCCGCAACAAATCGATCTTCGACAGTCCCGCCTTCTACCTGCAGCAAAATGATGTAGTCTACGTGGAACCCAAGTACGACAAGCGTGATCGCGAGGATCGTACATGGCAGTTCACAACTTTCTTCGTATCGCTGGCGGGTGTGGCCACTTCACTGATATGGGCGCTCACCAAGTAGCCGGAGCTTCAGCCACTGCATACACATAACTACTTATATATAAAGATGCAACAGCACTCTAATTCCAAGGGCAAAAACGATGCGGGTCTCAACGTAGTGGACTTGTGCCTGTACCTTGTTTCCAAGTGGAAGTGGTTTCTTCTTTCCATACTTCTGTTCGGCAGCTTGGCCTATATCAAGTATGCCCGTGCCGACAAGATATATTTCCGCTCGGCCAAGGTTATCATCAAAGATCCGTCGAGCAAGACGTCGACTGCCGGCCTTGACCGCTATGACAACTTGGTCAATAAGGTCAATGTGGCCAATGAGATCTTGCAGTTCCAGTCCAAGCGTCTCATGCGGGAGGTGGCTCAGCGCATTCATGCCGATGTGAGCTACCGCGTCAAGGACGGGTTGCGCTCCAACGAGCTTTACACGCAGGCGCCAGTAACGGTGAGCTTTGTAGACTCCATGCCCGAGCGTTCCTTGAGCTTCACCGTTACGCCCGAAGACGCACACACCGTCATTTTGTCCGATTTCAGCGGCTCCGATGCCGGACGCACCATCCGTGCGAAGCTCAACCAGACTTTCCGCATCAGGCAGGCACGTCTGATCATCAGTCCCACCACCTTCTACGGCAAGTCGTGGTATGGCACAGACATCCGCGTGAGCAAGCAACCACTCAGCGCCATAGCCTCTTACTATCAGGCATCGCTGGGCATTCGGCAAGAAGAGGAGGAATCTTCCATCCTCAATCTCTCGCTCAAGGACAGCAATCCCGCACGGGCAGAGGATATGCTCAACATGCTCATCACAGTGTACAATGAGGAAGCCATCAAGGACAAAAATCAGGTGGCGGTCAATACGGCCAACTTTATCAACGAGCGCCTGATCATCATCAGCCAAGAGCTGGGGGCGGTGGAGAGTGACCTTGAATCTTTCAAGCGAGCCAATCAGGTCATTGACATCAGCTCGTCCGCCAACATGTACATGAACGAGTCGCAGAAGTACAATGCTGACGCTCTCGAATTGGAGACGCAGCTGCGTCTGGCACAGTACATCAAGCGCTATCTCATTGATCCCAAGCGGGATTTGGATCTCATACCCGCCAATACGGGTATCGCTGATATGAACATTGAGGGGCAGATCAACCAGTACAACACCATGAAACTGCGTCGTGACAAGCTCATCGATGACAGCAGTGAGAGCAATCCGGTGGTGGAGGAACTGAACAATTCACTTCGGGCACTCAAGCAAAATATCATACGTGCTGTTGACAACCTGATTGTCAGCATCAACGTAAAACGCAACGATGCCGCCAGCCGGGAGATGCGCGCCCAGAGCCGCGTGGCTCAGATACCGGCAAAGGAGCGCCGGATGCTGTCAATTGAGCGGCAGCAAAAGATCAAGGAGGCACTCTATCTGTTCCTCCTCAACCGCCGTGAGGAGAACGCCCTGTCGCAGGCCATGGCCGACAACAATGCGCGCATCATAGACCCGGCGGAAGGCAGCAACGCCCCTATCGCCCCCGTGCGCAACCGCATCGTGCTGCTCGGTGTACTCATAGGCTTGGCATTGCCGGCAGTCGTTTTCCTCTCCAAACTGTTTCTCGATACCCGCGTGCGCAGTCGCCGTGATGTGGAGAAAGTGCTCAGTATGCCTTATTTGGGTGAGGTGCCCGTGGATAAGGATTTGCAACGCCAGCGGCAGAAGGGCGGACAGGCTGACCTGTTCGTGGTCAACGAACAGAGTGATGACATCGTGAGTGAGGCTTTCCGTGTGATGCGTACCAATATCAGTTTTATGGCACGCAAGGACAAACCGCAGCAGGTTATCACCTTCACTTCATTTGGGGAGGGTGCAGGCAAGACCTTCATTTCCCTGAATCTTGCCATGAGCTATGTTTACGCCAAGAAGCGTGTGGTGCTGCTCGACCTCGATCTTCGCAAAGGAACTCTGACCCACCGTCTTGGAGCACACACCAGTACGCCGGGTATCACCAACTACCTGGCAGACACGACTTTTCAGGTGAAGGACATCATACAGCATGCGGAGTATTTCGACTATCTCACGTGCGGCCTGCAGGCTCCCAATCCGGCGGAGCTGCTGATGGACGATCGCCTCGACTATCTCATCGAAGAACTGCGCGGCCTTTACGACTACATCATTGTGGACAATGTGCCGATGGGCATCGTTGCCGATTCGGCCATCGCTAACCGAATCGCGGATCTTACGGTATTTGTGATACGTGCCGGACGCATGGATCGTCGGCAACTGCCTGATATCGAACAGCTGTACGAGGATCACAAGTTGCGCAACATGGCCGTGCTTCTCAATGGGGCAGATCTGCACAGTAACTACGGCTATGGTTATGGCTACGGCTATGGTTATGGTTACGGACACGGCTATGGACGTAGCAGAAGACACAAGAGGCGCTGGTTTCGCTGAAGCATGCGGCTAACAGAATAATCGAAATCTTTTATAAACATCCACAACAAACTTACTTACAATGAAAAAACAAGATGAAGGCGGCAAGCTGTTGCACGGTAGCACAGCGGCTGCTCTAAGTACACAGACAGCTTCCCGTACATTGGGAAACGCAGTCTATGAACCTCCCGTCACAACCCGTACCGGGGTACAGACCGAGGGTGGTTTCTGCGCGGCATCTGTCATCAATCCCGACAGGGAGGACGACAGCATTCATGCCAGTGGGCATGAGATCGGAGGTGAATACGACTTCTCTAACATGAACGACAGTGACTGGAAATAACAACGCTTAAATCGCAACATTATGAAACGCATATTATTCTATACCCTGCTGGGGATCACCGCATTAGTTGCTGGCTGTTCTGATGATTTGGTGGAAAGCAAAGTGGTGCGCCACCAAGGTGAGGACATCGTATTCGGCGCTCGTGCGGGTTTTGAAAATGCCAACCCTAACATCCGCACTATTTATACGGACGAGTATTACGAGGAGGGGGGCAAAAAGTATGAGGGCGTAAACTGGGTGACCAGTGAGGACATCATACGTATTTACTGTGCTCAGGCTGTTAATCCCGCTGAAGGCGGTGCAAAATACGCTGATTACAAGGTGACCAATGACCCGAGTACGGATCATCAGCTCAAATCCTATGCCACCCTTGAGCGTTACAACCCCGCAGGGGCTCTACAGTGGGGAGCGAATGACGTGACGCATGAATTCTACGCTGTATATCCTGCACCGGTGATGTTCAATGGAAATGATGCCGCTCAGGTGTCGATTGAGGCCAATAAAGTTAAGGGTTTCATGCCTGTAAGCCAGACCCCCAAGAGTATAGAAGCTACAGCTGATGGAGGGTATGAGGCCAAACCCGACATGCGCTATGCTTTCATGACATCCAGACAGCAGGTACTTCCCAACCAAGGTGGAAATATCGACTTTTCTTTCCAGTCAATCGCCACGGCAGTTGAGGTGTCGCTTACAGCACCTGAAACTCAGGAGTACTATTTGACTGATATATCGCTCTCTACGAGTGATGTCAATGTACATCTGTGTGGAGATTTTGAAGCCGATCTCGACAACGTGGGAAGTGACGGCTATCCTGTATGTCAAGAGACATCGGGCGGCGATGCCACCAATCAAGTTACGGTAAGCCTGTATAACGGAAATGTTCCCTTGAACTTGAAGGCTGGCAAGACGCTGAAGGTTACTTTCTTCGTGTTGCCTGTTGCCACTGTCGGAGACTTGAGTTTGACCATTACCACTACAGCTGGTAGCAAAACCCTTTCTTTAAACGGTAACGACCAAAATGTACAGCTAAAAGCGCACATGAAGCACTTGGTGCGCGGCATCACTCTGCCTACAAATTATGAAGGATATAACTGGGTTAGCCGCATTCCTGACAATGTCATACTGTCGCAGCTCTCAATTCCCGGCACATCGAGTTCATACTCGTATCGCTATACAGGATCAAATACCGATTGGTACAAGGCGCAGACTGTAGGCATAGATGCCCAATGGAATAGTGGTGTGCGCTGCTTCGAGTTTGTCAGCGACCATGATGCTTCAAATTTGGGAAGAACGAATATCACTTGTAACGGTCAGAGTATGGGAGTGACCGTATTGGCAGCCCTACAGGACTTGGAGGCTCGTGTGAAAGCCAATCCCTCTGAATTTGCGATGGTCATATTTGCTTACCAACCGAATGACAGACGTTATCCTGAAACCTATATGACGGCTCTTAATGCCTTGTACGACAGTTGGGGAGGAAGTGCCAAAACTGCCTTGTTCCGTCCGGGAATGACTGTGGGAGAAGTGCGCGGAAAATTGTTATTCGTGGCTCGTCCAACCAGTAAGGGCGAAGACTCCAATTATGATGGATTAAGTGCGGGTAACCGGAATATATTGATTATCAATGGATGGGGATCTCTCAAGGATAAATGGCAGAATCGCGGTTATGCCGTGGATAATATGTGGAGTGCTTCAAGTCCCACTACTTCCATGGAGGCCAATTTGGTCAAACAAAAGAGTCAGGAAGGCGGGATGCCTGATGATTATACACCGTCTGACTTTACCATTCTGGCAAAGGGCGAAGCTAATTTTACTTATACGACCAACCAAAACTACAATGCTTGGTGTCAGGAATGGGCACGGGTGTCACCGGAGAGCAAGGTTTATAGTGACAGTTACGAGACTGGCGGTTTATGGTGGAAAACTTATTACAAACTGGGTGTTTATTGGCCGGAATCCTATTCGGAGAAGTTGCAAGACGCGAAAGCTACTTTCGAGAGAGCCATTGATGACAAAGAGAATGCTTCATCTGTGTATTTCAACTCTTTGAGCGGTTATATGATAGACTCCAAAATCCAAAATTCCTATTCTCCTTTCATGAGTGGGTATGAGGGTTGGGGTGGCAATAGGATAAACTGGAATGGGGGTGGCCGTGAAGGTGACATCAGTAAGCTAGCCACCAGGCTGAACGGTGATTTCTACAGCTTCGTACTCAGCAAGGGTGATGGCATCACGGGACCGATGGGGGTAATCCTCATGGATCGCGTGGATAATGGTGGAGGATCGTCCTACCTGCCCAATGTCATTATAGCCAATAACTTCAAGTTTCCTCTCATCACCAAGTAAGGAGAGATTTACACCGCTATTCCCGCTGTGGCAGGGCGTTAATAATTGCGGTCTGGCATCTTGTGGATGGCGGTAGCCTTTTTAATATTAACATGCAAAATATATGGACAATAGAAAACTCTTGACCGCAGCCCTGTTTATTGGGGCGGCAGTCTCTCCGGCGGCGGCTCAATATACCGCCAACTCTGATGAGGTGGTGGAGTATAATTCTGACAGATATAAAATAGAGACCAACCATTTCTGGGACAACTGGTTTCTGTCCGCAGGTGCTGGTGCGCAGGTTTACTTTGGCGACCACGACAAACAGGTGAAGTTCGGCAATCGTCTGGCACCTGCATTCGATGTGGCCGTGGGCAAGTGGTTTACCCCCGGTATCGGGGTGCGCTTGGTTTATAGCGGTATTCAGGTGAAAGGGGCTACGCAGAACGGCGCCCATTCCACAGGCGAGGAAGTTCCCGGGAAGGGTGGACACGGCTATTGGCTCGACAAGCAGAAGTTCAGCCTGTCGAACCTTCACTTCAACGCTATGTTCAATCTCTCCAACCTCATCTGCGGTTACAACGAGAAGCGCGTGTGGAATGTCAGCCCTTATATAGGCTTGGGCTGGGCACATGTGGGCAGCAGTCCCAAGATGGATGCACTTTCCGCCAACTTCGGTGTTCTCAATTCCTGGCGCTTGTGCGATGCTCTCAACCTGAACCTTGACGTACGCGGCATGATCACGCATGACAACATGGATGGTGAGGACGGCGGACGTTTCGGCGAAGGTATGGTCACCGCTACGGTGGGACTTGCCTATCGCTTCAAGACGCGTGGATGGGATCGTTCCAAGACTGTCACGCGTTACAACGATGCGGAACTGGAGGCCATGCGTCAGCGCCTCAATGAGCTGAGCGAGGAGAACCAGCGCCTGCGCGATGCGATGGCACAGGGCAACGACAAGGATGCCCAAACGATCGTGAAGAATATCGCTTCGGCCAACCTCGTCACCTTCCGGATAGGCAAGAGCAGGCTTTCGAATGAGGCTCGCGCCAACTTGGGCATGATGGCAGAGGTCATCAGACAAGGAGACCGTAGCGCCGTGTACACAATCACCGGCTATGCCGACAAAGGTACTGGTTCTGCCGCCCTCAACCAACGCTTAAGCAAGGCGCGCGCTGAGGCTGTCTACAACTGCCTTGCCAAGGAGTTCGGTGTGGACAAGAATCAGCTGCGTATAGACTACAAAGGAGGCGTGGATAACATGTTCTACAACGATCCTCGCCTGAGCCGTGCCGTCATCACCCGCGCACAGTAACCGGGTGTGCGTAGCGGAGAGCGTGCATGCCTCCCTGTGAAGGCATCCATTTACCTCAAATAAAGGCCGCCGCATACGGATATATCCGTATGCGGCGGCCTTTTGTTTTCCTGTATAAACCCCTATAAGGTCCTACTTGAAGAATTTCTCAAGCTTCTTGATGCCTCCGGCCAGGCAGAACGCCACAACCGTATCGCCCGGCATGATTTGCGTGGAGCCGTTGATGAGCTGTCCGTGTCCGTTGCGCACCAAACCGCCCAATGTCACGATGGGCGGAAGTCCCAAGTCCTTGACCGGGCGGCGGGTGACACGTGCCTCCGATGACACAGAGTATTCCGCCACATCGGCATTGGCCACGGTCAGACTTTTGACGGAAGTGATGTCTGCCTTGAGCATCATTTGGTAAATATGGCTGGCGGCGAAGGTTTTCTTGTTGATGATGGTGCCGATGTCCAGACTTTCTGCCATGCTGATGTAATCTGTGTTTTCGACCATGGCAACAGTCTTGCTGACCCCCAGCCGTTTGGCGGCGAGGCAGGCTAAAATGTTGGTTTCGCTGTTGCTGGTCAGAGCCACGAACGCCTGCGTCCGCCGTATGCCTTCTTCTTCCAGCAGGGAAAGGTCGCGCCCGTCACCGTGGATGATAAGCGTGTGGCGGTTGGTGACCACGCTGTTGAGGTGCTCTGCCCGCCGTGTGTCAGCTTCGATGATCTTGGCATGCATGTAGTCGGGCATGGAGTTGGCCAGATGCACTGCGGTGCTTCCTCCACCCATGATAAACACATTGGCCACATCGGGGTAGGTCTCTTTGCCTGCAATGTCACGTATGTAGTTGATGTATTTGGGCGTAGTCATGAAGTACACGATGTCGAGTGCCCGCAGTGCGTCATCGCCGTGAGGGATGACGGTCTCATCGCCCCGCTTGACCGCTACGATGTGGTAGGGCGAATCCGGCCCGCACAGTTCGCGCAGAGGACGGTCGAGGATTTGTGCGTTGGAGCGTACTTTGACACCCAATAATATCAGCTCGCCGCCCTGCACTTCCCACCATTGGCGTATCCAGCTGCGTTTGATATTGTGCAGGATTTCCTTGCCCGCCAGCATTTCGGGGTAGATGATGGAGTCAATGCCTACAGTACGGAAGAAGTCCCGGTGTTCGGGCAGCGTGTATTCGTAATTGTCCACGCGTGCCACAGTCTTCTTGGCTCCTAACTTCGAAGCCAGCATGCAGGCGGTCATATTGTGTGCCTCGTCAGGGGTTACGCCAATGAAAAGGTCTGCGCGGCCGACCTCAGCTTCTTTTAGAGCTGCGATGGACATGGGCGGCAGAGGCAGTGTCAGTATGTCGAAATTTGAAGAAAGGTCTTCGAGCCTTTCGCCCGATTCATCAATGAGCGTGATGTCGTGATGCTCGCGGCAGAGCAGTTTGGCCAAGTGCGTGCCTACGGCTCCTGCTCCGGCAATGACGATTTTCATAAGTTGGAGATTATGGTAAGGTGGCGGCAGAAGACGTAAGCGCAATGTCTGCCTTGTACGTCGCCGTATGGATAGAGTTGGAAACGGTTAATCACTTATCAGTATTTGGCAGATAGCCTCTGCGTCAAGCCCGGTGATGTGGCGTAGTTCCGGCACGGAGCCGTGTTGTACGAAACTGTCTGGCAGCCCCATTCGCACGACTGTCGGGTGATAGCCGTGGTCGTTGAGCCATTCAAGCACCATGCTGCCCATTCCCCCTTGTCTCACTCCGTCTTCGAGAGTGATGACGCGGTCAAAGTTTTGTCCGATTTCGTGCAGCATCTCTTCATCCACCGGTTTTACGAAGCGCAGGTCATAGTGTGCCACGCAGAGGTTGGGGTTTTGCTTTTCTGCCAGGACAATAGCTTGAGCGGCGGTAGTTCCGATTGGGCCGAGACTGACGAGTGCCGTTCCGTGACCGTCCTTTAGCTTTCGCCCTTTGCCGATAGGCACTTCTTCAAGCGGGCAGTGCCAGTCTATGAGCGATCCGCGTCCGCGTGGGTAGCGGATGACAAAAGTTCCCTTGTCGGGCAGTTGTGCCGTGTACATGAGGCGGCGCAACTCCGCCTCATCATAGGGGGAACAAATGGTGAGGTTGGGGACGGGACGCAAGGCCGCGATGTCAAAGGCACCGTGATGTGTGGGGCCGTCTTCTCCCACGAGACCGGCACGATCCAAACAGAGTACTACGGGAAGCCGTAGCAGTGCGCAGTCGTGTATGAGGTTGTCGTAGGCTCGTTGCGAGAAGGCCGAATAAATGTTGCAGAAGGGTTGCAGCCCCTCCTTGGCCATTCCCCCCGAAAACGTGACGGCATGTCCCTCGGCAATACCTACGTCAAAGGCGCGGTCGGGCATGGCCTGCATGAGGATATTCATGGAACACCCTGTGGGCATGGCGGGGGTGACACCCACGATGCGTGGATTGAGGCGTGCCAGTTCAAGTAGCGTCTGCCCGAAAACGTCTTGAAACTTGGGTGGCTTGGGGGCATCCTCATCAGGTTTGATGCGTTTGCCGCTTGCTACGCAGAACTCTCCCGGCGCGTGCCAGATGGTCGGCTCTTTCTCCGCTGGCTTGTAGCCCTTGCCCTTAACGGTGTGTATGTGCAGAATTTTGGGACCTTTCATGTCCTTGATCTCACGCAGGGTGCGCACCAGTTCCATTACATTGTGCCCATCGGTAGGGCCGAAGTAACGGATGTTCAGTCCTTCAAAGATATTCTGCTGATTGGCCAGCAATGACTTGACAGAGTTGTTGAAGCGTAGGATTGTGCGGCGGCGCGACTCGTTGAGTAATCCCCATTGCGTGAGTTTTTGGGACAGTCGCAGTCGCAGCCTGTTGTATAGGCTGCTTGTGTGCAGCAGGTTGAGATACTCCTTCATTCCTCCCACTGCCCGGTCTATGCTCATGTTGTTGTCATTAAGGATGATGAGCATATTGTTGGGTGTGTCGCTTACATTGTTGAGGCCTTCGAAAGCCAGTCCGCCGCTCATGGCGCCGTCACCGATGAGGGCTACAACGTGGCGGTCTGTCTCTCCCTTGCGTACGGCGGCGAGCGACATACCAAGGGCTGCAGAGATGGAATTGGAGGCGTGTCCGCAGGCAAAGGTGTCATATTTGCTTTCTTCGGGGGAAGGGAAAGGTTTGATGCCGTGCAGCTTGCGGTTGGTGTGGAATGCGTCACGGCGGCCAGTCAGAATCTTGTGCCCATAGGCTTGGTGTCCGACATCCCATACGATACGGTCATAGGGTGTGTCGAACACGTAGTGCAGGGCAACAGTGATCTCCACTGTGCCCAGGCTGGAGGCGAAGTGCCCGGGATTGTTGGCCACCTCATTGATGATGTCGCGTCGCAGTTCCTCGCAGACAGCCGGCAAGGCGCTGACGGGCAGCTGGCGGAGATCTGCGGGGGAATCTATATGTTGAAGGTATTTGAAGGGAGATTCTTGTTCCATGTTTTGACAAGGAAGCGGGGCGCAGGTGCATAGCCCGCCATTACAAAGCAAAGGTAGCTTATTTTTGCAGATCGGCAGACCTTTTTAGAAGGGAAAAGCCGGAGGGGAAACTCTCTCAACTGTGAGGCGAAGCCATATATATTGCCTCTTTCCACCCGCCTGCAACTTTTCGCGTTCATGGCTCATGGATGCAAAAAAGTCATCTGAGTATAAACTTCAGATGACTTTTCTGCATGGGATACGGGATGCTTTTGGACAGAAAGAGCTGCCCTCATACAGCTATAATCCCGTTGGACCTATTCCAATAGCAGTACGCGACTGGCCCAATCGTTCTGTTTGTTGTAGTCCACGTTATGATTGTAGGGTATCTCCAGTCCGTTGTCCATCAGGAAACGTCCTGTATAGGACTTTCCTTCAAAGGGTAAGGGCTGGTTGTCTATGCGGTTTAACTCCGTTATGCGGTAGGAGCGGGCGGGATCGAGACCGGCAAATTTCACGCGGGGCAGGTGTTCGTCAACAAAATGTTCCAAACGCCACCAGTAGAACACTGCTTTGTCCTTGTCCGGGCTTACATACATAAGGGAGGCGAGATTCTGTCCGTCATAGGGTGAGAGCAAACGGTAGATGTCTCCCAGCTGTACGATGGGGCGGATGCGCTTGTAGTCGGCTATTGCGCGGCGGCACAGGTCTTTCTCCTCGTCTGTCATGTTCTTCGGCTGTATCTCCATGCCCAAGCGACCGCTCATTGCCACATCGATTCGGAACTTCAGAGGAATGGTGCGGAATGTCTGGTGGTTGGGAGCTGCGCTGATGTGCGAAGCCATGGCCATGGCGGGGAAGAAGTAGCTCGTGCCCCACTGCATGTAGATACGTTGTAAGGCATCGGTATTGTCGCTCACCCAGAACTCATCGAACCAAGGCAGTATGCCCCAGTTGGCGCGTCCGCCGCCGGACGCGCAGGCTTGGATGGTCACATCGGGATATTTGGCACGTATGCGGTCGCACACCTTGGCCAGTCCTCGGTGCCATTCAATGTAAAGGTGGCTCTGGCGATTGGCCGGCAGGTATTGTGATCCATGGTTGCAGATGCTCATGTTGGCATCCCACTTGATGTAGTCAATGGCGGGGTACTTGGACATGATGTTGTCAAATACGCCGAATACGAAGTCCTGTACCTTGGGGTTGCAGAGGTCAAGCACGACCTGCGTGCCTCCCCGTCCGAGTACGGGCTCCCGGTTCGGGGCTTTGAGTATCCAGTCAGGATGTTTCTCATAGAGTTCGCTGGTCGTGTTGGCCATTTCCGGCTCTATCCAAAGGCCGAACTTGATGCCATGTTTGTCAGCATCGCGCAGCAATCCTTCGATGCCCTCTGGTAATTTCCGCTTGTCGACAGTCCAGTCGCCGAGGGAGGAATTGTCCGTCTTGCGCGGATATTTGTCGCCAAACCATCCGTCGTCCATCACGAACAGCTCACCGCCCATGGAGGCGATGTCTGCCATCATCTGATCCATTCCCTGCTGGTTGATGTCGAAATAGACACCTTCCCAGGAGTTAAGCAGAATCTTGCGAAGACGGTCTCCGTGTGCTAATTTGTACTCTCGCCCCCAGCGGTGGAAATTACGGCTGGCACCGCTCAGTCCTTCTTCGGAATAGGTCAGTGCCAGGGGAGGGGTGGTGAATACTTCCCCCTTGGCCAGGTGGTAAGCGGAGTTGTCCTCATCGATGCCGGCAAAGAATTGGTGGTAGTCTGTGTCTCCCGTATGTACACGCAGCCGGTAGTTGCCCGAGTAGCAGAGAGCCGCACCGATGACGCGTCCGCTGTTTTCAGTCGGTTTGCCATCGAGGGAGAACATGACTTCTGCATGCGAAGTGTGGGAGTTGCGTACGCCGTCCTTGTTCTGTATGACCTTCACCCCCGGAGTGACAGGTTCGGCGCACAAACGTCCCTCGTCCGCCCACGTGCCATAGAGCGAGCTGAGCCATACCTGGCCTCGACGGATGGGAAGTGTACCCGAGGCGTATTGGGTGAGAAGCACCTCTTTCTTTTCTTCGTGCCGTATGTCGCTCCACGTTTCGATCATATCCACATCGGCGTAAGCCTTGTAGTGTATATCCACGTAGAGGGGGTACACCTTGTCTTTCATCGATATGGTCGTGACAGTGGCGTTGGCAGTCTTGCCGGTTTTTACGCCGGTTACTTCAAGTACTGTTGTCATGTTGCCGTCAGCGTGAGTGAGGGCAAGGGCGGCTTCACCGGCGGGCCAGAATCCGTAGGCCGGGTAGGCAGATCCGGTGCAGTTGCCCACAGTATTGACCTGCTGCAGGTCTGTGGGGGAAAGTTTGGAACCGTAGTACACGTAAGTGAGATCTCCGCCTTGGGGGGCGCTCACTACCAGAGAGGTGTGCGGCGTGCTGATTTCATAGTTCTGCGCATAAATGGGCAGCGTAGCTATGAAAGCTAAGGATATTAATGTCTTTTTCATAGTGGAGAATGGGGAGTCCGCCCTCGGCCTTCTGTGTCTTCGTTCGCATGTGATGCAGGCTGGGGACTTAAAGAATAGGTTTTTATTGGTTAGGGGTTTCCCATCGATGGGTTTCCGTACATTTTACTTCAAGGCTCTGGTTGGCTACGGAAAGGCGGAAATCCCCCGCTTCAAGCAACCAATGTCCATCGCTTCCCACAAAGGCGAGGTCTGCGGCGGGCAGGTGGAATGTGACGGTGCGAGTCTCGCCGGGGGTAAGTTCCACCTTGTCGAAAGCGCGCAGACGGCGGTTGTCAGGCGTGAGCGAGGCGACAAGATCGGAAGCGAAGAGCAAGACGCTCTCTTTGCCGGTACGGGAACCGGTGTTGGTTACATCCACGCTTACTTTCAGGGTGTCGTTGGCAGTGAAGTGATCTTGAGAGACGCGCAGGTTGCTGTATTTATAGGTGGTGTAGCTCAGTCCATGGGCAAAAGGCCACTGTACATCCATGACGGCGTCGTAGTTATAGTTGCCTCCCATTTGTCCGACATTCTCACAGGGCTTGTAGTCGTAGGTGGCGAGCGAGTTGATCAGTCGTGGATAGGTGAAGGGCAGTTTCCCGCTGAAGTTGGCATCGCCGCTTAGCAGGTTGGCCAGAGCATCTGCTCCGTAGTTTCCGGGCAGCAGTGCGTCTATGATGGCTTGTGCATACTTCTCTATACGGCAGATGATGCGTGGGCGCCCTTCGTTGAGTACCAATACCACGGGCTTGCCGGTTGCGGACAGAGTGCGTACCAATGTCTGCTGGGCTGGTGACAAGGCGAGGTCTGTCAGGTTTCCCGGTGTCTCACAGTAGGAGTTCTCGCCCACACAGCAGATGATGACATCCGCCTGCTTCGCTGCTTCAACTGCGGGGGCATAGGCTGTGGCGAGCGCTTCTGCGGGCCACTCCTCAGTCGTTCCGTACACTTCGGGCTGGATGTCTTTGCCTATACCTTGGGGCACTTCCTGCCAATAAAGGGCCTCTTTGCCTGTGCGGTAGGCGAGAGTGGGTATATAGGTCACGTGTTCTTTGCCAAACTTGTTCTGTAGAGCTTCGAGGATGGTGTTGTACCGTGCGGTACATTGCGGCTCGTCAGCACGCTCTCCCTGCCACGTATAGCTCCATCCCCCATTGAGACAACGCATGGAGTTGGCGTTAGGGCCTGTCAGCAGGATGCGCGTGCCTTTGGACAAAGGCAGTAGTCCGTTGTCATTTTTCAACAATACTTGGCTTTCCTCCGCTGCCTGCAGGGCTACGGCTGCATGTTCGGCAGAACCGAACTTGGGATAGGACTTCCCGGTTTTCCAGATAGGTTGGTCGAACAAGCCTAAACGGAATTTGACACGAAGGACCCGGCGTACCGCATCATCTATGCGCGACATGGGTACGCGTCCCTCCTCCACCAGTTCTTTCAAGTCCGTGCAGAAAGAGGTTTCATAGGGCACCATCGACATATCGATACCTGCGTTGATGGCCAGGCAGATGGCATCTTTCTTCGTGGCTGCCACATGGTCGCGCAAGGCGATGTTGTTGATGTCAGCCCAGTCTGTTACAATCATCCCGTCCCAGTTGAGTTCTTCTTTTACCCATCGGGTAAGCAATTCCGCGTTACAGTGGAATGGGGTGCCGTTATTGACTGCCGAGTTGACCATGATGGTCAGAGCACCGGCTCGGATCGCGGCCAGATAGGGCGCGAAATGTTTTTCACGCATCTCCATGGGCGAGACGGAGGAGGGAGTTCGGTCTTTGCCGGAAATGGGCATGCCATAGGCCATGAAATGCTTGACGCTGGCCGCCACATGCTCCAGTCCGATGTGATTGGGGTCTTCACCCTGTAGTCCCAGCAGAGCCTCGCGCCCCATTTGGGCATTTACATAAGCGTCCTCGCCAAAACTTTCCCACATGCGGGGCCACATGGGTACGCGTCCGAGGTCTGTCACAGGGCCGTAGCTCCAGGGAATGCCGCAAGCACGGGTCTCATAGGCGTTGATGGCGGCAGACTGGCGCATGAGGGCGCGGTTGAAGGAGGCAGCCATGTTGATGCCTTGTGGAAAGAGCGTCCCGCCCAGCGTATAAGTCGTACCGTGAATTTGGTCTACGCCGTAAATGCAGGGAATGCCGATTTCCTTCATTGAGATCTCTTGGATCTTGCGTATGCTCTCGGTCCATTTTTGAGGAGTCTGGGCAATGCTGAGCGGGACGTTGAGGATAGAGCCGACCTTGTATTTGCCGATGATTTCTTGCAACTTCTCGTCAGAGAGGGTGAAGTCATTGGGCTTGCTGAAGTCTGTTACCACATCTACAGTGATCTCGGTCATCTGGCCGATTTTCTCTTCGAGAGTCATGCGGCTGAGCACTTGTTCGATGCGGGATTCTATTTGGGGGTCAGAGGCAATAGCCGGTCTCACTTGGGCTATGGAGGAGGCTGTGCTCCCCCAGGCAAACAGAGAGGAAAGCATGATTTTGGCTAACATATATATTGGGGAGAGTAAAAGTTTATTGGTAGATCAGCGAGGCGGACTTCAGCCCTTCGCCGGAAATCCGCAGTGTGACAGTGCCCGGTGCGGTGCGGCGTATGAGTGTCTGTGCCATCCCGTTGAACAGGCGTACGCTCATGGTGCGGCTGTCAGGTTTTGTGGGTTGCTCTTGGTCAAGAAAGGCGGAGTCGCCGTTCCCCCAGCCTACGAAGCGTGCAGGACCTTCTATGGTAAGGATGGCAGGCAGGCAGGCGTCGGGTACGGAACGTCCATGTTTGTCAGTCACTCCAAGAGTTACGACAGCCACATCAGCGGGTGAAGGTTGTATTACAGAACGGTCGGCATACAGCGTAAGTCTTGCGGGTGAATCGGTCGTCTCTACGGTGCATTCGGTGATTTTCCTGCCTTTGCGATACCCCACTGCGTGCAGTTTGCCGGGTTTGTAGATGACCGGCCAGTCCAAATGCCCGTAGGTTTCCATGTGCTTGCGTCCTTGTGAGCGCCCGTTTAGGAACAGCTCCACCTCATCACAATTGGTGTAGGCCCAGACTTGTACGGTATCGCCGGCGTGGCCGGTCGAGTTCCAATGTGGCAGGAGGTGCAGCACCGGTTTTTCTGTCCACATGGCTTGAAGATAATAGGCTTCGTCTTTGGGGAATCCGCAGTAGTCCAGCACACCAAAGCTTGACCCCGTGGCGGGGTAGGCCAACGGGTTGGGCTCACCGCGATAGTCGAACCCCGTCCAGTAAAAGAGACCTGCCAGCCAGGGTCGTGTGGCATAAAAACGCCAGCCGCGCTCTATCACGTTGACGACTCCTGGCTCAGTGCCACGGTTCAAGGCTTGCATACGGCCATGGGGGCGGTCATCCTCATAAATCCCACGTGTGCCGCATCCCGAAGTCTCCTCAGAGCCTAAGGCCAAGCGGGCCGGGAACTCTTTGCGGTATTCGTCAATAGGGTTTTGTGTCAGGTAGTTATAGCCTACGACCTCGAACTCACGGAGCATTTGGTTGCCGCCGGCATTGGCTCCCGTTGTCAGGCGGGTAGAATCTATGCGATTGGCGAAGTCTGCCATGGTGCGTGCCACGCGGCGGCCTGTTACTGTGTTTTCAAGCCCCCATTCCTCATTGCCGATGCTCCACAATATGACACACGGGTGATTGCGGTCCCGCCGCATGAGCAGTTCAAGTTGGCCGAGTTGCGCCTCGTTGGTGCCCATCAGTCTGTTCTCGTCGATAACGAGTATCCCCATGCGGTCACACAAGTCAAGCACTTCGGGTGTAGGGGCATTGTGTGAGCAGCGGTAGGCGTTGGCCCCCATCTTTTTGAGCTGGCGCAGACGCCAGGCTTGCAGGGAGTCGGGAATGGCTGTACCCACCCCGGCATGGTCTTGGTGCATGTTGAGCCCTTTGAGTTGTATTCTCTGTCCATTGAGCAACAAACCTTGGTCTGCCGTAAAACGGACTTGACGGAAGCCGAAGGGAGTCTCGTAGCTGTCGGCCAGACTGTCACCTTGCCAGACTTCCGTACGTATGGTGTAGAGATAAGGATCCTCGCAGTTCCATAGATGGGGATGCTCCAGGTGGTAAGTTTGACTGAAGGTCTGTCGTGCCTGTGGAAGCAGTTGGCCCCTGGCTTCTTTTTCTTCCCGCCAACTTATTTCCTTGCCCGATTGGTCAAACAGGCGCTGCCGTATCTCACAGGCCAACGTGTCCCGGTCGGAATTCTTGACCGTTGTTTCTACGGTGAGGGTCGCCAGTTTGAAGTCCGGGGAGAATGCTGCATGGGCGAAGGTACCGAAGTCATCGACATGAAGCGGATTGCTCACGTCGAGCCAGACATGGCGGTAGATGCCGGCTCCTTCATAGAACCATCCTTCTTCGAGCGAAGCGTCCGCCCGCACCGTAATCAGATTGTCACTGCCGTCATAGCGGAGCAGATCACCCACATCGTACAGATGGGGCAGGTAGCCGCTGGGTTGTTGGCCGACCAAGAAACCATTGACCCATACGGTGGCGTTTCGGAAGATACCGTCAAAGCGGAGCGTCATATGCCGTCCTTCATCGGAGGCTGACAGTTTGAACTTCTTGCGGTACCAGCCTACACTGGTGGCAGGATATTTCCACCCGATGGTTTTGTAGCCGTGGCTGTGGCTCGCTTCTGCGGCAAAAGGAAGGCTGACCACCCAGTCATGGGGCAGGTCTATATGCTGCCAAGACGAGTCGTCAAACTTGTCGCTGTACGGGCCTTCGTTGTGCATAGATGCGGCCTTGGTCAGGTAGTTGAAGTATTCAGTGCCACAGCCGAAGTCCTTCTGGGGGTCGGCAGCATTGCCAAACGCGAAGCGCCAGCCCTCATCGAAATTGCGGCGCTCACGCATGTGCTGTGCGGACAAGGAAGAAAAGGTGCATAGGGTGGCCAGTAAGGCGGCGATGTGTATGGTGAGATGCATAAGATATGGCGGAGATTATAATTTACGGGAAGGGGAAGTTTTTATGATGGAGCAGACGAACCTTATTTTCCCCCTCAGTCCTTGTGCCTCTCTGTATCAAATGCCCATCTGCTTGTACAGCCATCGTTGCCAGGCATCCCATTGCTCGGTATACCAGTAATGGCCGGTTTCGAGGTAGGGGTGCAGCTCCTTGGGAGCGGTCAGGGTGTTGTAGGCCGCATACATGGATGTGGGCGGGCAAACCTCATCATTATAGCCCCAGCTGTACCAGCCTGGCACTTTGATAAGACGGGCGAAATTCACCGTATCGAAATAGCGTGAGGTGTTAATCGCGTTTTGGGAGTTGTCCTTGAAGTAATAGAACCAATGAGGCCATCCTCCCGCCCGTCCCTGCAGGTGTGCGGCATGGTCGCAAAGAGCCGGATGTACGGCGGCCAGAAAGGTCACACGACTGTCGAGCGCTGCGGTCACGAATGACAGGAACCCGCCTTGGCTCGAGCCGGTCACGCCCAGGGCTTTCCCGTTGAATTCGGGCAGGGAACACAGGTAGTCTACTCCGCGCAAAACGCCTACGACCACCCGGCGGTAATAGCTCTCATCGCGACTCTCGCGTCCGGCATTCCAATAATTGAGCAGGGCGCCGGTAGCCAAGTCATCATAGACCTTTTGCTTCAGAGTGACGGGCATACCGTGAATGCCCACCTCCAAGACGATGGCTCCCTTGGCTGCTGTGGATACATCTCCGTTGTAAGGCCGTACGCCGGCGCCGGGCACACGTAGCAGGGCCGGATATTTGCCTGGCTGGCGGGGCTTGGTAAGTATGCCATAGAAACGCCCGCCCCACGGCATGACCTGATAGCTTACTTGGTATACTTCCACATCTTGCGTACAACGGTCGGGCAAAAGTTCGAGAGTGGCATCGAGCGGAGTTTGCCGTGCCCAGCCCAACTGTCCTTTCCAGAAGGCTTCGAAATCTTCGGGTTGGGTCGTTGTCGGTTGGATCTTTTCCGGCTCATAGGCCGCCGTGGCCAGACCTTCATAGCAGTATGTGCCTACATGGGCCTTCACCTTACAACGAACGAAGCCCGGCTTGTTCATCGTGGCGGAAACCTTGAGCGTGCCGTCCTTAAGCGTTACGCCTTCTCTCTTTTCGGTGGGATACCATTCCGGCCCCAGCTCGTAGTCTATCTTGACATTGGGCAATAGATTCTGTGCCTTATATACTTGGATGCGGAACTCGCATTTTTCCTTTAGCTTGTAGTTCCAGTCGGTATGGTTGGGTGAGACGACCACACGCACTTCTTCGCCCTTGATCTGGGCATGCAGACCCGTTCCTATCCATGGCAGAAACGCCAGCAGTAGAATCCAGACAGTTGTTTTCTTTAGCATATGTTTTGTGAGACTTGATTTTACTTCTATACAGGACCGCCATACGGGCTTCGGCTCGGCATGCCCGTCCGGGCAAGCCCGGCGTTCCTGCGCTCGCCTCGCACCGTCTTTATAGAACACGGGCTTCGGCTCGGCATGCCCGTCCGGACAAGTCCGGCGTTCCTGCGCTCACCTCGCACCGTCTTTGCACGGCAAAGTTAGCAGATTGTCCTAAAATGCGTTATGCATTTTGATGCCCAAACTACATACTATCTTAACAAAATAAGGTCTAAACTGTAAGAGTTCGTATCACATACACCAAGCCCCGCAGCCAATATCTGTTGGCTGTGGGGCTTGGTGTATGTGATACGGAGGGCTTGTGCCTCTGTCGCTTATTGGTCTGTACGGAACGGCACCAGTGGAAGTCCCGACAAGCTGTGTACACAGCCAATACTGAAATTCTTGAAGTTGTATCGCACCGCTTGGATCGCTCCCATGTCTTGGGGGGCAGTCACTGTTATGATGAGCTTGCTCATGTCTTCATGCGCCTGGGCCGGACGGAAAATGCCGTCACCTCCGGCCACTTCAAAGCCCTCCAATTTTTCATGAGGGGAGAGCCCGCCCTCAGCATATTTGAATGAGAGTACGGCCTTGGCGCCTTCGTAGCTGACCTTGTCGAGTTCCGGTGAACGCCAGCTTATGGCGGAGAGGCCGTATTCACGTGCTGCGGCGGCATAGGCCAGACGCTGGCCGATCTCCAGCTTCCGGCTTCCGTGTATGTCTTCGGTTTGCCAAGGATGTGCCAAATCGTTCGTGCAGATGATGGCACAATGATCTGTCATGCGTACTGCCTCATGCTGGGCCTCACGCAGCAATGCGCCCTGTGTACCGTTTACGTCACCGTAGGAATAGGGCGGGATCTCCACGCAGTAAAAGGGCAATGCCGTGTTTCCCCACAGCGACCGCCAGTGTTCGGCCATGGCCTTGAACAGGGTGGGGTAGGCTTGGTGCTGCCCCACGTTGCTTTCGCCCTGATTCCACAGAACGCCGCGCACGGTATATCCTGCTATGGGGTGCAGCATCCCGTTGTACATGATGGCGGGTGTGTCCCATTTCTGCGGGGTGGGGTCTCCGGGTTGCATGGCTCCGATGTCACGGTAGCGCTTTAATAGATTGGCAGGCATCCATCCCTCAACGTGACTGCCGCCCCAACTGCAGTTGATGAGGCCGACAGGCACATGGAGCATTTCGTACAGTTCTCGCCCGAAGAAATAGCCCACCGCACTGAACCAGCGTGCGGTTTCCGGCGTGCATGTTTGCCAGGAGCCGGCCACGCTGTCCTGTGGTGTGGGAGCGCCGTGCTTGGGGATTGTCACAAAGTGAATGGCATGGCGATAGCGACCCGAACGGGCTATTGCCTCATTGCTTCCCTCTACGGGCTGGCAGTTGAAGCCGTTGAGCGGCATCTCCATGTTGGACTGTCCCGAGCACAGCCACACCTCTCCAATCAGTACGTCTGACAAGGTGAGTTGGGTGTCGTCTCCCTTGATCTTCAAGGTCTGCGGGGTGAATGACGCTTCGGGTGTCTGGATTTCCACTTCCCATCGTCCCTTGTCATTGGCAGTGGCCATGTATTTTACTTTGGACCAGGACGGAACGATCTTCACACGTGCCCCGGCCGTGGCCCATCCCCACAGACGTACCTTGCATTGCTGCTGCAACACCATATGGTCGCTGATTTGTGCCGGCAGTCTGATGAGGCCCCATGTGCTGGTGGAGTGTGTCAGCAAAAGCAGCAGGCAGACGAGGACGGCCTGTCCGAAGCGGAACTTATTCTTTGTCATTTTTTCCAGTCTTTATATGAGCATGGGTGTTTCAGCGGATGCTTTCCCGGATGCATTTGCGGGCGATAAGCCCCCAGAGCTGTAGGTCTCGCTCTGTCCATTCTTCGCCGTGTGAGGGTGCGCCGGGACGGAGCATGGAGCAGGTTTCCACCTTGTCCGATACCGACCAGGCTATCCAGCTTAGCCCGTACTCATCGGCCAGTTTCATCCATTCGTACCACTGCGGCATGTCTATCACGCCGTCACCGGTATGTTCCATGGCCGCGCACTCGCTGATGAAGAGGGGAAGCCCTTTGCCCAGGGCATAGCGTGCCTTGTCACGGAAATAATCCTTGTGGGTGGCAGCGTAAAAGTGCAGGCTGTACATGATGTTTCCCATGCCGGTGAGCGGGTCATCGGCGGCCTTGTCTACGTCTTGGTCCCAGCGGGGGGTAGCCACCAATATAATGGAGCGGGGGGCGTTCCGGCGTATCACGGGGATCAGCTCCTGCGCATAGCTCTTGATTTCACTCCAAGGCACTTCCGTTGGCTCGTTCCATATCTCGTAGAGCACATTGGGCAGCTTGCCGTATTTTTTCGTGACGTCTGTAAAGAAGCGCTTGGCGAGGGGCAGGTTGTTCTTATGGCTATGGAAGTCTATGATGACATAGATCCCCTGTTCGACCGCTCCGCGTACCACGCTGTCCACACAAGCATAGGCCAGATCTGGACGGCGGTCATAGCACAGGCTGTCGAGGTCCAGGCCGATGGAGCATCGCACGATGCGGGCCTGCCAGTCCTGAGCCAATGTGCGTACGGTCGACCGGTTGAAAAAGCGGTGCCAATAGTTGTGCCATCCGAAGCTGGGCCCCGTGAGCTGCACAGGTTGGCCCTTTTGGTCTATGAGGTGAATGCCTTTGACGCTGAGCCAGCCATGGGTATCTACCACTGTCTGTGTACGAGCGGCGGCAACAGTTCCCGTCAGGAGGAGTGCGACCAGAAGAAATGCGATCCGTTTCATGTACTTGTTTGTATAGGATTTAGTTGTTAAATGATTTGTTGCCGCGAAGATAAATTATAAATGCTATATCGTAGAATGCCATGTCGGCATAGTATAACAAACGGGTAAACGGAGCCAATGTGTATGCCTTTTACTGATATGCCCAAGCGATGCACCATTGACGGGCTTTGATGGTGGAAGATCTGTAAGGAAAATCTGTCAACAGAGAAAGGACAAAGATGTCCGTCTTCCGATAAGGGGGGGGAGACGGACATCTTTCCGGTGAGCAGGCCGTGGAGGTTATACCAGAATCTTCTTCTTCAGGTATTCTTCACGAAATTCCTTGGGCGTGCATCCCTTGCGCTTCTTGAAGATACGGTTGAAATTGCTGACGTTGTTGAAGCCGCAGGCGTAGCACACTTCTACGACTGACATCGTGCTGTCCACCAGCATGCGGGCAGCATAGCCGAGGCGTGCAAAGATGATATAGTCCGATACGCTGCAGGAGGTGTGCTTGCGGAAGAACCGGCTGAAAGCTGTCGGTGTCATGCCGGCGATGTCTGCCAGCTGCTGCAGGCGTATCTCTTTTTTGTAGTTCTTGCTGATGAAGTCCTTGACCTTCAAGATACGGCGGCTGTCGCTGCCGTCATGCACATTGGCAAAGGAGGTGCTTGAGAGCAAGTGGTAATTGTCGCTTACGCTCAGCCTCTGCAAGATTTGCAAGAAGGCGAGCATGCGCTCGAATCCGGCCTCCATCTCATCGAGTCGCGTGATGAGACGGTACACTTGCAGGATGGCCGGGAGCTCGAAGGCTATGCCCCGTGCCGACCGGTCGAACATCTTGCGGATGGAGTCAAAGATGTTCTTGTCGATCATGCCTTTGAGCACTTCGGGCAGGAACTGTATGGTCACTTCGTGCAGGTCGGCGGACTGGCAGGTGCCGTTTTCCCACACGTGTTCCAAGTCGCTGCCTATGAGCACCAAGTCGTAATTGCCCAGGGTCTCTACCGAATCGCCCACTGTGCGTACTGCCCCTTCGCAGTTTTCCACGAAGTTGAGTTCCAGCTCATGGTGCTTGTGCAGGGGGTAGTTGAAGTGTTCTTTTTTGCGGGCGGCCAGATAGAAGAAGTCGCGGTCGGAAAGCGGTGTGATCTCTGTAAGTATATTTCCCATGGTCAGACGGTATCGGTTAGGTATATCAAGGCCGCAGGCCCGATGTCATCTCATTGTACAGGAAAAAGGCACGTTCGGAGGTGCGTGATACCGGGGCAGACCTGTCTTTTTACAAAGATACGTATTTATTACAAGGTGCGTACGCCACAGGGAGAGATTGTGTCAAATACGTAATGCGGATTGACGAGAATGACTGTCAAGGTCGCACCCATTGCAGACAGACTGGTTTGGGCATGTCTATGCGCTTTCCTGTATCCGTGAGCTGTCCGGTTTGGGGGTTGCGGCGGAAGATTTGTATTTGGTCGGCGTCACGGCATGCCACGAGCAGGTATTTCCCGTTGGGGGTGATGGTGAAGTTGCGCGGATGCGGGCCGGTCGGCTGATAGCCTGCACGGGTCAGGTGTCCGTCTGCTGTACTGACGCTAAAGATGGCCAGACCGTCACCTTTCAGCCGGTTGGAGGCGTACAGGTAGCGGCCGTCGGGCGACAGGTGGATGTCCGCGCTTCCCTGTGCGCCAAGACTGTCTGCCACCGCATACTGTACGGGTTTCAAGTCGCCGTCGGCATAGGTGAGCGCTACCACTTGTCCGGACAGTTCCGTGATGAGGTAGGCCCTATGCCCGTCAGGGGCGAATACCATATGGCGCGGGCCGGAACCCGGTGGCAGTGGTATGCGGGTCTGGCGTGTGGTGTCTATGAGTGAGCCGTTGTCAGCTGTGAGCGGGAAGCGGTGGATGCAGTCCGTTCCCAGATCGTTGGCCAGCAGGTAGCGGTTGTCCGGGGTGAAGGAGATGAAATGCAGGTGCGGGCTGTCCTGCCGCCCTTTTACCGGGCCGTTGCCGCTGAAACTTACAACCGTGCCGTTTCCGAGCGTGCCGTTTGCCTGTAGGGGAAATATCGTCAGGCTGCCTCCCTCGTAGTTGGCAGTCACTACATATTTCCCATCGGGACTTACTGCTATGTGGCAGGGTGCTGCGCCATGTGTGGGGCGGCTGCCGGTCAGGGTGAGTATGCCCCGTGCGCGGTCAAAGTTCAGGGAGTTGGCGGTAGATGTGGCTGCGTCATTCTCTCCAACGGCATAGATGTGTGTGCCTGTTTGGTCCGGTACGAGGAAGGAGGGATTCTCCACGCCTCTAAGACCGCTTACATAACTGGTTGTGCCGGTCGTCTGGTCGAAACGGTACACGCGTATGCCCTCGGCGCTTGCGGGGGCATAGCTGCCTGTTATAAGGTACAAGTTGTCTTCTGAGACAACGGGCCGTGCTTCCCCCATGCCGGCTGTTGCAATGCCGGCCATAAAGGAAAAAATCCAATTTCTGATAGTCATGGATGGGGTGTTTTTGTCAGCCGTCAGTGGCCATTTGTATTAATGAGACTGTTTTCGTCCGTATGCCGCATAGTCTTTGGCTGCCTCGGCTTCGGTTGTGGGGCGTACTTGAGCCTTGATGACCGGAGCGAGCCGTTCCGACAGACGGGCATAGCCCAGACCGTACACGTAGTTGGCCTTGATGCAGGAGGTGTCTGCCACTCCCTCACGGATGAAGGGTGTGTAGCAATCTATGTAGCGTGTGCCGGGAAGCTTGGCTGTAAGTTCCGACAGGCGGGTGTTAAATGGTTCTACGGTTCCGGCGTTGAACTGTGTGTCACCGGTCGGGAGCAGCGACATGACGCACAGCTCAGCCTTTGGAGCGAGGACTCGGGCTTGATGGAGCATCTGCAGATAGCGGGCGATTGTGGTTTCCACATTTTTAGAAGCGCGCAAGTCGGCCATGCCGGTGTAGAAGAAGATCTGTGCGGGGCAGGCATTGTCCGGACGTCCATGCAGGATGCCGCAGAGCATGGCCTCGCTCACCTCCGCGCCAACCGTGCTGTAACCCCAGCCGGTAGCCCGGCGCTTCATTTGGGGCGAGTGCAGCAGTTCATGCCATTCCATACCGTTGAGCATGTCATCGCCAACGAAAAGCACATCGTCCGCCCTGACGGGCAGCATGGCAAAGATGGACGCGCGCATGCCTGTTGAGCGTGTCAGTCCGCAGCAGTTGTTGGACGCCTCGACCGGATAGATGCACGGAGAGCCGACATAGGGCGCTATGCGGCGGCACCACGTGCGGAACGCCACCGCCTGCAGGTGCAGCCCGTCGAGTGTGTAGCAGGTGTCTTCCTGCTCTACGGGCAACAGGTCATCCCACAGGTCGATGTAGGTGGCGCCTACTTCCGCACTGATGCGGCGCAGGCTGTCGTTGGTCTCTTTTTCAAGTGCTACGGTGCGTATGCCCGCATGCGTAGGCAGTATGCTCTGGATATAGATTTGCGTGTGTGGTGAGCGTTCCTTGATGAGGTTCAGCGCCCGTCGCACGTTGGCCGCCACGTGGGCGGAATTGTTCAGTCCCTCCGTTCCCAAGTCGTTCGTGCCGATCATCAGGAATATCTTGGCGGGTTGTCCCTGTGCGATGCCGTCCAGATTGGCCAGCATCTCGTCAGAAACGGCTCCCGAAACGCCTCGGTTGAGTATGAGGGGGTTGTCGAATGCTTCCCACCACTCGTGCATGTTCGTGATGCTGTTGCCCACGAATACGATGTTGTCGGAACGCACAGGCAGCACCTTGAAGAGGTCATAACGGTGGTTGCGGAAGGGGAGGTCTGCCTGGGCGGCAAGCAGGGACAGCCAGCTTGCCACGCAGACGGTCAGGATACGGATTTGGGTAAAAGACATGTATCAGGTGTTTGGATGATTCTCAACGATGGCGGGGACGTTCTGCCCGGCTTCCGGATGAGGCTCAGTGTGGAGAGGCATATGTGGCCCGTACGGCTTTTGCATCTGCATAGACGCATTCCTGTAGTTGTTCCGGGGTGATGGCCAGCGCGTCACGCGTCAGTTCCGGTACATTGTAACTTTTGAGCCGGAAGATGTTTTGCAAGGGGTCTTCCTGCGGCAGGAGGAAGGCTTTGTGTGCATGTCCTGTCCGGTCAAAGTAGGCTATATACACGCGGCTGTATGTGCCGTCGTCACGGCGCGAGGCGAACACGATCCACCGTCCGTTGCTGCTCCATCCATGGTAGCTGTCGGCCCGGTGAGGGGCGTTGGCCTCGGTGAGGGGAATGGTGTGTCCCGTGCGGAGATCCTTGACATACAGGTCGGCGCTGCTGTGCCAGATGTGGAACTGTCCGAAGTCTGCAAGCGTGAACAGCAGATAGCGTCCGTCGGGGCTGATTCTGGGTACGGAGGCGCTGAGCCGTTTGGCGGCACAGTCGTATTCCACCACGGGCGGGCCGAAAGAACGGCTCTGCGGGTCGAAGCTCCGGCTCATCACATTGTAGTACACTTTGCGGTATAGGGTTGTGAGAAGCTGGCGCTTCCGGGCATCAGAAGCTCCGCTGAGCTGGGGCATATGGGCGCAGGTATAATACAGCCTGCGTCCGTCGGGCGACCAGGAGGGGAAGGTTTCGAGTTCGGTGTCGGTCTGATGCGTGATGGGGGAGATGCAGTGCGTGCCGGTGTCATGGAGCACGAGATCTGACGCAAAATCTACCACTTCCACTTTGTCTGGGTCGCTCAGGTGGAAAGCCTGTCCGGTGCGGTTGACCGAAAAGGCCACCCACGGATGCAGCGGATGCCAGGCCGGATAGACCGGGGCGGAGAGCAGAGAGTCTGTCCGCATGTCTATCTTTTGTGCCTTGCTGCCATTGATGAATACGGTGCCGCCGTGTGCCGCCCGCACATGGAACAGCATCTGCCGCGCAGAGTGCTGCCGGAAGCTGTGGCAGTTGATGCAATGATTGTCGGCAGGCTGGTCGGTACGGTTGTTCTCATAGATGGCACGCTCTCCGAACGTGCGCAGGTCGCGCTGGTAGAGGCCCATCTGCCTGTAGGATTCGTACAGTGGCTCTATCAGGCGATAGCTCAGATAGGGGTCGATCGGTTCGCGGGCTACCATTATGCCATAAGGTGTCAGTTTTACCCAACCGTCCTCGCGCAGGGCGTAGACCGTCACACTGATTCGGCCACCGCGGTTGGCCTGGAGCAGTTTGCGCCAAGCCTGCAGGTCGAACTGCAACGGGCTGTCGGCGTCAGCGGAAGCGACCAAACGCTCTCCTCCCCCTTCCAAAGAAACGACGAAGGACTTTCCCGCGTTCTTGACATACAGGTTGAGCGGAGCCATATTGGGCGGTATGGTGACATCGCAATAGTCCGGATAGAGACGCACACGCTCACTGACTGCACGGCTGTCGGTGGGGGAGGGAAGGCCTGGCCGGGAGGTACAGGATACCCAAAGACAAAGGACGGAACATATATAAAGCAGGAAATGGCGCATGTGGAATTTTTCGGTAAGCGGGTGTGGGTGTTTTCGTAACGGTCGGGTGTCAGTTCACGCCGCCGTCAGAGGAGGAACTCCGGCTGGCGTCGCCTGCCCGGAGATTGTCGGTATTTTCGGTATAATAGTAGTAATAATAAGTGCCGCCCCATCGGTCGCGCAGCTCGCTGCGCATGCGGCGGGGCTCGTCCTTGTAGGGCTGTGCGTCGAGCAGGAAAGAGTTCAGTTGAGCCATTTCCGGGTACACGGCCTGCGGGTAGCGTTGCTGCAACTCCGGCTGTTTGAGTGCCGCGATGGCAAGGGCCTGCCTCAGGCAGTCGGGGAATGGCCGTCGGTTGGCGGCCAGCACATCTGCCCGTTGGGGAAGCAGGTCCAGCCGTTTGGCGTACAGACAGGCGGCGATCGATGTCTGTAGGGCATAGGCGTTGCCTCGTGCCAGTCCCAGATTGTAACCTATGTAGAGCGGAGCGGCATAAGCCTGCTCGAAGTGGCTGTCGTGGGGGCGCAGGGACAACACGTGGCGCAGAACCGGGTCGGCCTGTATGCGGTCGGGATGGCGCAGCAGTTCCGTAAGCCGGTCCACAAATTCCGGTTCAAAAGGGTTTGCCTTGATGAGTGTCAGGTATTTCCGGCATAAGACGCGCTCTCCGCTGAGCAGGGCGCACCAGGCCAGGCGTTTGAGTGTACACAGGCGCGGTCCGTCTACCACGAGGCGGTTGGTGGCGGTATGCCGGGATGCGTTGAGCAGTCCGGCATGATAGTAGGCGTCACTCAGAAAAATGCCATACTCTTCGCCCGGCCCGTCTGTCGTTCTGAGATGCACTTGCGGATAGTCGTGCGGAATGAGGAACAGCCCTTCGAGCAGGCAGTCGCGCTCTTCGAGTGCCATGGCATAGTAGGCAGCCACTGCCCGGCTGGGGCGCAGCGCCTTCCGCCCGGTCACGATCATGCCGTGCCAGTCGGAGCGCGCTTCCATATTCTGCATGCGGGCGGTGAGCAAGGCCGGTTCATTGAGCCAGCGTGCCGCTGCTGTCGCCAGACATATGCCGGCTAAAACAATTGCCAGGCCATAGGGACGTGCGGGGGTCTGCATGTCACTGGCCGCCGGACGTTTGTGCCGGACCGACCGGACCACGCCTGCAGCCAGTGCGGCCAGCAAGAGTATGGCCACTGCCCACAGCACGAAGAGTGAAGGCTCTGAGCGATAGTACAGGCGTGTGCCTCGTGCCAGTATCCAGCCTATTTGGAGCAGGGGGACGATGAATCCAAGTCCCGCCCATTTCTGCGGGATGCGCAGCGCATAGTCGGTCAACCTCGCCGTCAGGGTATAGATCAGAGCCAGACACGCGCCGCCCAACCAAACCCAGCGATAGAGCAGCAGTCCCCATCGCGACAGCCAGCAGATCCGTCCGAAGGGTCGGCTCAGCAGATATTGCATCGTCTCGGTTTGGCTGCAGATATAGCTTTCCTGCTCTGCGCGTACGAGCACATCTCCATAGCCCCACGTCAGAAAGACGAAGAGCGCGGCGAATCCCGCAAAATAGACGAACGGGCGGGTGATGTGCGGTGTCAGACGGATTCCGTGTGTTTTCCTGTTCTTTGTCATTCCCTTTATTTTTACAAAGACAGTGTAAGGCCGAGGCTCTCCTTGCTTTGTCTGAATGGCTGGGAGGCGGCCGCCCCGACCTGCAAAGGTAGTACGAGGTGCGCATAGTTGTGTCGCATCCGGCGTTTTTTGTCTGCGTGATGGGTGTGGCGGTGCTTGTTGTCTTCCCGTATCCCATTGACTGAAGGGCGGGGAGACGTTCGGAAATCTCCCCTTCTGACACCGCAACATGCCTTGTGGTCTCCCCGTTCCCCATTGCAGACTCAAATTCAAGACTTGAAATATATAAATAAGGACTTGAACTATATAAATACAGTCTTGAAATATATAATTCAAGACTTGAAACATATAAATACAGACTGTATTTTGAGTCTGCCCTGCGTGTAGAGGAGTCCGGGCGGATGGAGGAGGGGCTTAGCCTTGATTCTCGCTTTCTGTCTGCAGGAGGCTGTGCCGGTTCGCAGAAACGGCAGGATCACGTTTTCCTTGTCTCGATTGGCGCTGTCTTTAGATAAGACAGGCTGCATCTTGGCAATAAGTTCAAGCAAGCTTGACTGATTGCTCTCGATTTGCGCTATCTTTGCACCCCATAAGCCGTATCGGGCTATTCAGGACGGGGCGGGCGGGTCGTGCCGGAGGTGACTGGGACTTGTCTTACCGTGAATATGTCTGCCCGATGCAACGAAACAATACAATCCTCTATACATGTTTGAGAATCTGAGTGAGAGACTGGACCGGTCTTTCAAAATACTTAAGGGTGAAGGCCGCATCACGGAGATCAACGTGGCTGAGACCCTCAAGGACGTGCGTCGCGCCTTGCTCGATGCCGACGTCAATTACAAGGTAGCCAAGACGTTTACCGATACGGTCAAGCAGAAGGCGCTGGGCATGAACGTACTGACCAGCGTGAAGCCGGGGCAGCTCATGGTGAAGATCGTGCATGACGAACTGGCACAGCTCATGGGGGGGCATGCCCACGAGCTGAAGCTCAGCAGCCGTCCCAGCGTGATACTTATGGCAGGTCTTAACGGTGCGGGCAAGACGACGCTCTCCGGCAAGCTGGCTCTTTACTTGAAGACCAAGAAATTCCGCAAACCCATGCTGGTGGCCTGCGACGTGTACCGCCCGGCGGCTGTGGAGCAGTTGCGCGTGCTGGCGGAGCAGATCGATGTGCCCATCTACATGAACCTGCAGGAGAGTGACCCGGTAAAGATAGCCCGTGAGGGTATACAGGAGGCCAAGGCCAAGGCTTGTGATACAGTCATTATAGATACTGCCGGCCGCTTGGCTGTCGATGAGGCGCTGATGAAGGAGATCGCGGCCATCAAGGAGGCGGCCCAACCCGATGACACGCTCTTCGTGGTGGATGCCATGACCGGTCAGGACGCTGTGAATACGGCCAAGGAGTTCAACGACCGTCTGGACTACGAGGGCGTGGTACTCACCAAGCTCGACGGCGATACGCGGGGTGGTGCGGCTTTGTCTATACGTACCGTGGTGGACAAGCCAATCATGTTTGTCGGTACAGGGGAGAAGATGGAGGCGCTCGATGTGTTCCATCCGGAGCGCATGGCCGACCGTATACTCGGCATGGGTGATATCGTGAGCCTTGTGGAACGCGCACAGGAGCAGTTCGATGAAAAGGAGGCGCTCAAACTGCAACGTAAGATACAGAAGAACCAGTTCGACTTCAACGATTTCCTCTCCCAGATACAGCAGATCAAGAAGATGGGCAACCTCAAGGATCTGGCTTCTATGATTCCGGGTGTGGGCAAGGCACTGAAGGATGTGGACATTGACGACAACGCCTTCAAGGGTATCGAGGCCATCATCCTCTCGATGACACCCAAGGAGCGCCAGCACCCCGAATTGCTCAACCAGAGCCGCAAGAACCGCATCGCACGCGGGTCGGGCACGACCATTCAAGAGGTAAACCGCTTGGTCAAGCAGTTTGACCAGACTCGCAAGATGATGAAAATGGTCACCGGCTCCAAGATGGGGCGGATGATGGGACGCATGCCCAAGATGCCGGGTATGCCTTCTATGCCTAAATAGTCAGGAAAACAGGTACAAAGGATAGGGGCCGCAGGGTGGCTTTCTGTCGTGCTTGTATAAACCTTCGGGAAGGACAGCCCCCTCTGCGCAATCAGGATTGCGCAGAAGGGGCTGTTGGGATATGAGGAAGCCGGCGGCGTCTGTTGCTGACCATGCGGATCGTGCAGCCGTTGGTCAGCGCAGCACACGGAACTTCTGCCGGAAGGTCTGAAGGCGGGGCATGTCGGTGTCGAAGGCTGCCGCCGCCTCGTCTGTTCCCAGTACCGCCAGGGGCGTACCATAAGCGTCGTAGGCCGCTGATCCCCCATCGTAGATGCAGGAGGGGTCGGCTCCCGTGCGGTTCACGCCGACGCAATAGGCTTGGTTCTCAATGGCACGTGCCGGCAACAGCACATCCCAGGCCCGGCGGCGCGGGGCGGGCCAGTTCGCCGCGTAGAGGATCACGTCATAGGGGTCGGGCATTGTGTTGCGCACCGTTTCGGGAAAACGGAGATCGAAGCACGTCTGCAGCATGAAACGCAACCCCCGCCACAGTACGATGACCGGCTTTTCGCCCGGCGTATAGGTGAGCTGCTCACCACCGTACGTGAAGAGATTGCGCTTGTCATAAGCTGTACAGTGCCCGTCTGGGGTGATGAAACAAAAGCGGTTTCGCCAGAGCGAGGCACACTCCGTTGTGCCCTCTTGCGGCCATTCCCGCACAGCCAAGGTGCCGGCTACGGCACAGTTCCGCTCGCGGGCCTGCCGCTTCATCCAGTCAAGGGCCGTTTCCGACAGATCCATCATGTCATAGCCGGGGGAGGTGTCAAAGCCCGTTGCCCACATCTCGGGCAGTACATAGAGTGCCGCATCGGGCACGCTGTCCATCAGCCGTCCCGCACTTTCGGTGTTGGCTCGCACATCGTGCCAACGGACATTGGTTTGCAAAAGCGCTATTTTCATAAGCATTTCATCTATGCGGCGCCGGGTGGGGCAGGCGTCATGCAGTCTGTCAACACGGGCACTCGCCGTTAAATCTTGTTCAGATGGCTATGCGGAGATAGCAGCGGTCATCGAAAGAGCCGTTCCCTTCCATCCATCCTTTCGTGGCGGCATTGGCATCCATGCAGAGCGGGTCAGTTTGCAAAAGGGTATGCAGGCATTCTTCACTTTGCTGTAGTGTGTCGGCCAGTTGCGGATAGCCGTCGGAGGCCAAAATGCATTCTTTTACTTCAGCCGGTACGGATAATTCAGGCACTTGCGATGCGCATACAGGTGTACCGTCAAGTACAGGATAGGCATAGGGATTGGCCGGGTCCGGGCAGTTCTGGAAGTTGGTCTGCTCACGCAGCGCATCGGCTATGCAGGCCCGACCAAGATCATTCTGCCGCAGTTCCGGCACCGTATGTCCGTGTGCGAGGAGATAGCGCAGGGCGTCGGTGCGGATCTGCGTAAGTACGCTGTCCACCATCTTGGGATTCTGAAACGTATGGCCTCCCCAGCGGCACTGGCAATCCCCTGCCAGCCATACCACCCTGCGCCGGACGCTAAAGATGACGGCGGAGCATGTCAGACGATATTGGGCTTCATGGGTTGCCCGGAGTGGGTTGAGTGCGGCGAGGGCTTGCGTAAGGTGCGTAAGCATCTCCCATTTGTCCGCCTCTGGCGGCAGCAACTGGATAGCTGTGCAAACCGTCTGCATGGCCAGCCGTCCGCCGTGTCGCCCCGCCACTTTGCTCGTACTGCCGTCCACTACGGCGGCAAAGTCCGGTGTAAGTACATAGCCGTCTTCACAAAGTTGCTGGTCGGGGCGTTTCCCTTTGATGTCTACTTCTATCAACTGCATGTGGCAAAGGTAGTGCAAGGCGAGAGAAGTGCGCGGAAAAGCCGCAAGGATTTTCGCGCGCACTTCCGAGCCGCCGCCTGTCTTCTGAAAAGGTAGTGCAAGGCGAGAGAAGAGCGTGGGAAAAGCCGCAAGGATTTTCGCGCGCACTTCCGAGCCGCCGCCTGTCTTCTGAAAAGGTAGTGCAAGGCGAGAGAAGAGCGTGGGAAAAGCCGCAAGGATTTTCGCGTACACTTCCGAGCCGCCGATGGCATGATGGAGGGAATACAAAATATCCGGCTCGCAGGCGTTCCCTGTCCTGATAAGGGAATGCCTGCGAGCCGGATATTTTCAGGTGTGGCGCGATGCTCGGACAGCCGCGCCTCAATTCATTAGCAACGGTTGCAGCGGGGCTTGATTTGCTTGAAGAAATCGTTGCCCTTGTCATCTACGAGGATAAAGGCGGGGAAGTCCACCACCTCAATCTTCCAGACAGCCTCCATGCCCAGTTCGGGGAACTCAACACATTCGATGCTCTTGATGCTTTGTTGCGACAAGATGGCGGCAGGGCCACCGATCGAACCCAGATAGAAGCCACCGTGCTTCTTGCACGCATCGGTTACGACCTGCGTACGGTTGCCTTTGGCAATCATGACCATGGAACCGCCATGGCTTTGGAACAGGTCTACGTAGGGATCCATACGGTTGGCCGTTGTGGGACCCATAGAACCGCACGGCATGCCTTTAGGTGTCTTGGCCGGTCCTGCATAGAGTACAGGGTGTTTCTTGATGTAGTCGGGCAGATCCTCGCCGCGGTCCAAGCGCTCCTTGAGTTTGGCGTGGGCGATGTCGCGAGCCACGATAATGGTGCCGGTGAGGCTCAGGCGTGTGCTGACTGGATATTTGGTCAGTTCGGCGCACACCTCCTTCATGGGGCGGTTGAGGTCTATCTTCACGCCGCCGCCTTCGCCGGCCTCACGCATGGAGGCGGGAATCAGTGAAGCGGGATTGTCATCCATCTTCTCTATCCAGATGCCGTCTTTATTGATCTTGCACTTGATGTTTCGGTCAGCGGAGCAGCTTACACCCAGACCTACGGGACAGCTGGCTCCATGACGGGGCAGGCGCACCACGCGTACGTCATGGGCGAAGTATTTTCCGCCGAACTGTGCCCCGAGGCCGATGTTGTAGGCTTCTTGCAGGAGCTGCTTCTCGAGTTCCACATCGCGGAATGCACGGCCGGTCTCATCGCCCGTGGTAGGCAGGTTGTCGTAGTAGTGGGTAGAGGCCAGCTTGACCGTCAGCAGATTCTTCTCCGCTGAGGTGCCGCCGATGACAAAGGCAATGTGATAAGGCGGGCAGGCTGCCGTGCCGAGCGTTTTCATCTTCTCCACAAGGAAGGGTACAAGTGTCTGTGGGTTGAGGATGGCCTTGGTCTCTTGGTAGAGGTAAGTCTTGTTGGCAGAGCCGCCCCCCTTGGTCACGCAGAGGAAGCGGTACTCCATGCCTTCCGTGGCCTCCAGATCGATCTGTGCGGGGAGATTGCACTTGGTGTTCACCTCGTCATACATGGTGAGCGGTGCATTTTGTGAGTAGCGGAGATTCTCTTCGGTATAAGTCTTGTAGACCCCTTTGGCGATGGCCTCCTCATCACAATAACCGGTCCAGACTTGTTGTCCTTTCTCGCCATGGACGATGGCCGTACCGGTATCCTGGCAGATAGGGAGCTGACCCTTGGAAGCCACCTCCGCATTGCGCAGGAAGGTGAGGGCTACATACTTGTCATTGTCTGAGGCTTCAGGGTCTGTCAGAATTTTGGCCACCTGCTCATTGTGTGAGCGGCGGAGAAGGAACGACACATCGCGAAACGCTTGGTTGATCATGCGGGTAAGGCCTTCGGCCTCTACCTTCAGAATAGGCTTGCCTTCAAACTCACCCTGGCTTACGTAGTCTTTGGTGAGCAGATAGTATTCCGTATCGTCTTTACCGACTTGGAACATGTGTGCATACTTGAATGCGGGTGCTTGTGCCATAATGTTTGAGTATGTGTATAAGTAGAATATTGCGGGGCAAAGTTACTGCAAGCTAAGGGAAAAGGGAAGGGGGCAGGTAGGTTTTTGCCCTTCCGGACTCCTGACGGGTGTGATTCGTCCTGTTTCGGAAAGGAGGGGAACAAGACCTACTCCGATCGCCAGAACTCGGGGGTAAGCGGGAGCAGGAGGGAGAATATTTCCAGACGGCCGGCCAGCATCAGGAAAGAATTCAGCCAGAGTGTCGCATCATCAAGCACACCCCAAGAGCCAAGTGGCCCCACAGTGTGGCCGATGCTCGGCCCCACATTGCTGAAGGCGGAAATGGCCAGGCCGAAAGAGTCAAGCAGCGACTGCCCCAAGCCTACCATGATGAACGTGCTGACAATGATGAGGATAAAGTAGACGATGAAGAAGGCAAAGACTCCGCGTATCATCTGCATGGTGACAGGAGCACCGTTGATGCGCATGGGGAGGACTGCGTGTGGGTGAAGCAACTGGCGGAACTCCGATTTCGTGAATTTCCATACCATGAGTACCCGTATGCATTTGAGACCGCCGCTGGTAGACCCCGCACAAGCACCGATGATGCTCACATTCGTAAGGATGAGCCACACAGTGGGATGCCATATCATGAAATCCTCATCGGCAAATCCGGTCGTGGTCTGTAGGGATGCTGTATTGAAGAAGGCGCTGCGGAGTGCATCATTGATGTCAAGCCCGTTGGCAAAATGTGTGATGAGAGCAATGCTCAATGCCGATCCGAAGAAGATAGTCATGTAGCAGCGCAGCTCGCCATCGTGGAAAACATCGTGCCAGCGGCGCTTGATGAAGAGCAGGTAGAGCAGGGTGCAGTTGATGCCTGCCAAGAACATGAAAAGCGTGACTACCCATTCGAGGCGTGGGGAATGGAACCAAGCGATGCTCGCCGTATGCGTGGAAAAGCCTCCTGTGCCGATGGTTGACAGGCCATGGTTCACTGCATCAAAGAGATTCATGCCGCACAGGTAATAAGCCGTGATGCAGGTTAATGTCAGGAGTAGATAGAGTGTCCACATCCATCGGGCAGTTGTGCTGATGCGTGGATGAAGCTTGCCGATTTTGAGTCCCGTGGCTTCAGCAGAAAAGAGTTTGAGGTCGCCTCCGTCTGTGTTGGGTATCACGGCGATGGTGAAGAAGACGATGCCCATGCCGCCAATCCAATGGGTGAGGCTTCGCCACATCAGGATGGAATGAGGCAGTGCGTCGACATCAAAAAAAGTGGTGGCCCCTGTCGTGGTGAAGCCGGACATAATCTCGAAGAAGGCAGCCGACACGCGCGGGCTGTAGCCGCCAACCAGCAGGGGCAACATGCCTACAGCCGTGAAGAGTATCCACGTGAGCGACACGATGAGAAAGCCGTCACGCCGCCCCATGCGGTTTTCTGCGTGGCGGCCGAAGAAACGGAGCATGGCTCCCAGTACGATGGCCAGGGCAACAGGCAAGCCGAAGGTCAGGTGGGGAGCTTCGCCCAAACAGACGCCCAGCCCCCAGCAGGCAGCTAAGAGCAGGGCTTCGAGATAAAGCAATGTGCCAAGTGCTTTGTAGACTATAGGCAGATTAAGCATGGTTCTATATTTTATACGGACACGCAGATGTAATTTCTTAACAGACGTTGATGGGCTGTGTATATCCATGTCGGTTTTTTCACAGCCTCACGTGTCAGGCGCCAATACGGCGCGAAAGTACATATTTGCCTACAAACGCGACTACAGACCGATGCTGAACTTTCATAAAACGCGCTGTAGACGAGGAAAACCCGTTGTTGACGAGACGGGATTCCAAGCCTTTTTTTCATGTTCACCACTTTTAGGTATTTCCCATTGGTCTCCTGCATGGTAATTTTGCATCCGAATTTGGTAAGAAACGGATAAGGTGCCCCGCCGGCAACCCCATGGGTCGCTGGCAACCACATGACATTCAGCCTTATGGGTATCACATAAATACCGAATAAAGGATATTTTGTGCCCATAGGTGAAGTCTGATCATGACGGAGCACGAGCCGCCGCAGGCAGGCTCACTTTAAGACATTCAGCCTTATGGTGCCACAAAATACCATCAAAGGATATTTTGTACCCCTATGAGACTGACTTCTCTTCAAGTGAGCCTGTTTTGTGTTGTCATGATAGCAGCGACCCAGGCTATATTCGCACAGGCTTCTCCAAGCAGACGTGATACGCTGCGCACCGCCAAGGAACAACGGCTGGCGGGTGCCGTGGTGACAGGCAGTTCCGTCAAGCGCATCGGCCGCTCAGCCTTCAATGCTGTGGCGGTGGACATGACAAAGCTGCGCAACACCAATATGGACATAGCCCACGCCCTCGATCGTGTGGCAGGCGTGAGCGTACGCGAAGAAGGGGGCGTAGGGTCGGCGGTTAACGTAAATCTGAACGGATTTACGGGGAAACGTGTGAAGATCTTTATTGATGGTGTGCCCATGGAGGGAGCCTCTTCGAGTTTCGGCATCAATAATATACCTGTTGGGTTGGCCAGCCGTGTAGAGGTGTATAAAGGAGTGGTGCCTGTGGAGTTCGGTGCGGACGCGCTCGGTGGAGCGATCAACATTGTCACGAACAAGAGCCGCCGCACCTATGTGGACGCTTCTTATTCTTACGGCTCTTTTAACACCCATCGTTCTAATATCAACGCCGGGTACACGGCTCGCAACGGATTTAGTGTGAGTTTGACGGCTTATCAGAATTTTTCGGACAACGACTACAAGGTACGCACGCAATACACGGACCTTCACACCAATGTAGTGGAGAAGGAGGAGCGGTGGTTTCGCCGTTTCCACGACCAGTACCACAATGAAGCGGCAGTCCTGCATTTGGGCGTGGTAGGGAAGTCTTGGGCGGATCGTCTGATGTTCGGACTTACTTACAGTCACGAGCGTGCGGATATTCAGAACGCCAACTTGATGAAGATCGTATTTGGCGGAAAGTACAGAACGGCACAGGGTTGGACTCCACAGCTCAATTATGTAGCCCATAATTTCCTTGTGCCTAATCTGTACGCCAATCTGACAGTTCGCTATGATGTGGTGACTACACACAATGTAGACACACTTTCCCGCACATACAATTGGGCGGGAGAATATCGTGAGAATGCCTATCAGGGGGAGGGCGTGGCAACCATCGCTGAGTTTCGGGGGAAAACGCTGGCGGGCGTAGCCAACTTGAAATATGCCATAGGCGGCAGGCATTTCTTCACTTTCAACAATACTTACACCAACTACCACCGGCGTACTACCAACTCTGCCGCCAATTCCGTGCAGAGTACGGCCGCCACATTTATGCGTCGTGTGAACATCAAGAATGTCGCGGGCATCTCTTATAAATATCTGCCTTCCCAACGCTGGAACGCAGAGGTGTTCGGCAAGTATTACACGACTCGTGTGACCGGCCCCGTGAACATCAAGCCCGAAGGGAGCGGTTATGGCACCTACGAGGAACAACAGCGCCAGTCCGACGCTTTAGGCTATGGATGGGCTGGCACGGTGTATGTCTTCGAGGATCTGCAGGCCAAGGTCTCGTACGAGAAGACCTACCGTTTGCCGACGGACAAAGAACTTTTCGGAGACGGAGACTATGAGGAAGGCGAGGTGACGTTGCGGCCTGAGCGCAGTCATAACGTCAATGTAAACCTTGCATATGATCATACTTTTGCCGCAGCGCATACGCTGACAGTAGAAATAGGGGGTACTTATCGGAACATCGGTGACTATATTATTCGTACCATAGGCCAGAAAGGGACTGCCGTGAGCAGCAACCATGGCAAGGTTCTGGGACTGGGGATAGATTTAAGTACGCACTATTACTACAAGGATATCATAACGGTGGGGTTTAACGGAACCCTCCAAAATTTGCGTGACCGCGAGCGTCTCAACTCGATCGGCGCTGAATCGGTCACTTACAACAATCGGGTGCCCAACCAACCTTATGCCTTTGCCAATGCCGAGGTGTCCTATACGTTCAAGAACTTGCCGGTAAAGGACAGCCGGTTTACCTTGGGCTACAACATCAAAGGTGTACACCGGTTCTACCGAACGTGGAGTGGCTATGGAGCCAAGCTGTTTATCCCCAATCAGTTGTCGCACAACGCCAGTGCTACGTGGTCGTTTGCCGATGGCCGCTACCATGTGGCTTTTGAGGCCAACAATTTTACCAATGCCTTGCTTTACGACAATTACAGTTTGCAAAAGCCGGGCCGGAGTTTCTCCATCAAGTTCCGCTACGTTTTCAGCAAGGAAGCTAAACTATAATCTCTAAAATATATTGACATCAACATGAGGCTATCACCTTTAAAGAAGATGATGCCAGCGTATTTAGTGCTTGGCATCTGCGGTTTTTATGCATGTAGCAGTGACGACGCACCGGCAGAACCGGATCCCACCCCCCCTACAGAGAATGTTGAGGGGAGGGGACATTATTTCATCGCAGTCAAGGCGGATGACGGTACGGAATTTGTCATGCAGGCATCCTCTCTCGAACAAGGCGATTTGAACATCAAAAACAACATATTAGAATTGCCGCAGAGCGAATACACCTGGATCTTTCAGAACAGCATAGGCATTGGCCTGGTATACCAGCAGCAGTTTGCGGGATTGGGCTACGCCATGAAGTATGCCGGCGAAGACCGGCCCTTCAGCCCGTTGGGGGAATTTCGTATCGAGACGCGTTTCTCCAACTATGGCTTTTTCAACGGCCAACTGGTCACCAGTGTGGCGGGGCAGGTGTCAGCCGACGGAAGCCGTAACGACGGCGCTACTTTCGCCTTTTGGAATATTACGGATCAAGGCGTATCGCTCGACCACACCCAGACCGTATGGACGGAAAACCTGACGGGTAATGGCCAGCAGGTAACGTTTTCAAGTATCGTAGACAACGGTGACGGAACATTCTTGTCCGCCATGGTTCAGTCAGACTTCCACCAGACGGGAACGGGCAACGGAACCAGCGTGGGCAATGTGCAATATCCGGACAGCGTATGGGTGGCGAAGCTTGATAAGGATCTCAATCTGCTGCACGTTTACCGTGATGACCGTATCAGCTATGCGGCGGGGCAGTATCGCTCTCAGGTGTTCTCTGAAGTGTTGCGGGCCGATGACGGCACTACCTACGTGTTCAGCAATGCCTTTAACGAGAAGACCACCCGTCGTGCGGGCGCCCTGCGCATTCTCAAGGGAGCGGATCAATTTGATCCGGATTATTACTTTGACATACAGACACCAGCCGATGGTTATAAATTCCGTCGGGTTTGGCATGTATCTGCCGACCGCTATCTCCTTGAGATCTATAATGAACCGACTGCCAGCAGTACGGGTGTGGCACATCAGTTCGCCATTGTCACGATGGGGACGAAAGATTTCAAGTGGGTGTCCGGCCTTCCCGCTAAAAACCTTATCACTTCAGGGGCCGAAACGGGCGGTGTCCCCCTCTCACATGGTGGCAAGATATACCTGCCCATTACACAGTTCGGTTCAGATGCTACAGTTTATATGATTGATCCTGTCACTGCTGTAGCGACCCGGGGCATCACCCTCAAAGGTGTGAAGGAAGTTCGCACGATAGGTTATCTTGAATAGTAGCCTATGGCGTTTCATATATAGTTATCATTCAAAAAATCATCTTTTTAATTTATCAACATGCAAACCAACAAGTTTCTTGCCTGTGCCTTTGTTGCACTGGCGGCTGGCACGGCTTTCACATCGTGCAGCGATGATGAGGCTCCTGCAACAGGTCCCGGCTTCACACTGACTCCAACGGTCAATCCTTCAGATGCCCAGTTCGTCATTGTCTCCGGCGATCCCACGACAGACCTCTCGGGCGGCGTATATTTGAAGACTTTCTCCGACCTTACTGCCAATAAGGAAGGGCAGAGTGTATATGGTGCGGCTGATGCGGTTAAGGTTCCGGACAGTTTCACCCAAGAGACCTACAATCAGCAGACGGGGGTGTTCACAGGCTATATCTACGCCCGGGGTGCATCGGCCGATGGGATTGGTGCCCTCAAGGCCGGCCTGCGTTCCTACAAACTGGCCAATGGCAAACTCGCAGAGATTGGATCGCCTGTCTACCTCGACAATTTCGGCAATACAGGCACTTTCGGCACTTACTCCTATGCCGCTCAGATCAGCAATCCCGTCGTAGTGACGGTAGATCAGAATGGGGTGGGTAAGACTGTCACCATCGACCCCGAAAAATATGCCATCGATGGCACTAATCCTGCCATCAGCAATATAGTGGATATGGACAACAATCAGGTGGCAATGGTCTGGACTTATGCCAACCGTGACAGCGCGGTTGTGGCTTTTGCCGACTATGACCTGAATATCCAGAAGGTAATCTATTCCGATAAGATCGGTGCTTCTGTAGGCGCCCAACGCAGTGTGCGGTATACACAAAGCGGTACAGACGATGAAGGTAATGTGTATGTCTTCTGCGGTGGTTCAGACTCGCCTGACAGCAAGGTCGGCGCATTGCGCATCAAACATGGTACAACGGAGTTTGACCCGGACTACAAGTTCGATATTCTCAGCAAGTCTGGCGGCTATCGCTTCAGAAAGGCATTTCATATCAGCGATGACTATTTCCTCATTGAGTTCTACAACTCTACGACGGCTCATGGAAATATGGATGCCTCTGGAAAAATGGCAGTAGTCAAGATGAGTGAGCAAAGTCTGACGTGGGTGACGGGGCTGCCGGATACCAGCAAGGTTTCTATCGCCTGGGGTGATGGTCTGAAGGGTTCTTACTACTTGCCTATTGCAGCAGCTACCAGTTTCGGTGGCGGTGGTGGCGGTGGCCGTCCTCAGAGCCTGCCCCAATGGGCAGCAGCATCGGGAGTGACCCCTACTATCTATAAGATTGATGCCCAGACAGGCGTAGCTTCTCCCTTTATGACTTTTGCCACGAGTGACTTGCTCAAGGGCATATGTATTGTTAAGAAGTAAACAGCTCTTCCCTCGGTAGCCGGGAAATTGACGCAGGCGAGCCCGTATCTGGACACAAGCGTGACCTTATACTGACGGTCTATCGACAATTTATGCGGCTACCGCTTTTTTAAAAGTTCCGTACTTCATCCATATTATATGCGTAAGTTTTTTAAATTCTTGCATCGATGGCTGTCCTTACCGTTGGGCTTGTTCATTAGCATCATGTGCTTTACGGGTGCGCTTCTTCTTTGGAGAAATGAGATAAGCGCATTATGTGGAGAAGATTCCTCCATTGCTTCTTTCTTCCGGGGAGTCACGCAGCTGCACCGGTGGCTATTCGATGTACCGGCCAATCCACGTGGCGGTCTGTCTGTGGGACGTGTCATTATGGGGGTATCGGCTATGGCCTGCACCTTTATTATATTGAGCGGCATCGTATTATGGTGGCCTAAGAGTGTGAAGATGCTGCGTAGCCGTTTGAGGCTGTCCTTCAGTAGAGGGTGGCGCAGATTCGTCTACGACAGCCATGTAAGTTTGGGTATCTATGCATCTGTCTTTCTGTTGCTAATGTCGCTTACCGGGCCTGTCTGGTCCTTTGGCTGGTATCGGAAAGCGGCGGTTGCCGTTATTGGCGGGCAGGAAGCGCCCCGTGTCCCATATCCTCCCCACACAGGAGGAGGGCAGGCCGGAAAGCCTGTCGCTCATCGCAAACCGATGGGAGCAGAGTCCTCCTCTACATACGGGCATGGCGCAAAAGGCGATGCCTCCAAGCCCCACCGGCCCTATGGCTTCCAACGGCCGGCGGCTGGCCGAGGTGAGGCTGGAGAGGTGACGCAACGTTCAAAACGTCCGATGAATGCAGTCCAAGAGGGGATAAAAGGACGTGGGGAAGGAAAGCGTTCGCCCCAGCGTACCTTTATCAGCCTGCATACAGGCAAATGGGGCGGTTTATTGACAAAAATCATTTATACCTTAGTCGCTCTCATTGGTGGATTCCTGCCCGTTAGTGGGTATTATCTATGGTGGAAGCACCGTAGGAGAAGGTAGAGTGGCTTTTTTATCTTTTCGGTCTGGTCTTTCGAGACCGGATATGTGGTTATCTATATGAAGCGAGGAGGGTGTACTGTTTGAAAGTACACCCTCCTTTTGGGCTGGCACTGTTATTTGTATTTTGCCCTGTATCTTTTAGTTGCCGCCTTTCATAGCAATCGTGCCGCTTCCAAACACATGCGGGAGTTGTGGTAAGGGCATTTCCAGAAACCGGCGTGGTCGTCGTGGCGGTTGACGCTGCTGTCAGGCAGACGACTCCAGTACCATTCGCCTTCGGACTCGTCAACCAGGTTCTGTAGAATGTACTGCCAAGTGTGTCGGGCGCCATCGAGAGCTTCCGCTTCACCGTGGAAACGGTACAGATACATTTGTCCAATCACGGCTTCAGCCTGCACCCACCAATGGCGCTCCTCGTCAAGAGATCCGTCTGCATGGCGTTCGTAAATCATGGAACCATCGGTACGCAGGCCCTCAAGAGCTGCATATGCAATGAGCCGGGTGTGCTGCATAGTCTTTTCGGTTAGGGCTGGGTCTGCCAATACGTGGGCGGTTTCGAGTAACAGCCATGACGCTTCGATGTCATGACCGTATGAGTAGATGCCGTCATGGCGACCCCATGCTTCATCGAAGAAAAGCCCCAGATGGTGGCTGTCCTTGTCTTCCATCACATCTAAGAACAGGTGCATCAATTGTACGATCGCCTCACGCAATTGAGGATCGGGCCATACGCGGTAGAGGTTTGTATAGGGTTCTATGATGTGCAGATGCGTATTCATAGTCTTGGCCTCATTGGCATCTTTGTCCGACAGACGCATGTCAGCGATGGGCTGCCACTGACGGGTGGTAGCTTCGATGTAGCCGCCCCGTATATGGTCGCGGCTGTGCTCTTCAATGCAGTGGAACAGACGTATGGCGTAGTTGAGCGCTTCTTTGTCTTCTGTGGCGCGTACCAATTCACTTAATCCGTAGATGACGAAGCCAATGGCATAGAACTGCTTCTTAGTGTCAAGGGGAGTTCCATCGGGATTGATGCTCCAATAAATACCGCCGTACTCACGGTCATAGAAGTGGTCGATGATATAGCGTTTTATTCGGAGCGCCGCTTCGAGATATTCGGGATTTCCCAATTCACGATAGGCTGCGGCAAAGGCCCAAAGTGCCCTGCCATGAAGTATGGCTCCTTTGGGTGCGTCTGCATGTAAGCAATCGTAGCCGTCACGACGGCCAAACAGTCCTCCGTTGGGGTCTGTCATCTTATTCAGCCAATAAGGCAGGATGTTGGTTTGTAGGTTGTGTAAGAGTTGTGATTTCATACAGATATTACTTGGATGCTAAGTGAGGAGGTATGATTTTGTAGATATGAAAAGGGCTTGCACAAGACGGGATCACATACGATCCGCAGATGCAAGCCCCCGGAAATAAGTTTGCAGGGATGGCTTATTCCCCGTCCTTATTCTTCTCGCCGGCTCGTTGTGATTTGAGTCTCTCCGCGATTTCTTTCATTTTTTTATTGCCTAAGGGATAGGCCAGAATGAAGACAAGCGACAGTAAGGCAATGCCGGCGGGTATCCAGCTCATCAGCAGTTGCAGGCCATGCAACGCATCTGTAGTCTGAATGGCCCCTTCTGCCGTATTGTAGCCAACGGCTGCAAGTATCCACATGACAGCTGAACCGCCGATGGCACCACCGAATTTCTGTGCCATACTGGAGGAGGAGAAGATCAGTCCCGTAGAGGCTGTATGGAACTTTAGTTCCGCGAAATCAGATATGTCGGCATACATGCTCCACACCAATGGTGAAATAACGCCTGTGAGTATGCAGATGATGATCTGCAGAACCATCATGATCCAATATCCTTCGCTCGTAGTCGGCACGAAGTAGAAGTAGATGCTGAATATGATCAGTGCGACAAGGGAATAGATAAATGTGGATTTCTTACCGATCCAGCGGGTGATAGGGGTAGTCATGGCCACACCCGCCATGTTGGCGACCTCACCAACCGAGAAGAACAGGCCGGCATAGAACAGGAATGACCATGAGAAGAAGGAAAGTGAGGCTTCACGGTCTATCACCGAACTGAAGAAGAACGGAATGACAGAATAGCGGATGGCATTGAAGAAATTAAAGAAGAGCACTCCTCCCAGCAGAATCCACCAGGGGGCGTTTCGCAGGAGCGACAACAGATCCGAACCGATGTTGGATTGCTTGGGAGCGGTTACGACATGCTCACGTGTCAGGGCGAAAGTGGCCAAGAACAGCAAGAGGCATGCGGAAGCTATCACGATCATGGCCCACTGCCAGCTGCCGGTAACGGAATAGTTGAAACAATCCTTAAAGAGCTTGCACAAAGGTTCCCAAGCCGCCAGTACGATGAAGGATCCGCCATAGGCGAAGAACATGCGGTAGGAAGAGAAGACCGTCTTTTCATCTGAGTCATCTGTGATAACCCCCAGCATAGACCCGTAGGGAACATTGATGGCCGTATAGACTGTCATCATCAGAATATAGGTGATGTAGGCCCAAATGACCTTGCCCGTTTCTCCCCAGTCTGGGGTGGTAAAGAGCAGTACGCCGGAGATGGCGAAAGGCAGGGCCATCCAGAGCAGGTAAGGGCGGTATTTGCCCCAACGTGTACGGGTACGGTCAGCAATGATGCCCATCATGGGGTCACTTATGGCATCCCAGATGCGTGCAACCAGCATTAACACGCCTGTGGCTTCCAGCGACAGACCGTAAATGTTGGCATAGAAGAATGGGAGATAGGCAGTAAAAATTTTCCAGAACATCGATGATGACATGTCACCGAAGCCATAACCGATCTTTTCTGTCAATGAAGAGTGCATGGGTATAGATATATTTTTGATTTGTAGAATCTCCTTCTGTGAAAGCCAAGCTTCACCTCGGCATTCCGCGCCCAACAAGTTGGGCGGCCTGCACTTCGGCTTGCCTTTGTTCGGCGAAAATACAAATTTATATCAGACTGACCGCGAAAAAGCAAGGTGCAAATGGCAAACACGATCCTCTTCGTCAGGGGGTAGAGCGATGCCTGCCATTTGCATGTTGGTCTGGGAGTTATAATCCTAAATAATCTCTATTGCTTTTGATCAGCTTGTTGAGTGTCTTGACACTTTCGGCTGTGCTTAGTTTGTCGGCGGGGGTGTGCAGACAATAGTCCACCAGACGCTCTACTGTTGAGGTGGCCACATGCATACGGGTGTCGCAGGAAGCGTAGTAGATGAACACCCGGCCGTCATCGTCGCAGATCCAACCGTTGGTGAACAGGACATTCATGACGTCACCAATGTATTCCTCCCCAACGGGAGCCATGAAGTATCCGCCGGGTGTGGCAATCTCTCGCCAAGGTTCATCGAGCGCGGTCATGTACAGGTAAAGCACGTAACGCAGGCCGGAGGCACATCCTCTCACGCCGTGAGCCAGATGAAGCCAGCCTTGCGGAGTCTTAATGGGATGGGGACCTTCGCCATTTTTTACTTCCTTGATGGTGTGATAGTGACGGCAGTCTATGATACGCTCCTCATGAACTTCTGCACGAGTCATGTCGTCAATGAGTGCCCAGCCGATGCCGCCGCCACTGCCTGCATCGATGAAACCGTCTTGCGGACGGGTATAGAGAGCGTATTTTCCGTTAACAAACTCAGGATGCAAGACCACGTTACGCTGTTGACTGCGGCTCTTCAGGTCGGGCAGACGCTCCCAGTCGAGCAGGTTCTTGGTGCGGGCTATGCCACAGGTCGCGGTGGCGGCACTCAGATCCTCCGGATGTGCGGGGTCATGGCGCTCCACGCAAAACAGTCCGTAAACCCAACCGTCTTCGTGAGCGGTGAGTCGCATGTCGTATATATTGGTGGCCGGGTCATCAGATTCGGGCATGGTAATGGGGGCGATGAAACGGAAGTTGTCCACTCCGTTGGGACTTTCAGCCAGTGCGAAGAAAGATTTGCGGTCAGATCCTTCCAGACGTACGACTAAGACATACTTGCCTTGCCATTTAATAGCACCGGAATTGAGTACGGCGTTGGCTCCGATACGTTCCATGAAGAAAGGGTTGGTTTGGGGGTTATAGTCGTAACGCCAAGTAGGTGGAACCATTTCAGCAGTGAGAACCGGATGCTCGTAGCGCTCATATATGCCGTTTCCCTCGATGGGCTTGTTGGGGCGTGCGATGAGTTCTTCGTATTGTGTTTCAATGAGCTTCTTGCGATCTTCAAAATTCATAACTTGTGTATAAGGCTTGGGTTGAGGGTTCTTAAAAGTATGATTGGACTTCATAGGGTTTGGCGGGATTTTCAGAGGTAGAGAGGGGATTCATGACAACAATTTGGTATGAACCTTCAACTATGGCGAATCTTGGCCTATCTTGACCCTGTGCGTGGATTTTCTTTGTTTACTTGCGGTCTGCTGCCATGATTATCTTTTTGTTCTTGCAGAAATTCTTGAAATCCTTAGCAGACAACTGTCCGGGATAAGGAGCAAAGAAATGGTTGGGCATGTCATGTGCGTTACGCCATACGCAGAGGTAGGCGATGGAGAACTTTCCTGCTTCGGGAAGCAGAACCTGTGTCCACCAATCAGCTATGGGAAGCCCTTCGCACCCAGTTTCAGTGAGTGCCATGAGTTTGTGGTGTTTCATTGCGGCATGTTGGGCAGCAGAGAGCGTGGTGTTGAGGCGCAGGCGGTAGGATGCCGTGCCTTCAGCGCCATCACGATGATACACGTCCGCTCCCATGATGTCCACCAGACTGTCTCCGGGATAGCGTTCCATGTATTCGCAGTCGTTAGATACCACATCGGGAGACCATGCCCATACTACATTGTCAATGCCATGTATGTCAAATACTTCACGTGTGAGTTTCCATAGGGCGTTATATTCTTTGGGGGTACAATAATCCTTTCCCCACCAAAACCAGCTGCCTGTATGCTCGTGCCAAGGACGGAATATCACTGCTATGCGTGTGCCGTCACTGCGCCGGAGAGAACCAATGAAATCTGCCGCACGTCCTATCCACGCTCTCAGTGTGTCGTTGAGCGCAGTGCCTCGGGTCAGACTTTGTGCGATGGGGCGTGTAGCAGGATTGTCCGTAATGCCTTTTACGTCCCAGGAGTCTCCGCCTGTGAGCACATTGCGGACATGCCAACTGAAAGTGTTGATGCCTCCGCGTGTGTCTTGTCGAGCCACCTCTTCACGGATGAAGCAGAACGGAACTCCGTCAAGTTCCTTGTCAGAGTTGTATTCGATGAGGCCGAGATCCCAGCTCATCAGTCCGGGAAAGCTGCCTGTGATTTCCTTTACATCACTTCGTCCGGGTTCTGCGCACCAACCATGGCCGTAGGCAGTGTCATCGTGGTGTCCGAAGAAGAAGCGGCCTTGGCGGGAAGTTTCACGCAAACGATTGATAAGCTGGTCAGCAGTTGAGGGCTGTGCCTGAAGTGTAGAAATTCCCATTAGGAGCGACAAGCAATATGTAAGATACTTTTTAGCCATAAGCTGATACTTTATGATTGTCTGGCAGGCATGTTTTCACGCCAGACGATACGTTCGTTGCTACCCAGTTGCTTCCAGTAATTTTCGGTCATGAACGTAGAGTTTCCGCTGAGCACGAGATGTCCGTCCTTGTCACGCCCGTACCAGACCATGAACCATGACCAAGTGTCGCCAGAGGCGTAGCAGCTTGTCGGGTTGGGGACATTGCCACATTCGCTAAGGGTCACCATCTTGTGCCCACCTGTTACGGTGTTGACAAACTGAAAAGCTTTGTACTTGCTATTGGTATTCTCCTCGTAAATATCAGCCCCTACAATATCCACATAATCATTGCCTGGGTAAGCGTCTGCAGCTTGCTGGCCAAATCCGTCCTTGACCTCAACGGTCCATACCCAAATCAGATTGTTCAGGCCGTGATGGTTGACCAGCCTGTCGTACATGAGCCGCCACAGCTGCTTGGTGTAGCCTGTTCCGTAGCGTCCCCACCAGAACCAAGCTCCATTGTTATTCCCTTCATAATTACCTGCGGCTTCGTGGAGTGGACGCCACAATACGGCGATGCCCTTGTCCTGCAACTGCTTGAGAACGGATGCCACTTTGTCTATATCGTTAAGGATAAATGTGTGTTGCCAAGTGCCTTCCTTGAGTGCTTCACGTATGTCGAAGTCCGTTTCTGGATTGCCGGAGTTTGATCCGGTAGGGGCAAATCCATATTTGCTTGGATCGGTCTCATCTGCGGCTGAAGGGGCAAGCCAGTGCCACATGTAGCTTACAAGTCCTCCGGCCTTCCATTGTGTTTCGGCTGGAGTCGTGTCGCTGTAGTCTATCCAGTTGGCTGGGGAATAGAGCAGGTGGATGAAATCATAGCAGGTGAGAGCCGGATGCTTGCCGATGTTTTGATAGACGAGGTCACTGTATTCATTGTTATTGTTGACATTGGCCATGACACCCGACAGGGTGCGTTCCCCATATTGACTGAGGAGATAACTGTAGACGCTGCGTGCAGCATTATTGGCATGAGGGTTGACAGGAGCAGCATCCACGTTGTCTGGTGAGACGGTGTTGTCCAGTGTGCTGAAGTGCATGGTTAAGGCTGATACAAGATTGGCGGGTTCGTTATAGCGGCATAGGGCGTCCGATGAGATACTGAGTGTGTAGCTTGTGCCTGGCATGAGACTGACACTGATTGTAAGTTTCGTGCCTGAAGCTTTGGCCTCCACCTGTTCTCCGTTGAGTTGTATGTCCGAAGCTTTTGCAATGCTTATTGGTGCGGAATAGGAGAACTCTATGCTATGGGTTTCGTGAGAAATCTGTGCATTTTCAGCGACGGACTGTGCCGTGAGTGTAACAGGGATTGGATCTGTCGGGGTATCGTCCGCACTGTTACTACAAGCCGTAAAGAATATGGCAAGTACAGCCAGAAGGAGTACGCATAAAATAGAACGTATGTTCATGAGTGGCGTAAGAACATGATACGGACGGGGAACTGGCAGGAGTCGCCTTGTTCCCCGCCCTGATGTTTATACTTTAATTTTTTTGGAATTCGATAGACTTGATGGTGATGAAGCAGCCGTTGATGACGAATCCCTCACTCTGTATGTGCTGTACGTCCGTAGCGGTAACAGGCACAGAATAGGATGTCGCGCCGGCATCGAGGCTGATGATGCCCCCGCCATCTTGGGTCTTCTCCCAGCAGGTACTCCAGTCTGCGTACTGGAATCGTATTTGCCACCATGTGCTGGAGCTGTCCTGATCGAAATGGACGGTGAGCGTACCAGGTCCGTCTATGGCCTTGCTGACATCATCTGTCGCGGCTGCTTGCAGGAATGCCCCCCAGTTGCCAAAGGCTATGTTGCCTGTCCAGATGACATTGCCTTCCTTCTTCAGAGACAACTTGAATCCACTTATGCTGATGTTGGCATTTTGTACGATGGTCACCGTACCATCCACTACACCTTGGGGAAGGGTGAATGTCAGTTCTGTAGCTGCGTTGTTTACGGCCCATTCTCCTTTTTTCATATTAATGCCCCCAGGAAGCTGTAGTTCCGAAACCAGATCGAGGCGGCTGCCGTGGATGGTGACTTTGTCGCCAATGCTGAGGTTCTCGCTGGGTGTGATACCTGTCACTTCTATGGCGGGCACCTTGATATTGCCGGCACTGACAGCCTCGCCCGAGTAAAGACTGAGGGTCACTTCGCCGCTCTTGATGCCAGTCGGTACGGTGGAGGTGAGCTGTGCCCCGTCAGCAGAAGCTGTGGGGGCTTCATCCGCGATGTCACCGGGATAGACGACTTTCTTGACCAGCTGTAGATTCGTACCGGTAAAGGTAATCTTCTCGCCTTCGCTTACCTCGGTTTTGTCTTTGGAGGTAAATGTGGCGGTAGCTATTTCAAGAGACTCTTCCGATTCAAAGAGTGTGGGGGTGTCAGCACCATCGCTTAGTGTGATCTTACCACTGATAGCGGCGAGGGGGACAGCCAGTTTGATCTGCTTGCGTTCCTGTGATATAAAGGATTCGGCTTCTACCACCGCACCGCCGCCAAAGGTGACGGTGGCGATGTTGTTTAGATAGTCGCCAGTGATGGTGATGATGTCACCCGCAACCAGCCCCGTTGTGGGGGAAACTCCCGTATAGGAAATGGGCTCACTATAGGTAATTCTGCTTTTGGAGGTGATGGTGTCTGTTGCGCCAGCCACAAGTTTGAGCTTGCCGGGTACAGCCTCTTGCGGAACGGTCACTTCCATCAGGTCGGCAGATTGGCCCGTGAATTCGCTGACCTCCACCTTGGCTCCCGCTTCACCGGGAAATACAACCTTGGATACGCTATTGAGGTTCGCGCCGATAATTTTGATATTGTCACCGCGTAACACGGGGCAAGGTCCAAAGGAATAAAGCTGTGTACCGCTTATATTGTCATCGTCAGAACAGCCGCTGAAGCCTAATGCTGTGCAGGTTGCGAACAGGGAGGCCAGCATGATATGAGGTACTCTTTTCATTGTAGATGCTTGAAAGGTAGGATTAGAATATGGTTCCGTGGCGGCAAAGGCCGGATCGTATGATGGTTCGGTCTCTCTGGGCAGAGTGTATAATCCACCCGTACGATCCGGCCTCTAAGTCTGCGGAAAGGTTAGTCTATGCTCACGATACGGAAATTATCCATGCGGATGTCTACAGGCGAAGTGCCGTCAGCCGCTCCGAAGAGCATGATGTTGAGATTGGTGTATTGGGAAATGTCACCGATGCTGAGATTGTTGACAGACTCCTCCTTATTGTACTTGAAGTCTGTAAGCGGAATGGTTACCGTGACCCAACCGTTGGTTTGGTAGTTCACTTTCTCGCCATTCTTAAGCCAGGGCTTCCAGTGGCACTGTGCCAGATTGTCATCGGGGTTGATCTTCTCTCCGAAGGTGTCGAACCAAATCAGCATGGGGACATCGCTCCATTCCCGACTGTCCACCTCAAAACGCAGCGCCAGTTTGTCAAGGTCTCCTTCGGCGACAGGCTTGTTGACGGAAGGCCAATAGCCATACATGAGCGCATCGCTCCAGTTCCATGCACCGTTGGAGGCGGTGTGTAACCATACGTAGCGGCCGGATATGCCATTTTCGGTTCCCGTGTCTCCCTTGCCCCAGGGTTGCGTATAGCCGTCATCGAGGTTGAAAAGAAGGCCGTCGGTCTCGAGAAACTTGAAGTTTGTACGTGAAGTGCCGTACATTGAAGTGACACTCAGATACCCTTCCTCTGTCGCTCCGTCAGGAACAGTAACCTTGATACTTGTTTTACTGAAGTCATTAGCTTGTGGCTTGGCAACGGCTCCCCCGGGGAAGGTCACATATACTTCTCCTTCCTTACCGATGAAGTAGTCCCCTTCAAGGGTAATTACATCCCCCGGATGGGCATATAGACAGGATACGTTGTTGACAACAGGTTTGGGGACTTCCACTTCAAATGGGTAGCTGTACTCCAGCCCCGTGCTGGTGATGAAGCGGACTGTATTGGTTACTTCTTCGGGGATGGTGGTCGGAACGTCAACGATAATGGCGTTCGAGGTGATAAGCGTGGGGTTGAGTTTGGCCTTTTGGTCATTGAACCAGACCTGCTGCACATCGCCCAAGTTACTGCCGATAAAGGCGATGCGCTGCCCAAGGCTTGACTTTACGATCAGGGAGTCACTTATTTCGGGGTTGCATTTACGCACGTATTGTACGTAGGGCATTTTACCCTGATCCTGCTCGGCGTCGGTCTCTGAGCAGGCCGTAAGGCACAGGGTTGCCAACAGGGCAACTGCTGTAAGGATATGTTTAAATATGGAATTCATAAGTTGTATGTCAGCGTATATGTGATAATAGGAATGATAATGAGACTCTATTTAGTCGCATAGTAGTCTACAGGGTCTTCTGTAAGCTGAGGGGTCGCGGTCTGCGCCTTTTGAGGAATGGGCACGACAAAGCAGCTTTTCGACAACAAGATGGGGTCATACATGCTCCCCTCTTCCTTACTCTTGACAATGATGTAAGAGCTGGCCATGTTTTCCTGTGACTGGTCCGTTCCGTTTTTCATCGCATACATGGCGGAGCGGTTGTATCCTGTATTGAATCCGGTGTTGAGGTAGTTGAGTGCGTAGTCTTGTCCCTTGCGGTAACTCAGGCGCAACAGGTCAAGCCAGACGACACTTTCCAGCGCGAACTCGCGGTGGCGCTCCTCCAGCAGCTGTTCGTAAGTGAGCGATCCCGTGAATCCGGCCAGACCGGCACGTTCACGTACTGCATTCACTGCTCCGAGGGCATCGGCATTGGTTGTTTGTTCTGCCGTACCCATCAGCGCTTCAGCATAAGTGAGGTATACATCAGCCAGACGTACGAGATAGATGTTGTTGCCTGCGTCTTGTGACGGCCCTACCTGTCCGTCCGTATCGGCAGACTTGCCAATGACATACTTCTTGAGGTGTGCGTTCATTTCGTTGCGGTCTTCGATGACGTTGCCTTCGCTGTCACGGTTTACATATTTATAGGTGTATCCTCCATCAGCTTTGTCAAGGTTGGCATAATAGTCGCCTAAGGTCATATAAGTCCACATACGACGCTTGTCGCTCTGTTCATACAGATGCTGGAGAGCGATGGTCGGCCCCTTGCCGCCGCCCCACTGCTGATCCGCGATGACCGCGCTTCTGGCCCAGCTACAGTTACGGTTATTGCCATAGCCGTATTCATAAACCATGCACTGTATGGCGAGCAATGATTCGGGGCCGTTGTTGGTGGTATAGTCAAACAAGGTGGAGTAGTCTATGTCCTGAATGGGAGTTTGGGCATCCATTACTTCCTTGGCATCCTTGGCTGCCTGGGCGAAGAGAGCGTCACGGTCATACCCATAGTCGGTATGAGCGGCCATGGTTACTCCCATTTTAGCGCGAATGGCCAGTGCTGTATAGCGGGTAGCGCGGCAGGCATCCTCATCTTGGAGTGGCAGATTGGCTACAGCAAAGTCGAGATCGTCCATGATAAATTGGTAGACGCTCTTTTGCGTATGGCGTGGTGAGGAGAGCTGATTATTGGCGATCATGCTTGAGTTGTCCGTGATGATGGGCACATCATGCCAAATTTCGGCTAATTGGTAATAGGCGAAGGCGCGTATGCAGCGGGCTTCCGCTACCGCCGCATCGATGTCGGTCTGCGCAACGCCGTTTTTGGCAGCGGGTGCCGGCATGTCATTGATCACGGAATTGGCTTGGAGTATGACATTGTATAGTCCCTTCCAACCTTCAAGGATGTACTGGTTGCCCGCATTGTAATTGCCGAAGAACCATTGCCCCTCCTGATCGTAGATGTAGTAGATGTCACCTGACAGCTCGTCGAGTTTCCAGCTGAAATTCATGAAGTAGTTGCCCCAGACCTTGGCACTATAGAGTGCCAGTGTCTCGCTGCGCACCATCTTACGGCTGGTATAGTAGTTGTCTGCCACAAGCTTGTCTACCGGTTCAACGGTCAGAAAGTCATCGCAGCTGGTCATGCCGCCGAGCAGTGCGGCACAGAATATCATGGGTTTGATGAAACTTTTCATAGAAGTGTGTAGTCTGTATGATGTGTTAGAACGTAAGGTTCAGTCCCAGTGTGTATGAACGTGGCGTCGGATAGCGTCCGCGGTCAATATTCTGGAGCAATGAGCTCTGGTTGTAAGCACCGATTTCGGGATCGTAGCCAGAGTAGCCGGTGAAAGTATAGAGATTCTGCACGTTGAGGTAGATCTTGGCAGCGGAGAGGCCGATGCGGCTGATCAGTGAGGACGGTGCATTCCAAGCAAGGGAGATGTTCTGTATGCGGAGGTAGGTGCCGTCTTCAAGGAAACGTGTGCTCATACGGTTGTTGCGGTTGGCGTCAAGCGAGCTGAATCGGGGTATTTCAGCGCCTGGGTTGGCTAAATAGATGTTCTCTATGTCTTGATTGGCGGAATTGCCATCGCGATAACCATACTGTGCGCGGTTGAGTACGCCTACGGCCTGATTGTCCCAAATGCTCATGAGACCCTCAGTCTTGACTCGTGCCCAATTGAGGATGTCGCCGCCTACCGCTCCGGTCAGGCCGATGGTCAAATCGAAGCTCTTGTAGGAGAACGTGTTCGTGAAGCCAAATGTGAAGTCGGGGTTGGGGTCGCCTATAACGGTTTGGTCATTGGTGTCGATGATACCATCGTTGTTGAGATCTTTGAACTTCATGTCACCCACCCATACGCCAGTGGTTTTGTTGATGGTGTTGTTGTAAGCGCCCTCACCGACTTGAGTGGCATGTGCGCGGATGTCATCGGCATCTTTGAAGATTCCCTCGGCTATGTAGCCGTAGAATACGCCCATAGGCTGCCCCACCTTGATCATCGTGGCCGTCTGGAATTCTGCCCACCAGTCCACGTTGCCATACATGATCTGCGTGTTGTCATTGAGAGAGACGACTTCGTTCTTGTTGTGTGAAAGGGTGATGTTCGCATCCCATGAGAAGTTGCGGTTCATGATCGGGCGTAAGTTCAATGATATATCTACACCCGTGTTGCGCGTCTTGCCGATGTTTGCGGTGGGAGCGTTGATGGTTAGCCAGTCATTGGAGGCGAGGAAGTCTGGCGTGAACACTTGCATGAGCAAATCCTTGCTCTGCTTGCGATACCAGTCGACTGTCAGCTCCACGCGATTGTTGAAGAGACCGAGATCCAAACCCACATTGAATTGTTCTGAACTTTCCCATTTCAACTTCTCATTGGAGAGGTTCTTGGGGAAGTAGGCTGTACCTTGCGGAGTCTTGATGGAACTCATGGCAGAGCTGTACAGGTAGTTGTCAATGTTGGAGTTGCCTACACGACCCCATCCGAGGCGTAGCTTCAGGTTGCTTATCTGTTTGACATCCTGTAGGAATTTTTCCTGATTGATACGCCATGCAAGGGCGGCGGAAGGGAAATATCCCCATTTGTTGGCGGGGCCGAACTTGGAAGAACCATCGGCACGCATGGTGAAGGTGGCGAGGTAGCGGTTGTCGAAGCCATAATTGAAGCGGGCAAATACGGAAGCTGTCGTTGCGGCATCCTTAGCGCCGGTGTTGGATACGTATTCACCGTCAGGCCCCATTACTTGTATGTTGTCTGTCGTGAAGTTCTTCTTGATCAATGCCGAGTTTTCCCAAGATGACTTGGAAGCCTCAAAACCGGCCATGACCTGCACGTCGTGTTTCTGTGCGAAAAGCTGATGATAGGTAATATAGTCTTTCTGCACCCAATAGAAAGAATGGTCTTCCCGCTGGTACATCTGATTGATGTCATTGGATACAACGCCAAATGAGTAACGCGGAACGTACGACTTGTTAAGGTTGTTGGACGCGTCGAATGCATACTCTACGCGCAGATTGAAGTATTTGAGGAAATCAAAACTGCCATAGAAGCTTCCCATGATACGTTGGCGGAGCAGGGTGTTGTTCTTGTCGAGTGCCAGAGCTACGGGATTCCAAGTAGAGGAACCGCTGGTTGTGGACGGTCCTGCCCAGTTGCCGTCGAAGTCACGGACAGGTACGGAAGGCTGCATGGTCATGGCTTGCATGATCACACCGTCGGAGCCATCGTTGAGTGTAACTTTTTCATTGGTACGTGTGTATGCCAGTGATCCTCCGATCTTCATCCATTTGGTGAACTGCGAATCGAAATTGAAACGAGTGTTGAAGCGGTCGAAGTCTGATCCGATAATGATGCCGTCCTGTTGCATCCATCCTGCTGAGGCAGAGAAGGTTGTAGTCTCATTGCCGCCTGAGATGTTGAGCTGGTGGCTTTGCTGGAAGGCCGTCCGGAAGATCTCATCCTGCCAGTCCGTACCTTTGCCGAGCAAGGACGGATCCAGATAGGCATCGTCCATATTGGTAGAGGAGAGTATCCCCTCATCGAACAGTTGCTTTTGGTATTGTGCGTATTGGCGCAAGTTCATCATGTCAAGCCGCTTGGCAGTCTGCTGCCAGCCTACATAGCCGTCATAGCTTACGTTGGTATGTCCTTTTTTGCCTCGGCGTGTCTCAACGATGACAACACCATTGGCACCGGCTGCACCATAGATGGCGCAGGCGGAGGCATCCTTGAGTACTGTGATGTTTACAATGTCGGAAGGGGAGATGGCGGCCAGAGGGTTCACCTTGCTTTGTCCGTTAGAACCGCCTGACCAGCTGAACCCGCCGATGTCATTTGATGTGTTGGCCATCTGCACGCCGTCTATAATATAGAGTGGCTCGTTGGAGTTGTTGATGGATGATGCGCCGCGGATGCGGATCGAGGTGGCTGCGCCCGGTTGCCCGGAATTTTGTGTGACTTGGACACCGGCGATTTTGCCTTGAAGCATCTGATCCGCATTTTGCACAATGCTTTGCTTGAGCTGATCACTGGTGAGAGAGGCTACGGAGCCCGTGATGTCGGACCGCTTGGCTGTACCGTAACCCACTACGACGGCCTCGCCCAGTGTGTTGTTGTCTTGCAATCTTACGTCAACTTGGGTTCGTCCCGCTACCTTGACATCTTCTGTCTTCATGCCGATGGCGGTAAAGGTCAGTGTGACATTAAGGTTGGGCACGTTGATGGAGTACGCTCCATTGAGGTCGGTTATCACAGTACCGGTCTTGGCGCCTTTCACACGTACGCCACACCCGATGACAGCCTCTCCGGCACCGTCCCTGACGGTACCTTTTACTGTTTGGGCCTCCGCCATCTGTACGCACAGACAGGTAAGCACGCATAGCAGTAGTAGCCTGAAGTTTAAGATTGATTTCACGTTGATTTGTAGTTTATTGTTTGTAATTGTTAGATGTTTAGAGCTATTGGTGTCGTTTGTTGTTTAGACGTTGCAAAAGTACGAGTGTGCAGAGAGATAACGTAATACAATCTTATCCGAGGTTTGCACTTTTGTTACAAAAGATCTTTTGCTTCTTTGCCATCAGCTTTTCCCATATAGGAGAGGATGCAATCTTCTTCCCAAGGGTGGGGGAATGAAGTTCCTTTTGTCATTGTCTTGGCGTGGGTGGCATATAAAGTTTGATAGCAAAAAGGTGCGTTACTTGTTGCTGGTAGCCGTTGAACAAATGACCGTAAATTCTTATCTTCGCATGGTAAACCGATAATACCTTTTCTTTAATGAAGATCATAGACGGCAAGGCGACAGCGGCCATCATCAAGCATGAGATCGCCGAAAAAGTGAAAAATATAGTGGCTCATGGCGGGAAACGACCACATCTGGCGGCCGTGCTGGTGGGACACGATGGCGGGAGTGAGACTTATGTGCGCAATAAGGTTTTGGCTTGTGAAGCTTGTGGCTTTGAGTCTTCCCTCATACGTTATGAGGCGGATGTTACCGAGGCGGAATTGCTGCAGTGTGTGGATCGCTTGAACAACGATACGTCTGTTGATGGTTTCATCGTCCAGTTGCCATTGCCTGACCATATATCTGAGCAGAGAATTATTGAGGCCATTGATTGGCGCAAGGATGTGGATGGTTTTCATCCGGTCAATGTAGGGCGAATGTCTATCGGCTTACCCTGTTTTGTGAGTGCCACTCCAAAGGGTATACTTGAATTGTTGAAGCGCTACCAAATTGAGACCCGTGGCAGGAAGTGTGTGATATTAGGCCGGTCCAATATTGTAGGGAAGCCCATGGCTCAGCTCATGATGCAGAAGAACGGAGGTGACAGCACCGTGACAGTTTGCCATAGCCACAGTCCCCAACTTAAAGAGGAATGCCGGCAGGCTGATATTATTATAGCCGCTATCGGACGGCCGGCGTTTGTGACGTCTGATATGGTGAAGCCGGGCGCGGCAGTCATCGATGTGGGCACTACGCGTGTACCCGATGCCACACGTCCCAAGGGATTTCGCTTGCAGGGAGATGTCGATTTCGAACGGGTCGCACCTCTGTGTTCCTATATAACCCCCGTACCTGGCGGCGTGGGGCCGATGACGATCTGTATGCTTATGCTCAATACCCTGGCAGCAGCGGAGAAAGCTTATTATGAGTAATAGGACGGAGATTGATGGCGGAAGAATAGAGCGGCCGGACAGGCGGATCTGCCCGTAGCTCATCCAGTCTTTCCCTCCCGTTTCCCCTTGATTTGTAGCAGGGGTGATGAAGAACGCTGCCGCTTCTCATTATATAATATAATGAGCATGCCGGCTCATGATTGAATTTCATATACCGCAGGGGCCGCGGCACACTTTCATGAAAGTGTGCCGCGGCCCCTGCGGTACATGAAGACTATGGCTGTCGCGGTAGTGCGGTGGCTATGTCTTGTGTATGCTGTTTTCAGAACATTTTGGCGGGATAAACGCCTTCGTCTGCCAATTTCTGGAACTTGGCGACCACATCCGGTCGGTCTTCAGGATAGGTCACACCGAACCATTTGGAAGTGGTGTCGAGTACTTCACAGGTGGCGGTGCCGTCATGGATGAGTTTGTCTACCATGAGCGGAATAAAGAACTCGCTCTTGGGGTTGGCCATATTTTGGGGGTCGGACAGGAATGTCTTGAAATACTCGTCGCTATGTGCGAAGTAGTCGGGAGTAAAGCCCCAGAAATTCATGGAGACAGGTGTGGTGTCAGGGATGGCTACCCACTCGTTGGTTGCGTCATCGTAGTATTTTACTACGCCGTCGAAACGCTGAATCTTGGTGCGTTCCACAACAGAGGTCAGATGGTGGTGCTCATCATTTTCGCATATGCCCCGGCTGACCGTTCCACTGTCACTGAGGGTGTTGCCCACACGGAATCCCACCATGGCGTATTTGCCTGTTGACCCTTCGGGCAACTCACTCAGCCATTTGCCCATTACGCGGAAGGCGTCACGATCATAAAAGTCATCGCAGTTGAGTACGGCGAAGGGCTCATGTATCACGCTTTCTCCCATCATGACAGCATGGTTGGTGCCCCAAGGCTTGGTACGGCCTTCCGGGCACGTGAAGCCGGCGGGCAGTGCGTCCAAACTCTGAAATACGAGTTCGCAGGGGATGTGGCCCTCATATTTGGAAAGGACAATGCGGCGGAAGTCATCTTCAAAATCTTTGCGGATCACGAATACGAGTTTGCCGAAACCGGCATGGATGGCATCGTAGATAGAATAGTCCATAATGGTCTCACCGTGTGGGCCAAGCTCATCAAGCTGCTTCAAGCCACCGTAGCGGCTTCCCATTCCTGCAGCGAGGAGGAAAAGTGTAGGTTTCATCTGCTGTAACTGTTAGTATGTGTATAGAATTGGTGAATCGTATCCGAGTACCTGATAGAGTGGATGCGTGTCGGGCACGTGACTGTCAGGCTTGGCGTCAGAAGGTCCGTCTGACTATGATAGAAGACAAAAGTACAAAAAAGTTGTGGGCATAGCTTCCTGTATTTATGATTCTTTTCCGATGTATGCTGCGGCAGCTTCGGCGCAACGCTCACCATCGATGGCTGCGCTTACGATGCCCCCCGCATATCCGGCTCCCTCACCGCAGGGATATAGCCCTCTGATGCGGATGTGTGCAAGAGTAGCCGTGTCGCGCAATATGCGTACGGGAGCAGAGGTGCGTGTCTCAACGGCTATGACGCTGGCTTCATTGGTGAGGAAGCCGTGGTTGCGTCGCCCGAAGGCATTGAAGCCCTCAATCAGACGTTTGCTTATGAAATCAGGCAACCAGAAATGTAGGGGGGAGGAGACCAGTCCCGGCGAATAGCTGCTACGGGGAAGGTCGTAGCTCAGACGGCCATTGACGAAGTCGGCCATACGTTGTGCCGGAGCGGTCTGGCTGCGGTTGCCCTGTTGCCAGCAGGTTTTTTCGAGCGCTTCTTGCAGGTACATCATGCGCAAAGGGTTTTGCGGGTCAAACAGGTCTGCGTGGTTCTGGGCAAAGTTCCCGTCGGCCATGGCTTGAGTCAGGAAGGGAGACAGTTCCCCATCAAGATCTTCCATACGTGTCTCTACCACCATGCCGGAATTGCTCCATGCCGAGTTTCGCAGAGAGGGGCTCATGCCGTTTACCACGATTTGTTCGGGGCCGCTCGCGGCTGGCACCACGATGCCGCCGGGACACATGCAGAAGCTGTACACACCGCGTCCTTGGCACTGTGCCACACAGCTGTATTCGGCTGCGGGCAGATAATTGCCACGCCCGTTGCGGTTGTGGTATTGTATTTGGTCGATGAGTGTGGCCGGGTGTTCCAGACGCACTCCGACAGCAATGCCTTTTGCCTCCATGTCAATGCCGGACTTGCGCAGGTGCCGGTAAACATCTCGTGCGGAATGGCCGGTAGCCAGTATGACCGGCCCGTAGTAATTCTGCCCGGTGTGGCATGACACGCCTTTGACCTCATCCGCTTCCAGAATGAGGCTGTCCACACGGGTTTGGAAATGTACCTCTCCGCCGCTTTTCCGTATCTGTTCGCGTATATTCTCAATGATACGGGGCAGACGGTCTGTTCCGATGTGCGGATGGGCATCTATGAGAATGTCCGTGACGGCTCCGTGTTGGCAGAATACGCGGAGAATCTTTTCTACGTTGCCGCGTTTCTTGGAGCGGGTGTAGAGCTTGCCATCAGAATAGGCTCCGGCTCCCCCCTCACCAAAGGAGTAGTTGCTCTCACTGTCAACCTTGTGTTCCCGTGAGATGCGGGCTATGTCCTTGCGTCGCTCATGCACATCCTTTCCCCGCTCGAGCACTACAGGGCGCAGACCGAGTTCTATCAGGTGTAAGGCTGCGAACAGTCCGGCCGGGCCGGCTCCCACTATGATCACACGTGGGGCACGGCTCACATCAGGGTAAGCTATCGGTTCGTAGTCAAGGGCGGGAGGATTCTCGTTGATGTAGATGTCGACATTCAGATTGACGAAAATATTACGCTGGCGGGCGTCAATGCTGCGGCGGCGTATACGCAGTGCCTTGATAGTGCGTGCGTCTATGCTGAGTTCATCGGCTATCTGTCGTGTCAGTTGGCGCTCATCGGCGGCGGTATGAGGGGGTACTCGAAGGTTGAGGGACTTTTGCATGAGAAGAATTATTAATGATCCCGCTTGCACTTGCTCTGAGAGGCGGAGGAGTGTCTGTTACGGAGACTCCCGTACTCTATGGTTGTGGGCAAATGATTGCGGGAGAAGGTACGGTTATGATTGGTTGTTGCGATAAGGCATAGCCAGTATCAGGCATTTGGCAGCAATAGGGAGTAGGATCTTTCACCCGAATAGCTCCCGCAAGGCTCCTTCCACCCGACTTACGGGCACAATGTCTATGCCGGCCTTTTGCAGGTCAAGCCCTTTGGTATTGCCTTCCGGGATTAGTATGCGTGAAAATCCCAGTTTGGCAGCTTCCGTAACGCGCTGCCCGATGCGGGTGACCGGACGGATTTCACCGCTCAGCCCCACCTCACCGGCCATACACACATTGCGCTCTACCGCCGTGTCCACATTGCTTGACAATACGGCGGCGATGACCGACAGGTCGATGGCGGGGTCTGTGACGCGGATGCCGCCGGCGATGTTGAGGAACACGTCTTTCTGTGCCAGCTTGAAGCCCACACGCTTTTCCAATACGGCCAACAGCATATTGAGCCGTCTCAGGTCAAAACCCGTGGCCGAACGCTGGGGAGTACCATAAGCAGCTGTCGATACGAGCGCCTGCGTCTCTATCAGGAAGGGGCGCACCCCCTCAATGGTGGCGGCGATAGCCACTCCGCTCAACTCCTCGTCCGACTGTGTGAGCAGTAGTTCGGAGGGGTTCTCCACAGGGCGCAGGCCATCGTTGCGCATTTCGTAGATGCCCAATTCAGAGATCGATCCGAAACGGTTCTTGATGCTGCGGAGTATGCGGTACATATAGTGGCGGTCGCCCTCAAATTGGAGTACCGTATCTACAATGTGTTCCAACACTTTGGGACCCGCGATGGTGCCGTCTTTGGTGATATGCCCTACGAGGATGACGGGCACGCCGCTTTCTTTGGCATATTTTAGCAAGGAGGCGGCACATTCGCGCACTTGTGTGATGGAGCCGGGGGAGGACTCCACATTTTCTGCCGATATGGTCTGTATGGAGTCTATGACCACAAGATCTGGCTGCACTTCCTTGATATGTGAGAAGATACGGTCAAGGTTTGTTTCGCAAAGCAGCAGCATGTCGCTGGAGCAGTGGGAGATACGGTCGGCGCGCAACTTGATTTGCCGTTCGCTTTCCTCTCCGCTTACGTAGAGCACCCTGCGGTCAGGCAGGCGTACCAACGTCTGCAAAAGGAGTGTGGATTTTCCTATGCCGGGTTCACCTCCGATCAGTATGAGTGAGCCTGGAACGATTCCGCCGCCCAAGACACGGTCCAGTTCGGGATCGTGAGTGCCCAGTCGGGGTTCTTCACTTACCGTCACTTCTGACAGGGGTATCGGACGTGGACGGTGTGCAGTGCCGCTCAGGGCTTGACGTGCCCGGTTCTCGCTGGCGGGAACGGACTTGTCCGGGTGCAAGGTCATCTCTTTCATCGTGTTCCACTGCCCGCAGGCGGGGCAGCGGCCGATCCACTTGGGAGAGTCATACCCACATTCGGAACATACGTAAACAGTTTTGGCTTTGGCCATGGCAATATGGAAGAAAATCCGGCGTGTGGCCGGTTAGAGCGGGGCGCTGGAGGAGATTCTATTGATAAATGGGAGTAGGCTACATGCTTGACAGCGCATCGCGCATGGCTGCCAGTTCCGCTCTTACAGTTCGTAACCGTTGCAGGGCTTCGAGCGGACGCGACACCCCTTCCTTGTTCTTAGACAGTATCTCGCGGGCGGCGGAGATTTTAAGCCCCCGGCCTTTGACCAAATCATAGACCAGTCGTATCTGTGCGATGTCTTCTTTGGAGTAGCTGCGGATGCCGCGCGATCCTTTCTTGGGATTGATCTGTGGAAATTCCTTTTCCCAGAATCTGAGAAGTGATTCGTTTACGTCAAACATTGCAGCCACTTCACGTATGGAATAGAAAATCTTACGGTCGCTGTTGGAAAGGATATCTGCCATGTTGCAGTATTTAGAGAGTGAGTTGGGAGAGTGATGCAAGGAAGCGTTACGCAAACTTACTAATTTCTTTACGGCTGACGAACGGAATAGGGCAAAAGCCGGGGGGGGAGGATGGAAGGGGATTCATTTTAACTTTGTAGTTCTGTATATTCACTTAAGCTTATATGCTGTACCCTATAATGGACATTAGTCTATATCGGCCCTTATACTGTATATGCAGAGGTCAGGTGGTTGGGTAGGTTCGCCTGAGTTTTCTTATTGGCTTTGTAGCCCATACAGGTATATGATTGTTTTTTGTCAATGGATCTCTCTACAAATGGATTATATTTGAGATGGATTTTCTACACAGGGTCGCTCTTAAGGCTGCCAGAAAACCGATACGGAGACGGGACACATGGTGGAAGTGTCAAGGCTCAATGCCTTGATAATCAGGGCGGTCGATTAGTTCCCGTTGTTCCGTTCCATGCTCCGTGTGGAAAAGCAATGCCTTGCTGTTGGCTTCACTAAAGAATAGACTGTCCGTTTAATGACAGGCAAGCCGATGGAATACAGCAGGGAGTTCTATTCCGATGAACACAAGCGCAGGTTCAAAGCGAATGGTGTCACCGCCCAAGTCGGCAGTCTGGAAGGCAGGTTCATGCTTGCTGTCGATGGGACAAATATTGGAGAGTGGTTCAAGGAACAGTTTGAACGGTTGCGAGAGGATATAGGTTGGAAGCCTGTACAGAAAACAAGCAGAGGATTCAAACTATAAATACACTGTATTAAAGAGGACAGAATGACATATTTCTGTCCTCTATGTGTATAATCTATTAGCCTCATGTAACCCCCAAGAAGTTACTCATACGGTCAATGCACCGTTTCTTTTGACTAAGGTCTGGATGAACATACAGGTTGAGCGTAGTAGCCACATTCGAGTGACCAAGTATGACACTGACTGTTTTATAGTCACACTGGCTTTCAATGCATCGGGTCGCAAATGTGTGTCTAAGCCCGTGAAAGACCAGATGAGGAATATGCAGCCGTTTTAGCAGTCTGCCAAAATAATCGCGGTAAGAGCGTGGCTCTTTCGATTGTGTAGAAGTTCCAACAACATATGTAGTTTGGGACTGTTTTCTGACAACTTTCAAAGATTGAAAAAGTTGTTTGGAGATGGGTATCTCACGGCAGGAATTTTTTGTTTTGGGAGAAGAGTGAATCCTCTCAGTCTTTTTCGATTCGCAGTTGTATATTCTGCCAACCGTATGCCTCACGGTTATTGTCTTCTGTACAAAATCCACATCTTCCCATTTTAGAGCACATACTTCACCGATTCTTATTCCCGTACAGAGAGCTAACAGAACGCCGATATTTTGCGGAGTAGGCAGTTCTATCAAATGATGCATCAATATCCGTTGATGATTCAAGGATAAGGTTGGCAATAACCTGTTTCCCGTATCGGTAGGATATTCGATATCCCATTCTTCAAAAGGAAAAATCCCGTGCTTTTTTCCGTACTTGACAACGGATTTGAGCACAGCCACCATGTCTCTGACCGTTTTCTTTGCCAATCCTTCAGCACATTTGTTTATCACAAATTGCTGAACATCACATTCTGTTATTGTTTCCATCGCACCGAATTGTGGCAATAGATGGGTTTGTAACGTAAGCAGATAAGCGCATAGGGTGGAATGTTTCACTATCGGGCGTTTCGCATCACACCAAAGTTTGGTAACTTCTTGAAATGTTTTTTTCTTGTTCATATATCGAGAGAGTTTATAAATATAACTCTCTCAATATAATACACTTTTATCTATTTCCTTTCGAACGGTTATGGGTTTTGCAAAGCATTTCGCAGTTTTCTATGCCGGTTGCCCCTCCTTTGCTCCATGCCGTCACGTGGTCGGCATCCATTTCCGACAACTTGTAGATACGGGTTCTGTTGGCATTGTCTCCCAAAGCACAGAGCGGACAGTTGGAAATGCCCTTTTTCTCAGCCTGTTCTGTCTGTCGTTTGTAAGCCGCCCGCTTGGTCGATTCTTCAAAGATACGGATGTCGAGCAACTTTTTATCCACTTCTTCACCCAATACATATTCGTAAATATTGCGGGGACACCGTATGCTTTCATCGGCTTGCAGCGTTTTCACCCGTTCTGCCACATGGTCTATACTATAAGGAGTGGCATGATACGTTTCATACAGCCGTCCCCATTCTAGTCCGCACATATCACGTTCCACCATGATAAAAGTAGCCGATACCCAGTCTATCACCGAACGGAAATAACTTTCCAATTCACCCGTAGTAGTGTCGCGTCGGTGCTGGCTCATATAGGCATCCACGCTCATTCCTTTGCTGTCGCAAATCCATTTGAGAGCTTCCGCCAAATAATCCTGTCGTTTTACATCACCTTTGATATAATGGCTCCATTTTTGCGTTTCGGCATTTTGCGAATTACTGAACACACGCTTGGCAGCGTTGACAAACTCGCCCGAATAGATGGCATTGAGCAATTCCTGTTCTTTTAACGGAATGCCTACAATGTTGATGGTCTTGAACCACTCCTTTATCTCTTTTTCTTCCCCTTCACATTCATAGATAAGCAACGGTGATTGCAGGATGCGTTGGCGTTGTTCTTCCGGCAGTCCTGAAAAGTATTGCACGTTGTCGGCTTCATCCTTAATGGCGAATTTGCCTGTAACGAAACGTCCGAAAGAAGTGATGCGCTGTTGTCCGTCAAGTACCTCGAACCTTCCGTCCGCAGTGCGGTTGAAATAGATTAGCCCGATAGGGTAGCCTTTCAACAACGATTCAATCACCGCCACATCGCGCTTGCCGTCATTGTAAATGTAATGACGTTGATACTCGGGTTGAATAGTAAGCCGCCCGTCCAAACCAAACAAGCCTTTTCCTTCCAATTCATTATAGGTAAACCCTTTGCAAAGGTCTTCTACCGTCCATTCGGTATGTAATGTCGTTTTCATTTATAGATAGATATTTCACGGTTACAGTTTCTTTTCTTCACTTTCTTGTGGTGGTGGATTAAGAGCAATTCCCGTCTTGGCATTCAGCGGACTGATAACCGCCTTGCCTGTTTTTGCTTCCAATTCCATACGGGCATTACGGGCAATTCCCCCACCCGCTTCCGCCACGTCCATATGCTCTTTAAAAGTTTCGGGATTCTTGCTTTCCGATATTTCCTTGGTGGAAAGTTCTGCCAACATATTAAGCACCAACTCCTTGTTGGTCATGTTGTCGCGTAGGTTCTCTTTCTTCAAGCCTTTGAACTGCTTATATTCTTTGGCGGTCATGTCGCTCCAAGTCTGGTAGATTATATCAGTCAGCGTAGCAAATTGCACTCCTTCTTGCAGCCCGTGACGTTTCCACTCGTCCGTAAGGTCTTTACGTATCTCTATGGATTTGAGCCGTTGGTTAATCCGGTTATCCGAATAGCCCAATCGCTTATAATCCATCAGTGCTTGATTAATGGATAGTTCGGGGTCTTGCATTTGGTCAAGACGTTCCGCAGCCACTTGTGCCATCCACTGTTTGAATGGTTCCGCTTTGGGTGACGGGATGGATTGGATAAGGCGGAGAAGTTGCTGGGTGTCGGCTACATCGGTTAAATACATTTTCCCGTCAGCCGATTTCATTTTCAGTTGACTACAATTTGTAGTCAACTCACTTCCCTCCTTTTTAAGGCGTGTTTTCAAAACACTCCAATACTTACGTGGATTAGGGCTGTCGGTTAAGACTGCCACTACATCTACTATCGAGAAGTACCATTTTTCTTCTTTATCGTCCCAAATGGTTCGGACTTTCTTCGCTTCGAAAAGCCTGATGGCATTATGCTGGGTCATGATATTATGTTTTTAATTCTTAGTTTTAAGTTGAAATCTTAGG
>Cebus_capucinus_imitator_PRJNA485217_SSR118__coassemble_87_pt1 | contig 68957 bp, 55 predicted proteins | sample Cebus_capucinus_imitator_PRJNA485217_SSR118__metabat2_low_PE_012 | metagenome-assembled genome bin Cebus_capucinus_imitator_PRJNA485217_SSR118
TCCTGCGGCGGGTGAAGTCGAACGGTATCTCGTCCACTTTCTTGTAAGCATCTTTGAGATGTTGGAGTGAGAGTTCCTCTACGTGTGAGAGGATGGCCTTGTCCATCAGGTTCTTCAGCCCTGTTTGGAAATAGCTGTTGAAGTAGGCATGGCGCAGGATGCGCTTGTCATTGTCGCAGCTGCCGTCCGCGTTGATGTACTTCTCCAGTACAATACGGTCGCAGGTGAGCGTTCCCGTCTTGTCAGTACACAGGATATTCATGGCGCCGAAGTTCTGTATGGCGTTCAGATCCTTGACGATGGTCTTCTTTTTCGACATGGCCACTGCCCCCTTGGACAGGTTGGCCGTCACGATCATGGGGAGCATTTCGGGTGTGAGGCCCACTGCCACAGAGATGGCGAAGACGAAAGCCTCGAACCATTCCCCCTTTGTCAGTCCGTTCACGAGGAATACGAAGGGTACCATGACCAGCATGAAGCGGATGAGCAGGAAACTGACCTTGCTGATCCCCTTGTCAAAGGCGGTGGCAGCGCGGTGTCCGGCAATGCTCTTGGCGATGGTTCCCAAGTAGGTGCTGTTGCCTGTGGCGAAGACGATGCCTGTAGCAGATCCGCTGACGACATTGGACCCCATGAAGCAGATGTTTTCCAGATCGACCACACTTCCGCTTCCCCGCTTCTCCTTGTCGAGTACGGCTCGCTTCTCTATCGGATCGGACTCCCCGGTCAGTGAGGACTGGCTTACGAAGAGGTCTTTGGCCTCTATGATGCGCAGATCGGCGGGAATCATGTCGCCTGCGGCCAACAGCACAATGTCGCCCGGCACGAGTTCGGCAATGTTGATCTCCTCTTCATGGCTGCCCGCACGTTTTACGTAGCAGGTGTTTGTCACCATCTGCAGGAGGGCTTCACTGCTTGCATTGGCCTTCCACTCTTGCCAGAACCGCAGGATGGCGCTGGAAACGACCATGACCGATATGATGATGATGGCTGTCCAGTCCTGCTGCCCCGCATCGGCCAAGAGCACGTCTATGATGAACGATACCACGATGAGCAGCGTCAGCACGCCGATAAAAGGATTGATGAATGCCTTGATGAAGGTGGATACGGGGTTGATCCTCTTCTCATGCTCCACTTCGTTCCTGCCGTAGAGCGATTGCCGCCTCTCCACCTCCTCGGACGGCACTCCGATCCGGGCTGTCTGGAAATAGCTATACGTTGAGGCCAGCGGCTGGCTGGCTGCCAGAAATACTCTTTCTGCATTAAAGGCAAATTGTGTGTGACGCTTTTTCTTCCACATATGCATTGTTTTTTTAGGTGTCAATCATGGCGAAGGCTCGTTCCTGAGCCGCAAAATTAGGGGAGCCATGGAGGGCGGGCAGTTAGAAAGCCATGAGAGCGCCGTTAGAAAACCATTAGAGGCGGTCTCTAATGGTTTTCTAACGGCGCTTTAATAAAGCCCTAACGCCTATGGCCGGCGTGTGGGGCTATTTTTGCGGTCAAAAAAAGGTATGACAATGCAGTTCTATGATTATCTGCTGAGGATTGGACTTGCCTTCCTGCTGGGCGGACTGATCGGGGTAGAGCGGCAATACCGCCAGTGCAATGCCGGCTTGCGCACCAATATACTCGTTTCGGTTGGGGCGGCGGCGTTCACGGTACTGTCTTACGCCATGAGCGGCGGCAGCGGCGATCCCTCGCGCATCGCGGCACAGATCGTTTCGGGCATTGGGTTTCTCGGTGGCGGACTGATACTCAAGGAGGGCGTCAGCGTGCGCGGACTGAACACGGCGGCCACCATCTGGTGTACGGCGGCTTGCGGCATGCTGGCGGGGATGGGACTCTATCCGGAGGCTGCGGTACTGGTGGCCGGTGTGCTGGCTACGCATTGCCTCTTCCGTCCGCTGTGCCGCTTGATTGAAAAAGGCGGGCGGCGCACCTATGGCTATACGTTGCGCATAGAGTGCCAGCGTGATATGGTGGACAAGATCCGGCAGACCATTATGAGCACCCTGGCTTTTGACCGTACGGTACAGATGGATGCCCTGTATTATAAGGAGGCGGGCAAACTGATGGCTGTCTGCTGCGACATTCGGACGCAGGGGCGGCACGAGGTGTTGCTGAGCCTGCTCATCACCCGTCTGCGGGCGCTGTGGGGCGTGGCTCATACCGGTTGGGCACAAAGGGAGATTGGGTCGGAGGAACTTTAAATATGCGGCAGCTCGATGACGAAGGTCGTTCCTTCGCCCTGTTTGGAATGGACGGCAATGCGGCCGGCATGCAGGAGCAGGATCTTCTTGGAGAGGGCCATGCCGATGCCGTGTCCTTCCGTGCCGGCCTTTTGCTCTCCCCGGTAGAAGAGTTTGAACAGGTGCGCTTTCTCGGTTTCGTCCATGCCCATTCCATTGTCAGAAAGACGTACGACAGCCCATTTGTCCCAGTAGGAGATTTGCACGAAGGATGTATGGTCTTCCGAGTATTTGCAGTTGTTCTCCATCAAGTTGGCGAAGGCTATGTTGAGCAGGTAGAGGTTTCCCCGGACGGTGATGAGGCTGTCGTCGGTGGCCTCTTCCTGTCCGAAGAGCAGGCTGATGCGGTAGTCGGGATGAGCCTTCAGCAGGTTCTCCCTCACATCGAGCAGCAGCTCGTCCAATCGTATGTCCTGCATCTTGATGCTGTCTTTCCGATAGTCGGCCTTGGCCAGATTGAGCAGCCCGTCTATGAGACTGGCCATTCGGTGTGCGTCGTACAGGGCATTTTGGAGCGCTTCGCGGTACTGCTGCGTGGTGCGCTCTTTCTGAAGTGCCACGTCCAATCCCAGCGTCAGAGCGGCCAGGGGCGTGCGCAACTCGTGCGAGACGTTGCTGACAAACATTTTCTGCGAGTCGAATGAATCCTCCAAACGGTCGAGCAGCTCGTTGAAAGTGGTGCAGAGTTCCCCTATCTCATCTCGGGCATTTTTGACGGGCAGGCGCTTGTCAAGCTGGGAACTGTTGATGCTCTCGGCCTCCCTCACGGTCTCCCGGATCGGTCTGAGTGCTGAGCGGGCCAGGAAGTATCCGGCGAGGAACAGGCACGTGAGGCCCATGATGAAGAGGGCGATGAGTGTCTTTTGCAGTTCCACCAGGTTCTTGTGCCCGTAGCCGTCGTAGGCCGCCGCCGTCACGATATAGTCTTTCCCATTGAACGTATAGAGCATGCCGATGCCTTGGTACTTGCCCGTGTAGAACTCGATGGCACGCTTCTTCAGAATCTCGTCCACCATCTGTCGGTTCTCCTTGACGATGTCGTTGTGTATGGCATCGTGGTAGAGCATCTTGAAGTCGGTCGTGTATACCGCCACCTCCACTTCGTTGATGAACTCCCGGTTGTTCAGGTAGATGGACTGCATGGTAGGCGCGTCCACCCGTTTTTGGAGGAACAGGTGCGCTTTGGTGACCGCCTCACCTTTCAAGAGATGAAAAAAAGTGTTGCTGCGCGTGTGCTCGCTGACTATATAGATCATGCACATGCACAGCAGGAGGATGGCGGCTGTCACTCCGGTGTTTTTTAGGGTCAGGGCTGTTCTGATCTTCATAGCTTGTCGGAGAAGATGAATCCTACGCCCGGTTTGGTATGTATCAGCTTGGTGCCGAAATCCCGGTCTATCTTCTTGCGCAGGTAGTTGATGTAAACATCGATAAAATTTGTGCCGGTGTCGAAGTGCGTGTTCCACACGTTTTCGGCTATTTCTGTGCGGGTGATGACCTTTTCCGCATTTTCCACCATATACGCCAGCAGGTTGTACTCTTTGGGCGAAAGCTTGACAGGCACGCCCTGCCGTTTCACTTCGCGCAGTCTGGGGATGACGGTCAGGTCGGCATAGCGGATCTCTTCAGGAGTATGCACGATGGGTGAGTCACCCCTTTTTAGCAACACCCTGACCCTTGCCTTTAGCTCCCTGAAATCGAAGGGCTTGACCATATAGTCGTCTGCTCCCGCATCGAAACCGTCCAGCTTGTCATCTGCTGTGCCGAGTGCGGTGAGCATCAGTATGGGCACTCGCTCGTTGAGCTTGCGGATTTCCTTGCAAAGCTCGAAGCCGTCCATCTTGGGCAGAATGATGTCAGAGATGACTAATTGGTACTGGCCGGAGCGGAACAGGCGAAGGCCCATCGCGCCGTCATAGGCCACCATGGCTTGGTAGCCGTTTTCCTCCAGTCCGGTTTTTAGGGAATCTGCCACCTTTTTCTCGTCTTCTATGATTAGTATGCTTTGCATGTGTGATTTTTTTATAAGTGATGGGAGAACGTGGAAGCGTTTTTCGGAAGACCTGCCGTCCGCCTTTTTCTTGTGTAAGGGCCGTGCAAGCCGAACGCGGTCAAGCCTGCTTGAATTGCTGTGGTGCAGCCTGTCTGTTGCAAAGATAGTGCAAGCCGTCTATAATGATACCTATATTATTCGGGATGTTTGACTGTGGCGGCGTACAGTCTATTCCCTGCCATCGGGTTCTTGGATGGCAGGCGAAGATGCAGGCTGTATTCCTCCCGGACGGGGGGCGGCTCTCCCGGATGCTGGATGGAAATAAAATACAGACTTGAAATATATAAATACAGACTTGATTTATATGTTTCAAGTCTTGAATTATATATTTCAAGTCTGTATTTATATAATTCAAGTCTTGAATTTGAGTCCGGGACGGGCGTTGGTGAATTTGCGTGCCTTGTGGGGCAGGCGGCATAGGGGAGTGCCGGTGGCTTCTCTTGCGGGTACGCAGCGTGCCGCCCTGTCGTCGGGTGGGAGGTGGGGGTGGAAAATGCCGATAGCCAGTGTGTATGCTGCAGTGCGTTTTCACGTTAGAGGATGTCTGTGTTTAAATGAAGGTGCATCTGCTTTTGCTGGACTTTGCTTAAGAAGTGCGGAACAGGTTGAAGGTGAGTGCATTAAGCCAAGTGTTACGGCAAGCCTTTCTGTTTTTTTTGCATTGCCGGGTATCGTATCCGGTGAATCTGGCGTGATGGCGGACTATCCGGACGGTCGTGACGAGAATCCCGCCGCTGTAGCCTGTTCCGGGGTGGACTGAAGATAAGGCTTGACCCCTGTATCTGTCAAGAGAAGCCTCCATGCCTTGCGGCAGGAGGCTTCTCTTTTTATGTGCATGTATCTTGCGGTTGTTTTTGACGGGCGGGTTACGGCTTTACCCATTTGAGTGTTTGGGCCGTTCCGTCAGGGTATTGTACGCGGAGGAGGTAGATGCCCCTTTGGAGCTGGAGCGCTGACGGACCGCCGCGTAGCAGGCCGGTTGCCTGCTGGCCACTGGCGGAGAGATGAAGCATGCCGCTTGCATCGTATACGCTGACAGCCGTGGCTTGGGGTGTGCCGGTAACAGGAGAGCCGATGGAGGTGGAGGCTGACAGCTGCGCCACGGACTCGTCCATCCAGGGAATGCGCGTGCTGAACCAGTCCGTTATCTCCTTCACGTTGTCCGCCATGCTGACGTACGGGTATTGTCCCAGTTCGTTGAAGGTGAGTTGGCGGCTTTGCTCGATGGCCTCTCCCTGATTGCTTTGTATGGAGTCGGTCAGCTGGGCGACTTCAGCGGGCAGCTTCTCCCGCAGGGAAGCCCATGCGGCTTTGTAGGCAAGGACGAAATCCTCGTTCTGGAATAATTTTTTGAAATAGAAGTCCGACAAGTCATGTGCGGATGCCCATGTGCCCTCGCAAAGGCAGGCGGAGTCGAAGTCCCACAGCGGCCCCATCTTCAGTTTGGTACTGGTGGAGTCGCCCCCCACATAGTCCTCCTTAGTCAGAAAGATGTTCGACCCCAGTCCGTCAAACGAGCCTAATACATCGTGTGCCAGCATCCAGGCGGCGAAGGAAGGGATGTCTATGTGCGTGGAAACGTCCTCGCCATTGGTGAGCTTCGTCTCGAAGTCGGCTATATAGTTGCGTATCTGGCTGATGCGCTCGGTCGTCTGGTCCTCTATGTCATCGGGGTATTTGAAAGAATAGGCCACGCTGTAAGGCAGGTAAGCGGTGTGAAAAGTGGAGTCTTCCGTGTTCCACCAATAGGGGTCTGCTTCGATGAGAAAGCCCGACTTAGTGGTCTGCACTCGTGTGTCCGCACGTTTGACAGCCTCGCTCAGCATATAGAGCCCCCGGTATTTGCCGTTCATCATCAGGTTGACAAACCGGTGTGCGGGTTCCCACGGCATGCCGACCAGCTCGCCGATGCGGAAGCCGAGTTCCGTTTTCAGATTGTAGGTGGAATAGTAGTTGAGCAGCAGCCATTCCTTGTCTTTATAAGCGCTCTGCCCGCGGAACAGCAGGTCTGCCTTTTTCTGTAGCTTCACCTTGAGCGAGGTGCATGTCGTGTAGGCACTCGAGTTTCCCCGCACCTTGACTCTCATGCCGCTCTCTCCATCTGTGTAATCGCCGCTGTCGTAGAGCGTGTCATCGCCCGTCACGATGCGTACGCGCCCTTTGACGTATTCGTTGTTTGTGATGCCATTGCCCGTACATCCCGGAGGGGCGGAGATGGGCTCGCAGGTCGGATCTGTGCCGTCCGTCGTTTCCAGAATGACCAGGGGCAGGTTGATGCTGCGCAGCTGGCTTTCAATCGTGGCCTCTGCGGTGTTGTTATGCGTGGGGGTGTCCTGTGCTTGGCTTTGTGTAGGGAGAAGGCCGGTCAATGCCAGACCGAGGGTGATGATTCCCGCTAATTGGTGGTGTCTTCTCATTGCTGTGTCGGTTGTTTAATGGGGTGGCAAAATTCCACGGCCAGCGCTATTCGTCTGAACGTGGGTGAAATGTCTCTCTATTGTTCCGTCTCCTGTGCGGGCTGAAGCCCTGGCGCTCGCTTGCAAATTTAATGGAACTTTTCGGCCGGAAGTGACAGGAGCGCCCGAAAATGGCATATGTTTCCAAACAAAATGTGCATATGCGGTGGAAAAGGGCTTGTGCGAGTGTTATTGTTGGGGATTATGGGACGGGAGATTGTTCGCGTGCCCTTCACGCCGGGTGCGAGGATGTTCAGGAGAAGGTGAGAGACGGCCTAAGGGGAAAGGCTTGCCGGAAGCCGAAGGATTCGAGTGATACAGAAATCCCCACGACTGCGGGCTGTCCGGCAGGTGGCCGGGACAGGCTGCAGTCGTGGGGATGGTGGGTGGCGGGATGGGAATGCCTCCGCGAATGCTTACTGCTGTTCTTCTTTGGGAGCCTCGTCTATGAGATCCAGGAACTGGTCGAGTTTGGGCGTAATGATGATCTGTGTGCGGCGGTTACGCTGCTTGCCCTTCTCTGTGGTATTGGCTGCTACGGGATTGTACTCGCCGCGTCCGGCTGCGGTGAGACGTTTCGGGTCTACGCCATATTGGTTTTGCAGAGCCTGTACGACTGAAGAGGCGCGGAGTGTGGACAGGTCCCAGTTGTTGCGGATGTTTTTCTGTGAGATAGGCACGTTGTCGGTATTGCCTTCTACAAGCACATCGTAGTCTTTGTAGTCTGCGATGATCTTAGCAATCTTCGAGAGTGTCTCACCGGCACGGTCACCGATCTCGTAGCTTCCGCTCTTGTAGAGCATATTGTCGGCCAATGATATGTACACCACGCCTTTAAGCACCTGTACATCTACATCGTTCATTTCCTCACGGGTGAGCGAGCGGGTCAGCTTGTTGCTGAGGGCTTGGTTGAGTGAATCGCTCTTGGTCTTGGCGTCAACAAGCTGCTTGATGAACTTGTTGGACGCGTTGATCTCGTCTACAAGTTTCGATATGTTGACGTTGCCCTGCTGCACGTTGCTCTGGTAGGAGGCCTGCAGTTGGTTGTAGGCATCCTTGAGTTCCTTGTTGCGCTGCTGCTCTTCAGCCAGCCGTGCAGCAAGGCTCTTGGAGTCGGATGTGTATTCGGCCAGACGTACCTGCGCCTCGTTGTAGTCCTTTTGCAGGGCGGTGTGCTCAGTGCGCAGGTTGTCGTATTCGGTCTGCACCTTGAGCATCTCTTTCTTGCTAACGCAGCCGGTGGTGAGCAGCAGGCCCAAGGCCAACGGCATGAGTGCGGTCAATGCTTTCTTCATTTCTGTAATAGTTGGATAGTCGTTATACGTTTGTTCTCCATTGCTCGGGCGCAATTTAGGCATTAGCCGTTGCTCGGCCAAGCTCTTTACTTACTTTTAGATTCTTGCCCGGGCAAAAGGCTTGAAAAGCCGGGGCGGCATTTGTGAATCTTCCGTTTATGCCCGTTCTTCGACAGGTTCCTGTGTCACCTTGCCCAGCTCGTTGATGTCTACAATCTTGTTGACAATGGCATAGATGGTCAGCCCGGCTACAGAGTGGATGTTGAGCTTGCGCGCGATGTTCTTGCGGTGGGTGAGGACGGTGTTGAGCGAAATGAACAGGTTGGCCGCGATTTGCTTGTTGGACAGGCCGCAGACCACCAAGTGTACGATTTCGCGTTCCCGGTCGGACAGGAGGCTCGCCGTATGCGCCACGCCTTTTGTGCCGTTGTCTGCAAGGTTTTCCTGCGTGTCAACCTTTTCTTCAAGTATCTCAACGGCGGGCACGAAGAGGTCGTCCTCCACCTGGCAGTGTATGCGCAGGTCTGTCTCACAGGTGAAGATGTCATAGAGTGCCTTGTTGAGCAATTCTGCCTGTTCGGTGGGGGCGTAATACTTGATGATGATGTTCTTGAGTTCCTGCAGCTTCACATCGATGCTGTTGTGGCTGCGGGCGAACTGGGAGATTCTGTAGTCTCCCTTGCGGCGGCCTTGCAGCAGATCTTCAACGTAGGTGAAGACCTTGCGGTTTTCATGCAGCATGTGCTTGCGCACTTCTGCCATGTAGTCATCGTAAAATTTGAGTATGAGGTACGACACTTCTCCCGGTTGTGAGCAGTCAAGTGCCTCCAGCAGCTTACGGCGGATGGCCGGGAGCAGGAAGTCGAGAAAGTAGGTATGGGCCTGTTTCAGGTAGTCCATGAGGTTTTGCACGGACACATGCGCGATGTTGTCGGCAGCTCCGTGCGCTCCCCGTTTGATGAAATTGGCCACGGCCAAGAAGGTAGCCGTGTCAACCTGATGTGCCTCGCAAACTTGTGCCACTGTCAGATCGCCTACGCCAAGAGGTATCCCGAAGCGGGACATCATCTGTAGCAGTGAGGGCTCGTCGCAGACGATGTCGCACATGTGGTCGGTTTCCTTGTAGTCGTTGTAATGCATAGCCCATATATATAAAAAGGGGCGGGATAGGGGCGTACTTCAGCTTGCTCAGCCCACCTCAAATGGATATTCACGTTATTTACGGTACAAAAGTAGTGTAAAAAGCGCATATGGGTGTCACCATGAATGGGTATTAATAAAGAAAGTGGGTATGTCAAGGTGTTCCGCGCTTCACCATTTTCCATGTCTTTTGCTATTATGGGGTTATTGTGGCCGTATAGTCGCCCCCGTACCTTTGCACCCAAAAATAAAGAATTTTACGTAATGAGAACAAATGGCACGAAGCTGGCCGGCTTGATTGCGCTTTTGGCAGTCATCAGCGGAAGCGGTCTTGCTGCTGCCACGCACCGGGATATGACCCCTTGCGATGGCATTACGTGTGCCACGCCGCCCGTAAAACGTGCGCGTACTGACAGCACAAAGACTAAGAGCAAGCAGAAAAAGTCAGATAAAAAGACTCAACGGAAGACAACGACTCAGCAAAAAACTACGACTATTACAAAATGAAGCACCCCTTCCTTATTGCCCTGTGTGCGGCTGCTTTGCCACTCACCGTTCTGGCACAGACACCCGATGCAGAAGAGGCCGAACAACAATCACGCCTACAGATTGGCGGATATGGTGAGGCCACTTATTCCCGTAACTTCTATAGCGACAACCCGTTCCGCTATAAGTTTCCCAATTCTTATAAGAACGATCCCTCGCACGGACGTTTTGACATCCCGCATGCCGTCATTTACCTGAACTACAACTTCGGCAAGGGCTGGAAACTGGGAACAGAGATCGAGTTCGAGCACGGCGGCACCGGCGGTGCGGTCGAAAAAGAGGCTGAAGAAGGCGGTGAGTGGGAAGTGGAGACCGAGAAGGGCGGTGAGGTAGAGCTGGAGCAGTTCTGGCTTGAAAAGGAGTTCTGCAAGCAGTTCCACATCCGCGCCGGCCATATCGTAGTGCCCATTGGCCTGACCAACTCACATCATGAACCCCACAACTTCTTCACGGTTTACCGCCCGGAGGGCGAGAATACCATCATGCCCTGTACCTGGCACCAGACCGGTGTGAGCTTCTGGGGATATGTGGGTGACTTCAAGTACGAGGCGCAGATCGTTTCGGGCTTGGATGCCAACATGTTCGACCGCACATATTGGATCGGCAAGGGCGCTCAGAGTCCTTACGAGTTTGAAGTGGCCAACAAGTACGGCTTTGTCGGACGAATAGACAACTATACGGTCAAGGGCCTTCGTCTCGGCTTGAGCGGCTATTATGGTCGTACCTTCCACAATTCGTTCCCCAACGAGAACCAAGGTGAGAACAAGCGTTACAACAACTTGAAGGGCACGCTTTACTTGGGATCGTTCGACTTTACGTACAATGACCACAACTGGATTGCCCGGGGTGGAGTAGACTACGGTTACATCACGGACTCCAAGGCCATCAGCGCACAGAAAGTCAACAACGCTACCGGCTCATCGCCCTACCGCAGGTCGGAGTTCGGTTCACACGCTGTAGCCGCCAGCTTGGAAGTAGGCTATGATGTGTTCTCGCAGATCAACAAACTGCGCGAGAAGCAGCGTCTCTATGTGTTCGGCCACGCTGAGTACTATGATTCGTATGCCAGCAGCAACAATCTCAATAAATATACCAAGAAGAAGATTTGGGCGGCAGGTATCAATTATTACCCCATACCCCAGATAGCCATCAAGGCGGAGTATCACCAGCGGATATTCGAGAAGGGTTACAACAATGAGCCCTCCATCAACCTCGGTATTACTTATCAGGGTTTCTTCTTGAGATAAGGCCGATAGTCAACTAAACTGTCAAACAATAACTTTTATACTATTACAATTTCACACAATGAAAACGTATTCAAAATTCTTGGCCTTCTTCTTCGCCGGAGCTTTGGCCACAACAGGTTTCACTTCCTGTAGCGATGACGATACTACGACAGTAGATGATCGTGAGAATCCTGTCATTGAGAACCGTTGGACGGGCACCAATGCTGAGATGTGGAATGCCACCAAGCAATATGTGGAAAATGTCATATATCCCACTTACTCGAATCTGGCTTCCAAGGCTGACGAGCTTTACAATACCAGCGTGACGATGCAGACCAAGTTCAAGGCAGGCTCACTGACTGACGCGGACGTACAGGCTGTTTGCACGGCATTTGAGGGTGCCCGTTATTATTGGGAACGCAGCGAGGCCTTCCTTTATGGTGCAGCTTCAGACTATGAAATTGACCCGCACATCGACTCATGGCCTCTCGACCAGAGCCAGATGGCCAACTTCCTCTCCAACCCCACCATGGTGGCTGGTCTGAACGGCGATGATCCTATCAAGTTCGTCAGCGACAACAACGGTTCCTTTGATACGGCACTCGGTTTCCACGGTGTAGAGTTCGTGCTTTACCGTGACGGCGCTCCCCGCAAGGCCGAGGTGTTCAACGGCAACGAAACTCACGAGAGCTTTGCCGGCAAGACCGTTCCCTGCGCAGAGGAGATCAGCTTCCTCGTAGCTGTGACCGGTGACCTCCGCGACCACTGCTATTGGCTGGAAGTCGCTTGGTTGGGCCAGGCAGCTCCGCAGGCTCACCGCGACCGCATCGCCGCTCTGGGTGTCAAGACCCACGCCCTCTCAGACAATGGTTACTATTATGGCGCCAACCTGCTCCTTACGGGCAACGGCAAGAGCCAGTACACTTCCATGCCTGAGGCTTTGGCCACGATTCTCGACTCCGGATGCTCCAACATCTGCCAGGAGGTTTACTCTCAGAAGATGGGCCAGGCTTATCGTGTGGCTACCGGTCACGGAACTTCCGAAGATGCCGGCAACTACATCGAGTCGCCTTACAGCAAGCACTCTTTCATTGACTATCAAGGCAATATCCTCAGCATCCAGAACAGCCTTTACGGTACGATGGACGGTACGCAGAATGCCAACTCTATCATGAGCTATCTCGAGAACCACAACTACGAGAATGCTGCCGCCCTGAAGTCTGCCTTGAAGAATGCCATCGCAGCCCTGCAGACCTGCATCGACAGCGGCATCGCTTTCGTAGACAATCCGGGGCATGCCCAGGTTGGTACTGCCATCAATGCTGTACAGGAGCTTGACGACCAGTTGCAGGCGGCCAAACAATGGATCGAGAAGCAGTAATCACTGCCCGTCACTGCACGGTTTCTAATTTTTAAAGTTGTACAGCCATGGCAGGCGAAGCGGGCGAAAAGCGCGTTTCTCCCCCTGTGGCTGTATAACTTTTTACAGCTGAAAACGCATGAGGTGCCGCCTGTCCGTTTTTCTGATGAGAGGCGGGGGCTTCATGCTGGGGCGGACCGGATTATTTTTCGTCTTGTCTGCCATGACATAAAGGATAACCATACAAGAATATGACACACAACAATCATCACCTGTTTTTTTCACTGGCATTTGCGGCCGGTCTTTTCACATTGGCTGCCTGCCAGGATGACGAGAAGGTCGTGACTGCGGAAACTGATGCCAAATATGTAGGTCAGGCTCAGGGCAATTTTACTGCTGACGAATGGTACCCCGGTGGCGAGCTGGGAACGACCGACAATGTCTCTGCCGGGTGCTATGAAGACGAGACACCCGCCACAAAGGGCTTGATGGCCAACTTTTTCGAGGGCGAGGGCATGTTCGAGCGCAGTTACACGATCAACAATAAGCCCTATAATGGTCTGGGTCCTGCCAGCGTCCGCCGTTCCTGCTTGGATTGCCACCCCAGCTACGGCCACGGCAAGCGCTTCGACACCTACAAGACGGCTTATGGCAATGGCATGGGCTATCTGCTCGTGATCTATCACCCCAACGAGCCGGGGTCCAATGACGGGCCTTATATCACGGAGGTTACGGGTATGCCGCAGACACAGGCCACTTCTCCCTTCCTTCCTCCCATTCAGGAAGACCAGATACAGCTTCAGTGGAAGAATGTGACCAGCATGGAGAGCGGTCTCCCCATGCAGTTCCCCGATGGCGAGAAGTTCGAGCTGATCTATCCGGAGCTTAACATTCCGCAGTCGGCGTTCAATACCAGTCCGAAGCCCGATAATCTGGCATTCCGTTTGGAGTCTACCATCGGCATCATCGGTACGGGTCTGCTCGATGCCATCGATCAGGCTGATATCAAGGCTGAGTATGAGAAGAAGGCTGCATATTTCAAGAGCCAGAACATGGATGTGAGCGAGTACATCAATCCGGCTTTCTGGGATGCCGCAAAGAACGATTTTGCCGCAGGGGCCTGGTACAAACTCAATCCGGGTCAGATGGCCGATGGATCGGCCGCTCCTGGCAAGTCTGCCGACTTCCCCAATGGCCGCATGGTCAAGCGCTTTACCTATGCCATGACCCGCTGCACATTGCAGGACGGTCCCGGCGCTAACGCTATCTGGAATATTACCAATGTAAGTCGGCCCGACCGTCCGTATCTCTACACAACAGAAGCCTGGGCCGATGCCATGGCTGAAACGCCCAGTGTGATCGAGGCGATCAAGAAAGACCCCACCTCACCGTATTATGCAGATGGTACTGACGAGGGCATTGCCAATGCGGTTCGTACGTTGCTCAGTCCGAAGACCAACCAGTTCAACAACGATGTACATAATTTCGCACCGGAAATGAGCGCCGACCAGTTCTATTCACTGATGGTATGGCATCGTGGTCTGGCTATTCCCCGTGCGCGTAATCTGAACGATCCTGCCGTACAGCGTGGTAAGGAAGTGTTCATGCAGATCGGCTGCTCCAATTGCCACAAGCCTTCATGGACGACAGGCGAAGACAATTATTGGACGCCAGAAATGATTGCCGGACGAGAACTTCCGCGTTACCCGAACCAGAAGATCCATCCTTATACCGACATGATGCAGCACAAGTTGTATATGATGAATGATATACACGGTTCTTGGTGCCGTACCACTCCGCTATGGGGACGCGGCTTGTCACGCGTGAATACAGGTGCGGAAGACCGTCTGCATGACTGTCGTGCCCGCAATGAGGTGGAAGCTATCATGTGGCATGCTTATAGCAAGAAGAGCCATGCCTATCATGCGGCTTTTCAGTTCTATAATCTGCCTAAGAGCGATCGTGACGCAGTGGTTAAGTTCCTCCGCTCGATCTAAGACCTTCGTAAGACAGGCAACTATGATATGAGTTGCGCGTCTTTTCTTGAAAAACGGGCGGGCATGTCTGTACAGGCATGCCCGCCCGTTCTATATATAAAGCAAAAAGTTCGTATCTTCGCACCATATTTGAACCTCCTATATGTCGCATCAATATATACTTTGCAAACGTATTGCCTTTACGCTTCTTTGCGTCCTGCTTGTCGTTATGGCTGCAGCTACTTTCATCGCCAACGGCAAGGGACTTGACTACGCCGGCCAACATATCTATTACAGTTGGTGGTTTGCCTTGTTGTGGGCGGTTATGGCCGGCTGTGGCTTGGCTTGGTTATGGGTCTTCCGTCCTATACGTACCGCATCGCAGATGCGGCGGCATTTGCACGTGTGGCTGCTTCATGGATCTCTGGCTGTCATTTTATTGGGTGCGGCGCTTTCGGCCTTGACTTCTTGGAGTGGACAGGTACACCTGCGCTTGGGGGAATCGGTTGATACGTATCAAAGCGAGGCGGAAGGGAATCCTTACCACAAGTTGCCGTTCTCTATGGTATTGACCCGTTTCAACGTAGTCAATCATGCTGGAACGGAAATGGCCCGTGACTATGCCAGCCGTGTTCGGGTGAATGGACAGGAATATGTGGTGAGCATGAACCAAGTTCCCACAGTAGATGGCGTGAGACTTTATCAGGCTTCCTATGACAGTGACGGGCGTGGTTCTGTATTGCTGGTTCGCTCCGACCGCTGGGGTCAGCCGGTGACTTATTGTGGATATGCGCTTTTGCTCGTTTCTATGATAGTCTTGCTGGTCAGTCCGTATAGCGGCATGCGCCGTGCCTGGCGCGAGCTTTCCCGCATGAGCGTATTGTTGTTCTTTTTTCTGCCTGCCGTACCTGCCCATGCACAGAGCGGTGAGGCACCTCGAACATTGCCGCAAGAGGTAGCTGAAAGCTTCGGACGGTTGTATGTCTCGTATGGTGGCCGCATCTGTCCTGTGCAGACGTTGGCACAGGATTTTTGCCGTAAATTGTGCGGGCATCCCTCTTGGCACGGTTACAGTGCGGAGCAGGTTCTCACGGGCTGGCTTTTCTGGCCCGATGACTGGAACTGTGCGCCTATCATTGAGGTGAAGAGCCGTACACTGCGCCAGCATCTGGATGTGAAGCGTATGGCTTCGTTCAATGACTTCTTCCTCGATGACTACCGTTTAGGCCCTATGTTGTCGGGAAATGGTAGCTTGGAACGCGCCGCTCAGGAGGTAGATGACCGCATCATGCTTATTTATTCCCTGCGGCGGGGAACTCTCTTTACTCTCTTCCCTGTTAAGGACCATGGCCGTACGGTATGGATTACGCCCACGGATACCAAAGGATTGGATCGGAGTTTGCCTGAAGCAGACCAAAGGCTGATTCAGAATATCTTCCCTAATTTGTTTCAAGACGCGCTTGCCGGTGATAATGTCCGGGTCGCCCAAGGAGTGAGTGTGATAGCGAGTTACCAGCAAGCCCATGGAGGAGACACGCTGCCTTCAGCTGGTGTCACGAAGGCAGAGCGAATTTACAATGCCTTTGACCTGCCAGTATGGTTATACAGGGTCAATCTGACCTTGGGCTTATTGCTGTTCCTGCTGTTTTTGCGCCGTAAGCGGATGTCGTACAAGATGGTTGGAGGCTGTGGTCTCATCGGTCTGATCGGTTTTGCGGCCTTGACGGCATATATCGCCTTGCGTTCCATTGTCAGCGGTCGTTTGCCTTTGGGGAACGGTTACGAGACGATGCTGGCCGTTGCCTGGTTCGTGCTGGTCATTGGCGCGTTTCTGTGGCGCAAGGGGCGGCAAATGCCTGTGCTATACAGCATGCCGTTCATAGCATCCGGATTTTTCCTGCTCGTAGCCTCTCTCAGTCAGACCGGAGCGGAAATCTCGCAGTTGATGCCCGTGCTCAACTCTCCGTTGCTCAGCATGCATGTGAGTATCATCATGCTTTCGTACGCCTTGTTGTCGTTCACGTTCCTTGTTTCGTTGGCTGCCATTGTTCATCCGGCTGACGGAGAACGTGCCTATTGGCAGTCCCAGGTGATATTGTATCCCGCCATCGCCTTGCTTGCGGTCGGTATTTTCTTGGGAGCAGTTTGGGCCAACGTGTCTTGGGGGCGCTATTGGGGATGGGATCCCAAAGAGGTGTGGGCGCTGATCACCCTGTTCGTTTATGTGTTGCCCCTGCACGCACAGAGTTTGCCCGCATTCCAACGTCCACGCACCTATCATCTATACATGCTGGTGGCCTTCGCCACTGTACTTATGACCTATTTCGGAGTGAACTATGTGCTTACGGGACTTCACTCCTATGCCTGAAAATCATAAATCCTTTAATCTTTTACCATGCATAAAACCCTTCAGGCTGTTTTGGCCTTTGCCCTGGCTGCAAGTCCGCTGCAGGCCCAGACAGACTCTTTGCAATTCGCGTCCACGATTAAGGTGTGGCCATCGGACAGTCACGCCGTCATCATGGACAAGGCTACCCATGTGGTGCCGTCAGCCAACCAGCTCGCTGCTTTGCGCAATGAATTCATTGCCTTCGTGCATTTCGGCCCCAATACCTTCACGCGCCGCGAGTGGGGAACGGGGTTTGAGGATCCCAAAGTCTTCGCCCTGCAAAGTCTGGATACGGACCAGTGGTGTCAGGCCATGAAACAGGCTGGTATGAAGATGGTGATCGTGACGGCCAAGCACCACGATGGTTTCGTTTTGTGGCAGAGCCGCTATACGCGCCATGGCATCATGTCTTCCCCCTTCGAGAACGGACGGGGCGATGTGGTGAAAAATCTTGCTGCCTCCTGTCAGAAGTACGGTCTTAAGCTGGGGATATACCTGTCTCCAGCCGATCTTTACCAGATAGAGAGTCCCGATGGCCTATATGGAAACCTGAGTAAGCGTACTTTACGTACGATTCCGCGGAAAGTAGAAGGACGCCCCTTTGCCAATCCTACTACTTTCCAGTTCGTGGTAGATGACTACAATGAGTATTTTCTCAACCAGCTGTTCGAGCTGCTCACCGAATACGGCCCTATCAGTGAGGTGTGGTTTGACGGAGCACATCCCAAGCGTAAGGGTGGGCAGACTTATGATTATCATGCTTGGAAAAAGCTGATTCATACGTTGGCTCCGCAAGCGGTCGTTTTCGGGCGTGAAGATGTGCGCTGGTGCGGCAATGAGGCTGGTGCCACACGTGATACGGAGTGGAACGTGATACCTTATGCAGCCAATCCTGATACGCTCTCACACTTCGAAGACATGACTGCAACGGATTTGGGCAGTCGGGAGCAGCTGTACAAGGCACGTTACCTGCATTACCAGCAGGCGGAGACAAATACCTCCATACGTGACGGATGGTTCTATCGTGACGATACGGAACAATCTGTACGCAGCGCAGACGATGTATTCGACATTTATGAGCGGGCGGTAGGAGGAAATTCCACTTTCCTGCTCAACATTCCGCCAAACCGGGAAGGCCGTTTCTCGGATCGGGACGTGGCTGTGCTTGAGGAGACGGGGAAGCGCATACGCGACACCTATTCTGCCAGTCTGCTCAAAGGAGCGAAGGAACCGGCGGCCGTGTTGGATATGGACGCGGGCACCTATGTGCAGGCCGATGAACCAATTGTGATAGAATTGCCGAATGCTGTCAGTCTGAACCGTTTTGTCGTGCAGGAGCCTGTATCGCTCTTGGGAGAAAGGGTGGAGGCGCATGCCCTTGACGCTTGGGTAAACGGTGAATGGCGGGAGATAGCGCAGGCCACGAACATCGGTTACAAACGCATACTTCGTTTTGCAGATGTAACGACCAATCGTCTGCGGTTGCGTGTTACGGCGAGTCGGAATACGCCATTTATCAGTGAAGTGGCCGCCTACCATTACAACGCACGTCCCCCTCAGCTGGCATGCGCCCGCTCACTGGACGGAACGGTAAGCATTGACGCCAAGATGTCCGGCTTCAGCTGGAAGAGCCATGGCCAAAATCCGGCAGATAACCTCAATGCGGGTTATACGATACATTATACAACAGATGGAAGCGAGCCGACACCCGAATCGCTGCAATACACCGCCCCTTTCAAAATGGGACGTGGAGAACTGAAGGCTGTAGCCGTACTGGGTGGACAGGTTGGCGCTGTGATGCACGAGCGCTTGGGGCTTGTCAAGCAGGGATGGTCCGTCATGCCGGACGGTGGTGGCGTACTTAAAGGCCATGAGGCTTCTTTGTCCATTGACGCAGATACGGGTACTTATTGGCAAAGTGACGGCAAGGCAAATCCTGCCCTTTCCATCGATTTGAAGAAGAAGGAGCGGTTGACGGCTTTTGTCTACACTCCTCCTCGTGGGGTTTCAGACGGACTGATAGCCAAAGGACGCATCCTTACAAGTACGGACGGTAGAAAGTGGAAAACCGTAGACATTTTCGAGTTCGGGAATCTCGTAAACGACCCGACCCGTCGCTTGCATCGCTTGGCCAAGCCCGTCAGTACGCGTTTTGTACGCATAGAACCTATCGAAACTACAGGAAATGGCAAGACCGCCGTTGCGGCGGAAATAGATTGGATGTAATGTGAGGGAAGCATCCCTTTATTAGAGATTTTATCATCAGATTAGCGGCACGCTTCGTTACGATCGAAGTGTGCCGCTATTTCGTTTTTATAAGATTGTTTCCTTGTTCCTCTCCGTTAGGTTGTCCCGGCAGGAGTTAGGAACAGCTCTTCCGGTGTGGCTATATTTTACTTGATGTATTCAGGGCTTCGGTCAGTTGCTCCAATGCTTTTCGCAGTACGCTGCGCGGGGAGGCAACATTCATACGCATAAATCCCTCTCCACCTATACCAAACATTTCTCCGTCGTTGAGGGCAAGGTGGGCCTTGCGGACAAAAAGCTCAACCAATGCTTCATGGTCAAGCCCCAAATTCCGGCAGTCCAGCCATACGAGGAAGGAAGCCTGCGGACACCATGGCTTGATTTGTGGAAGGTGCTCTGCGCAGTAGTCCGTGACGAAACGGATGTTCTCTTCCACGTAATGCAGCATGGCCTTACGCCAATTCTCTCCATATTGGAAAGCGGCAATAGTGGCAATGGGAGAAAACAGCGGTGCCTCGTCCAGCTCATTGGCCTTCAGCCATCCGAAGAAACGATGACGAATCTTCTCATTGGGCACAATGGCATAGGAGCTGACGATACCGGCAATGTTGAATGTCTTGGAAGGTGCTCCAAAGGTGATGCTGCACGCTTCCGCAGCCTCGGAAACCGTGGCGAACGGGATATGTTTGTTCCCCCAGAGCGCCATGTCGCAGTGTATTTCATCGGAGATGACTAAAATGTGCCGGCGGAAGCAGAAATCTGCCAGTCTCTTTAGGGTTTCCCTGTCCCAGCAGATGCCGGCGGGGTTGTGGGGATTGGAGAGTATGAGCATGCGGCACTTGTCATCAGCAACGGCCTCCAAATTTTCGAAATCCATGGCGTAGGAACCGTTGGGCAGTTCGTGCAGCGGATTATAAACCACCGTGCGCCCGTTCCCGAGTGGGGTTAGCCGGAAGGGATGATAGACCGGGGGCTGTATGATAACCTTTTCGTCCTCTTTGACGAAGACATTGATGGCCATGCCGATACCTTTCACAATACCAGGGATATATGAAAGCCATTCACGCTTGACCGTCCATTGATGATGCGCTGCAATCCAGTCGATGACGACGGGCCAATACTCCTTGGGTTCTACTGTATACCCGAACAATGAGTGGTTCAGTCTCTTTTTGAGTGCTTCTGTGATGAACTTAGGTGTCTCAAAGTCCATGTCTGCCACCCATAGCGGCAGCAGATGAGCATCTCCGTATCGTTCTAATAACGCATCGGTCTTTAATGCCCCTGTGCCGTGTCGGTCTATTACCTTATCGAAATCGTACGTTTCCATTCTGTCTTGTTTCTAAGCTTGAGTGGATTTGTCTGCCGCTTGGCGGATATCTTCCAATAGATCTTCCACATCCTCCAACCCGATGGACAGGCGGATTGTGGTGTCTTTTACGTCCATGGCACGCCGTTGGTCATCGGAAAATGACCCGAAGATGGTACTCGCAGGATGAATGGCCAGCGTCTTGTTGTCAAACAGATTGGTGGCACGGCGTATCAGCTTCAACCGATTGATGAAGTTGAAGCAATCTTCCCTGCTTTCAAGGTCTATCGTAATCATGGCTCCCCCTGTCGGGCCGAATTGTTTTCGAGCCAATTCATGATAAGGATTGTTTATGAGACCCACGTAATTTACACTTTTGATGGCTGGCAAGTTGCAAAGTCTTTCTGCCAAGTCAGCGGCGTTAGCGGACTGCACCCGATAGCGTGCGTCCAGAGTCTCCAGTCCGAGGGTTTGCATATAAGCCACATGGGGGGTCATGTAGCATCCGATGTTAAACAGGATTTCGCTACGCATGCATTTGCCGAATCCCGGACAAGTACCATAGTCAATGACAAGTCCTCCGATGGTAGTCGCTCCTCCAGAGAGATATTTCGTACTTGATACCACCTCAATGTCCACACCCAGCGCGTGTGCATTGAATACGGTGAAGGGGATGAGCGTTGTATCAGCGATGAGGGGTATTCCCTTTTCGTGAGCTATTTCCGCCAATGCTCTTAAGTCTGCTACCTCCATCTGCGGATTAGTGATGATTTCCAAGAAGATGCAGCAGGTGTCTTCATCTATGGACTCCCTCACAGCGTCGATGTCTGTCAAGTCGCATAGCTTCGCTTCCACTCCGAAACGTTGGAAGGTGCTTGTGACCAGTGAATAGGTGTTGCCGAAAAGATGTCTGGACGTAACGATATTCTTGCCCGCAGAGGCTACTGCGAGTAGGGTGTTGCTGATGGCAGCCATGCCCGAGTTGAGGGCGATGACATCTTGTGCGCCGGTGAGTCTCTTCACTTTGTTCTCAAAGAATGTGACTGTCGGGTTGGTGACACGTGAATAGTCCGGCCAATTCGTTCTTCCGCAAAAAGCGTCTGCCATATCAGAGGCATTGTCAAATTCGTAAGCTGCCGTATGGTACACAGGCATGCTGAGAGAGTTATAGGCATCCCGCTGTGGGAATTGGCTGTGGATGGCGAGAGTTTGTTTCTTCACTGTATGATGGCTGTTATTAATATGTTTCACTTTTAAATGGGAATGGAACCTATTCCTGTCTGCGGGGCATAATTACGGATGTCCTGTCGGCATGCAAAGGTAGATATAAAGTGAAGCACTGTTTTTATGTGAAGGCTATTTTAGTCGGCAAAGTCATAACTTTGGAATATTATTCTATGAAGGCGGCGGATGTTTCGTCATAAAGGAAAATCTTTCTGCTTAAATGTTGGGAAAGGGCAGATAGACAGGAGCTAAGTTCTTTTTTGCAAAGCGGAAGTTGTTCTTTTTGGCGCATAAAAAGTGCATATGATGATTCGTAACTATAAATGTGTAATTTTGTTGGGCAAATATTGGGCATAGTGTTATCTTTGCCACAGTCGGGATAAGGACACTTCTCTATAGTATATTAGGATACTTATACAATGAGGGATACTTGTACAATGAAGGTGCGCCCAGACCTGATTTTCCTTTTTCCCTTTTCTTTCAGACAAAGACTTTAACAACCACAATATCCTCAAAACATGAAGAAAAGATTACTTCACACCCTATGTTGCCTGCTCTGCGCAGTATGTGCAGGATGGGTCACGGAAGCGCAGGCCGCTGACGATGACTTGACGCGGCTCGTGATGGAGCTTCGGGACGGAACTACGGACGTTTACGAATTGGCTGACAAGCCTATTGTCACATTCGATGGCTCCAAGGTAAAGATCGCTTCGGCTGCGGCTACGGCTGACTATGAGCGTTCCGATGTCAAAAACTTTCATTTTACCTCAGCTGCTACTGGCTTGTCCGATGTTGCAGCACAAGGGGCACTAACTCTCCGCTATACTGATAATGAGAGCGTAACCCTTACAGGCAATGGCCTCATCGAGGCGAGCCTTTACAATGCGGAGGGGAAACTCATGAACCAAGTTTCTGCGCAGAACGGAACATTGACACTTAGTCTCAAATCGTATGTACCTGGCATATATCTGCTTAATGTACCCGGACATACCACTTATAAACTTATCAAGAAATAATGAAGCACACACTAAACTTTTTGACACTCTTGCTGGCCTTGGTGCTGGCTGTACCCGCTATGGCTCAAACCAAACGGCATAAGGTGAAGGCTCCTGCAGCCTCAACTGTGGCCGCGCAGGCCGACCAGCAGATAACGCTCACGCAGTGCGTTGCCGCTGTTTATGCTAATGTATCGGGAGGATTGGGTAACTACTACCTCATTTTCTCTGCGAAAGGCGGTGCTTCTTTCGATATGGAGAACGGTGCTATTGTAACGAAGGATGACAACACGTTGGTGATTGACGCCTATGCACTTGCCTCCTCACCGATAGTCATGCCAGAAGGTGTTTATTCGCCTGCCGAGTCGTCTGCTGTGACAGATATGAGTTATACAACGGACTATTCCTACAGCATCGTTTTCGATGCCAGCGGAAAAGAAGCCAGTTCCAGCCTGCTGAAAAATGGTGTTCAGGTTTCGAAGGCTGAAGATGGCACCTATACCATTTCGGCAACGGATAAGAATAATGTGACTTATACCTATACGGGTAAGTTGAACTTTACGGATCCCTCTGCTAACACACATGTGTTTCCCCAGATCAGTGCAGATGTAAATGCCACTTGTACAGGAGGATTGGCTTACTACCATGGAAATCTGTACCAGAGCAAGACCGGAAACATGTACATCAACTTGTTCGATGGCGACTTCGATCCCGAGACTGGCGGAATGACGGGTTTAGGCTATAACCTGTCTCTGTGCGTGTTCAACCGTTTGTTCCCCAATTCCAAGAATGCGACCGTATTGCCTGGTACCTATACCGTTGCCCGCAACTTCCATAGTGGCACTTATTATCCCGGTATGGAGATCGATTACATGGGCATGACAATGCCTTTTGGCTCGTATGTCAAGCAGCGCAAGTCGCTCTCGGGTAATGACAATGATTATGCATATGCCTACATCGTAGACGGTACGATTACGATCGAGGAGGGAAGCGAAGCTGGCAAATTTAATGTGACGGTTGACTGCGTTGCGGACGACGGCCATGTGGTTAAGGCTACGGCTACCAATGTGGCTTTCCCTGTGACAGACCTTTCTGACGATAAACCTGCTGCCGTGGTTTCTACCTTGACGGAGGATGTGGACTTGAAACTGGACTATGTGCAAAAGGCCCGCGCTTACTTTAGAGGTGAGCAGAACGGATGCAATGTGTTCAGAGTTGATATAGGCTCTCCCAGTGGACGGGATGGATCAGAGGGGGATATCTTGCGCATGGATTTCTTGGCAGATGTCACTGCGTCCGATCTTCCCGAAGGCACTTATGAATTGATGGAAGAGAACCATCTTTGGGATACCTATTACGCTCCCTTCAAGCTTGTACAGGGCTACTTTGAAGATGCCGGTGATCTTTCGGGCACGCGTTACGAGCATTTTGCTGAAGGCAAACTCAACGTCATGGACAATTATGCGGCAGTTATTTCAGGTCGTGTAGGTGTCGAGAAAGTAAGCGGTACGGATAATTACCGTTTCAGCATTGATGTGGCCGATGGCAATGGCTTCTTCATTAAAGGAGAATGGACTGGCCCTGTAGAGAAGGACTATACTCCGACCGGAATCGGAGAGGTCAGCACGTCAGAGAATGGCCGCTTGGTTGTAGTGAGCGCAGCAGACGGCCAGCTGACGCTTCAAGGCGTGGCTTCCACAGAGGGCGTGAACATTTACACGGCAGATGGCCGTCTTGCACTTTCTTCGCGTGGTGCGAAGGTGAACGCGGTGTCTCTGCCGCAAGGCGTGTACATCATCAAGGCAGAAGGCAAGCAACCTGTTAAATTCATAAAGAAGTGAACATGAAACGTATAGCATTTTCCATCATAGCCCTGCTCGTCTCTTTGGCTTCTGCCACAGCCCAGACGCAGGTGATGACCGTACACCAGAAGGACGGTACGGTACAGAATTTTCCTCTTGATCAAATCGAGGAGGTGACGTTTGACAAGAGCGAGTTGCCGCAGTTGCAGAATCAGTTTGCTGCCGATGATGTGGTAACTTCGATCGGCAGCGTACTGATGACACAGGATGGTACGGACTACGGCTTTGCTTTTTACGAAGCCAAGGGCGTGACCGAGATATCAGGAGGAAACGCCCTGCTCGTGATATCCTTGCCTGCGGATCAATTGGGCAAGAGCATCGACTTGTCCACGGCTAACCCCGATGATGTATTCGTGGGACAAGGTGACAGTCAGGCAGACTTGCAGAGCGGTACGCTGAAGGTAAGCTTTGATAAATTCAATAAGAATGTGACTATCTCTCTTGAGAGCCAGACTGCTACAGGACATTATCTGCGTGCTGCTTACGCAGGAAGCTTCGTGCGTACCTATACGGCGGACAATGAGTTGTACGTAACGCCTCAAGGCGGAGAACCTGCGAACTATGGCATCACTTCTGTCCTGCGTGTCAAGCCTGCTTCAACGGGCGATGCCACTCAGATAGCCTTCGGTGATGCGCAAGCTACGACCGCTGACGGCCTGCAGCAATCGCATTGTGCGGTTTGGTTTGGCGTAGCTGCTTCCAAACTCAATTCGACGATAGATCTCGCAGCTGATAAATCGAGCTACACCTTTAAGTATATAGACTACGCAACCGGTTCTACGCTTGAGAATACAGTGGCTGAAGGAACTCTCACCACTGCGCAGGCAGATGGTGACAAAGTGTACTTTACCCTGTCAGCCCGTTTGGAAGACGGTACGCTTGTTGAGGCTGACTACTATGGCACGGTGACCGATGTAGAGAGTCTGGATGCCATGGTGCCTACCCCCGTGATGCCCAATAAGTTCCTGTATTACAATGCTGATGGTGCTGCCCAGTATGACAAGCCCATTGTAACCGTGAAATACAAGGATACCACTACGTCAGATGGCATAGCGGTTCGCACGCTTTATTTTGCTCCGGAGAATGCTGATGCATCGGATAAATGGTCTTCTCCCCAGTTGCAGTTCACGGAGAAATTCGTAAATGCGGGGAAAGTGGATTTGAGCCAGTTGCAGGAAGGTGACGGGTTTAAGATTGTCTTCGGTTCTCTGCAGCTGACTTCACCCGATGCTATGTATCATGGATGGTCAGCTGTGCCCGATAACGGTTTGCTGACCCTCACACAGGATGCTGACGGAAACTATGACATTTATATTGAGATCGTCAACAAGTACAAGATGGGGACGGCGCCAGGTGGTGACGGTAGCAAACTCGTGCTTTCCTATAAGGGAAAGGCTGAGGCCATGTAAATGAGTGCGCCCGCTAAACGGAATCAACAACCATGAGGAGGCGGAAGGAGATGCTTGCAGATAGTTGCATGGCAACATGACGGCATGATCCTTTAGCCTCCTCATGATTATAATAGTATCAACACAAATTCTTTAAACGCTTATCTTTTATTCTTATCAGTTTATAATGAAACGTATACCATTGATATTGTCCTTGCTGCTCTTTCCCGCTACGTCTGCAATGGCGCAGAAATTGTCCGCTACAACGGAGACGTTGCTCTTACAGCGCGACAGCGAGCGGCTAAAAATGCCTGGCAGGAAAGACACAAAGGCTGATACCATTCAGGCTTATGTGAAAGTGTCGGATCCGGCCGCACTCGATGCGATAGAGCGGCTGGGCGGTAAGGTCCGGCGTGCTACGTCTTTTGGTGATTATGTGACGGCCACGCTGCCTTTGGCCATTGTACGTCAGGTGGCAGAGCTTGACGGCGTAAGTTATGTGCGTGCGGGCAATGAGGCCACTCTGTTGATGGATGCCGCACGTTCAGAGGCCGGAGCTGATCAGGCTCAGACCGGTACACAGAGTTTCGGCCCTTATACGGGCAAGGGTGTTGTAGTGGGGATCGTAGACAATGGATTTGAATACGGTCATGCGGATTTCCGCAGTGAAGACGGCTCAACCCTTCGTATCAAACGTGTGTGGGATCAGAATTCCTCAACGGGGCGTGCTCCCGAGGGATTCGGCTATGGAACGGAATACACGACCCCCGAGGAATTGCTGGCCGCTCGCTACGATGTGAGAAGTACCTTCCATGGTTCTCATGTGACAGGAATTGCTGCCGGTGGTGACAGGCAGTCCAAGTACTACGGTGTAGCTCCCGATGCTGATATCGTATTGGTGAGCTTCATGAACAGTGATGTGTCTATTGCTGAGGGAGTCAAATACATCTTCGATTATGCGAAGAGTGTAGGCAAGCCCTGTGTGGTCAATGTCAGCTTGGGCTCACACAAAGGGCCGCATGACGGCACTTCTGCCTGTGACCGTCTCTTTGACGAACTGACAGGGCCGGGACGTATCATCGTAGGCGCAGCGGGCAATGAGGCTGGCTATAAAATGCACGCCAGCAAGTTGCTCACGGAAGAAGATCCCCAGCTCAAGACCATGATTGGCTATTCGGACAATACCGCTTCGTCCAAAGTCAGTGCTCTTGATATCTGGGGGGGGGCCGGCACGAAGATGAGTGTTAAAGTGGTAGTGGTCAATACCATGACAGGCAAGATCATGAGTGAACTTGAACCTGTCAGTTCAGACAACCCTCAGTCCGTGGATCTCTATTTCCCCACGGACAGTTATGTGTCTGGCTACGCCAAACTCGTCTCTACAACGGATCCTGACAATCACCGTCCCAATGTACAAGTTACTACTTCTGTCACGGCTAGCCCCACCAACCGTAAAGTGGGTGTGGTGGTGACTGGTGAACCTGGTAGTGAGGTTCACATCTGGAACAACCGTTACGGCGACTTGCTCAATGCCAACAAGGCAGGTTGGACTGCTGGAGACAACCGCTGCACCGTAGGAGAGATAGGCGGAACGGGCAAGAGCGTGATATCTGTAGGGTCGTATAATACCAAGATGAGCTATTATACGATTAGTGGTGATTATTATACGGCCAGCGAACAGGCGATAGGTAAGTATCACGATATTTCCGCATTTTCAAGCCTTGGCCCTACGGCGGACGGTCGTACCAAGCCAGAGGTGACTGCTCCAGGTGCAGCTGTGGTTTCTGCCACTTCACAGTATTATACAGGTTTCTTGGCCTCGAACAGTGTCGCAGCCTCTACGGGGACTGATGGCAAGCAGTATTACTATGATGTCAGTGCGGGTACTTCTATGGCCTCTCCTTATGTGGCTGGTACCGTCGCTCTGTGGTTACAGGCTGATCCGAACCTTACGCCCGATGACGTACGCGACCTTATAGACCGTTCTTCGCGTCAGGATGAGTTCACTTCACAAGGAGTAGATACGCCTAATACGTGGGGCGCAGGTAAGATAGATACGTTCCAAGGGTTGCTGCTTGCAGCCGGTCAGACAGGCATAGAGGATCTTTCTGCTGGTCAAGAACTCTTTAGTGTAACCAACACGCCGTTAGCCCGTGAGTTTACCGTCAGCTATGCGGACAACGGACAGCCTGCGAGTCTTGTACTTTACAATGCACAAGGACAGGAAGTCTTGCATCGTGATTTGGTTCAAAGCCCCGCACGCGTGAGCACTGTTTCTTTTCCTGCCGGTGTGTATGTGGCCCGTCTGACTCTGGGAGGGCGTACGCATAGCGTCAAATTAGCTTGGTAATTCCCTTAGGGACGGAGAGCCGTCTTAGGTAAGAATTAGCATTTAAAAGCACTGCATTCGTGGCTTCACGTCCGGATGCGGTGCTTTTTTATATATAGAGTAGAATGGGGCAGATGTACGAGGATCAAGTCAAATCCAAGAAGTTACTCATGCGTTCAATACACCGTCTCTTTTGGTTCAGGTTGGGATGCATATATAGATTAAGCGTTGTGGCTACGTTGGAGTGCCCGAGTATGACACTTACCGTTTTATAATCACACTGGCTTTCAATGCAGCGGGTTGCGAAAGTGTGGCGTAATCCGTGGAAGACTATATGAGGAATACCGAGGCGCTTGATCAATCTGTTGTAGTAATCGCGATAAGAACGCGGCTCTCTTGAGTGTGTGGCTGTTCCTACCACGTAAGAAGACTGTGCTGTACCACGCACAGTCTTCAGGCTTTGAAGAAGTTGCTCGGATATTGGTATTTCACGATAGGAACTCTTGGTCTTGGGGGCGGATAGAGTCATTACGGTTGATTTCTGCTCGCAATTGTATACCCTGCCGACTGTCTGTCTGACCGTGATCGTTTTCTGCATGAAGTCTACGTCCTCCCATTGAAGAGCACAAACTTCACCAATTCTCATGCCGGAGCAGAGGGCCAGCAATATGCCTATATTCTGTGGAGTAGGGTTTTTAAACAAATATTGCATCAATATCCGCTGATGCGCAATTGATAAAGTGGGGCATCGTTTGCCTCCCAAGAGAGATGGGTATTTTATTTCCCAATCCGCCAAAGGGAACAGCTTGTGCCTGTTTCCGTATTTGGTGACGGACTTGAGTACTGCTACCATATCTCTTACCGTTTTCTTGGCGAGCCCAGAGGTGCATTTGTCTATAACGAACTGTTGTACTTCGTTTTCCGTAATAGTGGTCGATTCCCCGAATTTTGGAAGTAGATGGGTCTGTAGTATCAGCTGGTAGGCACAGAGTGTGGAATGTCTGACAATGGAGCGCTTGGCATTGATCCAAAGCCTTGACACATCTCGGAAATTTTTAGGCGTATGCATATTTTGCAGGGTTAGTGGTAAGCCTCCGCAAAATAGTTGTTTTTGCACGTATTTGAATGCATTCGTGATAAGATTTTAAGGGCTACCTCCTGCTAAGTTTCATTTATCCCTAATATCCCGACTTAGTTAATCATATTCAAATATTTATACTTTATGCTTTGCCAAGTTTTAGAGTTTAGCGAACATTTTTCCTATAAGGAAATGACCGTTACCCGCACAGGTCTTAAAAATGTCCCTACGGGAAAATCGGAGATTAATTTGTGCCTTCTCTCTCATTTTCTCGAGTCGTTTAGGTCTTACCTCAAACGTCCCATTGTCGTTAACTCCGCCTTCCGCTCTAAGGCAGTTAACAAGAAAGTCCATGGCGCTGCGTTCTCTTGGCATTGTGTAGGCTCTGCCGCTGACATCCGCGTGCATGGCATGTCTCCAAGTGAACTAAGGCACGCCCTGCAAACTTTCTGTGAAGGTGATGGAAAACCCAAATACCGTGAGCTTCTACAGTACGGAACATTTGTACATATTGCCTTCCATCCCGACCAACTTTACCAGCATTACAAAACCCATATTTATTTACCCTATTAATTCTTACAATTATGTCTGTACTTAAAAAAGTCCTTGAGATTATTTCAGTAGTCATTACGGCCATTCTGCCGTTCTTGAAGTCTGACAACTCTAAAAAGCCCCTTAACCACTAATGAAATCGGAACAGCTTCGCGCATTCGGTATTCCCACTTCTCTTATGTGTACACATCCTACCCGTGTTAAAACGCCGTCAGGCGATACAATTCTTGCTCCCTGCAACCGTTGCGAACACTGCAGGTTACGTATGGCAAACCGTAATACAAACTTGATTGTTCTTGAATCCTATTGCCATTACTACACCGAGTTTGTTACACTTACCTATTGTGACGATGCTGTTCCCTTATGCTATTTTAACGACTGCCCAAGTGGTCTTACTGACATTGTAGACCCCGAGACTGGCGAAATACTTCAAACCGCTTTAGAAACCGATGACCAAAGACTTAAACGCCATGAATCCGTTAGAAACGGAGATATCCGACTTGTTGACGGACTTTACCCGTGCTTGTCGAAGAGGGACGTTCAACTATTCTTCAAAAGGCTTCGTATTTCAGCTTACAGGAAAACGCAATCAACTATGCGTTATTTCATTGTTGGCGAATACGGGCCTTCTACCAAACGCCCGCATTATCATGCCCTTATCTTTCATAACTCGCGAAGGCTACACCGAATTTTCAAATCACTTGTTACTCAAAGTTGGAAGTTTGGCGCTGCGGATACAAGCCTGTCGCGCGGCGACTGCGCCTCGTACGTTAGCTCGTATGTTGCTGGCCTTGCCGGTAGTCACTCTATATACGATGCAAAGCTTATCAAACAATTTTGCCTCCATTCCCAAAGACTTGGAGAAAAACCCTACCATTTGCGGTTTCCGCCGTCGTCTGGAGTGCCTTCCTTTGCTGACCTTAGCGCATTTATGCTTCCAATCGATGGAAAGACTCGAGCGTTTTGTACCCCGAACTCGTATAAACGTGCCCGATTCCCGAAATGCTACCACTTTAGCGTATTCGGTGACGCTGAACGTATGGCGGCTTATTGCTTCGCGGATTTCGTTGACAAAGAATGCATCTATTTAGAGCGTCTTGTCGCTGGCTGTTGCAAAACTCCCCGCGCCCGCTACTATATGCGTCTTTTCCAGCTCTTTGACGACAAAGGCCATGACGTTAACCCGTCTGAAACTCCCGAACTGTACAAAGTCCTGCTTAACCGTGTAAAGGACGCTTACCGTGTTAGCTGTCGTTTCTTTAGGCTCTGCCGTGAGTACGACCTTTCTAATTTTGACATGTACCACAACATAGTGCAATACTATTCCGATGCAGATTACTCGTATCTCATTGGCTCTTATGAAGAGCTTGAAGAACTTTCTAAGCAAAATCCATCAATTGACTATCACCCCTTTTTCTTTCCTAACGGCTCTACTCTTAATTTCGATGATAGCGTATGCGCTCTTCATGATACTATTTACCACAGTCTATATAATAAGCGTGTAAAACGCAAGCACTTTAACGATAAGAAAAAATACAAATTCTTTCAAAACCATGAGTAGTCTATTCCAACCCACCGAGGTTCAAAACCATGTTTCCCGCAATGGCTTCGACCTCTCCCGCAAAGTCTCCTTCACCTCCAAAGCTGGTGAGCTTCTCCCCATCTGGTGGACACCTCTAATCCCTGGTGACAAAGCCCGTGTAGGCGTTAACCACTTCTGCCGCACACAGCCCATGAACTCCGCCGCGTTCACCCGCATTAACCAATACTATGACTTTTATTTTGTCCCTATCCGTCTGCTCTGGCGTTTCGCCCCGCAGTTCTTTACTGACATGAAGGACAACGTACAAGTCTCTACCGCTCCAAGTGGTAAAGCCACTCTTGGCGATACCATCCCTTACCTTCCGTCCTCTGCCATCACTTCTGCCCTCTGTTCTGCTGACCTTGAAAAGGCTAAGGACTACGTAGGTATGCCCCGCCAATGGCAAATGATTAAACTTCTTAACTACCTTGGTTACAAGGCTTTCCGCCCGTCTCTCTTTGCTGACCGCACAGGCAATTCCCACAAATGCCCAGGCACTCAACCGTTTAACCTCAACGTATTTCCTATTCTCGCCTATCAGAAAATTTGTCAGGACTATTTCCGTAATACCCAGTGGCAAGATTCAAACCCGCTATTATATAATGTAGACTATTCCACAGGTGGCCAGTTAGACACTTCCCCGTGGATGCCTGACGCTACTTTGCCAGACGAGCTTACTCCGCTCGATATGCAGTATTGTGACTATAAAAAGGACTACTTTACAGGTGTTATTCCCAATTCACAGTACGGCGCTGTCTCCACTGTCTCCACTGCTGATGAGACTGAAAAACTTTTCTCTATGATTAAGCAGCCCAACGGCATAAACTTCTCTGGCCCTAATGCTTTCTATTCTGATACCGCCTTTAATGGTCAAGTTCGTAATGTAAAAGCAGCTGGCCAAGCTGGTAATTATGTACAAGTTACTGCCCCTCCTGCTGGCTCTGATTCTGGCGGCGCTGTCCTGCGTCCGCATATGGATTCTTCCACTGTTACCCGTTTGATGACTGAACTTAATACCCATTACAACAATGCGGTTAGTTCTTTCTCTGTCCTTGCCCTCCGTAAGGCTGAAGCCCTTCAAAAACTCCGTGAGATACAGCTATCCAATGAACAAGACTACCCTAGCCAGATTCGCGCAATCTGGAATGTAAACGTATCCAATGCCTTCTCCCAAAAATGCCAATACCTTGGCGGTATCTCTGGCAACATTGATATAAATCCCGTAGTTAACAACAATCTTTCTGACCCTGTCACTACTGAAAACCCCCAAGGCGCTACTTACATACAAGGTACAGGCACTTCCCTTATGAAAAAGGACATTTCCTTTGAAGCCCATGAACACGGCTATCTGTTCTGTATCTATCATGCCCTTCCGATGGTTGAATACGACCTGCCCAACTATCCATTTGAGGCAACCCGCCTCCATCTTGATGACTTCGCCAATCCCTTGTTTGACAAAGTAGGCTATGAGCCTCAATTCTCTTCCGATGTCTCTGGTATCTTTAAAGTTGGCTCTACCTCTATGCAAACTCTTCGTGGATATATGCCCCGTTACATGAAGTATAAAACCGACTATGATACCGTTCTCGGCGGTTTCTCCGATGTCTGTGGAGGTTCTCTCCAAAATTGGTGTACTCCTCTTCTTCCTGATGTAGGTTACGACCTTACAAATCCTGCAGCCCAAATTAAGTGGACTTCCTTCAAGTGCTCCCCGTCTATACTTGACCCTGTCTTTGGTGTTAAAGCTGTGCCCGTAAATGGTACTGACGGTAACCCTGGCTATGTTTGTGATACTGACCAATTCTTAAATACTGCCTTCTTCGATGTTAAGATGATACGCAATCTTGACCGTGACGGAATGCCCTATTAACTCTTTGCCCTATGTACAAACCATGTTTCGTTAGCCATGATGGCTACTCCTGCCCTTCCTCTGTAGGTACAATCGTGCCCGCTCCGCAAGGATATGAACCGCTTTTGTTTGACGTTCTCCCAGATAACAGTATATTTGTGCGCTCTGACCTCTGTTTATTGGTAGACCAACGGCGCTCCGAGTCTCTCGACCCTGCAATACTTAACCGCTGGAAGAATAACCTTTCCACTCCTGCAAATAAGTCCTTGGAAAATGTTTCCGATGCTGACATATGGAATACCATAAAGCCCCGCAACATTCAATCGCCTTCCGAGCTTAACGCGTGGATAGATTACCTTACCTCTGCCGCTGACGATGTTAAGAGTACCTACGAACAACAGTATACAGATACTCAAACCAAGTTAGATGAGCTACGACCCAATCCAACGCCGACTACTTCGGCAGATTCTACAGGAACAACGTCTTCGCCGCAGGCTTGACCATCCCGATTCCTTTAATGATGATGACTTTGAGGAGGATGATGCTAGAATGATGAAATTTTATCGTTTCTGGCTTATTCTCCTCTTTGTTCTTACTGTTTCGTTTATGCTAATTGTCTTATTTATATTATGATATCTGGTATAATTTCCGCTGGTGCTGATTTAGTCGGTTCTGCCGCCTCTGCTGCCGCCTCCAAGTATGCTGCTGATAAGTCCTATCAAGCTCAGATAGAGACTAACGAGATGAATTATAAAATCAACCAAGAAAACAACAGTGCTAACGCTGCCATGGTTGACAAACAAAATGAGTATAACTCTGCTGTTAATCAACGCTTGCGCCTTGAAGCCGCAGGCATGAACCCCTATATGATGATGAATGGTGGTAGTGCTGGTACTTCTAATGTCTCCGTTGATGGTACTCAAAAGCCCGTGCAACTTGATGCCCCTAAGCTTGACTATTCTAACTTTGCAAATACTCTTGCTACTGCCCCTTCTGCTGCCATTGATACCTTTGTTAAAGGTGCTTCCGCTCTTAATCAAGTAAAACAGTCTGCCGCTACTCTTGACAAGACTGTCAAGGAAACAAAAAACACTGAAGCCCGTACCGAGTTGGCTCTTGCTCAAAAGGATAATCAATTAATACAAAATGATATTGCAAAAGCTACAAAAGATGTTGCCATCTCCCAAGCTTGGGAGAATCTTGACCAGACACGCCGTATCACTGACGGTATTATGTATGATAATGCATATAAGAGCTTGCAAAATCAGTATTACCCCGAAGCTATCAAAGCTTCTATTGCTAAGGATATTGCCGATACTTCTCTTGCTAAGGCTCAAACTAAAAATATAGAAGAGCTTACGCCTGCTACGCTTAATAAAATAATGAATGAGGCAGCAACTGAAGTAGCTAAAAAAAGGAATTTAGATATGAACACTTGGCGTGTTTCTTTCTTGACCCCTTTAGAGGCAACTAGTCTTCGCGCTAGCATCAATAAATTGTATGCCGATACTGAATATATCCAAGAGCAAACCCGCTATATTCCCAAATATTATAACTTGGAAAATGCTAAGAACCAGCAAGGTTGGTTTGGTCTTAAGCTTCGTAAGCAGGAGTTAGGTATATCCCAAGGCCGTTTAAAACTTGACCAGTATTTGGCTCCTTCTCAAAGATATATGAATTATGGTGCTGGTACTCGTGCTTTTATTGAGCCTTTTACTAATGCCGTTGGTGATTTCTATACCCGTGGTGCTTACTCAAAAGTTAAAGGTGCTACCCAAGGTAGTTCAGATGGTTATCCATCTTCTACTACTCGCCCTTTCTACGAGTACAACCGTTACAACTACTAAAACATCATTTTTCTTCGGAAGTTGTTAGTAATTCGGCTCTCTGTTGAGCTACAAGCAATGAAGACAGCGCGAGAAAGCTGTAGCCAAGAAGTTTGTCAAAAATACTCTCACGTAGTGAGGAAGATTTTTTACAAAGTTATTGGTGAAAGCTTGACGCGCTGTATTTTTGTTTGTAGTTCATCAGATGGCCGCTTTTCTCATTATTTCCGCTCTGGACAATACGCCCTCTCTATGCGATTGCGTAAATGCTTGTCTTACTTACGAATAATGACACACCTCTCAAATGGTGAGTGACTATTCATTATTTCCCTTATTCTCTTATTTTCTTCCTTATTTATTTTGTCATCTCACTTATTCTACCTTCATTTGCATGTCGGTTATCCCTAATATCCCGACTTAGTGTAACGGTGGAAAACACACGACAAATATTATAAGGCCAAAGAAAAACGAGATTTTTTGAAGATGCCGACACAAGAGAGGCACTTTTTCTATAGTGGAATAGTGGGCAAGAGGGCAGATTTGCGGCAAATGGGGAGACACGCAAACCCTTACGGGAAAAGATGATGTGGACTACGTCAAACAGGATTAAATTTGTAACAATCGAGTACGCCGCACTAATGACATGTATACGGCGGCAAAGGAAATATGTATAACAATACGAATAATATTAGAATAATAGGTATACAGACAGAACAACAGGTATATAGATAGAAGGTTAAATAGAGGGCTACGCCACAGGGGCAGGCGGTCGTTAGCGGTAGCAGGCGGAAAACAAAGTCACTCTTAAGCAGGTTTACTCGCGTAAACCTCATACAGTTTAATAACCAATCAAGAAGGCGTACACTTAACAACACACAGCCTGACGGCCATTCATTTGAACTACATGCAATAAGGATTGCATGTAGTTCAAATGAATGGCCGTCAGGCTGTTATTTTTTTACGCGTGTACTACAGGACTGGCGGAACACTTACGCCTTGCGGCGTGGTAGCTCTGCACTTCACTCACTCTAAGCTGTTCATTTGAGCTTGTCAAGAAATGAGCGGAGAAATGAGCGGATAGCATAGCATATAAAATACAATATCGCAACAAATACGACTAACATTATTATCATTTGCATAACAGAAAGTTGTTTAATGTCGGTTCTACCAATTAGTTAGAGCAATTAGAAATTTAATAACATAATAAATTATGCCCAATCATATACACAAAATGAAAAGTGAAACTAAAATAGATGCAAGTGAATACATACAAAGGACTTATTGAAATAGTTGCAGAATACCATTATAATCACCCTACTTAATAGGCAAAATATCAGGACGGTTATACTTCTCCTCTGTTATTTTTGAGCATGTGCCTACTCTGCACAAGCGGCATAGATGAAAAACAGCGTATATTTCTCTGCAAGTGTAGCCTTGAACTGTTCAGAAATCGTCCCACATTGATTTGACTTTTGTCGTAGCGTATTTATTATCCATCAAATGCCAACTTTTTGCTAAGAACTTGCCAAGCTTGTCTTTTTTCCATTCTTTTTCATTATAAGAACTTCGAGAGGAAATCCTTACTTTCATTATTCCATATTCTTCTATATATTTGAGTTGTTCTTCGGACAACTCAAATAATGCTGTATAATATTCGGCTTTTCGTGCAGGCGTTGAGTATGCAACTGTTCCAATCATATAAGAATATGTTGGCATTGTCACATCGTCAACTGTGCGGTTGTTAACCGGAAGATGGAGAATCTGTTCATTGCCTAATTTAAGCAAAAGTGAAACATTCTTAGGAATATAGCTAAAAGAAGTGACGAGTAAGCACCAGTCAATATGACCATCCTTTTCAAACGCTTTGAGCACAAAACTGTATTTTATACCATCCAGTTTTTCTTCTCTTTCGGTACACATCAACTGCCTCTTACCATCATCTTCCATTCTATCGACACTTATTTTTTGTGCATGCAATTGAAAGGAGATCAGGCACGAAATTATTATAAGAAAATTCTTCATGATACAATGATTTTACTTGCGAAGATACTGTTTTTGACTGATTGTACAAATATTTGAAGGAACTATAGTCCCTTGATAGGAAGGGTGCAATAATTTCTGATCTTTTGCATTTCGCTTGGCTTTAGTAATATAATGTTGTGCTGACAGAAACAGAGCAGATATGCAATCTTACATTTGATATCTTGCTAACGTTTTATAAGTAGACCGTTTGGGGGTGTCATCTGGGTTGAGAACGAGTGCCGTCATACATGGTAGGATCACCACTCTTTTTTCTCACTCCCAAAGACCTCTGGCGTAAACATCCGGAGTGTCTTTTAGATCAATAGCTTTGCAGTCTTCAAGAAGATGTAGAGATCTACCCCGATATTCGTAGGCAAATATTTCGTATGTATGCAATGAAAGGCGATACGAACTTTGGCAATTTTGAACTTTATGTAATTGCCGAAAACTTTTCGTGGCGATGCTGCCAACACGGGGCTTATGAAGAACAGAGTTGGACTCCATCGATGTTTTTCCTAAATGACACGGACCTGCCATCGCGCAGGTACTGTAAACGGCAATGAGGCGGCGGAGAAATTCACGGACAGTCTCCAGAATATAAAAACGTTGCACTAGATAAACTGTGGCCTTCCGTTAGGAATATTGTGGGCGTTTTATGTTATTGTGGTTCGCCCTTACACTTTACTTGTTGGCGTTATTTAATAAGACCGGTTGTGCATCGGGTGTGAGAAGTATAATTCTTTCAGCTTTTCGTTTCCAGCTTCGCTCGTCTTGCATTACTTTTGTCCTTACAATGACGGAAAAAAAGAATGAGGGGAGAAGTGCTGAGCGGGTATATTACAATAAGCTGACACCAGAGAGGGCGGACGCGCTGTATATACTGATATTGCAAAAGCTTACGGAGGAGAAGCTCTATCGTGACTCGGGCTATACTGCTGCCAGATTGGCAGAGGAGTTAGGAACTAATACGCGTTATATATCGGCGGCAGTTGCTCTGTGTAGTGGTGGTAACTACCCCGCACTGGTCAACAGCCTGCGCCTTCGCGATGCCTGCCGTATGCTCCGTTCTCCCCGCTGTGCGGCCATGACGGCAGAGGAGATTGGCTTGTTGGCAGGCTTTGCTTCAAGGCAGGCTTTTTATATCGCTTTCGCCAGGGTACATGGCTGTACGCCTAAAGAATACAGAAAACAATCAACGCATAGACTTTGACATGCTTTCCGCTATAGAGAAACGACAGATTACCGACTTGGTGCGCCACTGGGTGGTGCCTGCGATCGGTTGTACCGAACCCATCTGTGTGGCGCTGGCCGTGAGTCGTGCTACGGAAGCCCTGGGCAGTGTACCAACGCATATTGAAGCACGGCTTAGTGCCAATATCCTGAAGAACGCCATGGGGGTGGGGATACCTGGTACAGGGATGGTGGGGTTGCCTATCGCCATTGCTTTAGGAGCACTGATCGGGAGGCCCGAATTGGGGTTGGAGGTATTGCGTGACTGCTCGCCTGAGGCTGTAGCCCGTGGCAGACAGTACATCAATGAGGGACGCATCAGCGTTTCCCTCAAACGTGACGCACCCGAAAAGCTCTATGTGGAGATTCTTGCTTCCGATGGAGAAGGGCGGCAGGCAAGGGCTGTGATCGCCCGTGAGCACACGCGTTATGTCTATGTGTCGGGGCCGGGCGGCGAGGTGATACTTGACAATCCGCTCGATGCAGGGACGGTTCCAGGTGAGGAAGAGAAAGAGGCCGCTCCCTTGCAGCTGACTCTGCATAAGGTTTGGGAATATGCCACTGAAGCGCCCCTTGATGAAATCTCTTTTATCAATGAGGCCCGCCGTCTCAACGAGGCCGCTGCCCACCAGTCGCTGGCGGGCAATTACGGACATTGCCTCGGCAAGGCGCTCAGCCGCCCGTTGGGGAGAGGCATTCTGGGCGACAGCATATTCTCGCACATTCTATCTTCCACCTCGTGTGCTTGTGATGCCCGTATGGCTGGAGCTATGATACCTGTAATGAGCAATTCCGGGTCTGGCAACCAAGGCATTTGTGCTACAAACCCGGTGGTGGTTTTTGCCCAGGAAAATCACAATACGGAAGAGGAGATGACACGTGCGCTCATGCTTTCCCACTTGACGGCCATCTACATCAAGTTGAGTCTGGGTACGTTGTCTGCATTGTGCGGATGTGTGGTGGCGGCCACAGGGTCAAGTTGCGGCATTACCTACCTGATGGGCGGTACATATGAGCAGATCACTTATGCCGTCAAGAATATGATCGCCAACCTGACAGGCATGATTTGCGATGGGGCCAAGCCGAGTTGCGCCCTCAAACTGACCACCGGTGTGAGTACGGCCGTATTGTCGGCCATGCTGGCCATGCAGGGCAATTGCGTGAGCAGTGTGGAAGGTATCATTGACGATGACGTGGATCAGAGCATTCGTAATCTCGTCAGTATCGGGGCGGGGGCGATGAATGAGACCGACCGTTGCGTGCTTGACATTATGACCCATAAAAGTGGGCATGGACAGGCTTGATATATAAGCCCGTTTCCTAAGAATAACGCCACTGCTTGGCAAAACTGCAGAAGTCTTAACAGGCTCGTTCCTCTCTGTCGGAGGGGAGCGGGCTTTTTATCATTTATGTATGAGACTAATTCATATAATAGCATTAACTTTGCGGCGTTTGGATAGAAACAATATTTGTAGAGCATCAAAAGAAACAATATATACACGGTGTAATGAACAAAAAGTTACTTTTCGCTACGGCTGTTGCCCTGTTGTCGGCCTCTGCTGTAGCACAAAATGTCAAAGTATACGATACTGGACGCAAATGGGATAATGTGTTTGACAGACTGAATGAGGGGCAATCCGTACAACGCATGGCTCCGCGTGGTCTGAAGAGTGTGTCTGCCCAGAATCTGATAGACGCTGAAGTCAGCGTGAGCGATGCTGAGGCTGTAGCCTCTTTTGTCAAGGAGCAAGGCTACGATGCAGAGGTGATAACGTCTGCTTTGGTAGTGGTGAAGATTCCCGCTGCTTTCGTGCCTGTGCTTGGTGAGCGCGAAGACGTGCTTTATATCAATGCCGCCCGTCAGCTGCAGCCCTTCCTTTCCAATGCGCGCACAGAGACGGGGGTTACTAAAGTACAGGAGGGTACCGGTCTCGAAACACCCTATACAGGCAAGGGAGTGGTTGTGGGCATCATCGATCAGGGTTTCCAGTACGACCATCCGGCCTTCAAGAATCGCGTGGTACGTTGGGGCGCTGCTGCAACATCAGGTACATTGCGTACCTCTGCACCGGCAATAGACATTTATGACGATGTAGGCCATGCCACACATGTGTCCAATATTGCGGGAGGCGCCAAGGTGGGCGACTGCCCTTATTATGGCATAGCTACAGGATCCGACATGATACAGATTTCATCGGATTTCAGCACGGCAAGCGTAGTGCGGCAGGCCAAAGCCATCAAGCAGTATGCGGAAGAAAATGGACAGCCCTGGGTCATCAACATGAGCTTTGGCGGCCTTCTTGGCCCGCATGACGGCACAACTGCTTATGATCAAAGCATGGATGCCTTGACGGGTCCCGGCGGCATCTTGGTGGCTGCTATGGGCAATGAGGGGGGCGTGAAAATGCATGCCATGCGTACCATTGAAACTGATGACACTCCCGTCTATCTGTACATGAAACCCGATGCGAGCAACTCGCAGAAGGGTGTGATGTCTGAAGTATGGAGCACGTACAATGACGGTGTGGCGCATTTGGACATACGCCCGGTCGTACAGGCTGGCGGCAAGCTGTATGTGCCTGATGACACGCAGCTGGCACGCCTTTGCGATACAGGAATTAATCCGTACAACAACCGTCAGTACGCCAGCATTTCGAAAACGCTGGCACAGCTGGTACAGACGCTTGGCGTGAAAGGAAGCACCGTTAACGCTTATGTGATGTGGCAGGTAAAGGGCAAGGCTGGTGACAGCTTCCACTCTTGGGTGTACAGCAGTTATCCTTATGAGTGTACTTTTGCAGCCAAAGGGGCGCCCAATGCTGCGAAGTCGGGCGACGACAGCTACCTCGTAGGCGAGGGAGCTGCTTCCATCCCTTCGTCTGTCGCTGTGGCGTCTTACAACAATCCCGTCTCGTATACCAGCATCGATGGCGGTGTCTACAGTTTCCTGTCGTTTGTGGGCAAGGAAGGCTCTATCAGCAATTTCAGCAGCCCGGGGCCGCAGATTGTAGACACGACGGTCAAGCCGGCTGTAGCCGCTCCGGGCGGAGTCATCATATCGGCCTTCTCCAAAAATGCTGACAATTTCTCGGCTACGAACTATGATGTGGCACAGTCCGTGACAGTCAGTGGCAAGAAGCATTATTACGGGGTGATGAGTGGTACCTCACAGGCCAGCCCGATGGTGACCGGCATCGTGGCGTTGTGGCTGGAGGCCAATCCGAAGCTTACTTACGACCAGTTGCTTGAGATCTTCAAAAAGACATCCCGCCGCAGTAATTCCCAGACGGGCAAGCCTGATGAAAATGGCTGGACGGCCACTGCCGGCTATGGCAAGATTGACGCTTATGAGGGCTTGAAGGAAGCTTTGAAACTCGCACAGCAAACCGGCATCAACGAGACACTCAATACGGAGGCTCCTGTGACCTTGCAGAAGGGTGATGATGCTTGGCGCGTACTGTTCAACAATGATGAAAGCTTTGCCCAGGTCAGCCTGTATACGACAGCGGGCGCGTTGGTCAAGAGTGACCGCCTTTCCTCACCCCGTCGGGGCGAGGAGCATGTGGTCAGCTTCAGTGGGCTGACTCCCGGCGTTTATCTGCTCAAAGTCGCCACTACTGCCAGCAGCTTGACGCGCAAGGTCCTTGTAAAGTAATTCTTCATTTATAAGATTGCCCAGACTTGAACCGGCAGATGTTTCCGGTTCTCTGTCCCCGCAATCTCTTCCTTCCGTTTGGAATCGTTCTGAACGGGTAGGGGAAGAGGTTGCGGGGATTTTCTTTCGTGTTGGAGTCTGCGTTTCCTGTGCCGGCAGGATGTGTCTGTTGCGAAAGGGATGCTGTCAGCCCATTATTGTCTTAAAAAAGAGATGCTTAAAAAGGGGATTTGCTCCGTTTCTTGTCATCTGTAGCTTGCAGATCTTCTTCTGGAAATGGTTAATCTCCCTGTTAGCTTGGGGGAAGGTGCTGGGTGCGTTAACTTTGTCCCCGTTTTTTATACTCCAACAAATACTAATTTGTTATTTATGAACCAACAACCAATCAGACAAGCGCAGGTGCTTCAGTTCAAGCACTTCACGCGCAAGGGATGGGCTTTGCTTAGCTGCCTGCACCGCGAGGTGCGTATAGGTGTGCTTAGTGCAGCCACGCTCGCTTGCGCCGCTCCCCGGCTCATGGCCGCGCCGCTCTCTACGATAGAGGGGCGTACGGATGCGGGTGTGGAGGCTTCGGGAGACACTCTTGCGCTGGATGAGGCCAATGTATCGGCCTCAAGGGCATCGCTTGCTGCCAGTGTGGCGGCCAGACAGGTGACCATTATTACGCACGACGATCTCGCTGCGGCGGGTGTGCAGACCATTAACGACGTGCTCAAACTCTCGGCGGCTACTGATGTCCGACAACGTGGAGGGTTTGGTATTCAGACGGACATCAGTATCGATGGCGGCACGCACGACCAGATAACACTTCTTTTGAATGGAGTGCCGCTCGTAAACCCACAGACCGGCCACAATGCGGCCGATTTCCCTGTCAATATTTCTGACATCGAGCGCATCGAAATTCTCGAGGGCGCAGCTTCGCGTGTGATGGGGAGTCAGGCCTTTAGCGGAGCCATCAACGTGGTGACGCGTGACGGAAACTCTGTCTCACCCCTTGAAGGGCGTGTGGAGGGTGGCTCATATGCCACTGTACGCGGTGAGGCCCGTACCGCTTGGCGGTGGGGAGGTTGGAGCGCATCGGCCAGTGGAAGCTGGCAACGCTCCGATGGCGCTGTGGCCAATGGTGACTTTAAGGGAGGCAAGGGATATGGCCGTTTGGTCTATGATGCTCCTGACTTCCGTTTCGATATGCAGGCCAGTGCGACGGCCAATGATTTCGGCGCCAACACTTTCTATTCTGCAGCCTATCCCGACCAATGGGAGGCAACACGCCGTTACCTGCTCTCGGCCCGTGCGGAAACCAAGGGGCGTGTGCGCCTGTCTCCACAGATTTCTTGGGTGCGCAGTCTGGATCATTTCCAGCTGACCCGGGGCAGTGAGGCGGGGGAGAACTTCAACCGGGGCGATGTTTTCGCCGCTTCGCTCAACGCTTGGACGGCATGGGCGCTTGGGCGTACCGCTGTGGGGGCTGAATTGCGCGAGGAGGCTATCTACAGCTCCAATCTGGGGCGCGAGCTTCCGTCAGACAGCTATGTGGAAATTCCCCATGAACAGGGACGTTTCTATACGCGCCATGACGACCGGACCAATCTTTCTTATTTTCTGGAGCACAACGTGCTGTGGCGCAACGTCACCCTTTCACTGGGAGTGATGGGCGAGCGCAATAATGCCATAGACTATAAATTCCGCTTCTATCCCGGTGTGGACTTGAGCTGGCGGCCCTCACAGACAATAAAGCTCTATGCCTCTTGGAACAAGTCGCTTCGCCTGCCGTCATTTACCGACCTGTGGTACAAGAGCCCTACGCAGGAGGGCAATGCGGGTCTGAAGCCCGAAGAGTGCTGGGCTGCAAGGTTGGGTGCTGATTTTGACACTCGCGTGGTGAGTCTGCGTGTGAAGGCCCACTTCAGACGGGGAACGCACATGATAGACTGGATCATGTATACGGCGGACGACAAGTATCATGCCGCAGCTTTCTCCCTCGACAATTATGGGGCCGGACTTGACGCAAGGGTCAATCTGGCTGCATGGTGGGGCGAACGGCAGCCGTTTGAACTGTTTGAGGTAAGCTACGCCTGGCTCAACCAGCACAGACGTGCCGGGGAGGCTTATTTCAAGTCGAATTATGCCATGGAGTACCTGCGTCATAAATTGGTGGCTCGTCTGCGGCATCGCATAGCCGGACGGCTGCGTGCAGACTGGGCTTTCCGGTTGCAGCAGCGCGAAGGCGCCTATTTGGTCTACAAGGACTTGAAGCCGACAGCTGATCTCCGCCCTTATGGCACACATGCCTTGCTTGACCTGCGATTGACTTGGCAGGGAACCCGATACGCGGTGTATGCGGATCTGTCGAACCTGACCAATCATCACTATTACGACATAGCCAACGTGCGTCAGGCAGGTTTTGTCGCCTTGGCCGGTATTTCGTTCAAGCTCTGAGAAGGCGTGGACCGTGTAGCGTGCGGACACGCTGCGGGTCACGGCTCTATATCCTGAAAACGCCCATGCCTCGTCTGTAGGCATGGGTGTTTTTAGTTCCGGAGGCCATTCACTCTGTATGAAAGAGGCAGTCTTGACAGTTATGTGCGGTTGGGGAAGATGGTGTGCCCGTCGCAATTGAGGCTGAGAGCTTCTTTCAATTGCCGGTCTATCTCCGGGCGTTCCAGAAGATGAAGCCTTAGGGCTGAAGAGCTGGGGTATTGGGCGAAGAAGCGGTTCTTGCTTGTATAAAGTTTTACGCTTGACACTTGGCCGCTTGCCAGCATGCCGCGGTAATATTTGAGCACGCTCCGCAGGACGTGGGGGAGTACCTTGATTCCGGCACGTCCGTCGCGGAGGTATACCACAGCGATGATGCGGTTGCGCTCACAGCTGTCAACGTTCACTTCATGGATTTTAGTGGCGGCGCGGTGTGAGATGGCGATGTGGCGGTGGTGGCGGAGGTTGATGTCCTCCATCAGCCGTTTGAAGAGTCTGCCGTGCGCACTGGTGTCAGGCAGTTGGTTGTAACCTATGTAGTAATGTATCATCTCATGGATCAGTGTGTCCTCCACTTCCGTCTCTGTCAGTTCGATGTGTGTGCTGATGCGCAGGCGGAAGTCGTATTTTTCAATCCGTCCGCCTGTGCCTATGCGTTTGCGGTAGGCGCAGATGCCGAGAAAAGTCTTGGCACGGCTTAGCCCAATGGGGGGCATTGGCAGTTTTCCGGCAAAGATCTGTCGGTTGAAAAGGTCGAACTTTTGTTGGAGATAAGGTATTGTGATCTTCATACGGAGTCGGACAAAAGATTTAGGGGCGTACCTGAATAGGTACGCCCCTAAGTGATGGTTGCGGAGGCTCGACTCGAACGAACGACCTCCAGGTTATGAGCCTGGCGAGCTACCAACTGCTCCACTCCGCGATCTGAGGATGTCAGGGTTTGATGCCCCTTGTTTCCTGTTTGCGAGTGCAAAGGTATGCCCTTTTACTGTAATGGCCAAGATTTCCTTTGTTTTTTTGTTCTTTGCCGGACGTTTTCTTGTGTATTACTCCTTTTGGTGCAGGTCCTGGAGCTGTTTCAGTATATTTCTCGCCAGGCGTTGTGTGCGCCGGTAGGCCATGTAGCCGATGACGGCTCCGATGAGGCCGCCGACAATCGCTCCGGCCAGCACGCTGATGTGCTCTTCAGCGGGGATGGTCTGGTTATGGATCAGCTCATAGGCAAACCACCCCATCCACAGGGGCAGGAAGAGTGCGCTGAAGTAAAGCCATCGGGCATGCCGCTTCTTCATGCGGGTCACGCGGAGGGCCACTTGGCGGAGTGGTTCCGTAGTGAGACATGAGGCATTGACCCCCCGGTGCGTCCAATAGCGGTAACCGAGGGAGATGGTCAGGTAGATGGTGGTGGCAATGGCGAAGGACCATGGGAGACCCAGCATGTGAATGGCCCAGAGGCAGTAGGGTATGCCAATGACGGTTATGGCCGACAGCAGCAGGGCCTGTCGGCGGATGGCATGCAGGCGCTGGCGGATGGCGGTGCGGATGAGACGGTCACTTACGATGGGCTGCTGGTCGAGTTTATCGTGGAGCAGTTGCATCTGCTCTTTCATTTGCTGAAGGGTATCCATACTGGAATAAGAGTGGAATGGACAGTGGGTGGAGTATGTTGTTGGGAGCGGTGGTGTCAGTCGGTCATCTTTTTCAGTTCCTCGCGGATGCGGGACAGACGGACGGATACGTTTTTGGCCGTAATGCCTACGATGGCTCCAATCTCATCATAGGGCATGCTTTCAAGCCACAGGAGTACGATGGCACGGTCAAAGGGCTTGAGACGGTGTATGCGCTTGTAGAGCAGTTGGATCTGCCGGGAGTCCGCATCGTTGTCCTCGTAGAGATCGATGTTCATGTCGAGTGGAACGGTGGCTGTCCGTTTCTTCTTGCGTTCCGCACTGATGCATGTGTTCAGGCTCACGCGGTATATCCATGAAGAGGCTTTAGCCTCTCCCCGGAAGCCGTCGATGCCGCGCCACAGATTGATGAGGGTTTCCTGGAACAGGTCGTTCACCTCATCCTTGTCGGTGGAGAACATGTAGCACACCGTGTAGATGGTGCTCTTGTGCCGGCGTATGAGTTGGGCAAAATCTTGTTCGGTCATTGGAGGGGTTCGTCAGAATGTTAGACGCACATAGGTGAAGAATCGCTACATGCGGGGTGGGGAAAGATGCTGGGGGTGTCCGTAGTGGGGTGGGATGCCTCGGGCAGGATTGCGGGAGGAGGGTGCGTTTCTCACATCTTTTCCCCCCCCCCTATTGCCCGTTGGTGCCGAGCATGGACCGCAGTACGGTCAGTGCGGCTTCCACGTTAGGCACGTCATTGACGGTCATGCGGCGGTGTCCGCTCCGTTCATCGAGCTTGCAGCGGCTGTAAGAGTGGGTGGCATAGTCGATGATATGGCCGAAAGTGTCGCTGCGATAGTAGGCGCTGGCTGGATTGCTCACGAAATAGAGGGTCATGCGGCGGCCCTTGAGCGTGAGGCGTTCCGCGCCCGCTTTGCGTCCCAAAGCCCTGAGGGGTACGATGCGAAGCAGCTCTTCCCCTTCAGGAGGCAGGGGGCCGAAGCGGTCTTCCATGCGTTGTCGGAAGGCGGCGATTTGTTCGTCCGTAGTCAGTGAGTCCAATTCGCGGTAGAGCATCATGCGTTCTGTGGCCCCAGGCACGTAGGTCTCCGGGAAATAGGCGTGAAGATCGCATTCGATGCTGCAGTCGTCCACAAACAATTCACCGCCCAGATGGCCTTTTTCCTTCAGCTCATCGGTGTAGAGATCGGCAAACTCGTCATTCTTCAGCTCTGTTACAGCCTCGGCCAGTATCTTCTGGTACGTCTCATAGCCGAGGTCAGCAATGAAGCCGCTCTGCTCCGACCCGAGCAAATTGCCTGCACCGCGGATGTCCAGATCCTGCATGGCGATGTGTATGCCCGATCCGAGGTCGGAAAAGTTCTCGATGGCCTGCAGCCGGCGGCGTGCGTCGTCAGGCAGCATGGCCAGGGGAGGGGCCAGCAAGTAGCAGAATGCCTTGCGCGGACCGCGGCCCACGCGTCCGCGCATTTGGTGGAGGTCGCTCAGACCATAGTGATGTGCGGCGTCTACGATGATGGTGTTGGCATTGGGCACATCGATTCCGTTCTCTACGATGGTCGTGCTGATGAGCACGTCGTAGTCGTAGTTGACAAAGCCGGTCACTACTTTTTCAAGCTGGTCCGGCGGCATTTGTCCGTGACCGATGGCTACGCGGGCGTCGGGCACATATTTGTGTACGAGCGCGGCGAGATTTTCAAGGCCGGCCACCCGGTTGGTGACGATAAAAACCTGTCCGTTGCGGCTCATCTCAAAATTGATGGCCTCGGCTATCACTTCATGGCTGAATGTGTGTATCTCGGTCTGTATTGGCCTGCGGTTGGGAGGCGGTGTCTGTATCACGCTAAAGTCACGTGCCCCCATGAGCGAGAACTGTAGGGTACGGGGAATGGGGGTGGCCGACATCGTGAGCGTATCCACGTTGACTTTCAGCTGTCGCAACTTTTCCTTGACAGCCACTCCGAACTTTTGCTCTTCATCGATGATGAGCAGTCCGAGGTCATGCCACTTGACACTCTTGCCGATGAGCTTGTGCGTACCGACAAGGATGTTGATCTGCCCGTCTGCGAGGTCGCGCAGCACGCCTTTGGTCTGGGCGGTGCTGCGTGCGCGGCTGAGATAGTCCACGCGTACGGGAAAATCCTTGAGGCGGGAGGCGAAGGTGCGGTAGTGCTGCAAGGCCAGAACGGTGGTGGGCACGAGCACGGCCACTTGCTTGTTGTCGGATGCGGCTTTGAGGGCGGCGCGGACAGCGATTTCCGTCTTGCCGAAACCCACATCGCCGCACACGAGACGGTCCATGGGGCGCTGGCTCTCCATGTCGGCCTTGACCTCCTGCGTGACTTTCAGCTGGTCGGGGGTATCCTCATAGGCGAAGCCGGCTTCCAGCTCATGTTGCATGAATGAGTCCGGACTGAAGGCAAAGCCTTTTTCCTCCTTGCGGCGTGAATAGAGCTTGATGAGGTCACGGGCGATATCCTTGATTTTCTTCTTGGTGCGCTCTTTCAGCTTTTCCCATGCGCCCGTGCCCAGCGTGCTGATGTGGGGTGGCTCGCCTTCTTTGCCCTTGTACTTCGACACCTTGTGAAGGGCGTGTATGCTTACGTACACGGTGTCATCGTTCTTGTAGGTGAGCTTGATCATTTCCTGCATCTCGCCCCCCGGGCCTGGCATGCGCACCAATCCGGCAAAACGGCCGATGCCATGGTCGATATGTACCACGTAGTCGCCGGGTTCAAACTGGCGAAGCTCTTTGAGCGAGAGGGCCATCTTGGCGTCACGGGCATGGTCGCTCTTCAGATTGTATTTGTGGAAACGGTCGAAGATCTGATGGTCCGTGAAGAGGCACAGCTTGCCATCGGCGTCAGTGAAACCCTCGTGCAGTGTTTTCTCAACGGGCACGAAGGTGTCTGCCGCACACCCCATCTCCTGTAGGATGCTGGCCAGGCGCTCGGTCTGTTTAGGGCTGTCGGCCAGTATGTAGATTCTGTATCCGTCGGCACGCAGCTGGGAAAGGTCGGTGCGCAGCAGCTCGAAATTTTTGTGGCAGAGGGGCTGTGGGCGGGTGTCGAAGGTGATGGTGGCGCCGGGCTGCCCCAAGGGTTGGCTGCCTATGTTGATCCGTTGGAGGGACGCCACGCCACGCAGAAAGGTCTCGCCGGTTATCAGGCGCGCCTCACGGGTGAGCTTCTCGTGCAGGTTGGCGGCTTCGAGTTCGGACGTTGGCTCGCCGGCCAGTTCGGCTTGTCTGGCGAATCCTTCCTGGTAGATGCGGTCGATGGTGTCATGTACAAATTCCAAGTCCTTCACGACAAGCAGTGTGTCGGCCGACAGATAGTCGCTGAAGGATGTGAGGCTGTCGGCTTGCGAACGCTCGGTGTCGGAGACGATGCTGACCTCCTGCTTGCGCTCACGCGAAAGTTGTGTCTGCACCTCGAAGGTGCGTATGGTGTCAACATCATCACCGAAGAAGTCGATGCGGTAAGGATAGTCCGAGGAGTAAGAGAAGATGTCGAGTATGGAGCCTCGAACGGCGAACTCGCCGGGTTCGTACACATAGTCGCGCCGCTCGAATCCCAAATCCGACAGACGGCGGGACAGCTCTGTTAGGTCGAATTTGTCACCTTCACTGATGCGCAGGGTCTCTTGGCGCATCTTTTGTGGAGCGGCCACGCGTTCAGACATGGCATCCGGAAAGGTCACCACATAGAGAGGGGCATCGTGCCCGTCCGGGGAGGCGAGGCGGTTGAGCGTTTCAGTGCGGAGAATTTCGTTGGCTGCATCGCGTTGGGCGTATTTCACCGCACGCCGGTAGGTGGAGGGAAAGAACAAAACCTGCCCTTCGCCCAGCATTTGTGCCAAGTCGTGATAGAAATAGCCGGCCTCCTCCTCGTCGTTGAGGATGAAGAGTATCGTGCGTTGGGGAGCGTTCTTCCTTGCGGAGAGGGCGGCGAAGGCCACAGCAGCGGCGGAGCCCTGTAGTCCCCTTAAATGTGTGAGAGAAGGCTTCTGGTCGCTGATGACCTTGGCTAAGGCTGCTACCTTGGATTGGGTGGCCCACAACGGCAGAAGTTCAGATAGTTGCATAAAACATAGTTTGTTAGGCAACGCGAAGTTAAAACAAGCGGCGTGCAACGCGAAATGAAAAGTCTAAAAGTTGCCTGTGTGGCGGTAGCTGGCTTAAGAACATCCGTACAGGGATTTTCTATGGGGCGTCATCTGGCATCGTTAATGTTGGAAACGGCCTGCCAGCATGATAAATGGGGTGTCAACGTAGTAACCGGATTGCCGACATAATAATAGGATGGCCAATGTGGTATACGGTGCATCAACGTAGTCGACGGATGGCCAATGTGGTAAAACGGCCTGCCGTATGACCGTCCGCTATTGTCAGCATCCTCTTCCTCTCCTCCTTTGGGTCTGCATGACCCTTCCGTAAGCTACAGCAGTAGCCAGGCTTGCAGGTAAATATTTAGGAGGAGGCAAAAGGCATGCCCCCTTTCCCGACAGCACGGCCAAAGGCGCAGCCTCCCCCCCCGTCCTTAGCTTTCTAATCCCCGTTCCCGGCTCACCAACCTTTATCCCCAGCTTCCTAATCCCCTTCCCTGATATTCCAACCCCATCTTCGATTCCCTAATCCCCATTCCCGACTCCTCAAATCCCATTTCCAACTCAGTTTTAAGACTTGAAATATATAAATACAGTCTTTATTTATATATTTCAAGTCTTGAATTATATAGTTTCAGTCTGCATTTATATAATTCAAGTCTGTATTTTGAGTCAAGAATGCACGTAGGTGACTTTTGCCCTATATACGGGCAGGTTTCTTCCTTTTTCCTTTAGATTTAAAGGGATGCGTGTTTTAACCCTTCGGCCAGAAGAGTATGCCGGTTTTTTTGTATTGGTGGGTGGAAGTCAAGAATGATGGGGGAGGCGGTTGTGTGTTTTTGCAAAAGAGGGGAGAGGTGGCTGGGGTTCAAGGCAAGAAAGACGTGATGGCTGTGGGGAGAGGATAAGTTGCTCTTTGCATTTGAAATGCTTGGCAGTGATTTCATTGTTCGTTTTTTTGCTGATATGGCATATATTTACGATTTTTGTAAGGAGGTAGGCTCGTTTGCCATGGTGGGGGGCTTGACAGATGGGGCCGCTCTATTTTGTGGCCAATTAAAAAAATAGATAATATATGAATGAACGCGTGGCGTTGTTATGCATTTCCCTCTGTATGTTGCTTAGTGTGCGAGGGCATTCGCAGACTATCATCAGGCCGTCTAATGATTCGACATTTATACGAGAGTTCCATGACGATGACGAATGGGCGATAATAGCAAAGGAGGGTTTCGTAGTCTCACTTAGCAATAAGGAAGTGGATGATAATTATGGCCGGTTTTACCAGATAAGGATTGTCATACAAAACTTGACAGACCGGTCTTATACGTTTGATCCGGGCACGATTCATGCAACATGCATCAAGAATGATAATTGGCCGGTCGCACTCAAGGTGTATTCCAATAAGGCTTTCCAGAAAAGGATAAGGAAGCGGCAAGCATGGAGCTTGGCCTTGAATGGAATAGCTAGTGGTCTGAATGCCGCCGCTGCGGGACTCCAAACCTCTTATGTCAGTACTACGGGATATGGCGGTTATTCCTACTTGACACCTGTGACGACCTACAATCACGCGCTTGCCGCACAGACTAACGCATTGTCCAATATGGAACTCAGACTCATGACACAGGATATGGAGCAGGACAGAAGAATACGCGAGGAGGGGTATTTGAAGAAAAATACCATACGTTCTGGTGAAGGGATCAGTGGTTTCATGAACATCAAGAGAGTCAAGGGCAAAGAAATGCGTATTGTTATTCCTCTTAACGGAACAGACTTTGTCTTTGATTGGGATGTGACAGGTAGGGAGGAGGCAGATTGACGGGTGAAATTGTGTAAGTCGGTGTAATTGTATATGGTGGGGAAAAACGAGAGTATGCTATGGACAAGCTGACTGCTGAGCAGCGTCATCGGTGCATGGCGGCGATCCGCAGCAAGGATACGAAGCCGGAGCTTCTCGTGCGCAAATATTTGTTTGCCAGAGGATTCAGATACCGTTTGAATGACCCTCGTTTGCCCGGACATCCCGATTTGGTGTTGCGCAAGTACCGCACAGTCATCTTTGTAAATGGGTGTTTCTGGCATGGGCATGAAGGGTGCAGATTTTTTCGTTTGCCCCAAACCCGTACGGACTATTGGCTGGCGAAAATAACGCGCAACAAAAAGCGTGATGCGGAGGAACAGCGGGAGTTGGCGCTGATGGGATGGCATTGTGTCACCGTGTGGGAATGCCAATTGAAGCCGGCGGTGCGTGAGGAGACTCTCGAAGGATTGGTCTATACACTTAGTCACATTTTCCTTGAAGACCGCAAGGAGCGGAAGTATGGCATGCAAGGTGAAGAATTGAATATGGCGGCAGAAAAAAATGTGGCTTATGGAAAGGGAATTCCTGGGAAATAGGGCTGGGCGAGGCTCTGTTATATATACAGTTTTTATTTATATATTACCGCTTAATCATATTTTTTCTCCGCTTATGCTCTCATGGTTGCCACTCATTCCTTGCGCATCCTTGCCTTGTCTGAAAGAGTGAAAAATAGTATGTATTTTTGCCATGGATATTGATTAATAGATGATGTATGACCACTCCAAAGGCACTCCTCGCTTTTATTGTAGATGACAACCCAAACTGGCTTGAGACGCTTGCTTCAGATTTGCGGTCGATGCCGGAGTTTGGTGTGGTGCGTTCATTCAGATCCTACGCGGAAGCCACGCTTCCGTTGTTGGAGGAACAGCCTGATGTGCTGTTTCTGGATGTAGAGATGCCAGGCAAAACGGGCTTGGAGTTCTTGGACTCTATCCGCACCAAGGTGACTTTCACCTTCAAGGTGGTATTTTATTCGGCGTTCTCACATTATATGATTGATGCCATTCGTCATTCAGCTTTTGACTATTTGCTAAAGCCCTACAAGCGGCAGGAACTGCAGGCTTTGGTAACTCGTCTGACAGCTGATGCACAGGGAGGGAGTGGCATGCAACAGTTGGTAGTTCAAGGTATGCCCCGTAAGATGGCTATTCAAACCGTAAGCGAACTGTTGCTGGTGACGATGGAGCAGATGTTGCTGTTTGGCTATGTCAGCCAGCAGCGATCTTGGCAACTCAGCCTGACTGACGGCAGCACACATATGCTAAAGAAGGGCATGACGGCTGAAACCTTGTTGGCGTTGGCTCCTACATTGGCCCGCATCAATAGTACATGCATTATCAACCTCACATATCTTGAGGCCATTGAGAATAATACACAGCGCTGTCGTTTGTGCCCGCCTTTCAATGAGATGGAGATCGTAGCCTCGCGTCGCTATTTTTCTAAGTTGAAGGAGCGTTTTGAAATGTTGTAGTTCCTCACAGAATGCCATGACGAGAATATTCCTCTTGTTTGCGGAATTGTCGGATGGGGAGTGATGAAAAACACGGATTGGGGATAGTCTAAACAGAATGAAGTGACGGTGCAATATTTTGTACCTTGGGAGATGATGCCTGAATTTTGGAGGGGCCGGTCTGTTGGACGGACTTGATGCCAGAGGTGGAATACACCCTCTTGCGTAGAGGTTCGGAGAGCTTGGGCAAAAGAATTTGTTGCGACCTCAAATATGAGTGTGAGCAAGAGGCTGTATGGATAAAAGTTACAGTTTTGTATCAGGTGGAAAAGCCGTGTTTTTCCCTCCTGTCACAACTTGCATATGTCGGATTAAGGCACTATTTTTGCAACGTAAAAAGGAAACATCTTTAGTAACTCATTATTAATACACATCAAGCAATGAAGATTGAAAAGATTCATGCAAGAGAGATTCTGGACTCACGCGGCAATCCCACCGTTGAAGTAGAAATTACCACCGATTGCGGTGTAACGGGTCGTGCCTCAGTTCCTTCTGGCGCATCGACCGGCGAAAATGAGGCTCTCGAGCTTCGTGACGGTGACAAGGCTCGTTATGGTGGCAAGGGCGTACTCAAGGCTGTTGCCAACGTCAATGACATCATTGCCCCCGCTCTGAAGGGCATGTGTGTTTCAGATCAGCGTGGCATCGACTACAAGATGCTTGAACTTGATGGCACTCCCACCAAGTCCAAGCTCGGCGCTAACGCTATTCTCGGTGTATCGCTTGCAGCTGCCCACACCGCAGCACAGTGCCTCGGCATGCCTCTTTATCGCTACATTGGCGGTACCAATACTTATGTGATGCCTGTTCCTATGATGAACATCATCAACGGTGGCGCTCACTCCGATGCCCCTATCGCCTTTCAGGAATTCATGATCCGTCCGGTAGGTGCCAAGACAGAGGCTGAAGCTGTACGCATGGGCGCTGAGGTATTCCATGCACTGGCCAAGCTCTTGAAGAAACGTGGCCTTTCCACTGCCGTGGGTGATGAAGGTGGCTTCGCTCCCAAATTTGATGGAATCGAGGACGCTCTTGACAGCATCATGCAGGCTATCGGTGACGCCGGCTACAAACCTGGTGACGATGTGAAGATCGCTATGGACTGTGCAGCTTCAGAGTTTGCCGTAGTAGAGAATGGCAAGTACTACTATGACTATAAGCAGCTGAAGAACGGCATGCCCAAAGATCCCAACGGCAAGAAGTTGAGTGATGACGAGCAGATCAAGTTCCTTGAGCAGCTTATCACGAAATATCCTATCGATTCTATCGAGGATGGTCTTGACGAGAACGACTGGGATGGTTGGGTTAAGCTCACCAAGGCTCTCGGCGATCGTTGCCAGCTCGTTGGCGATGACCTCTTCGTTACTAACACGAAGTTCCTTGAAAAGGGCATCAAGATGGGTGCCGGCAACGCTATCCTCATCAAGGTTAACCAAATTGGTTCGCTCACCGAGACGCTTGAGGCTATTGAGATGGCACACCGTCACGGCTATAACACCGTTACGAGCCACCGTTCGGGTGAAACTGAGGATACGACCATTGCTGATATTGCTGTGGCCACGAACTCTGGTCAGATTAAGACTGGCTCGCTGAGCCGTACGGACCGTATGGCCAAGTACAACCAGCTTATCCGTATCGAGGAGCAGCTTGGTTGCCGTGCCGTTTATGGTTTCAAGAAACTGAAATAAGTCGATGGGTTAGGGGGATTTATCCCCCTCCATCCTTTTGTATAGGGGATGCTCCATGTGTAACCATGGAGCATCCTTTTTTCGTATAGAAAGATGACAGTAAAAGATCTTTATAGACAGGAGGTCTCTATAAAACCTTGTAACATTACTTGGCGTTGCGCGGGGCTTGCACTATCTTTGCAACGCAAAGTTTGCGCAAGTGATAACCGCGAAGCCTGACAGGCGGGGTGGATGAAGGGTATTCATACATCTGCTGTATAGGGTGAAGCAAAGTTACGTAGCTCTACGATTATGATAAACAGAGAACTGATAAGGCTGAAAGTGGTTCAGCTCGTGTATGCGTATTATCAGAATGAAGGGAAGACGCTTGACGTGGCTGAGAAAGAATTATCCTTCTCTCTCCAAAAGGCTTATGACCTTTACCTCTACCTGCTTACAGTACTGGTGGAGATGAAGCGTCATGCAGAGCGCAAGGATGCCGTTCGTATTGCACGTGAGCAACGTACGGGGGTTGCCGTTGGCGGCATTTCTCTGGACGGGCAGTTCTCGAAGAATCAGTTTTTGCAGCAGCTGGCTGACAACAAGGCGATAGTGGAGTTCCAAGAGAAACGTAAGGGAGAGTGGAACGAGGAACCGGCTTTCATCAAAAAGCTATATGCGGAGTGTATAGATAATGATGTGTACCGTTTCTACATCAACAAGGAGGACTTCAGCTATGATGCGGATCGCGAAGTGATTCGCAAACTCTATAAGACGTGTGTCTGCAACAATGATGATTTTGACACATTGCTTGAAGAACATTCGCTCTATTGGAATGATGACAAGACGATTGTAGACTCATTCGTTTTGAAGACCATCAAGCGTTTCACGGTGGAAAGCACTCCAGATTTTCCTCTACTGCCTGTATATGCGGCCGATGAGGATCGTCAGTTTGCATCCCGTTTGTTTCGGGCAACACTCGAGCGTGGGCCTGAACTCCGTAGTCTGATTAAGGCACATACGAAGAATTGGGAGTTCAACCGTTTGGCATTTATGGATGTGATCATTATGCAGATCGCCTTGGCGGAGATTTTGACCTTTGACAGTATTCCTCTAAACGTGTCGTTTAACGAGTATCTGGATATAGCTAAAATGTATAGTACTCCCCGCAGTTCATCGTATATCAATGGCATGCTGGACGGGATTGTCAAGAATCTGGTACGTGAGGGAAGAACTACAAAAGTAAGAGTGTACAAGCATCCTCGTAACACGTCAGGGGCAGCGGAAGGGGCGGCTTCGGCATCGCAGGAAGCCGTAGCAGATGCTGTCGTCAACGCGGAAATCCCTTCAGACAAAGAATAAAACCTACAACCAATAAACAACAATGAATACATTATTTTTACAGGCTACAGGCCAGCAGGGAGGTGGCGGCATGCAGATGATCATTATGATGGTCGTGCTTTTTGCCATTATTTACTTCTTCATGATTCGTCCTCAGAATAAGAAGCAGAAGGAAATTCAGAAATTCCGCAATTCTCTTCAGGTCGGTGATCAAGTGGTGACTATTGGAGGTATCCATGGGACTGTAAAGGGTATTGACGAGGAATCCAATACTGTAAGCCTTGAAGTGGCAACAGGAGTGAAGATGACTTTCTCAAAGGATGCCATCAATCCGGTGACCACTTCGGCAAAGAAATAAGTGCCCCGATCTGAGATCAGTTCTGTTAGAACGTAGGTCTCGGGAAAGGTGGCCGTATTTTCTAATGCAGAGAATATTGCTATAGTCATAGACATTCAGCATAGAAAGCACCTTGGCGCATTGGTTGGTGACGATTAAGGCTGCTCTTGGCTGTATATTGCTGGTGGAATGACGTGTGGGGTGTAAATGTCTCTTTCCCAAACTGTTGGTGCCGATGCCATCGATGCCTCCTTTTGTCAGGTATTGCTTCGCCAAGATTTGGAATAAGCAGTTCCTGATTTTTCTTTTTTTTCTCGCGCTTTCCACAACGTTCTGGGTGTTCCAAACGCTTAACGAAACGTACGAGGAAGAGATCCGTGTTCCTCTTGAACTGAGGGGCGTTCCGAGTAATGTTGTAATTACAACGGAACTGCCTAAGACGGCTCAGGTGACCCTGCGTGACAAGGGAATCATGCTGTTAGCCTATCGCTATACGCGGAAACTAAAGCCGCTGGTGATAGATTTTAGTTTGTATGCTAATACAACGGGTAGCATTACGATAACAAGCAATGAGTTGCTGAAACAAATCACTTCACAGCTCATGCCAAGTACACAATTGTTGTCATTCAAGCCAGAGACGATGTCTCTCTATTATAATTATGGGGAGTGCAAACGGGTGCCTGTGATATTGCTTGGACGTGTGAGACCAGCCAGACTTTATACGCTGGCGGCCACTAAACTTAGTGCGGATTCCGTATTAGTTTATGCGGCACGCGAACAACTTGATACCATTACGGGAGCCTATATAAGTCCTATCTATCTGCGTAATGTGGCAGACACTGCCCATATAAAAGGAGCATTCACGGAAGTGAAGGGGGTAAAGTTTGTTCCGGCTTCGGTTGATGTGACATTCTGCATAGACCGCCTGGTGGAAAAGACTGTACAGGTGCCTGTACAGCAGGTTAATTTTCCCGCTTCAAAACAATTGCGGACTTTCCCGTCTTCAGTAAGTATCACGTTTCAGGTCGGTATGGGGCTTTATCGCCATATCACAAGTGAAAATTTTGTGCTGGTGGTTAACTATGAAGATTTGTTGAAGAATAACTCAAACCGTTGTCACCTTTCTCTCAAAACAATCCCGTTGGGTGTTAGTCATGTGCGCATTTCACCGCAGGATGTGGAATACGTGATAGAGGAGGTTCCTGACAGTGATACCGAAAATGAATGAGAAGATACAGTCTGACACTGCGAGCCGCATATGGCGAATAGGCATAACGGGAGGCATAGGAAGTGGAAAAAGCTATGTGTGCCATTGTTTGGAAAAAGCGGGGCATCATGTGTTCTATTGCGATGATGAGGCCAAACGTATAATACGTACGGATTCAACAGTGCGCGGTGAGTTGTCGAATCTGATTGGTCCTGAACTCTATACTCCTGATGGCCAACTTGTCAAGAAGGTTCTGGCCGCTTGGTTGTGTCGCGGAAAATCTTATGCCAAGCAGGTGGATGCGATTGTTCATCCGCGTGTGGCACATGCCTTCTTGAAATGTGCACAGCGGATGGCAACATCTCAGGCTGGAATAGTACCACCTTTAAGGGGTACATTGCCACGGACGGTCAGCATTCATCAATTGTGCGAGCTGCCAGTAAATAATACGCTGTTTATGGAATGTGCCTTGCTCTTTGAGTCTGGTTTTGACCAATTTGTGGACTTGTCGGTACTGGTTCATGTATCGGAGACTACACAGTTGGAACGTCTTATAAAGCGTGATAATATCAGTATGGGCAAGGCTCGTGAGTGGATAGCCTTACAGTTCAGTGAGGAGGAGAGGATGAGGCGTGCAGATGTGGTGCTACCCAATGATGAAAGGCTGCAGTGAGAGATAGATGGGGGTAGGGGCTGTTCAATAGAGATTCAATACTACTAACTATAAAACAATAAAAGAGAAATGCAAGACACCATTTTAGCCATATCAGGCAAGCCAGGGCTTTATCGCCTTGTGAAGCAAGGTAGAGGTATGCTAATCGTAGAAACTATTGATGGAGGTCATAAGCGGGTTACCGCAGGTGCACGTGACAGAGTGACCTCACTCAATGATGTGTCAATGTACACGAACGAGGACGACAAGCCTTTAATGGAGATATTTCAAACCATTTGTGACAAGGAGAATGCTCAACCAGCTTCTATAGATTATCGTAAGGCAGGTAAGGCAGAATTGGCTGATTTCATGTCCTCCATTTTGCCTGACTACGATCGGGACCGTGTACACGATTCAGATATCCGCAAGCTCATTCAATGGTATGATATTTTGGTTCGTGGAGGGTATACTCAATTTGTAGAATCGACTGGATCGGAATCTAAATCTGAATCTCCTGACTCACACGAGTAGGCCTGTACAGCACAGCATCAATAGTATCACAGGATGACTGAATTAATCTCTAATAATAGCAATGCCTTCTTCACAGCAAGATAAAATATGCAATGTCCTCACTTTCGTGGGATTGCTCGCTGTTATAGTGATGGGGGTGGTCTCACTTATACCAGAGAAAGGCAGGGAACATTCTGTTTTAGAGGCAGCACAGGAATCTGCTGATACTATGCCGTTTAAACCAGATACGTTGGAGGAAATCTCCGGAGTAGAGCAGGAGACTCAGGTCACTACAGCTCGTGTAGATACGTTAGTTTCTGACACATTATTGCATCGAGGTGAATCAGTTGATCCTTCTGATACAGCTATTGCGATCAAGCCTCATACATCTTCTAATAAGGAAGGGGCAGAGGAACGCAACAAGGTTATATCACATGAGGAGGATGTTCCCGTTACGCAGAATAGCGAGACGCATAACGGGGGGAATCATGATACTTCATCTCCTTCAAGTACTTCAAAGTACGTCAAGTGAGTCTGGTGGGCGAGTCATGGGGACTTGATCTTAATGAAATGCAAAATGGCTGCAAGACAAAGTAGATCCACTTGTCTTGCAGCCATTTATTTTCGACTTTTCTTTAAAAGGACTTGTTTGGCTTTATTGGGGATTGCTTTCTTTCCCTCCTTATCCCTTCCCTATGTGGTGAGACGCATTGGTTAAGCTTTGTTCGACTTGATCTGCTCATCTTTGATGAACTCCTGCATGTTGGGTATGCAGGCTTCTGCGTGTTGTAGCAAAGTCAGTTGGTTCGTGGCACGTACCAAATTGTGCTCTGGATATTGGGTCTTAAAGTAGGTGTCGCCATTCAAGAAGTCTGCGTAGAAGCGTACCAATTGCATGTAGGGGAATAGTGTCGCTGCATAGGGGAGATTCTCTACTTCAATGGGGGTTAGGAATGAGCTGGCGGTTTCCAAATAACCTTGTGTGAAAGATTTGAATATGTCCATGCGGAAGTCTATTTTCTCGTATTCGGGACTATCCTCAGGCATGGTATTGGCTGCTGAACGCAGGAAGTCGCCGTAATCAGAAAAAACAAAACTTGGCATAACAGTGTCCAGATCAATGACGCAGAGTACATTGTCATCTCTGTCAAAGAGGATATTGTCAACCTTTGTATCGCAATGGCAAATACGTTTGGGCAATTTTCCTTCACGGAAAAGGCGCTCGCCTAGACACATGCGTTCTGCTCTTTTTTCGATTTCTTCAACGAGATTCTTAGTGGCGGCATAACGCCCCTTTTTATCTTCGTGAATGGCATCCTTAAGCTGTTGTAGGCGGAACTCGATATTGTGAAAATCCTTTATCGTTTCTCCCAATTTATTGGGAATGTCTGCCAGCATGGCCTGAAAGTTTCCAAACGTTTTGCCCACTACGTATGAGCTTTCAGGTGTCACGCCCGTTTTGGAAACGGTGTCAGGTATATATACCATAACTCTCCAGTATGCGCCTTCATGCACGTAGTAATATTTTCCATCCTTGCAGGGGATGAACTTGAGGGTTTTGCGATCGATGTCCTGTGTATGTGCTTCTTCCAATTTCTTGCGAATATGTGCTGTTACGGCAATAATATTGTCCATAAGCATATCCACATCGGGAAAGATGGAATTGTTTATGTGCTGTAGTACATAATCAGGAGCGGATCCTTCGGTTTCCACCTTGTATGTGGTGTTGATAAGACCGTTGCCCAAGGGCTTTACCTCACGGATCTTCCCTTCTATAAGAAAATGGGATGCTATGTGTTGTAGTTCTTTCTGTTCCATGATATTGGATGCTATTTATAATTGTTGTTTCCGGCAAAAATAGGTATTTATTTTGACAAAAATGAAGTTCCTAAGAACATTTCGGATGGGAGGTAGGTTTAACAGAGGAGGTCTCCGTATATCTTTGTCTCATTGGGCAGGCGTGTCATTATGCCATAAAGTCTCCAATAGCCTCGCGCATGCCTCTTCAAGCAAGCATACTACGTTTTCAAAATCGTCTTCACTGCCATAGTAAGGATCGGGTATGCTGGTTAATGGAATGGGACGATTGTGTAGATAGTCTGCCATCATTATGATTTTGTTTTGTAGCATGGGAGTTGATGCCAACCGCATTAATTTTTCCTTATTGCGGTTATCCATAGCGACAATTAAATCAAATTGTTCAAAGTCTTTAGGCACAATCGGACGCGAGCGGTGGGTCAGGATATAGCCATGACGTGCTGCGGCTTGTCGCATACGTTTGTCCGGGAGCTCCCCCTCATGATAATTGATTAAACCGGCAGAATCTATCGCAAACTTTTCGGTAAGACCCTTCTTGGTCACCATGGTTCTGAATATTTCTTCAGCTGTGCAAGAACGACAGATATTGCCGAGGCACACGAACAGTATGTTTTGAGGCATGATAAAAGAAGGATTTAATAATGAATGAAACCTATCCAATCCCAAACTCTCGCCTTAAACAAAAAGACGGTATGCAGACTTTTAGTCTAAGTATGATGCGGACAGATGGATGAAGGGCTTCTATTTTATTTTATTGCCAATTGAGTTTGAATTGTTTGAAGTAAACTTGTAGGTCATTCCCACTGACATTCGTTAGTCGTATGCATGAAGTGCGCAGCCCGTTAAGTTCCTTTCCAGACTTAAGGAGCGTACTGCCTTCATTTGTACAAATCAATGGGATTTTAATCCATTTGTTATCCGATAGGACTTCTAGTTTGAAATGGCTTGGAGCGTCATTGGTTCCAAGGTCAAGGGTAAGATTGGCGAGGTTCACGTCATGTTCGGTCTCTATGGTTATATGTCCTTCCTGTTGCCAATTAATCACTTCATTGGAAGGGGATACGGATAGTTCATTGCCATTTATGGCAAGTGGTAGGCCTGACAGCTGTGAAACATCAGATTTCATGCGGAACGGTTGGTATGTTGCAGTCGTGTCAAGTGCTGTTCCACATTCTTTGTTGTATCTGTCTACAGATTGAGAAAAGAGGCGATTGAGTGTAGGCAGCATGACTCTTGTACCCACTTTTATACCTGGCTGTAAGGCGTGCCGTACATTTGAGTTCTCAAGTTCAAACATCTGCTCGCGAAGAGAACGGGCTTGTGCGTATAAGTCGGTAAATGCGGGGAATGATTTTGATGGCACTTTTGTGGCTATTGCCATATAGCATACACATTGTCCATAATCCGCCAAGTTGCGTGCTTGAAGCAGCCAGGGGCGCAGTTCGCGTATCAGTTCGGGATTTGTCTTGTCGGTCAATAATACATCTACAGCCATTTTAAGGGCAATATTATCCTCAAAAAGCTTTTCGATGCCTTCCCTATCTCCCCTTAATGCAGATTCGGCTGTAGCTTCGAGTTCCTTGCCTTCCTCACGGCGGAATCGATGGCCATTAGGCCCGAGATCTTTGTTGTATAGGGCAAATGTACGCAGCGCTTGGGCATTGTCAGGCAGTAAATCTTTGATGGCTTTTACCCAGTCTCGCTGAGGATCGTAGGCTTTCATGTTCCATGTATAGTCTGCGATGCCGTATAGAGCGATCTTTGAGGCTTCGGCATGTTCCATGGGGTTGGACACAAACCCCGACATGTCATTGGCAATATTTAGGTCATTTCCGTATGCCGGGCCAAGTAGAATGTGATCGCGCACAAAATCACTTACAGGGAAATTCCACCAAATATAGGCTTTACGCTTGATACGTGAATTAATCCACTCCATACTTTCCTTGTCGATGCAGTGTACGACAGAATTGCCCGTCCACATGATCTGTATATTTTTATTTAGCCGATTGCCCAATGTGTTAAGATATCCGGTTTCGTCATTAGCCCATGCACGATTATATTCTGTGGGGCAGAGTAGCAGAGGACTGACGTCATGCTTGGAGCGTACGAAATGATTGTCGATATAATTAAGAAGTTCTGCTTGTTTATCAGCTTTGGCCCCTTCTCCCCAGATGTCGTCAAAGAATACAGCAAAAGAGCGTATGCCCAAGTCGTACATCTGTTCAAATTTTTTAACTAGTGCATCGCGATCCTCTGTTGTCCACTTGATATCTACACCTGGATGTATGGCCCAATAGAAGCGTACTCCGTGGAGTTGAGATTGCTCGTTCAGTTCCAGTATGCGCTTGGCTTCAAGAGTTGGATAGGGATCACGCCAATGATCCCTGTGGAATGGATCGTCCTTGGGGCCATAGATGTATACATTCATCTTGTTCCTTCCGTAGAATGCTATTTGGCTCAGGCGGGCTTGATGGCTCCAAGGTGTACCATAGAATCCTTCGACCGTTCCACGAAAGGGAACGTCTGGCCAATCCGTAACAGAACACAGTTCCAGTTTGCCTTGTGCAAGGGATTGGAGCAAGGTCTGGATTCCGTAATATACTCCCCTTTCATCAAATCCTGCAACGATTGCACCTTCAGAGGTTATATTCAAGTAATATCCTTCGGATACCTTAGGGATGAATTTTGTATATTTTTTTATGGATGCATCCCCTTTAACACCAAGAGTAAGGGTGAATGTGGCTTGGGGATTCTTGGTAATTACACACCTTTCAAGCGCTTCCTCTACAAAAACTGGAAGGTTCTTGCTGCTGTTGATTCTCCATTCATGAGGAGCAGCCAATAAATCACTGTTGTGGGAGTGAACCGTGTGTGGCACTGGATTGACAAGATCTATTTGCGCGTAGATCCTACCTTTACATAGAATGAAAATTAACAGGCTTGCCGTTAGTAATTGGATGTAAGTCTTCATGATACTATTAAGATTGATGGAGTTTCACGACACGGAAATATCTTATCGCTTTAAGTTATAGACGAGGTTTATGGGCAAAGATAGTGTGTATCGTGGGAATGGAAGGGAAAATTCGGGAATTTTACTCGTCAATCTAAATCTTAAATACTACTATGAAATGCCCTCTTTCGATGGATACATATAGGATGCGAAATGGAAAATAGCATGTTGGTAGATAGGCGCTTATCCCAAGAACTATCTTGCCTTTCGATGAAATAGCCTATGTGCTGAAGCTGTGACTCCCCACGACATTCCTAATGTGATAATTCCGTCTAGTGGAATTTGTGTACATAGAGGTATTTCTGGGATTCTTGTAAGCATCACTGTCGGTCCTATAAAAAAGTAATGAATCATATAGATGCCAAAACTACAAAGGGTCAGATTTGATAATAATGTGATTATTATGGTCGATGAAGCATGTATGTCTTTGCTCAGCAATGAATAGGGGTACTGTCATCATTTTGACGCTTGGCGAGTTTGTCGTCCCAAATTATATCTTTCTTGAATTTTTCTTGTCAAATGATTGGGCTTTTGTAAAATCCGAATGCTTTTCTTTGTCTAGCGCCTGCCTTGCATTATCTTTGCCGAACAAGTGTAAAGTTTGCTGGCTATATTATTAGGCGGCGATCTCCATGGAACAATTTAAATAGCTTTCTTTGATTAGGCGTTTGGCTGTTGGACAGTCTCGTCCTTACGAATGATAAAGCGATCAAGCAACCAGTTAATATGACAAAGGGAAAGGTTGATGCCTTGTTGGGCATCGTTTTTGGCGATGAAGGTAAGGGGAAAATAGTGGACTACTTTACGCCACGTTACGATGTAGTGGCTCGTTTTGCTGGTGGCCCTAATGCTGGGCATACGATAATTTTCGATGGTAAGAAGTTTGTTCTACGTTCGATTCCATCTGGCATATTTGATGAAGGGAAGATTAATATTATAGGAAACGGTTGTGTGATTGCGCCCGACCTTTTTATGGCTGAGGCGCTAGAACTTGAGGCTGCGGGGTACAAATTGACAGACCGCTTGCATATAAGTCGAAGGGCGCACTTGATACTTCCAACTCATCGTGTGCTTGATCGTGCTTACGAAGCGGCTAAGGGAAAAAATAAGGTTGGTACAACGGGGAAGGGCATAGGACCTACTTATAGCGACAAAGCTGCACGTGTTGGTTTACGGGTCGGAGACATATTGGAAGACTTTGAAACTAAATATGCGGTTCTGAAGAAACGTCATGAAAATATTCTTCGTGAACTCCATTACACGAAATATGACATCGCAGAAGAGGAACGCATCTGGATGAAAGGGGTGGAGTATATGCGTCGTTTTGAGCTGGCGGATACAGAATATGAGATAAATAAAGCCTTGGACGAAGGTCGGAATGTTTTGGCTGAAGGGGCTCAAGGCTCTTTGTTGGATATAGATCATGGAACATATCCGTATGTCTCCTCGTCTTCGACTACGAGTGGAGGCGTATGTACGGGACTCGGTGTTGCTCCCAATGCTATAAGTCGTGTATTCGGAATTTTCAAGGCTTATAGTACGCGTGTGGGGAGCGGTCCGTTTCCCGTAGAATTGTTTGATGAAACAGGGGATACCATTCGTCATATAGGTAATGAATATGGTGCGGTGACAGGCCGTAATCGTCGTTGTGGATGGCTTGACTTGGTTGCGCTGAAGTATGCCATCATGATAAATGGAGTGACTGATTTGATCATGATGAAAGGGGATGTGTTAGACAGTTTCCCTACAATAAAAGTTTGCATTGCCTATACAAAGAATGGGGTACAGACGACAAAGATGCCCTATGACACAGATGGTTGGCAACCTGTATATAAAGAATTGAAGGGGTGGAATGCTCCTCTTACATCTTTACGTGATGAAAAAGATTTCCCCCATGCCTTTGCTGATTATATTAGATATATTGAGGACAAGACAGGCATTCCCATAAGGATAGTATCGGTAGGGCCAGATCGCGAAGCTACCATCATACGTTAAATCCATAGATTTTCTTGAAAACGGATAGTCATTCTCTTTAATGAGATATGACTATCCGTTTTTCTTAGAGGAAACCCCATAATGAAGTCTGATAAATATCTATGAATCTACATGGAGTCATTCAAAGTAAAATGATAATACGACCATGCCAACTGTTGCACGCTCTACACTCTGCGTATAAATAAATTGTGAAGCATCAGTAAGGTCTTTGCGATTCTTTTGTAGTATGTTATTCAGGCCAATACAAAATTTTAGTTCTGGTATAAACTTAAAGAAGGGCATGTAAAGGTCACATCCTAGCCCTGTTTCTAACATCATATTGAGAGGCTTTGCCTTGAGACGACTCATTTTCCCTGTGGTGAGATCATACATAGGAGCTACACCGGCTATTACGTAAGGACGATAATTGTTGAAGCGCTTTGCTGCAAGTTTGAGATCTACAGGTATGCCGATATAGCACGATTTCATGTCTTGGTATTCCTCGTCATTATTGCTTAGATTACGGAAAGTAATATGCTTAGATCCGAAATGTAATGAGGGCAATATTCTTAGCGATATGTATTTATTGAGCTTCCATTCTCCTAATACTCCTACGCTGAATCCAAAGTTTGTACGATCGGTTGTCGCTACCCATTGCTGATTGGTCTGAGGATCAATGTAACCGTTATTTTGTAATTGTAGACTTTGGTCATGTACTCCAACAAAGAATCCGTAGTGAAAGCGGCGTTCATCTATAAATGGCTTGTTCTCAACACGGCGCTGCTGGCCTTGCGCATTAAGGCTGATGCATAATGCAGATAGAATAAGCGTTATATGTTGGTGAAAGTTGCGAACGTTCATGTAGCTAGTAAAATCTGCATAGCCTTCTTGTATAGGTACTTGTAAGGCTAAAAATAGTAGAGTGCGTCTAACGCTGCAAATCTATCAAAATATAACGATCGTCAGTCTCTTTTATTGTAGTAGCTTCCTTTTTCTTATGGAGGTAGAGAAAAAATAGCGCAAAACTTTGCTGATTGATTTTTTTGCCGTACTTTTGCATCGCTTTCGGGAACGAAGCGTTTTATGGTGCTTATAGTTCAGTTGGTTAGAGCGTCAGATTGTGGTTCTGAATGTCGTGGGTTCGAATCCCACTAAGCACCCGGGGGGTCGCGGCTACTTGGTTTTCAGGTGGTTGCGGCTTTTTTTTGTGTGGGGGGGGATTTTTGTTTTTTTCTGGGGGTGGGGCGGATTTTTGGGGTGTGGGGTGGTTTTTCTGGTGTGTGGGGGTGGTTTTTCTGGTGTGCAGGGGCGGTTTTGGGGTGCCGGGGATGGGGCGCTTGTGGGGGGGAGGTGTTTGTGTGTGCTTTTGTGTGTTTGTTGGGTGTGTGTGTTTGTGGGTTGGGGGTGTGTGTTTGTGGGGTTTGGTGTTTGAATGTTTTTCTTTTGGCTTATGGTTTTGGATGTTTGTGCGGGGTCGCCCGGCTTGGGCTGGGGGCTGCGGGGCGAGGAGGGTCGCCGGTGTGTGTGTCTGTATTTGTGTGTGGGGGGTGAGGTGAGGTGGGTGGAGACGGGGCTGCGGGAGGCTGGCTGCGGTGAGGCTGCGGCTGGCTGCGGAGGGGGCGCGGGGGCTCTGGCGGCGCGGGCGGAGGCTCTGGCGGCTGACGCGCGGGTGTGGCTGTCGGGGCTTCACCTGGAGTATGTGGGGTGGGGCTTGGATGAGCTGGCGGCGATGCTGGGCGAGTGGCTGGCGCGGGGCCGGGGGCCGAGGGTGTCGCTGACGCGGTGGTTCGAGGGGGTGTGGGTGCCGGGGCATGAGGGGCTGTCGGGGCTGCGGAACTACCGTTCGGCGATGGAGCGTCTGCGTGAGTACATGGGGGGCGAGGTGTGGTGCGGGGAGCTGTCGGTGGAGGTGATGGAGGGCTTTGTGGGGTGGCTGGCGCGGGAGGGGCGGCGGCGGGCGGCCTCGATGTACGGGTGGGCGGTGCTGCGGGTGTTCAATGACGCGCGGCTGTGGCTGAACGACGCCCGCTCGGGTGTGGTGGCGGTGCCTGACGTCCTGGCGGGGTGGCGGCCTCCGAGGCAGGGGCCTTCGGCGGCTGGCTCGCGGGCGCTGGATGTGGAGACGGTGCGGCGGCTGTGGGGGCTGCGGTGGCGGGGTGACGGGAGGGGCGGCTGGCCGGGCCGGCGTGACTTGGCGCTGGACTGTTTCCGCCTGTCGTTTGCGCTGATGGGGATGGGGTCGGCTGACTTGCTGGAGGCGCGGGTGATGCGGGGCCGTACGCTGGTGTACAACCGTGCGAAGACGCGGGACCGGCGGTGGGACGCTGCGCGGGTGGAGGTGGAGGTGCCGGCGTGTGCGGCGGGGATTGTGGAGCGGTGGCTCGACGGGGGGAGCGGCGGGCGTGTGTTCCGTTTCTGGCGGCGGTATGCGTCGGCGGCTTCGTTTAACCGCGCGCTGAACCTGGGGCTGAAGGAGGTGGGTGAGGAGCTGGGGGTGGAGGGGCTGACGTTTTACGCGGCGCGGCACTCGATGGCTTCGCTGGCTGTGAACGGTGCGGGTGTGGACCGCTGGACGGTGGGCGCGATGCTGTCGCATGTGGCTCCGGGGCTTGCGGTGACGGAGCGCTACATCGCGCGTGACTGGGGGCCGATGAACCGCGCGAACCGGCGGCTGATGGAGTGGTGCTTTCCGATGGGGCGGTGGCTGGAGTGGGCGCGGCGCCCGGTGGCGGGTGACTTTTGAGCGTGCGGGGCGGGGGGGCGTTTGCCTTGCACGGCGGTTCCGGCGCTTCTGCGTTTTCCTCTTTCCTTTCCCGCCGGGGGGTGGCGTGGGGCTTTTCAGGTGATGGGGTGGAGGGTGGCTGTGAGGGTGGGGTCGTGTGCGGCGGGTGTGAGTGTGTATTCGAGTGTGCGGATGATGTGGGGGCGGTTTCGGATGAGGATGGGGCGTGTGATGTCGGGGTTTTCTGGATTTGAATTTTGGAAATCCAACATTCGGATTCCGGAAAAAGTTGTT